>Ga0209567_10000411_pt1 | contig 23261 bp, 21 predicted proteins | sample COG_12_FD_184756 | JGI IMG/M metagenome (GOLD analysis project Ga0209567, IMG submission 184756) | Pelagic marine sediment microbial communities from the LTER site Helgoland, North Sea, for post-phytoplankton bloom and carbon turnover... | ecosystem: Environmental > Aquatic > Marine > Neritic... | reverse complement strand
GATGAATTTCCAACACGGTACGATTACCATACCCGATTGTCTTTCCGGGTGACAAATATCGACATGCGCAAAACATTCAACGGCAATTTCACGCAGCAGGAATCCATTCCCGAGGACGCGATTGCGCGCGCGGTGGCGGTGATGCGTACCGGCCGGCTGCATCGATACAACGTCAGCGCCGGGGAAGTGGCGGAAACGGCGCTGCTTGAAAATGAATTTGCCGCTTACGTGGGCGCCAGATACTGCCTGGCCTGCGCTTCCGGCGGCTATGCCATGCACCTCGCGCTGCGAAGCTTCGGCCTGGAACCCGGCGAACCGGTGCTGACCAATGCGTTTACGCTTTCTCCGGTACCAGGGGCAATAGACAATGCCGGCGGCAAACCGGTCCTGGTCGAAACCACACGGGACCTGTTAATCGATTTGAACGACCTGGAGCTCAAAATCGGACGAAGCCACGCCAGAGTGTTGCTGCTGTCTCATATGCGTGGCCACATTGTCGACATGGATGCGTTGATGGTGGTGCTTTCCCGTCATCAGGTGGCGTTGATCGAGGACTGCGCGCATACCATGGGGGCATCCTGGGGCGAACGAAAAAGCGGCAGCTTCGGCGTCGCCGCATGCTTCAGTACGCAGACATACAAGCACATGAACTCCGGCGAAGGCGGATTCGTCACCACCGACGACCCGAAACTGATGGCCAACGCCGTGATCCGATCCGGATCATACATGCTGTACGGCCGCCACCAGGCCGCGCCGAATGACGCAGCTTTCACCGATGCGCGTCTGGACAATCCCAATTGCAGCGGGCGAATGGACAACTTGCGGGCCGCCATTCTTCGGCCGCAACTCGAGTTATTGGACGACAATCGGGAACGATGGAACGAGCGCTATCGGACCGTGGAATCCGCACTTCTCGGCATCGAGGGCCTTGTGCTGCCGCACCGACCGGAAAAAGAGGCCTACGTGGGGAGTTCCATCCAATTCCTGGCAGAGGGCCTGGATACCGCAGCCCTTCCAGACTTTATCTCGCGCTGCCAGGCGCGCGGGGTCGAGCTGAAATGGTTTGGCAGCCCGGAACCGGTGGCCTATACCAGCCGCCACGACAGTTGGCGATACATCGACCCGCAATCATTGCCGCAAACCGACGCCGTTCTGGATAAACTGTGCGACATGCGGATTCCCTTGAGCATCGGCGTATGTGACTACGAACTGATCGGCGAGATCATCGCGGAGGAATTCGTCGACTGTGAGCGAGCCATGGCAGTGCCCGCGTGAGGAACGTATGGGCCGACATGCGAAAGCCGATCATGTTCGAGATGATTGCCTTGATTTCCGACACGCTAAACACCACCTGAGCGGCCTTACCCGTTCTACTTCACTTACAGGAAAGGTTTCGGCCCCTGCGCCGAATTTATCGCACCGGGGCGCGCCACGGTCCCCGGGAGATCCGAAATCAATCCAGCCTGATCAGAACCATCAACCAGTCCACCGAGGTTGCGCCCTTTGCGCTGTGTCGGGTTGCGGATATCGGGGATGCCTGGGTGCAGCGCCCTTTTGAACTCGAGGGCAGCCTGGACGAAATCGCCGCACGCTATGCCCGGATCCATGCCGCAGGAATCATTCCGGTGTCGGCGGGCGCGGATGGCAGTCTGTTTCGGAGGAGGCGCGAGACGTGGTGGAGGTCGCGCCGCCGTTCGATCCCAGCGGCATCACGGCGCTGACCGGCGCCACCATCCTGTTCGAAATATTGTGCGTCATCGCCGCGTCGCTCCCCTCCTCGAATTGAAATAATTATTCAGGGCGCCAGGAACCGGGCTTAATCGGGAAACGACAGCACCCGATATGCCAGCGTATGCCGCGATGCCGCGGATTCGTCTTATCCGCCCCGGTGTTTGAACGAGTCACGACGGAAACTGTAAAGCGCGTCCGGGTCGACGGCAACGTCGACAACCGCTGGCCTGCCGCAGCCAAGTGCCGCTTGCACCGCTTCGCCAATTTCGGAAACGCGGTCGACCCGATAGCCTGCCGCACCGTAAAGTTCGGCTACCTGGTCGAATGGCGGGCTGCTGATATTCGCACCAATATAGCGCTCGCCGAAAAAGTCGCGTTGATAGGCTTTTTCCGCACCCCAACACTGATTATTCATCACCACCGTGACGGTATTGATGCCGTGATCGACAGCGGTGCTCAATTCGGACAACGTCATTCCGAATCCACCATCACCCATCAGGCTGACAACCGAGCGTTCCGGTCGCGCCAATTTAACGCCCAAGCCACAGGCGAACGAAAAACCGACCAACCCAAAATCAAGTGGTGTAAACAAAGACGGTGGCTGCCAGTAATTCAACGCGTCGGTCGCTTGCAGGCAAAGCGTTCCGGCGTCCATGGTGACTGCGACATTCTTCGGCAACACGCTGCGCAATTCCTTGTAGAGTGCTGAAGGCTGGATTGGGTGCAGGTCTGTCTTGGCATCCATATCACGTTTCCGCAGGTAGGCCGCGCGTTCGTTTTTGTACGCCTCTGTCCAATTCTCTGCCTCGGCACGGGTCTCGCCTTTGGTTAATGCCTCGATCAGTTGTTTCGCCGCCGTCGGCGCATCCGCCCAAATACCGAGTGCAACGGGAAAGTAGCGACCGATCGCGGTGGGCTCCAGCTCGATCTGGATTATCTTGGCCTGCTGGTTGATGTTGTCGTAAGAATAGAACGTGGAGTTGAAACCGAGCCGCGTGCCGAGAGCGAGAATCACGTCCGCTTCCTTTACCAATCGAGACGCGACGGGGTTGCCGCGCGGCCCCATCTGCCCCGCGTTGAGCGGATGCTCGAACGGGATGGCGTCGCCGTGACCGGGCGCTGTGGCAATCGGTGCATTCAGTGCTTCGGCCAACTCCAGCGCCTGTTCGTAACCACCGGTATTTTTAATGCCGCCACCGGTGACAATCACAAGCCGCGCTGACAAGCGTAGCATTTCAGCCGCCTGTTTGATATCGTCGCCCGCGGCCGCGGGAACGCTGTGCGAACGATAACACCGGGGCGATTGGAACGGCGGATACTCCGCTACGTCGGACAGTACGTCGCGCGGTAGATTGAGTTGCACCGGCCCGCGCCTTGGCGTCATCGCCACTCGAAACGCTTCGCGAAACATTTCCGGCACACGCGCGGTTTGCGTCACCGTCCAGGTCTTTTTAGTAATTGGTTTGAACAACGACTGCTGATCGACTTCCTGGAACGCATCGCGGTACACATGCGCCGACGACAGTGACCCGGCGATCGATACCACAGGCGAAAATGCCGCCGCCGCCTGCGCCAGCCCGGTGACGAGATTTGTGGCGCCGGGGCCGTTTTGTCCAGCGAGAATCACACCCGGCTTGCCCGCCGCACGCGCGTACCCATCCGCCATATGCGTACCGGTGCGTTCATCGTGGACGCCAATGAAATTAATGTCCTTCGCGTCGTAAAGTGCATCGAACATTTCCATCGTCGCCGATCCAATCAAACCAAACACGTGCTCGACGTTTTCGGTTTGCAGCGATTCGACGGCGGCCTGACCGCCGGATAATTTTTTCATTTTCGTCCCCTAAACGTAGCGCTTCGATCGGTTCGACGCGTCATCCCAACGCCATACGCAAGAACTGGATAACAGGTTCAACAAACAGCGACGGCTTTTCGACCAATCCCATGTGTTGCAGGCCCGGTACGATGAGTGTTTGCGCGCCGGAAATTTCAGCAGCGATGCCGTGCGACATGGCCGGCGTGCTGCCGCTGTCGTTTTCACAGGTCATCACCAGCGCGGGTGCGGCAATCGATGGTTCAGGGCGGATCAGTTCGATAACGCCTTTTGCCAAAACCTGCCGGCACTGCGCGTAAATGACCGGGTCATTGCTCAACACCCACGCGCGTATTTCGTCGATAACGTCGGGCCGGGCCGCGCGAAATTCTGCGGTAAACCAGCGTTCGAGTGTCGACTCTATGGTTGCGGCGGCCCCACCCTGCGCTGATTGCACGGCGCGCTCTTCCACCAGCTTTTGCGCCTCCGGGCTGCGTTCGTGCGGCGAGTTGAGTATTACCAGTGCGCTAACGCGTTGCGGATAATCCATCGCGAAACGACGGTTGATCATGCCTCCCAAGGAAAAGCCGACAAGAGCGCAGCGCGTGATGTCGAGTTCGTCGAGCAATTCACGCAATTGTGTGGCAAATAATGCCAGCGACGGCGTCTTTGGCGGTGACGCGCTCTCGCCGTGGCCGAATAAATCGTAATTCAAGACGCGATATTGCTCCGACATCGCGGGTTCGTGCTCGCGCCAGGTGTGCCGGTTCAGTCCCAGGCCGTGGATCAGGACGACGACGGGCGCATCGTCCGGCCCGGTGAGCTGGTAAGCCGTGCCGTTGGCGGATTCAAACACCGGCCGTGTTCTCCGTATACAAACCCGTCTCTCCAATATCGTCGCGGTGGTCGGCCGTGCCACAGGACCCCGCTGCATTAACGATCATATTCGTCCGCATTTTACCGATTACTGACGCAATTACTTTGGGAAACTCTGATTTATTGCGGCATTGAGAGGAGCGTGCCGAAGCTGCGAGCGACGCGTGGCAGGACACGGCAATCCAGAAATCTTTGAATAACAAAGACTCTGGATTGCTTCGCTTCGCTCGCAATGCATTGTGCTCCTACGTATTTATCCAATACTGTTCCCCCGGGCATTGGTGTCAGCGCGCGACAAACTGACTGCCGAGGGGCTCGCTGGATGTGTTCATCCACACCGTCTTTGGGCGTGTGTAGTCGTAGATCGCCTGAAATCCGCTTTCACGCCCGTAGCCGGAATTTTTCATGCCGCCAAACTCCGCAATCGGCGACACGACACGGTAAGTGTTTACCCATACGATTCCGGCTTTGACGCGCCTGGCGACGCGCAGCGAGCGGGCGCTGTCACGAGTGAAGATGCCCGCAGCCAAGCCGTATTTGGTGTCGTTTGCCAAGCGAATGGCTTCGTCTTCGTCTTTAAAACGCAGCACGCTCAACACCGGGCCGAACAGTTCAGTATCGACGATGCGCAAATCCTGTCGCGGGCAGGCGATGATGGTGGGTTCGTAATAAAGGCCGCCAAGCCCTTCCGGTTGCTTGCCGCCGCAAAGGACTTCGCCGCCCTCGGCTTGCGCGTACGCAACTTCGCGCTTTACGTGCTCCAGCTGCGCGTTGGTGCACAGTGGCCCCATCTGAGTTTCTTCCTCCATCGGATCGCCGAGCAGGATATTTTTCGCCTGCTCTGCCATGCGCGGCAAAAATTGCTCGGCTATGCTCTCCTGCAAATACAGGCGCGAACCGGCCACACAACTCTGCCCCGCGGCACCAAAAATGGCGCCGAGTGCACCGTTTACCGCGCCTTCGATGTTGGCATCGTCAAACACGATAAAAGGCGACTTGCCTCCAAGCTCCAGCGACACTTCAGCAAAATTGCTTGCCGAGTTGCAGAGAATATGCTGCGCCGCGGTGGATCCGCCGGTAAAGGAAACGCGCGACACCAAGGGGTGCGACGTCAGTGTTTTTCCGCAGGGGTCGCCGTGACCGGTAACGATGTTGACGACTCCCGGAGGAATGCCTGCCTGCTCGATCAGCCGACCAAATTCCAGCATGGCCGCCGAGGCGAACTCGGACGCTTTAAGGACCACGGTATTACCAGCGGCCAGCGCCGGGCCAATTTTCACCGCACTCAAAAAAAGCTGCGAATTCCACGGCACCACTGCCGCGATAACGCCGAGCGGCTCGCGGTGGGTGAATACAAACAAATCGGGCTTGTCGATAGGTAGAGTTTCGCCGTGGATCTTGTCGGCGCAACCGGCGTAGAAATGAAAGAACTCGGCGATGTACTTGGCCTGCCAGCGGGTTTCCTTGAACATCTTGCCAGTATCGATGCATTCGATTCGACCCAGATCTTCCGATTTATCGACCAGCAGATCGGCGAGACGACGCAGGCAATGCCCGCGCTCGGTAGGGGACATTGATGTCCACGGGCCTTCGCTGAAGGCGCGTTCTGCGGCGCGCACCGCACGATCGATATCGTCGGCGTTCGCCGCGGGCACGGTCGACCAGACTTCGCCGCTGGCCGGATTGACGCTGTCGAAGGATTCGCCGTCGGATGCGTCGACCCAATCGCCGTCGATCAGCATTTGAAAATGGATAATTTCGGCCATGAAAAGCGCCCTCTATGCAATGGGGTAATGTGTGACCATGTCGGTGCGAAATTGTATGCGCGGGCGTTTACGCCAGCGTAATTGGTGCCCGCGCGATGCGGTTCAACGCGGCATCACGAACAGCTGATGACCCGTATAGTGGAGGCCTGACCGTCAATTCGGACGTGACGGCCTGATTAGGATTGCAGTTCCTCAACCCGCGACCGAATATAGGCGACCCGGCTATTCATTTCATCGTTCAGGCGTGCCAGTTCTTCTCTGATCAGCGCGATACGCTTAGAGGCGTCGCGTCTGGTGCGTACGACCGTATCCAGTTCGACCATCGCTTGTCGAAGGAAAGGTGAGGTTTCGGTGAGCACCTGCGCATCGCGCGGATCACCGTCTCTGGCCAGCACCAATTCCTCGGTACGCTCGAAACGAAAACGCTTGCTGACCGGCAGAAACGACCCTTTTTTGTGCTTGTAAACCACCCGCAGGATATCGATATTGTTGACGGTTTGAAGTGAATACCGGTCAATATCCTCGGGATTGCTAATGCCCATTTGATTTAATGTTGGAAATTCTGACACGGTTTTTCTCCCGCTGAAGGTTGCTGGTCCGACTGAATACGTGATGGCGCAAACGCTTAATTGTATATCTTACGGGCGCTTTCATCTAAGGAATCCCTGATTAATCGCGGCGAGGGCGCCGCTCCTACAATAGGAGGCGCATTAATCGCGGCGAGGGCGCCGCTCCCACTGTAGGAGGCGCGCCTCGCGCCGATTTCGAGGGGTTGGAACGTACGATTACCGATTATTCAGAGGTTACCTAGCTCAAAACCGCCGGCGTCAGGCACGGCGAAGCAATTCGATTTTGTTAGATTATTGCGGCGCGTTAATCGCGGCGAGGGCGCCGCTCCCATTGTAGGAGGCGCGCCTCGCGCCGATTTCGAGGGGTTGGAACGTATAAAAAAGCAGGTCAGGCCTACGGCATTCAGTGCCTTTCGGTCCGGCGCCTGTAGTGCCCCTGGACGATCCGGTCGATGACCATGGCGCAGAACAAGATGGCCAAACCGGCCAGAGCATCCCCTGCCCTATTGCGGCATACTGCAGAGCTTCGAGAACGTTCCGTCCGGATCCTATGAGTCAAACGGGTGTCGCAGGCAAATCGTCTCCACACGATCAGGACCCGTGGACACAATTTCCAAGGGAGCATCGACCAGTTCTTCTATTCGTCGCAAATAGTCCCGTGCGTTCTGCGGCAGATCCGACAATTCGCGAGCGCCCTGAGTAGATTCTGACCAACCCGCCACTTCCTCGTATATGGGCTCGCATTCCGCCACGGCTTCTGCGCCCATTGGCAAGGTTTTGATGATCTCACCATTGCGACGGTACGCCGTACAGATTTTCACCGTGTCCAGCCCGTCCAGTACGTCGAGTTTGGTAATACACAGCCCGCTCAGGCTGTTAATGCGATTCGCGTGCCGCAGCAACACCGCGTCAAACCATCCGCAGCGCCGCGGTCGGCCCGTCGTGGCTCCGAACTCCCGTCCCCGATCCGCCAACCTTTCACCCACGTCGTCTTTGAGTTCGGTCGGAAACGGCCCGCTCCCCACCCGTGTAGTGTATGCCTTCGCTATCCCCAGAACGTAGTCGATCGCCAGCGGACCCACACCGCTGCCCGAGGCCGCGGCGGCGGCGGTGGTATTCGACGACGTCACGAAGGGGTAGGTTCCGTGATCGATATCGAGCAGCGCGCCCTGTGCGCCTTCGAACATGACCGCCCGGCCTTCCCGCCCCAAGGAATAGAGAATCCCGGAGACATCAGCGAGGAGCGGCCTGAACACTTCCCTCAATTGGTGACACTCGTCGAGAACAGCGTCGTAGTCGATGGTGTCGGCCCCGAAGTATTTCGCCAGCGCGAAATTGTGATAATCCATCACATCGCGAAGTTTGTCCGCGAAATTCGCCGACTCGATCAGGTCACCGAACCGCAGCCCGCGGCGCGATGCCTTGTCCTCGTAGGCCGGCCCGATGCCGCGTCCGGTCGTGCCGATGGCGTCGCTGCCGCGCGCTGCCTCTCGGGCCGAGTCGAGGGCGGCATGGTAAGGCAGTATCAACGGACAGGCTCCACTGATTTTGAGTCGCCCCATCACGTCGACGCCCAGATCCTCGACCCTGCGAATTTCCGTATGAAGCGCCGAAGGAGACAACACCACACCGTTGCCGATCAGGCACAACACGTTGTCGCGCAATATCCCGGACGGAATCAGATGCAGTACCGTCTTGACGCCCCCTATGACGAGCGTATGACCGGCGTTGTGCCCGCCCTGGAATCGCACCACCGCATCGGCGCGCCCGGTGAGCCAGTCGACGATTTTCCCCTTGCCTTCATCGCCCCACTGGGTACCGATCAGCGCTACGTTCTTTGACATGTTCTGAGGTGCCGTTTAATTTCGAACGAAGAAGAGCAGTGCCAGACCGATGGCCATGCTGACCATGCCGATTGTCCGAAGCTGGCCGTCGTCCAACTGAGAAATCATCTCGAGTTTCCTGCGCATTCCGGCCGGATTGACGAACGGGAAAATTCCCTCGAGTACCAGCACCAGTGCCAGGGCAGCGAGCAAGTCATACCAATTGATCACTCACTGTACCTCTTGAAACAGGCTACTGCTTCGAGGGCGCTTGCATCTCCGGCGATGTCGCCGATTTTCCGGCGCCAGGTCGCGAGCTATTGAAGTACTGGAAAAAGTCTGAACTCGGCTCCAGAACGATCAGGTCATCCTGGCTGTTGAAGGTCTGTTTGTAGGCGTTGAGACTTCGATACAGGCCGAAAAACTCAGCGTCTGCGCCGAATGCATCCGCATAGATCTTGGTCGCCGTGGCATCCCCGTTACCGCGTAAAATCTCGGAATCACGGACCGCTTCGGCAACGGTGATCTGGCGTTTTCTTTCGGCACCCGCCCTGATGATTTCCGCCTGCTCGGCGCCTTTTGCCCGCAGCTCCTTGGCCACGCGGGAACGCTCCGCCACCATTCTCTGGTAGACGGTTTCGCTGACCTCGGGATCGAGATCAACGCGCTTGAGACGAACGTCGACGACTTCAACGCCGATTTCCTGCGCCTGCTCGTTGGTCTTCTCCCTCACCACATCCATGATAGTCGCGCGATCACCGGAAATAACCTCCTGTACCGTACGCGTGCCGAATTCCTCGCGCAGGCTGTCGTTGACCCGCTGCGCCAGTCGCGCCTGGGCGGAGGAAATCAGTCCGCTCACCGTCACGAAAAATTTGGCGACGTCACGAATACGCCATTTGACGAAGGAGTCCACTACCAGATTCTTTTTCTCGACCGTCAGATAGCGCTCGGGCGCCGCGTCCATGGTTTGAATACGGGCGTCGAACTTCTTGACGGTATTGATGAACGGCGTCTTGAAATGCAGACCCGGCTGGTCGTTGGATTCGATGATTTCACCGAATTTGAATACGAGCGCCTTCTCTCTTTCGTCAACGGTGTAAATCGCCGATGCAACCACCGCGGCGGCGGCTATCAGAACGATGATTCCTATTAATCCTTTGCCACCCATTGTCAGTCCCCCCTTTCACGCAGACCGGAGCGGCTGCGGCTATCGCTTTGGCTGCCCGTGCCGGCAATCTGGCTGTCGCCAAGGTCGACACCTCTGTCGCTCGCGGATGTCGTTTGCTCCGCGCGGCGCTGGCGTATCAATTGGTCGAGCGGCAGATAAATCACGTTGTTGCCGCCCTGCTGATCGATCATCAGCTTGCTGGAATTGGACAGCACTTCCTCGATCGACTCGAGATACAAACGGTCCCGCGTAATATCCGGGGCGTTCTGATACTCACCCAGGATCTGGGAGAACCTCGACGCTTCACCGTTGGCGCGTGCTATGACGGCGGCTTTGTAGCCCTCCGCCTGCTGTACGATACTGGCCGCACGACCGCGTGCACGCGGGATGATATCGTTGGCATAGGCTTCCGCTTCGTTGATCAGCCTGACCTGGTCCTCACGTGCTTTCACCGCATCGTCGAACGCGGGTTTCACCTCCCTCGGCGGCTGGGCATCCTGCATCTCCACCGCCAGGATGTTTATGCCCGTCTGATAACGGTCCAGGATTATCTGAAGCAGCGCTTTGGTGGCCCGCGCCACTTCCGCCCGGCCGTCGGTAAGCACGAAGTCCATTTCGCTCGACCCGACGATTTCACGCAGCGCGCTTTCGGTGGCGCCGCGAACGACCGCTTCCGTATCCCAGGGGTATTCGGCGACGTTGAACACCAGATCCGTTGGATTCTTGATGTTGTACTGGATGGCGAGCTCCAGATCGACGATGTTCTCGTCCGCGGTCAGCATGAGCGCCTCCCGTGGCACCGCCGAGCTTTGCCTGTTGGCACCGGACGTGCGGTAACCAACCTCGACGGTATTGACCTTCTGGGTGTTCACCAGCATAACTTCTTCGATCGGCCACCACGCCCACTGCAGGCCGGCTTGCGTGGTTTCAGAATACTGGCCGAAGCGCAGCTCGATGCCGATATAACCCTGCTCCACTTGATAAATACTCTGCCAGGTCCACAATGCGATGGCAGCCAGAACGGCAATGAACATTCCGATTTTGTTGGATGCGCCGGAACCCCCGGAAGTGCTTTTGTCACCTCCCCCGCCTCCGCCACGCTTCCCTCCAAGCAATCCGCTCAAATTTTTCTGAACATTCTTGACGATATCATCAAGGTCGGGCGGACTCTGGCGGCCACCACCGCCGCCCCATGGATCTTTGTTACCACCTGAACCAGGTTGATTCCAAGGCATCTATTCGCTCCTAGTACAACGACTCACCGAAACTCGGCACAACGCGATATTGTAACATGACAACACGAGTGGAGTATTCGTTCACCCTCACCCCGCAAGCTGGACGGGTGCCTGCTGGTCTACAACCACCGAACACTCGTCGAACCGATGGAAACTGAGCAGACGGCCCAGTTCCGAATCCGAAATTTCCGCCCGTACCACCCAGGCACCGTCCTGGTCACAGTCCTCGTCCAAAACATTGGCATGACGGTAGAGAAACGCCCGGACGTTTGCCGCGGTTACGGGAATATAAAACGCATAACCGCGATTGAGCCGGCCAATTTGCCGCTGGATAGCGTCCAGCAGCAACCCGACGCCGTCTCCGCTGTGGGCGGACAACCATATGCTCTCGGGACGGCCTTCCGCGTTTTGTTCGCACCGGCTCTCGCCTCCGGTGAGATCGATTTTGTTGAAAACGGTGATGGTAGGTATATCTCCGGCACCCAGTTCGTCCAGCACGGCGTTGACCTGTTCGATGTAGATGTCGTGCTCTTCATCACCGGCATCCACGACGTGGAGCAGCAAGTCCGCCTGGCTGACTTCCTCGAGTGTCGAGTGAAAAGCCTGCACCAGCGTGTGCGGCAGATCTCGAATGAATCCGACGGTGTCCGACAACACGACTGCTCCCCGATCGGGCAGTTCCAGCCGCCGCATGGTCGGGTCGAGGGTGGCGAACAGCTGGTCTTCCGCAACGACGTCGGCACCGGTCAACCTGTTGAACAATGACGATTTTCCGGCATTGGTATACCCCACCAGACACACCGTGGGAATGGGTACCTTGCGCCGGGATTTTCTTCTTATATCCCGCTGAGACGACACCTTCTCCAGACGCCGCTTCAGATGTTTGATCCGCTGGCCGATCAAACGCCTGTCCGCCTCCAGTTGTGTTTCTCCGGGTCCGCGCAGACCGATGCCTCCTTTCTGACGTTCGAGGTGGGTCCAACCCCTGACCAGTCGGGTAGACAGGTAGCGAAGTTGTGCCAGTTCCACCTGCAGCTTACCCTCACGGGTGGCGGCGCGTTGCGCAAATATATCGAGGATCAATCCCGTTCGATCCAGAACCCGGCAGCCGACCGCACGTTCCAGGTTGCGTTCCTGGATAGGGGATATCGGGTGGTCGACGATAATCAGGTCCGCTCCAAGCGCATCGACCTGTCGTGACAGTTCGGCCACCTTGCCCTTACCGATGTAGGTGGCAGGATGCGGTATCTTGCGCGAAGTGTACACACGGCCGGCGACGTCGGCACCGGCACTTTCGGCGAGCAGGCGCAACTCCTCCATGGAGTGTTCACTTTCAAAACGCTCGGCCCGCTGGTGCACCAGAATCACTTTTTCTTTCAGAACCTTGTCTTCAACCTGCATAGTGCAACGGCGCCGCCGGGAATGTTTTATAACCTCGTGATAGTCGTGTTGGCCGGGTCGACATGATCGACAAGATCACAATATCGGCACCTGGCATCGGGATTGTTCCGCAATACTCGCGTCCGCGATCCCGTCCGGCGGGCAGCGGACCGGGTCCGAATTCGATTCGCTGTCCGTGGTATCGGCTCCGGCACCTGATTGTCGGGTCAGGAACTTTCAGCTTCGTCGTCGTCAATCGGGATCTTGACCGGGCGGCTTGGAACCACGGTTGAGATAGCGTGTTTATAGATCATTTGGCTCACGGTGTTCTTCAGCAATACGACGAACTGATCGAATGACTCTACCTGTCCCTGGAGTTTGATACCGTTTACCAGATAAATTGACACCGGGATTCTCTCTTTACGCAGAACGTTCAAAAACGGGTCCTGCAACAATGCCCCTTTATGCTGTGCCATAACCGTGACTCCTGATTGTTATTTGTGCGTTAACTTAGAAAAATCGGGGTGTCGACGTGTTTTTTCAAGCGCAGTGGGAAAATCTCCCGACGTATCGGCGAATCAAGCGAATATCCATTCGAGCCAATACCACTCGAACCGCGTTTAATAACACCAGTTACGTTAAATCGTGTCCAGTTTCGCTCGAATATAGCCGTTTAGTGTCCGTGATAATCGTGGCGACATACAATCCAGCCAGGTTACCCCGGGCTGGTTACGCAACCATGTCAATTGTCTTTTGGCCAGTTGCCGGGTTGCGGCAACGCCCCGTCTCTCTATTTCATTATACTCCAGTTCTCGATGCACATACTGGACTACTTGTCGATATCCGACCATTCTCAATGCCGGTAGTTCCGGAGAAAGCGCCTTATCTTTTAGTAGGTTACGAACTTCCTCGACGAGCCCGTTGTTGAGCATGGATTCAAATCGGCTTTCTATCCTGCGATGCAACCACGATCGATCCCCCGGCGCCAGCGCCATTTTGCAGAGTCGATACTCGCCCCTCAGCGCGGTTTGCAGACCAATTCGGCAGGATGCGCCGGACTTTCCCCGGAGAATGGCGATCTCGAGCGCCCGCTGGACGCGCTGTTTGTCGCTGGGCTCTATCTTCGCGGCCCTTGCCGGATCCAGCTTCTTCAGCTCCTGGTGCAGCGAAGACCAGCCGTTGCGGAGTGCGCGTTCCGCAAGTTCGCGTCGAAGCCCCGGGTTCGCCTGCGGCAGCGAGGGGAGACCCACCTCGAGCGCATGGAAGTAGAACATCGTCCCTCCGACCAGGAGCGGATAGTGTCCGCGTGCGAGAATCTCCGTAATCACAGATCTGGCATCCCGGCAGAATGCCGCTGCGGAGTAGGTCTCCTGCGGCGCCCTGATGTCTATCAGGTGATGAGGGCAGCGGGACAGTATTTCCCCCCCGGGCTTTGCCGTCCCGACATCCATCCCGCGGTACACCATGGACGAATCGACACTTACGATTTCGAATGGAAAGTGCTCGCTCAGCGCAATTGCCAGGTCCGTCTTTCCGGTTGCCGTGGGTCCCATCAGGTACCAGATGACGGGTAGGCGATCCTCAACGCCCACGCTTGAACCAGTTATCCAGTTCCGCCATCGAAAGCTGCACCCACGTCGGGCGGCCATGGTTACACAGCCCGCTCCGATCGGTGGCCTCCATATCCCTCAATAATGCGTTCATTTCCTCGACGGTCAGCTTTCTATTGGCTCGAACCGAGCCGTAGCAGGCCCGGCCTGCGAGCACGTCCTTGATGAGGTCGGCAACAGCGGTGCTGGCGCCGTGTTCAGCCAGTTCGGAAAACACGGTACGAAGCAGATCCGCTATATCGGCTTTCAGCAGAATTTCCGGGACACGGCGCACGACCAGGCTATCCTCACCGAGTTGGTCGATGTCGAATCCAAGATCACTCAGGATCTTGCTATTCGCACACCAGGTTTCGATTTCACCCGTGCTGATGGAAAGGGTTATGGGTACCAGAAGCGGTTGTGACGCAATCGAGCCTGCCAGAGCGAGCTTCATTCTCTCGTAGTTGATCCGTTCATGTGCCGCGTGCATATCCACGAGTACGAGCCCTCGGACGTTTTGCGCCAGGATATACACGCCATGCAGCTGGGCCAGTGCATATCCAAGCGGGGGCACGGCAGGGTCGGCTACCGGTTCCTCGACCACCGGGGTGTTGGCCCCGGCAGCCAGAGCGGCGTATACGGCCGTGGGCGGCGCAAACTCCGCGAGTCTGATGTGGCCCTGTTGAAACCCCCGCCCCGCCGTCGCGAGGTTGTGCGTTGATACGGCCGCGGCGGGATAGTCGAGAGCGGCACTGCCCGCGGGCCGTGCGAGCGCTTTATGCAGCTCATGATAGATAAAATCATGGACGCGGCGGGCGTCCCGGAATCGGACCTCGTGCTTGGTGGGGTGAACGTTGACATCCACCCGTAGCGGATCGATGCCGAAATTTATTGCGAACGCTGGATGGCGGTCGTGAAAAAGCACGTCCCGGTAGGCCTGCCTGATGGCGTGGGAAACGGTTTTGTCCCTGATGAATCTGCCATTCAGGTACAAGAACTGCTGGTCGGCCTGGCGCCTCGAGTAGGTCGGATCACAGATCCAGCCCTGCAAGGAAAGATCGCCAGATGCGGCGTTTATCCTCACCAGCGACCCCGCCATCTCTTTACCGCACACGGCAGCTATTCTCTCAACCTGGGCATCCTGATCGGTTGCCTGCTTCCAGTTAACCGGGCTCCGGTCATTGTGTTTGAAGCTGAATCCGACGTCGAAACGTCCGAGCGCGATCCTTTTCACCACCTGGTCCAGATGATGAAGCTCCGTGGCCTCGGTCTTGAGGAACTTGCGGCGCGCCGGTGTATTGAAAAACAGGTCTGAAATTTCAACGGTGGTGCCTGGTTCCTGCGCGGCGGGCCGCAGCGCCTCTTTCACTCGCCCACCTTCACATACGATTTCCCAGGCGCTGTCCGCACTCCGGATCCGGGACCGGAGCCGTATACGGGACACCGAGGCAATACTAGGCAGCGCTTCGCCTCTGAAACCGAGCGATCCGATACGCATCAGATCGTCCAGTGTGGACAGTTTACTGGTGGCGTGTCGGGAAAGCGCCAGCTTCAGATCTTCTTTGTCGATGCCATTGCCGTCGTCCGCGACATAAATTCGTTTTGTACCGCCCCGCTCCGCCTGGACGGTGATGTTGCGAGCATCCGCATCCAGGCTATTTTCCAGCAGTTCCTTGAGTACCGACGCCGGGCGCTCGACGACTTCGCCGGCGGCAATCTGGTTGACCAGTTTTGAATCGAGAGTGCGAATCCTGCGTATGTTGTGGTCCATCAACTGGTAGGAATCTTCAGTTTTTGACCGATACGTACACCATCGGTTTTCATGTTGTTTGCCCGTTTAATGGACGCCATGCTGACGCGGTAGCGCAACGCGATCTCTGATAGCGAATCTCCCTTGCGGACGACGTGGACGGTCGATGCGGATGGCGCAAACTGGATCGGCTGTTGTTTAAGGTAACGCTTGATTCCCCTGTATATCGCCAGGGCCAGTCTCTGGCGGTGGGCACGGGTGCGCAGTAACTTCTCCTCGGTGGGGTTGGACAGAAACGCGATTTCTATCAGTATGGAGGGCATATCCGGCGATTTGAGCACGGCGAAGCCGGCCTGTTCGACCTTTTTACGATGCAGTTTGCCCATCCCGCCCAGTTCTTTCAGAACGTATCTGCCCAGAACCAGGCTCTCGCTGGTGGTTTTCGTCATCGACAGGTCCCATAACACCTTGGCCAGCAAATCGTCCTTGTCGCGCAGGCTCACGCCCCCGATCAGATCCGCCGCATTTTCCTTGTTGGCGAGCCAGCGCGCGGCTTCGCTCGACGCACCCCGTTGGGACAGCGCATATACGGACGAACCTCGTACGGATGCAAGTTTGGGATAGGCATCGGCATGAATCGATACGAACACATCCGCCTGCTCACGGCGGGCGATAGACGGTCTCGCGCGCAGGCTGACGTAATAGTCGCCGCGGCGGATCATGACCGGGCGCAGAAACCTGTCCTGGTCAATGAGCCTTCTGAGCTCCCCGGCTACCTGAAGCGTCACCTCCTTTTCACGGGTCCCGTATTTGCGCCCAACCGCCCCCGGGTCTTCGCCACCGTGGCCGGCATCGATCGCGATCATTCTGTAGGGCCGGCGCTGCGGTGCGGCGGTTGCCACAACCTGCTTCTCACTCGATTGCTTGACGTACAGATCCACGACGAGGCGGTGCCCATAGATCTCATTGGGCTCCAGCACGAAGGTCCGGGGTTTAATTGGCTGTTTGAGGTCGAGGACGATTCTCAGCACGCCCGGCTTTGGGTTGCCCACTCTGACCTGCTTGAGGAATGGTCCTTCGTAGTCCTTACTCGCAAAAGCGCCGGCCGCCACGGCATCGTCCAAATCCACCACGAGGCGATCCGGATTTGCCAGTACCAAAACCCGATGCTGCACCTTCTCACTCAGGTCGAACACCACCCGGGTGTGATCCGGCGCGCGCCACAGGCGAAGATTTTTTACCACCACCGAAGCGGCGTGCAGCTCTGGATTGATCGAGCAGTTAAACAGAAGCAATACGGCTAACGCATACCTGCGCAAAGCGATTCACCCTGTTTTGTGGCGCATTTCATGGTCAGATACCTACCACCGTTGTTATATTGAATGTCGATCAGGCAATCGGGTTCCGGCAAACGGCCCAGGCCCCGCTCGGGCCATTCAACAAGACAGATGCCGCTACCGTCAAGATAATCTCTGAATGCCAAATCTTCCAGTTCGTTCGGATCACTGAGACGATAAAGGTCAAAATGATAAACGTTACATCCGCGCAGGTCGTAGGTCTCGAGCAGGGTATACGTCGGGCTCTTGATCGGACCCGAATAATTCAACCCACGGACCAGGCCCCTGACCCAAGTGGTCTTGCCTGCGCCGAGTTCACCCCGAAGATAGACCACCTGCCCCCCTTTTACTCCCGATGCTGCGCGGCGACCCGCATGTTCCATATCCGAAGCTGTGGCAATTCTCAACTCAATCGTGTTCTCATCATTCATTGACGATCGTTCTTATAAAAGGCAGCAGATCGGTTGCCATCAAACCAATCTCCCCGTTTTCCCGCGCGGCACGATCCGCGGCCTCGGCATGCAGCCACACCCCGTACCGGGCGGCACTGGAAAGAGTTTGTCCCTGCGCTATCAGTCCGCTGATGACGCCGGTCAACACGTCCCCCATGCCGCCGGTCGCCATGCCGGGATTACCCCGGCTGCAGAGCCACAGATCATCGTCATGAACCAGCGTGCCTGCGCCCTTGAGCACGATCACTCCACCGTACTTCCGCCTGAGCAGACTCACCGTGTCGATACGGTCCGCCTGAACTGCCGAAGTTGCGGTGTCGGCGAGACGGCCGGCTTCTCCGGGGTGCGGTGTCAGAATCCAGTTGTCGCGTTTCACTCCGGTTTGCGCAATCAGGTTGAGCGCGTCGGCATCAACCACCATCGGCAATCCGCTGGCCAGCACGCGTTCAAGCAGCATGCGTGCCCACGAATCGGTACCCAGGCCCGGGCCGATAGCCACCACATCCGCAAGGTTCAGCGGCAAATCCAGGTCGGCGGGACCATCGACACCCACCGCCATGATCTCGGGGCATGTGGCGGTCACCTGACGCGCATGGCCGCTGCAGGTCGCGACCTGCACCAGGCCGGCACCGACGCGATAGGCCGCGTGGGCCGCCATGCGAACCGATCCGGGCATGCCTTCGCCTCCTCCGACAACCAGCACCCTGCCCGCCGAGCCTTTGTGCATGGCCCGGTAGCGTCTGGCAAGCCCGATTCCATCCGCGGTTGGGTCGATGATCCGAGCCGTCGGTTCGATTGCGCTGTAAATATCCGCGGGTACGTCGAGATCGTCCAGCACCGTATTGCCGGCCACACTCGGACCGTCACCGGTAAACAACCCGAGTTTGGCACCGATGAACGTGATCGTGGCCTCGCAGCGCACCGCGACGCCCATGACCGTGCCGGTGTCTGAATTCAATCCGGAGGGAATATCGAGACCCAGGACAGGCTTTCGCGCCGCATTCACTCGGCCGACTATGTCCCGATATTTCCCGCTCAATGGCTGCGCCAGGCCCGTGCCGAGCATGCCGTCGACGACGACATCGGCGTTGTGGATTCCGCAGTGGTCGAATTCCACGACACGGCCGCCCGCTTTTTCATAATCAGCGCAGGCCAGTACCGCGGTAGGTGATTTTGCCGGAGCGGCCGCCATGACCTCTACGTCCAGGCCCGCCTGCACAGCAAGCTTGCCCAAAACGTAGCCGTCGCCGCCGTTATTGCCGCTGCCGCACAGAACCCTGACGGCGCGTGCATGAGGCCAGCGCGCTCGCATAAGATCGAACGCCGCGGCGCCGGCCCGGCACATCAGCACGTAGCCGTCGATGCCCCGGTCTTCGATGGCGATCCTGTCGAACTCCCGGACCTGGCGAGCGGTATATAACGAACGGAGCTTACGAATCATTGCACCGGTATGATATGTGTATTCCATGAATTCACAAAACAACGCAACCGACTACACCGCCCTGGCCAGGCAAATCAAGCTGTGGGGCCTGGAACTCGGATTTCAGGACATACGCATCACCGACACGGCGCTGGAAGAAGCCGAAAGGCATCTGCTGCGGTGGCTCGACCTCGGGCGCCACGGAGAGATGCACTACATGGCAAGACACGGCCTGCGCCGAACCCGGCCCGCCGAACTGGTGCCCGGCACGATAAGGGTATTGGTCGGACGCATGGACTATCTTCCGCAGCGGCAAAGCTCGCTCGTTTCCGCACTTTTGCGTACGCGCACCGGTTACGTATCTCGATACGCACTCGGCCGCGACTACCACAAATTGATCAGAAAGCGACTACAGCGGCTCGCCGAGCGCATAGAGGACAGCGTCGGACCGTTCGGGTATCGTGCGTTCGTGGACAGCGCGCCGGTCATGGAAAAGGCGCTTGCGGAGAAATCCGGCGTCGGATGGATCGGCAAACACACCAACGTCATCAACAGCAAATCCGGATCCTGGTTCTTCCTCGGTGAGTTGTATACGGATCTGCCGCTGCCGCTGGACAGCGGCGCTTCGAATAACTGTGGAAGCTGCCGCGCTTGTCTGGATGTATGCCCCACGGGCGCAATCGTGGCGCCCTATGAGCTCGATGCGAGACGTTGCATCTCGTACCTCACCATTGAATTGCGCGGACGCATTCCGGAATCTTTGCGGCCACTCATGGGAAACCGGATTTACGGATGTGATGACTGCCAAATTTTTTGCCCGTGGAACCGTTTCGCCAAGCTGAGCCGGGAATCCGGATTCTCGCCGCGTGCGATGCTGCTTGATCGCGAACTCGTCGAGCTTTCCCGTTGGAGTGAAACCGAATTCCTGACACGGACCGAAGGAAGCGCGGTCCGGAGGATTGGTTACGAATGCTGGCTCAGAAACATCGCGGTAGCGCTGGGCAACGCCGATACGGCCGCGGACATTGTCTCAGCCCTGCAACGTCTGTCCCGACACCACTCCGCCCTGGTCCGGGAACATGCCGAATGGGGTTTGAGACAGCACCCCTCGGCCTAGCCCGCATGTTGCACCAGACCGGCCGTGATTGTTTTCTATGCCCTTGATCTATTTCACCAATACAACGATTGGGATAGATCGATCAAAAGGACAGTTTGTCATCGGGGTCGGCCTATCCCGGTGCTGACTTGTTCAGCTTCGTCTGGGCTTGGTCTTCACTCGGACCGTAGCGACGGCTACGTTCCTAGCTCCAGACCGGCGCTCAGCCAAACCTGTCCTGCGTCATCGCTCGGGATACTGGTGCAATATGCGGGCTAGTCCGGCTCGTCAAACTTGAAAAAGAACTCCCGATAGTGGCGAAGTTCCTGGATAGATTCCTGGATATCGTCCATGGCACGGTGCGTGTTGCGTTTCTTGAATCTATCCCTGATGTCGGGCCGCCAACGGCTTGCAAGTTCCTTCACCGAACTCACGTCAAGGTTGCGATAGTGCATCCAAGCTTCCAGTCGGGGCATGTACAGGTACAGAAACCGCCGGTCCTGACAAATACTGTTGCCACACAGGGGCGACTTCTTTTTGGGCACATAATGCTGAATGAATTCGAGTGTTTCCTGTTCCGCCGCCTGTTCCGTGTGCGCCGAACTCTTCACACGTTCCACCAGACCCGATTCGTTATGAGTTTTGGTGTTCCATTCATCCATCCCGGCAAGCAGGTCGTCGTTTTGATGGATTGCGATCACGGGGCCTTCCGCGATCACATCCAGGTTGTTGTCCGTGATGATAGTGGCAATTTCAATGATTCGATCCCGATCTGGATACAGTCCCGTCATTTCCAGATCCATCCACACCAGGGCGTTCGGATCTTTTGGCATAAAATTCTCCCATCGTTTGTATTATTTCCAGAGGACCGACCGGACCGGGCTCCTTAAATTATTCTGCGTTCAGCGAAAGCCTGCGACAAAGTGCCGTGGTCGAGGTATTCGAGTTCCCCTCCAACGGGTACACCGCGGGCGATTCTGGTCACTTTGACAGAATGATCTGAAAGCATCTGGTGGATATACTCGGCCGTCGCCTCCCCTTCCGCGGTTAGGTTTGACGCCAGGATAACCTCTTTTACGCTGTCCTCGCCGATCAGCTCCATCAGGCGATCCAGCGCCAGTTCCTCGGGGCCGATTCCATCCAGCGGAGAAAGGTGTCCCATCAGGACGAAGTACATGCCCCTGTAAACGCCAGCCATTTCTACCGTTTCGAGATCTGCCGGAGTCTCGAGAACACAGATGGTGTCCGGATCGCGCCGCGGCGATGCGCAGATATCACATAACTCTTTTTCACTAAAAGTGTTGCAGCGTCTGCAGCGGGTTACCTTCGATAGCGTCTCGTTGAGCGCATCGGCAATTGACCTTGCACCGTCACGATCCCGTTCCAGCAGATGAAAAGCCATGCGCTGCGCCGTCTTTGGACCAACCCCGGGCAATCGCTGAAGGGCCTTGCGCAGTGTATCAATGGACCGCGAGTGATTCACGGCTACATCTGCAGATTGAGGCCCGGAATGTTCAACCCGCCTGTCAGACCAGCCATTTTTTCCTGAGTCGTCTGCTCCACCTTGCGCACCGCGTCATTTACGGCGGCGGCGATCAGATCTTCCAGGACCTCCTTGTCTTCGCTATTCATCATGGAGTCGTCGATATCGACCTTGCGAATATCGTGCCGGCACGTCATTGTCACCGTCACCATTCCGCCTCCGGATTTGCCTTCCACTTCTATATTGGCGAGCTCCTCCTGGGCTTTTCGGAGATTGTCCTGCATCGCCTGCGCCTGTTTCATCAAATTGCCTAGTCCACCTTTCATCTCTACCTCACCTATTCTCTGACTCGTATCGAATCTCTCACCAGGGTCGCGCCCAGCTTCTCCTTGAGCGCCTGAACATTGGGGTCCCGTGAAATCGCCGTTTCGGCGGCCTGCATTTTCTCCTCCCGGACTCTTTGCAGATACCGCGCCGGAGTTTCAAAATCGTGGTCCTTGATTTCCAAGACGATTGATGCATCCTCGCCGATCTTGCGGAGCTCCGCGGTAATGATCTCGATGCGCCCGGCGTTATGCAGATGTTCATGACTGGGTGCCAAGCAAAGGAAGTACGTCCCTTCGGAGATCTTGCTCAATCCAAGGTTCATGGCCAGTTCCCGGACGATACCGTTGAGCGACATGCATTCGACCAGCGCACCCCAATTGGCCGAATCCGCCGTGATTTCAGCGGTCCGGTCAACGGTCGCGCGCTGCGTTCCGGCCAACCCGCCGCGCCGGGGGGCCTCGTTTCGCGCCGATCCTTGCTCATCGCCCTCCCCGGCTGGTCTGAATGCCAGCATTCTCAACAATACCATTTCGAACCCGGTACGCGGGTCCGGTGCCAGTGCGATGTCCCGCTTGCCGATCAAACCAATCTGATAGTACAACTGCACGTCTGCTTCGCTGATCGTTGCCGCCAGATCTGCGTGCCAGGGCCGCTCCGCCTGCCTGGCCCTCAGCACATCGGCTGACATCTGAAACAGGGACAAGTTGTAGAGTTCCGAGAGAATGCCGTCGAGGGCCTGAGTATAGTCACAGGCGCGCTCGGCCATTCCGGCCACGACCTCCAGCAATGCTGGTGCATCACTATCGGCAAGTGCCCTTAGTATGGATTCTGCGACATTGTCCTCGATGGTTCCCAGCATGTCGCGGACCAGAGATCCCTGCAGCCTGCCTGAGCCATACGCCAGCGCCTGGTCGAGCAAACTGAGACCGTCGCGCAGGCTCCCGTCGGCTGCCCGGGCCAGCAGCTCAAGCGCTTCGGCGTCGAACTCCGTCTGCTCCGCCTCGAGAATTTTCTGGAGTTGTTTGCGGATCTGGTCGGGCATCAGAGCTTTCAGATGGAATTGCAGACAGCGTGACAGCACCGTTACCGGCAGCTTTTGCGGATCTGTCGTGGCGAGCAGAAACTTGACGTGCTCCGGCGGCTCTTCGAGGGTCTTCAACAGCGCATTGAACGCGGGCGTGGACAGCATGTGCACTTCGTCGATCAGGTAGACCTTGAAGCGCCCCCGGGTCGGCAGGTATTGAGCGTTCTCGAGAAGTTCCCGGGTGTCGCCAACGCCCGTTCGCGACGCGGCATCGACCTCGATCAGGTCCACGAACCGGTTCTCGGAGATCTCCTGGCACACCGAACAGGCACCGCACGGAGTGGAGGAGACCCCGGTTTCGCAGTTCAGACACTTAGCGAGCAACCGCGCAATCGTGGTCTTGCCGACCCCTCCCTTGC
>Ga0209567_10000410_pt1 | contig 23263 bp, 23 predicted proteins | sample COG_12_FD_184756 | JGI IMG/M metagenome (GOLD analysis project Ga0209567, IMG submission 184756) | Pelagic marine sediment microbial communities from the LTER site Helgoland, North Sea, for post-phytoplankton bloom and carbon turnover... | ecosystem: Environmental > Aquatic > Marine > Neritic... | reverse complement strand
GGCGATCAGCGTGCGAGCTATTAGAAATACTTATGGGCTGTGGGTCAAAGTTGAATGCTGATTTACAACCGGTATTTTGCCGAAATCTATGGGTTATGTGTTACTCCAAGCGCTTGGTTACAAACCAGGTAACCCACTAGCGTTATCAACCATTGCGTGGAAAATTGCTAATCTTGTTGTAACGGAATATTTATCGCGTGGCTAACAATTTGCCGCAGATACGCTAATGGTATTAATAAATTTAGTAACAAACTAATGAAGTGGGAGTTCAAGGTGATGGATCAATCCATTTATTCATCGTTACGCTGGGGGTTATTCTGGCTGGTGATAGTCTTTGCAGCGTGTGCCAGTGTCACGGTCGGACAGGCTGCTCCGCTGCGCATTGGCTTGACACCGGTGTTTCTCGATGACCAGCCGCGGGTCATCAGGGCGTGGCTGGAGTATCTGGAACAGCACGTCGGACGGGAGGTTGATTTCGTTCATCGAGGCAGCTACCGGGAGATAACAGATCTGCTGCTAAGGGGTAAACTCGATGTGGCATGGGTGTGTGGCCTGCCATATGTCGAGCGGATAACGAGATTGTCGCTGGTAGCCGTCCCCTTGTATCAGGGGGCACCACTTTACCGGTCGTATCTGATCGTTCCCAGGGATAACACCAATACTCAATCGTGGGCAGACCTGCCTCCCGGTGTCTTCGCCTTTTCGGATCTGGACTCCAATTCGGGGTACCTTTATCCCCGATGGGCAATGCGAAAAGCGGGTATCGACGTCGAGACCCATTTCCGGAAGACTTTTTTCACGGGAGGACATCGCGAGGTGGTGGAAGCAGTGGCGGTAGGGTTGGCGGATGTGGGTGCAGTCGATGGTTACGTCTGGGAAACCCTTCGAATAAATCATCCCGAGCTTACTGCCGATACCCGTGTCGTGGCGCAGTCCGAGACCTTTGGTTTTCCCCCTATCGTGGCAAGGGATGATCTGCCGGACGCAGAGATCCGGGAATTGCGCCGGGTCTTGGTGGCGATGCCGGACGACCCGAAGGGCCAGTGGATCTTGCGGCAGTTCAATCTGGATGGTTTTGTCGAGGTGGAACCGACCCTGTATGACAGCATTGCAGAGATGTCGCAGTCCATGGGGAGGATGCGCTGATGGTGCGCGGGATGAGTTACCGGTTCCGGATTCCCCTGAGCCTGGTGGCGACCACCCTCTTTACTGCGTTAGTTATCGGTCTGGTCACTATATGGCATACCTATAAAAATGTGCGTATTGATCTGATCGATAATGGCAGCAGACTCAGCTATGCCTTGGCCAGTGCAGTGCAGCCTGCGCTGATGCATGATGATGTCTGGATGGCATATAGTACTTTGCTCGGGCCTCGGACAGCCTCTGGTGCATTTAATGCGACGTTAATCGTTCTTGATAGCGAGAAGCGGATATTCGCATCCAGCAAACCGAAACAGCTGCCGGTGGCGGTATCTCTCGAGGAAGTCGATGCGCCGCTGGCCCGAATCCTGGATGCTTATAAAACCGATCTGCCGGGAAACAGCATTGTCGAGATGAACGCTCTGAAGGACCGGTTGTTACTCACGGCTCCCATTACTTCGGACGGGGTGCCGGTAGGCGCGCTGCTTCTGGTCTACCCCCGCCAGGTATTGTGGCCCCGATTTACCTCCATAGTCGAACAAGGTGGGCTTTCAATCATGCTCGTGCTGGCAATCATCATCCCAATCGGCTGGATTGCGGGACGCAGGATGGTGAAGCCGTTGCTGATGTTGGCTTCCTGCATGGCACGCCTGCGGGAAGAGGACCTGGAGCACATCAGGTGCGCCGTCGAGGAAGGTGACGACGAAATCGGGCATCTTAACGCCCGCTTTCATGAACTGCTTGTGGGGTTGCGCGAAAAAAGGCAACTGGAACGACAGATGGTATCGAGTGAACGTCTGGCAGCGATAGGCCGCCTGGCGGCAGGGGTTGCCCATGAGATCAACAATCCTTTGGGCGGTATGCTGGTGGCCATAGACACCCTCCGTGAGCGCGGCGTTACCGATACCCATACGGAGCGGACCTTGTCGCTGCTCGAACGGGGATTGACCCAAATCAGGGATACCGTATCCGCCTTGTTGGTGGAGGCGCACCGTGAACCCCATGCCCTGACAGTACAGGATATTGAGGATACCCGCACCCTCGTGTTGGTCCAGGCAGATAGAAAGAACATTAGGCTGGAATGGGACAACCGCCTCAGCGACACGCTGCCCCTGCCCTCGACGTTGGTACGCCAAGTGGTGATCAATATCCTGTTGAACGCGGTCCAATTCACGCCCCAGAGAGGACGGGTAAAGACCTGCTTTATTTCCGAATCGGGGGCATTGTCGATGACTGTTCGAAATGAGGGTGAGACGATAGAGCAGAAAATCCTTGATCATATGTTCGAACCCTACTACAGCAATCGTGAAGGCGGCAGTGGGCTAGGTCTCTGGGTGACCTATCAGATTGTCAAACGGCTCAATGGAGAGATCAAAGTGACCAGTCAGCGGAACGAAACCTGTTGCCATGTGATATTCCCCTTCTCAAATCGGGAGGAGCCCCCTGATGCCAACTGAAATCTGCCTGATAGAAGACGACCAGATCATGGGAGAATCCCTCAGGGAGCGGCTGGTGCTGGAGGGTTTCAGCGTGGACTGGTGTGAGTCAGGTATGCAAGCGCTCGAGCTTTTGCAGAACGGGAGCTACGATGCTGTCGTGTCCGATATCCGCCTGCCGGACATATCCGGGGACGAGTTGTTCCGGCGCATGATCAGCGATGCCGGGACCAGCATGCCGCCAACAATTTTCATAACAGGTTACGGCACCATTGAGAGCGCCGTTGAACTCTTGAAGCTCGGTGCCGCCGACTATCTGACCAAGCCGCTGGATCCGCGCGTGCTGGTGAGAAAGCTGCGCAACATTTGCCGTGAGAGTCAGCCGGAGGGCGGTAGCCAGGAACCCCTCGGCCTATCGCCTTCCATGCGGCGGTTGGCCAGCGACCTACCGCTTATCGCTCACCATCGGGAAACGCCGGTACTGATCATGGGTGAATCGGGCAGCGGCAAAGAGGTGGTGGCCCGGCGGTTACATGATCTGAATGATGCGGACACCCCTTTCATTGCCGTCAATTGCGCCGCGGTGCCGGAAAATCTCATCGAGGCGGAATTGTTCGGCCACGAAAAGGGAGCGTTTACCGGTGCGGTACAGGGCCGTCAAGGGTTGTTCGAGCAGGCCAAAAGCGGATTTATCTTCCTGGATGAGATCGGTGATATGCCCCTTCCGATGCAGGCCAAGTTGTTGCGGGTCGTCCAGGATCGAGCCATCACGCGGGTGGGTGGCAATGAAGCGGTAGCGGTGCAATTCCGGCTGGTTTGCGCTACCCACCGTGATCTGGCGCAAATGGTGCGTGAAGGGCGATTCCGTGAGGATCTCTACTACCGGATCAACGTGATCCAGCTCACCGTCCCGCCTTTGCGGGAACGACCCGAGGATATCCTCTGGCTGGCCGAGCGCTTCATCGCCGAACATGGTGATGTTTATCCTAGGGAGCGAAAACGGCTCGGCGCATCGGCTCGTGAGGCGCTACTCGCACACTCCTGGCCCGGCAACGTTCGGGAACTCAAGCATGCACTCGAGCGAGCCTGCATCATGGCGCCGGGCTCTATCATCGAAGGGGTTGATCTGTTCCCGGAAGGGGCCGGGTTACAACGCCGAGCCGATAGTTCGCTTGGGACGATGCGCGAGGTCAGTGAACGCGATCATATCGTTCGTACATTGGAAGCTCATGGCTGGCGTATCGCGGAAACCGCCCGAACCCTGGGGATCAGCCGTAAGACCCTGTGGTTAAAGATGAAACAGAAGGAAATCCGCAGGCCATGATGCCGTAGGATGCCGGGAGCGAAACCACTATGGCACGTTACGAATTCAGCGAAGACCCCAATGGCGGCGTGGGCATGGAAGTTGTTGCCCGCGACGAAGGTGATCTGTTCAATGCCGCAGCATCGGCCATGTGCCTGTTCATGTGGGACCAGGATAAAGTGGAGGAGCGCGAGGAACTTCCCGTGAGCTGGTATGGCTTCGATCTGGGTACCACTATCGTGGGGCTTCTTTCAGAGTTGCTTTACCGCATGGACGACGGTTGGGTATTCAAGCGTTTTGTGATGCAAAGCCTGGAAAAGGTGGACGAGCTGGACGAGCGCCACCGCAGGAAACAACTCAAGGTTACGGGTATCGCCTACGGGGAACCCTATGACTCCGCCAGGCATGTGCAACGTTTTCCCGTCCAGGCGGTTCTACTACCCCACCTCAAGGTCAGGAAGGTTGATGAGGGTCTGTGTCTTTATTGCGTCCTGGATGCCTGAAGAATCGTCTAACCCTCAACACGCGATTTCATCGGCTCTTTGAATTCCCTAAGGCGTGTTACGTTGTCGTAACAACCGCGTGCCCCACGGTTACTTGCTTTTAACCCGTTCAATCATAAAAAAAAACATATTTGATCCCTGCTTTTAGGTTACATCCGGGTAACGTAGGCAGCAGGCGCCCACTCTATCTCTGCCGTGGCCATTCGGCGCTTGCATCAAAATAATAACTAAAAAAACAATAAGATATATAACTTATCAAAAAGCTCAGGTATGAAATCTGCAAATGAGTTTACAAAAGGCTCGTTATAGAGATGGGATCGCCCCGGGCTTTTTCATCTTCTGAGCCCGCACCCGGTTCACTTGAGGAGGAGAGACATTATGGCAGTCGGACTTCAGGCACCACCGTCAATGGGTGTGCCCGGCAAGAAACGCTGGGCCATGGTCATCGATCTGCGCCGTTGCATCGGCTGTATGGCGTGTGTATGTGCCGACAAGGCCGAATTCGATGTTCCACTCGGCGTGTGGCGCACCATCGTCAAGGTGAAGGATACCGGACGCTATCCAAACACCAAGCGTCATTTTATGCCGAGGTTGTGCAATCACTGCGACAACCCACCCTGCGTGCGTAATTGCCCCACGGAGGCGACCTACAAGCACGAGGATGGTTTCGTGCTGCAGCGCCATGAGCGCTGCATCGCCTGTCGCACCTGCATCGCCGCCTGCCCCTATAACGCCCGCCACGTGCTGCCCAGGAACCGCGACCGGGTCAAGATCGGCGGTGTGGTGGACAAGTGCACTTTCTGCAACCACCGTGTGGAGAATGGGCTGGTGCCGGCTTGCGTTCAGACCTGCTTGGGACGCTCGCGCATCTTCGGCGATCTCAACGACCCCGACAGCGAGGTCTCGCGCCTGGTAGCCCGCCACAACGTGGTGACGCTCAAGCCTGAGAAGGGCACCGCGCCCCAGGTTTACTACATCAAGCCAGACCGGGTGAACACCGAGCAGATCCTTAGCCAGCCGGTTTCCTATGCGGCCCGCTCGGATGCGGCGGCCTTCTACCGCCATAACCGTGGCAGCAAGTTTTTCTCCGGTGTTCTTTAGAGGAGGCGCAGACATGTTTGAATATGCAGAATTCAATATCGGTCCCTGGGGCTGGGAGATCGCGGTTTATTTCTTTCTCATTGGCATGGCGGGGATGACCTTCGTCTACGCCGCAGCACCCGCAGTGTTCGGTAACATTTTCGGTGGTGTGGCGCGTTCCATGGAGCCGTTCCAGAAGGTCGGCATGCTGGTCGCCTTGGCACTGCTGCTTATCTGTGGTCCGTTGTTGATATTTGATCTGGGGGAGCCGGCGCGGTTCCTGTATCCAATCCTCTATTTCCACTGGACCTCGCCTCTGTCCTGGGGATCGCTGTTTCTTCCCCTTTTTGGCTTATGTATTGTCGGCTTTCTGTACGCGTTATCGACCAACAAGCAAAACTGGCTCAAACCCCTCGGTATCCTCGGCATGCTGCTGGCACTGTCCATGCCGCTTTATACAGGGTTGGACCTGATGGTGAACCAGGCCCGTGAGCTGTGGAGCAATCCCACCATTCCGGTGCTGTTCGTGATCCTGTCAGTGAGTTCCGGCACCGCTCTGGTGAGCGTGATCCAGCTTGTACGTGGGCAGTTCGACGACAAGACCGCAGAGTTTCTGCACTGGTTCCTGTTTGTCGCTGTTGCCACCACCTTTGCTTTGTTCCTGGGTGAGTGGGTGACGCTCATGTATGGCAGCGAGGAGCTGCAACAGGCCTGGACGATCATCAACGACCAGTTCTGGGTTCAGTTCTGGATCCTGACCTTCCTGGTCGGCATCCTGGTGCCCCTGCTGATGGTGGCGATTCCACGGTGTTGTCGCAGCGCGCAGCTTTTCACGCTGGCAGCGGTGCTCTCTGCCGTGGGCGCCTACAATTTCCGCGCCGTGCTGATCTACGCCGGCCAGCTCACCCAGATTTACTACTGATTCCGGAGGAATTGCCATGAGCGTCATTGGAAACATCAGCCGCCGCGATTTCATCAAGCTAGGCACCGCGGTGGGCGGCGCCGCGGGCACCCTCAGCCTGGGCAGTCGCCGCCTGGTGGCCATGGAACAGGATCTCGGCGGCGAGGACTTTTCCGACACCACCGGGGCCGAGCGCCAAGCTGTACCCTATACATGCCTGGCCTGCAACATCGAGGACGGCGGCATGGCCTTCGTGGAGAACGGCCGTATTGTCAAGCTGGAGGGGAATATGGACCACCCCAACACTCGCGGCAAGCTCTGCGCCAAAGGTAATGCGGGTTTCCTCCATGTCTATGACCCGGATCGCATCATGACCCCGCTGCTGCGCACTGGAAAGCGCGGCGAGGGCAAGTGGAAACGGATCTCCTACGAGGAGGCTACTGCCCTGGTGGCGAAGAAGCTGCGCGAGGTGATCGACCGCTCCCACGCTGAGCACGATCCCGGCATCCTAAATGAGATCGTATTCAAGTGGGGTCGTAATCGCACCGGCGGGGCCTGCGAGCGCTTCATGCACGCCCTTGGCTCGAACTCCATCTTGCATCACACGGATATTTGCGAGTCATCCAAAAAGGTGGGACTGGAGCCCTCCTGGGGGCCGGATATTGAATCCTGCGATTGGGCTAACACCAAGTACATCATCAATTTTGGTTCCAACGTCCTTGAAACAGCCTACTTCATGAACCCCAATTCTCAGCGTTTGGTGGACGGTGTGGTGGGGAATAAGGCAAAACTGGTTTCCTTCGACGTGCGTATGTCCAACACCTCGGGCTTTGCCGACGAGGCCTTCTATCCCTATCCTGGCACGGACGCCGCCATCGCCTTGGCGATGGCGCATGTGATCATGAACGAGGGTCTGTACGACGCCGCGTTCATCCGCGACTGGAGCAACGTTACATCCGGGCAGCTCATCGACCATCTGAAGACCTACACACCGGAATTCGCCGAGCAGGAGTCCAGCGTGCCGGCCCGCGACATCCGCCGCATTGCCCGGGAGTTCGCCACCACCAAACCGGCCACCACTTTCTCCTACCGGGGGCCTTGCAAACATGTCTATGGCGCCTACCAGGAAGCGGCCATCCATATGCTCAATGTCATCACCGGCAATGTGGAGAAAAAAGGGGGCTACTGTCTGCCGCGTGGCATGGGCTGGCCCCAGCCCGAACCGGCGCCGCCCAAGGGTGAAGCACCGAGCCTGCTGGCCACGCCGCCTGAGTACCCACTGGCTTCACATCACGTTTCCACCCTGGCCCCCTACCGGGTTATGAAGGGTGAGGCCAAGGTATCGGTCTGGTTCTCGTTTTACGACAACCCGGTATACACCTACCCCTCCAGCAGCATCTGGAAGGAATACCTGCGTGATGAGGAACTGATACCTTTCTTCGTCTCCTTCAGCCCCTTCATGTCGGAGACCACAGAGAACGCCGACCTCATCATCCCGGATGTGACCTACCTGGAGCGTCACGATCCGGAGTCCATGCCGAGCGGCCTGTATCCCTGCCTCTCCATTCGTCAGCCGGTGGTCAAGCCCCTGGGCGGCACCCAGGAGTTCCGTCAGTCGCTGATCGACATCATCCACAAGGTGGACCCGGACGGTTCACTGGGCATCAGGAAGTACTTCGCCTTCAAAACCGTGGAGGATTGGATGCGCGCTCACTTTGACAACATCCCGGGTCTCAAAGAGGACGGCGGTTACGACTTCCTGAAAAAGAAAGGGGTGTGGCCCATCTACGGCCAGGTAGACAAGGACACTGCCAAGATCGTGGACAAGAACGGCAACGAGGTGCAACCCGAGTACGGGCTGCACGAAAAGGAGCTGCCTACCTCTGATATGGTAGACGCGGAGGTCGGCGAGGACAGCACCATCCGCAAGGATGGCCATGCGATTGGTGTACAAATCGGCGGTAAGAACCATGTCGGCTTTGGCACTCCGTCGCGCAGAATCGAACTGTATAAGGAGAGCTTCAGGAAATACGGCTTTAATCCCCTGCCGGTGTACAAACGTCTGCCCTCGCGGGACAAGAAGCCCGACGAACTGGTGCTCTCCACCTACAAGGTGAACGTGCACACGCAGAGCCGCACCGCCGGCACCAAGTACCTGGCTGAGCTCTACCACAAGAACCCCGCCTGGATTAATCCGGCGACGGCGAAGAGTCGGAGTATTGCCGACGGGGACCTGATCCGGGTGACCTCTAAGGTCGGCCACATCGTTACCCGCGCCCACCTGACCGAGGGAATACACCCTGACGTCATCGCAATCTCCACCGCTTGTGGCCACCCCGCCTATGGGCGTCTGGCCCAGCTTAAGCATAAAGAGACAGCTCCCGAATGGGGTCAAGGTGGAGACCCAGACATCACACACAACGTCTGGTGGGACGATCGGGGCGTGCATCCCAATCCTATTATCCGTCTTGCGGTGGACCCTATTGGTGGCTCCCAAGGCTGGTTCGACACTGTCGTGACGGTGTCGAGGGCTCAACCCGGTGACAAGTACGGCGATGTCAAGGTCGACATGGAGCAGCACATGAAGGACTACGAACAGACCCTACGCTACGCCTATAACGGTGATCTTCATCGCGAGAACCACCCGGAGGTGGACATTGACTGGGAAGATCTGCCGGAGGCCGAGTTGCATGGGAGTAGCCATTAGGAAGCACAAGAGAACCCGTGGTGACTCAATCGTTGCTGCGCAGAGGAAGAGGAGAAGATTCAATGCATGTTCAACAGCTGTCTGCCAATGCTGCCCCACTAACGAATAAACGGAATGTAGATACAGAAGAGACCGATGCGCTGGCGGGAATTTACAGACTGATTGGTCGATGCCTGGAAGAGGAGGTGGACCGCGATTTGCTGTGTCTTTTACGGGGCGCTCTTCCGAAGGGCTTGGCGGACGTCGGCTGGCATTTGGACACTGAATTTCTGGAACGCCAGGAAGAGGAACTCCTGGAAATTCTGGTCGAGGAGTACACGGGGATTTTCGTCGCCCCAGGCGGTGTCAGTCCCTATGCTTCGGTGTTCGAGACTGGCTGCATGTACCGGGAACCCAGCGACCGAGCCATTGAGGCGTACCAGGAGGCTGGCTGGGATTATCAACGGTGCATGAGTGGTGAGTTTCCGGATCACATCGGCACCATGCTTGGTTTTCTGGGAGAGATGGCTGCGGCCGAAGCGGAGGCCCGCCGGTGCGGAGACGTTGAAAACGCGGATCTCGCGAAGCAGCGTCGTGAAAATTTTCTTGTTGGGCAGCTCGGACCCTGGGCTCCCGGATGGTGCCGGCGTGCCGCTAAAGCGGCGCTGCTGCCTTTCTACCGCCAGTTCCTGGAATTTACAGAACAGTTTTTGTGGCAGGAGCTTGTCGCCGTCACCGACCGGCGCCGGTTAAAAGAGCTGGTGATGCTTAATCAGCGGGAGCCGAAAAAACTCGATTATGACGCCGATTTCCGCAAGGCATCTGGCATCTGAAGGAGTATTCCCATGCGTATCCTCGTGGTGGAAGGTTCGGGCCGTGGATTTTTAAGCCAGTACAGTCATGCGCTGGCCATGGGACTCCACGGTGGTGGCGATCAAGTGCGATTGTTAACCGGTGCTCGGGATGAACTGGCGGATTGGGAAGTCCCCTTCGAAAAACGCGCCTGTCTGGCCAGAGGTACGGTCAGCTGGTGGTGCCTGAGGCGGCAGATTGATGCATTTTCTCCAGACGTGGTGCACTTGCAATGGATTGACCACCCTTTGGCGGCAGTAGCTTTCGTGCGCTGGGCGCACACACGCAATATCGCTGTGGTCTATACCCCCCACAACATCCTCCCCCATGAACGCCGCTGGATCAGTCTGCCGCTCTATCGTGCTCTCTACCGGCGGGTGGACCGCGTGGTGGTGCGGGACCGGCATATGGGTTGGGCGCTGGAGGAGGTGCTGGACACTCCTCAGGAGCAGATGGCCTACCTGGCAGGCAGCCCGAATCCCCTTGCCCTTGATCTCTTTCCATCCTCCCCCCTTCCGGAGCTGGTGGAGCGTCACCCCGGCGAGTTTCGGGCTCTTTTTTTCGGGCACGGGTGTGCGCGCAAGGGATTGAATCGATTTCTCCAGGTAGTGGCGGGGCTTAAGTGGCCAAGCAAATTGCACCTCGTTGTGGCCGGGGAAGACGTGTTGGCCGGTGTCGATGACGAATTGTTGAAAGCTGCCTGTTCCATGTTGCACATCTCGGTGATCGACCGTTATCTCCGCCCACCAGAGGTGAAGCACTTGTTTTCTCATGGGGACCTTCTGGTGCTGCCCTATCGTAAACAGTGCAAGAGTCCATTGATGGATCTGGCAGCCGCCTTCGGCGTGCCTGTGCTCCGCTCCGACCGCGTGCAGGGCGCCGGTTTCCGGGACGGAGAACATGGCCTGACCTATCCCCACGACCGTCCGGAATTGTTGGTGGGTTTGCTTCAAGGTCTGGCGCTCGAGCCCGCGGCGATGGAAGTCCTGCGGGGTAGGCTAAAACGCCAGGTACCGGTGCTGGTCGGTATCCAGCGGCTGGCGGAAATGCACCGGTATACGTACCGGGATATCCTGTCTGGTAAGGCCTTGATGGATGAAAAAGTCGGCATGGCGAGTAATGCAGCCACCGGGAGACTTTGATGACCGCCGCTGGGAAGACCCTGATTCTCATTGCCCACGAGCGCAAATTGCCTGAGCTCATCAAGCTGCTGAAAAAGCGGCAGGCGGTGTTCGACACCTACCGGTTGTTGGCCACCCAGGAAACCGGTGAGACGATCGAACGTGAACTTGGACTGGAGGTGACCTCCATGTTCTCCGGCCGAAAGGGTGGGGAGATACAGCTCTGTGGACTGATCTGCACCAACAGTGTTCGTGCCGTCTACTTCATCCGTGATCCGGAAAATACGCGTCTGGACGAGCCGGACATAACTCCTTTCTATCGCGCCTGCGACCTGAACAACGTGCCCCTCGCTACAAACATGGTGAGCGCCGTGGCTCTGACCCACTGGCTTGGCCGCCATCTGGATAACGCCAAGCACACTCCACAACTGGCGGAGGCAGGATGAAACAGCTGGAACGGCAATATGAAAGCCTTGGCGCTGCCGTCGGCCTGCTGGAGGGTCGGGAACTACTCGAAGAGGAGGCGCTATGCCTCAACATACGGGGACGCATCGGGCATTGCGAACGTTGCGCCACCGCCTGCCACAGCGATGCCCTGTCTCTTACTCTGGATGCCCTTGAGGTGGACCGGGAGAAATGCACGGGCTGTGGCGCTTGCGTTACCGCCTGTCCTGCGGGTGCGTTACGCCTGAGCGGTTTTTCGCCAGCGCGTTTTCTCGAAGCGCTGGCCGGTAAGATAGAGGTGCATCTGCACTGTACCGAGAGCGCGGATTCCGGTGGTGGGGTCGTGATTCCCTGCTTCAAGGTGCTGGACGACCGTCTGTTGGCTGCGGCCCAGGCCGACGGTGTGGAGACGGTGGTTCTTCACGGTCTGGATCGCTGCGCCGGTTGCCACCATGGTGGTGCCTTGCATGAGGTGGAGAGCATGCGGTTGGGACTTGAAAAGGAACTCGGCGAGTCTGCGGATCGGCTGCTGCTCGCTACTAGGGTCGCGAAAACGAAAGAGTATCGGCAGGTGCGCCAACGTGAGGATCAGCCCCATCTTAACCGCCGTGCCTTTCTGCGGTTCGCCGGCGCGCATTCGGCAGGTGGTGTGGTGCGCTGGCTGGTACCGGTAGAGGAAGATGACGGAGTGCCCGATTTACCCTTTTTTCAGGGTGATCCCGAGACGACCCGACGGCCGCATCCCTACCAGTCTCTGCTGGCCGACCGCGTGGGTCGGGTACCTTGGCGGGATGGTACTGCGCTACCATGGCGGGCGCGTTCATTGGCAGAGTACTGTACCGGTTGCATGGTCTGCGGTCAGCGTTGCCCCACAGGGGCACTGCTGGCCAAGGAGGAAGATCAGACCCGGAGCATTTCCTTCGAACAGGCTCTGTGCACCGATTGTGGCCTGTGTGAGGCCCTGTGTCCCGTGGATGCTGTGCTAACTCATCGGGTATCAGGTCACGAGGCAGTGGAAGCGCGTCGTAGCGTGCTTATGATGCGGAGGCTCGTGGTTTGCGACCGCTGCGGTACCACTTTTCAGCCTGAAACTGCCGATACCACCACCTGTCCCACCTGTGCCAACGAGCAGGAGATGGATGACGAATGGCTGGCCATGCTGGAAGGGTAGGTGCCTGCGCATTGGCGCGCTCCTCGGAGCGCTCGGCGCCAGCCTGTGGGTTGTTTATTGGTGGGCGACCCTGCCCCGTACCCCTGAGGCGCTATTCCAGGTCCGTTGCTCTACCTGCCACGAACTGCGTATCGCACGGGTGTGCGAATTCACCCCGCACCTGCGCCCCGCCATTGTGGATACCATGCGGCGGCTGCACGGGGCGGACAAGGTGATCAGCGATGACGAGGTGCCGGCCATCGGCCGTTACCTGGAGGAATCATTGATATGCCCCTGAACACGAATGCTGAAGGAGCGGGCCGGCTGGAAGAGACCGTCTTGGCGGTATTGGGTGAAGTCGTGGACGCCGAACTGGGCACCGACGTGGTGGCCGGTGGCCAGGTCTATGCCGTAGTAGCCACCGGAGGGGCAGTGCGGGTCCTGCTGGAGCCCGACCGCTTTCCGAATGAGGCCTCCCAAGAGGCCCTGGCGGAGACCATTCAGCCCCTGGTGGAGGAATTGCCCGGCGTAGAGCGGGTTGTGGTCAAGCCCCGCCCCCGTTCCGCCGCCCTGCGTTCCGAACTGCCCGGTGTGCGCCGGGTATTGGGTGTGCACAGCGGGAAAGGTGGGGTGGGCAAGTCTACCGTCGCAGTGAACCTGGCCCTGGCCCTTGCGGCTCGGGGCCTGCGGATCGGCTTGCTGGACGCCGATGTTTACGGCCCATCCGCACCCACCCTGCTGGGCCTTTCCGGGCGGTTGGAGACCACAGAGGATGGGAGCCGGGTCCGCCCCCTGGAGAAATACGGAATCAAGGTGGTCTCCCTGGGGTTCCTGCTGCCTTCCAGCCAGGCCTTGATCTGGCGCGGTTCCCTGGTGGACGAAGGACTGGGGCAGTTGTTCGCCGACGTAGACTGGGGTGGTCTTGACCTGCTGCTCATTGACCTTCCGCCAGGCACCTCCGATGTACACCTCGCCGTGGCCCGCCAGGCACCGCTGAACGGAGTCGTTACCGTCACGGCGCCGGGTCAGGTATCGGTAGACGACGTGCGGCGCGGTATGGAGATGTTCGCCGACCTGGCGGTGCCCTGCCTGGGGTTGGTGGAAAACATGTCTGGTGTGGTATGCCGGCGCTGCGGCAACGAGAGCCCCCTGTTCGGTGCGGGAGGCGGTCTGGATCTGGCCCGTCAGACCGGCTTGCCCGTGCTGGCCAGATTGCCTTTCATTCCGACTCTGGCAGAGGCATCGGATGCAGGCAGCCCGCCGGTTGTCGATGCACCGGAATCGGCGCAGGCGGCCCTGTTTCACGGACTCGCGGCGCAAGTGGCGCGCGGCCTCGAACTCGAATCCGGATTAAACGCATGACGCGAATGAGGGCTGATTCATGAGTGTCGATAAATCCTTCCCCATCCCGGTGCGAGTCGATGAGGCAGCGAATAGCGCGCCTGCCACCCCTTGGTACGCGGAGCCGGGAGAACCTCTGCAGTGCGTCAAGGATGTGCTGCTGGTGGCCAGCGGCAAGGGGGGCGTGGGCAAGTCTACGGTGACGGTCAACCTGGCCTGCGCCCTGCAACGGCAGGGGCTGAAGGTGGGGGTGCTGGATGCTGATCTATACGGTCCTTCCATCTCCCGTATGCTGGGCACCGATACGGATCTGGAACGGGATGAGCAAGGTCGTACCCTCCCGGCCATGGGACACGGGGTTTATGCTGTATCGGTGGCCAACGTGATACCGCCGGAAGCGGCCCTGGTGTGGAAAGGACCGCTGGTGGCTCAGACTCTGGTGGACATGTTTCGCGGGGTAGCCTGGCCAGATCTGGATCTGTTGTTGGTGGATATGCCTCCTGGTACCGGAGACGTTCAGCTCACCATCCTGGAGCAGATCCCGGTTACCGGAGCGGTGCTGGTCACCACTCCCCAGCGTCTGGCCCAGGTTGACGCTGAACGCGGTATCGCCCTGTTTCATGACCTGGATATTCCGGTGTTCGGGGTGGTGGAAAACATGAGTCACTATGTCTGTCCCTGCTGCGGGGAGTTCCAGCCCCTCTTTCCCGATGCGGACGTTGCCGGCATGGCCGACCGGAAACACGTCGCTTACCTGGGAGCAGTGCCCCTCGACCCTGCCGGGCAGGAGCTTGCCGACAAGGGCCGACCTATCACGGTATCTAGTACCGGCAGCCCCGCAGCCAAGGCGTTTTTCGGCCTGGCGGACACCGTGGTCGAGGCCGTGGAGCGGGAACGCCGCCAGTCCCTTCGCGACGCTGACCCGGATACCCGCGCCGCTCACGAGGCGTTTTGGGAACGATTGATGGAGGATTGAGTCATGACCGAGCTGTTTCTGGAACTTGACGGTGACCTTCCGCAAGGTGTAGAACCGGGAGATCTTGCCGCTCTTTCGGGGCTGGTGGTGGATGGACGCTGTCTAACCCCGCGGCAGTGCAGGCCCTTGCCTTCATCGGTGATGGCCCTGACAGGCGGTTCGGCGGTGCTGGACGAATGGCGCGAGCAACAGGACGTCTTGCGTGTTGTCGACGGCGGGTTGGATGCCTGTGCCTGGCTTAGGGATGAGAGGCCGGAATACCAATGGCTGCCGCGCCTGGTGGTTTGCAGGTCACAGGCGGTCTACCGCATGGTGGATTCTCCGGGGGAGGGCTTCAGGTTCTATACTCCGGATACCTCCGCGATTCGGGGTTACCAGGTCACGGACGGTAACCGCCCGTTAGCAGTAGCTTTGAAGAGGGCTCGGGAGCTGGGCTTCGAAAAGATTTGGCTGCATGCTCAAGATGCGGCGCAGCGGGGTGACGGCCTTGATCTGGACCTCCTGGATAAGGCGCGGCAACAATTCGGTGAGGGTTTGTGGATCTCAGGTGGTGCCACCCGGTCGGAACACCTGGAGAACCTGGCCCGGGAAGGCAGCGTCTCGGGACTCGTTATTGACACCGGGCTGTTGGCCCAAGTGAACGCCGAGATGCTTAACACGGCCCTGGCCCCACTGTCACCCTCGGAGATACCGATTCACTTTGCGCCACAACCCGCGAAAGGAGAGGCGTGAGCGGGCAGCGCGTTTATCACTTTACAGCTCTTGTCCTGTATCTGCTCGCCAGTACGGGAGCAGCCTGGTGTCAGGAACTGCATCGGGTCGGCCCACAAACTTTGGCTGACTGGATGAATCGGCCGAATCCACCACTGCTACTCGACATACGGGGCCGTGCTGTATTCCTTGATGGCACGGTATTCGGAGCGCTTAATGCGGGGATTAACCCAGCAGGTTTCCTGCCTGACAGTCGTGGAGGGGATGCGGTGCTGATCCCCGCCACGAACCAGGATTTGAAACCCTGGTATGCCCGGCTCGCCGACTATGGATACCGGGTGCATGTACTCAATGGCGGAATCGCCGACTGGCGTGCCGTTGGGCTGCCGGTTGAACGGCCCGAGACGAGCTTCGTGCGGCCCGGCACCGTACCATTCGTTATCCCCCGGGGAATATGTGAATTGAACGAGCCGGCGGAGGTCTTCGACTGATGCCATGCTTCACCAATTGTGGATGTGTCTGTTGGTAAAAGGTGCTTCGCCGGCTTCCGAGACGTTATCCACTCCGATAGATTCCCCGGTCGGACGGGAAACCAGGCCTTGCGCTGAATGTCATGCGCCTATCAGTCGCGACTTTGCCGAGACCCGCATGGCACGGGCCTCATTGGGTGAGCGGATTCGTGCAGAATGGAGGAAAATGGATTTCCCCGCCTATTGTCAGGACTGCCATGCGCCTACCATGGGGGGCGGGGTTAATGTGCGGCGATTGCTGCGGTACCGGAGGTCTGCATACGCTGCCACGACGCACCGGGTTAAAGCACGGTACGCCGCTTCCGGGAGAGTACCGCCGCCCGACAGGGAACTGACTGTCTGGACTGACATTTGTTCGGCACGGGTACCGTTGTCGACCACCGTTTCGAAGGCCCTTCAGTTGCCCGGTTTCTTGACGGGATAGGGCGTACGGTTGGTGTTGCGCGAAGATCCGGGCGGGGTATGCACTGCGGTCGTTCGTATCACCCACCGGGCCGGACACGCACTGCCCGGTGGGGTACCACGGGGCGGTCAGTGTGGCTGGTGGTGACGGGATTCATGGCTGACGGTGCCCAGGCCTGGCGGGAGGAGGTGCGCTTCGGCTGGAAGCATCACGAGGACAAAGGCTGGCGTGACCGAACCCTGCCGTCCGGCAGGCCCACGGTTCTTGAATTGCCGGATCCGGGCCGCAACGGCGCTACGCGCTTATACGCTGGGTTGCACTACCGTTTCGCGCCCGGACCGCTCACAGAGCCCGACCCGAAAATGGTCACCCTTGACGAGACCGAGTTGGCCATGCCGGACCGAGAGAACGGACAGACATAAAATCTATGCCAAAGAGGGAAGACATTAAGGGATATCTGCCAATCTGGTTGACAGTATGGTTTGCCATTTTCGCGCAAACCTTACGCGCCGAGCCCGTCCTCGTAACCACCGATTGGGTTGCAGACCACCTGAACGACTCCGATGTGGTGCTGCTTGACGTCCGCACTACGGAAGAGTACCGAGGGGAACCCCGCGAGCGGCGTAGTGGACACATTCCGGGTGCCCGGTTTTGGCCTTGGGAGCAGGCGGTGGACTTCAACCAAGGATTTTCCTTAAAGACGGCGAGCGAGATCCTCTCCAGCCTGCGCGCGGTGGGTATTAAGCGTAAGCAAGCCGATCTGGTACTTTACTGCCGCAGCGGTCATCGGGTCGGCCAGACCTACATGACCTTGCGCCATCCCGTAACAGCGTTTAATGCGCCTTTGGTGGACAAGATGTTCTAAGGCCAGTCCGCCGAATGGGGTTCAGCCCCCGGTCGTAGACATCAGACGGACAATTTTCTCCCGAGATTCGCGGATTTCGTGGCGTTCCGGTTTGAGGCAGATGGCTTCGAGAACGGCCTCCTTCAGTCCGGCATCACTGATTCCGGAACGTAACAATTCCCTGAATTCATACCGATGATCCTGGCCGAGGCAAAGGTATAGGGTACCATCGACGCCCAGTCGCACCCGATTGCAGGTGGCGCAGAAGTGCTGGGAGATTGGCGTAATGAATCCAACGTGTACCCGACCGTCACAACTGGTGAGTTAGCGGGCTGGACCGCCGCCGGTCATGACGTTCTCAACCAGGTCGAATTTCGCCTGCAGATGCCGCGCAGGCTCAGGTACTGCGCGTTCCGCCCTGCACTACCCATCGGCATGGTCTCGATCAGCCGCAGGGTAAAACCGTGCTCGATACAATAGGTCAGCAGGCTGTCGATATCATGATCATTGATTCCCTGCATGACGACCATGTTGATCTTGATTGGGCCAAAACCCAGATTTCTTGCGCTTTCCAGCCCGTCGAGAACGCTGTTCAAAACATCCAGGCCGGTGATCTGCTCGTACGCGTGGCGATTCAGTCCCAGTGCCGTGAACGCGCGGACCAGGCGTTCTATTTCGTCAAAATCGAGCCAATGCTCAGGTATTTCGAAATCCCGGAAGCCTTTCGGGATACAGTAACCGCAACGCAGGTCGCAACGGTCGGTGACAGACAGTCGCAGGTATTCTATTGTGGCACCCAAAAGGATCGACGAGTTCGTTGTTCACGATGATGCGCCCCTTCTTCTGATTATTCGCTCCAGGCAATAAGTGAGCCATAGGGCGATTCGATATATTCGTCCAGTGAGGCCGCTGATTTTCAACTATCGCTGTTCGCAAGACGTTACCTGTCTGTAACGTAGTAACCGACCATTTGTTACGCCACTGTAACAGGGGCCGTGGCTGGAAGCCGTATTCTGCTGAATATATGGCGATTATCAGACTGGCCCTAATCTTGCCCTATTAGTAAGTGTAACGAGGTGCGGCACAGGCAACTGCCCCGGGCATTAGCAAAACTCCATTAGGGAGGAACATTCATGAGCGCACGATTCGGAGTGACGGTGGTATCGATTCTGGCATGCTTACTAATGGCGCCGGTGTCGTCCTTTGGTGACCCCGTGGATGACGTCATCAGGGATTTGCAGCGGCAGATCGATGAACTGAAAGCGCAGCAAGAGGCCCAGAAGCGTGAGGTCCAGGAAGTAAAACAGGCGAGCCAGGCAACCACTGGTGCGCCAACAGCTGCTACTACCGGGCCGAAGGTAACCTTTGGTGGACAGTACCGGGTGAATTTCTACAGTGCTGAAAACGATTTCGATAATCCTCCCCCGAACGAGAACGACAACCAGACGGCAGCTCGTCTGAGACTACGTCAAAACGTCGATATTGATTTTGACGAACAGCTCAAGACCCATGTCCAGTTCGAACTTCAGCACACGACTGACAATGTAACCACTACGGATCAACGGCGCGGTGGGAATTCCACTAATGTCTCGGTACGGCATGCTGTGATGGATTACACCTTCCGTCCGGACAACGCCTTTAATGGCACCAATGCACAGGTTGGTATCGTTCCACTTCAGGATTATTTTCACCAGACCCAATTCTCCGCTGATTGGGACTACAACCCGCTAGCGGTGTCGTTCATTGTACCGGCTGGCTCTAGCTCGTTGCGCCTGTTTGCCGCAAACCTGGAAGAGGGTAGCGAGAGCAATGCCGATGATGATTTCGTACACTACCAGGCAGATCTAACGGTTCCTTTCAGTGATGACACCGGTATCACCTTGACCGGTACTTCACTGAATATCGCGAATGCAACGGGCAACAACGAAAGCTGGCATTACAACTATGGTGTAGGCGGCCACATGCCGGTGGGGAGCATGAAGCTCAACGGGTTCGTAATGGGGTCCAGTACCGACAAAGAGCTGCTTGGTGGTACCGATGATGCTGATGGTGTGGCCGCTCTGGCGGAACTGACCGGTTCGCTCGGTCCCGGCGAGTTTGGTGTGCTGGCGTCCTATACTACCGGTGAAGACGATGGTACCGGTTTTCTGATGCCGATGGCGTTCGCTCAGAGTTTTGGCTACTGGGGATACACTGGCATCCTCACCGTCCAGGGCCCGACCGATACAGGCTTTGATTTTGACGGCGTCAACATGTCAAACAATGGTTACGGCATGAGTTCTGTGCAGGCTAAATACAACTTCCCTGTCACTTCGAATCTAAGTGGATACCTGGCGGCTGGATGGTTCGGCAATACCGATGCGGCGAATCGGGATAGCACCGTTGGTACCGATCTGCTTGCCATGGGGACCTATCGTTTCAATAAGGTCCTTGCTCTGGATTTGGGTGCCGGGTATGCCAAACTTGAGGACAGCGTCAGCGGCTACTTCCAGGGTGTGCAGAGTACGACTGGTACTAGCGGAGCCGCATTCAACCAGGCCAACGGTGAAGACCGCGACAAGTGGGCTCTGTTCGGGCGTATTCAGGCCGAGTTCTGACAGCTGTTGTGCTCCGCAAAAATTAAACGCGAAGTGCGAATCGCTGACTACGTCGATAGTCAAGTTTCCGTGCTTATCGGAATGTTGGAGAGACGGCGTGTCGGACGTCGCGCTATGGGGTACCGGGAAGACAACACTGGCACATTACCCCAGTAAACAGGACGACCAATAAAACAGGTTACCGACATACCCTCAAGGGCTCTTGTGTCATTGGTGTAGAGTGGCGGGCAGCGTGACAGCTGTTTCCGGAATTAAGGCTAACTGGTGGCTTCAGCCGCTGTTTACCCGCTGATAAATCCAGAAATCTCCTGAAATGATTTTCGCCGTATCGAGGGCTTTATGACACTCCAATAGACTGTTTTTATTAGTATTTTGGCGGAGGAGGAGGGATTCGAACCCTCGATACGTTATTCACGTATACACACTTTCCAGGCGTGCTCCTTCAACCACTCGGACACCCCTCCAGAACATGCACTTTGTCTGTTCTGTTGAACAACTTCGGTTCCCACAGAACGGAGCACGCACGCGTGCTCGTTATTCGTCGCTTCGCTCCTCACCCCTGCGGGGCCGCTTACGGCGTTCTCTCGGCTGGCGCCTCGAGTCAACCACTCGGACACCCCTCCGGGAAACGCGGGAGATTAACCCAGTTGGCGCATGCTTTCAACGCTGTTTACTACTGGATGGTGCGCGTCGGATAGCTCTCGGCCGCGCATTTGGTGGCCCGCTGTAGCATTTCTTCGTCACCGACGGGGTGGATTTATTTTACGACTTTCAATGATGGACGCGATGTGGGTTTGGGCCCTGAATCATCCGGCTCGGGCTCATCTGCTTCATTGAACATCATGCCGCGACCGTTTTCCTTGGCATAGATCGCCAGCACGGCGCTGACCGGCAATGAAATCAACCGGGACGCGCCGCTGAAACGCGCCAGAAAAGTGACTTCTTCATTGCTGATCCGCAAGCCTTCAACCGCCTGCGGCCCGATATTCAGGACAATTTTGCCTTCCTGGATGTGCTCCTGGGGCACGTCGACACCGGGGGCTTCAGCATTGACCAGCAGGTGGGGTGTACATTGACTGTCCAGCAACCATTCATTGATCGCGCGAATCAGGTAAGGACGATTGGATATCATGGTTGCCAGGCATTTAAAAAATGCCCCCCTACTCGCGCATTTCCTTTTCAGCCTCGGTCAGGCTGGACTTGAAAGATTCACGCGCAAACATGCGTTCCGCGTATTCGAGCACCGGTTTTGCCTGCGCCGGCAATTCAATACGGTAATGCCGCAATCGCCACAGGATCGGTGCAATGGTGGCGTCCACCAGCGAGAATTCATCGCTCAGAAAATACGGTTTGGCACTGAAAACTTCAACGCTGGCCGCCAGGCTGTCGCGTAAGGTCTTGCGTGCTTTTGCAGCCGTTTTTTCAACCCCGGACTGAAGATCACTGATCAGCGAATACCAGTCCATCTTGATACGATACAAAGCCAGACGGCTGCGTGCACGGGATACCGGATCAACCGGCATTAACGGCGGATGCGGAAAACGCTCATCCAGATACTCGGTAATCACCTGTGGATCGTAGAGTACCAGTTCACGATCGAGCAGCGTCGGCACACTCTGATATGGATTCAGATCGATCAGATCTTCCGGTAGATTATCCGGGTCGATGTTGACGATTTCGACATTCATCCCCTTCTCTGCAAGCACCATGCGTACGCGGTGGCTTTGCGGACAGCTTGCATCCGAATACAGAGTCATCACCGAACGGCGATTGGCGATTACGGCCATGCGTTGTCTCCAGGCATTAACTTATAGATCCCGGCCGTAGCCAGGCTGTGGCCCCTGCCCGCTTGCAGGATTAATGGACGTCCTTCCAGTACTCTTTCTTGAGCAGATAGGCGACCACAAAGAACAGTAACAGAAACAGCATCACCTTAATGCCCAGACTCTGACGTTGCAGCTTGACCGGCTCCCCCATGTAGTCAAGAAAATTGACCAGGTCACGCACAGTGGCGTCAAAGTCCTCGGCTGACTGTGCGCCGGCTTCAACGAGTTCAAGCCGCTCAAAAACCTGATGTTCGTGCCCCTCATCATCGGTCACTGTTTTGTACACCGCGTTCTGAACACCCTGCAATTGCCACAGCACATTTGGCATACCGACATTGTCGAATACCCGGTTGTTTACGCCGAATGGGCGCGAAGCATCCTGGTAAAAAGTACGCAGGTAGGTGTACAGCCAGTCCGCACCGCGCACACGGGTAACCAGGGTCAGGTCGGGGGGGGCGGCTCCAAACCACTTCTTGCCCATCGCACTGGTCATGGCGATGTCCATCTGATCACCGGTTTTCTCGCCGGTGAACATGAGGTTTTCCATGACGTCTTCTTCCCTCATACCAAGATCATGGGCCAGCCGGTTATAGCGCTGGTACTTGGCGGAGTGGCACCCCATGCAGTAGTTGACGAATATTTTCGCGCCGCGCTGCAGGGAATCCTTGTTAGTTGGATCGATGTTGGCATGGTCCAGATGAATGTCGCCGCTACTGGCCAGGGCGAAGGCGGGGGAAACAAGCAACAGAATAGCTAACAGATGTTTTTTCATTGGATCCTTACCCCCTTACCCTGTCCGGAACCGGTTTGGTTTTGTCGATCCTGGTATAGATCGGCATTAACAGGAAGAAGGCGAAATACATGATCGTACCTGCCTGCGCCAGCATCGTCCTGCCCGCCGTCGGAGCCTGGGTACCGAGATAACCAAGCACAAAGAAGGAGACGACAAACGCGGCCAGCATGGTCTTGTAGATAGGCCCGCGGTAGCGAATGGACTTCACCGGACTGCGATCCAGCCATGGCAGGAAGAACAGAATCACCACGGCTGCACCCATGACGATGACACCCAGGAACTTGGCGCTCAAAGGCCCGATATCGATAGTCACTGCACGCAGCATGGCGTAATACGGTGTGAAGTACCAGACCGGTGCAATGTGTTCCGGTGTCTTCAGGGGGTCGGCCGGTTCAAAGTTCGGTGCCTCGAGGAAATAACCACCACCTTCCGGTATGAAGAACATCACGAACGAGAAGAACATCAGGAACACCACCACGCCGACGATATCCTTCACCGTGTAGTAGGGGTGGAACGGAATACCGTCTTTGGGAATACCGTTTTCGTCCTTGTTTTTCTTGATCTCGATACCGTCAGGGTTATTGGAACCCACTTCGTGCAGGGCGAGAATGTGCATCACGACCAGT
>Ga0209567_10000409_pt1 | contig 23280 bp, 25 predicted proteins | sample COG_12_FD_184756 | JGI IMG/M metagenome (GOLD analysis project Ga0209567, IMG submission 184756) | Pelagic marine sediment microbial communities from the LTER site Helgoland, North Sea, for post-phytoplankton bloom and carbon turnover... | ecosystem: Environmental > Aquatic > Marine > Neritic... | reverse complement strand
TGAATAATCGCTGCCGGAGCCCTGCCCGACCACAAAACCATCGCGCCGAAGGGCGGCGCTCCTACAGGTGCAATTCTCTTACATCGACAAAATGGCCCGTCACCGCCGCTGCCGCGGCCATTGCCGGACTCACCAGGTGGGTACGGCCACCCGCGCCCTGCCGACCTTCAAAGTTGCGATTTGAAGTCGAAGCGCAACGTTCGCCCGCTTCAAGACGATCTGCATTCATGGCCAGACACATGGAACAACCCGGCTCGCGCCACTCAAAACCGGCATCGGTAAATACCCTGTCCAGCCCTTCCTCTTCGGCCTGCCGCTTCACCAGTCCGGAACCGGGCACAACGATAGCCTGTTTGATAGTCGCTGCAACCTTGCGTCCCCTGGCAACTGCGGCGGCTTCACGCAAATCCTCAATCCGCGAATTGGTGCAGGACCCGATAAAAATGCGATCCAGCCTAATGTCTGAAATAGCTGTCCCGGCAGTCAGCTGCATATACTCCAGTGCTTTACGCATACCGGTTTGCTTGACCGTATCAGATTCATGTTCGGGATCAGGCACCACCGCGGAAATCGCGACCACCATCTCCGGCGACGTACCCCAGCTAACCTGAGGCTCGATGTCTTCGGCTTTCAATGTAAGCAGCCGGTCAAAATCTGCATCATGGTCACTGACCAGTGTACACCAGCTCGCCATGGCCGTTTGCCACTGTTCACCACGCGGGGCTTGAGGGCGCCCCTCAAGGTAGTCGATGGTTTTCCGGTCAACAGCCACCATACCGGCGCGTGCACCTGCTTCGATGGCCATATTGCAGACTGTCATACGGCCTTCTACCGATAAGGACTCAATAGCGCTGCCGGCAAATTCAATGGCGTAACCGGTACCACCCGCCGTGCCGATTTCGCCGATGACCGCCAGCACCACATCCTTGGCGGTAACACCGGGGCCCAGCTCACCTTCAACTCGCACTTGCATATTCTTCGACTTCTTCTGGATCAGGCACTGGGTAGCCAGCACATGCTCCACTTCAGACGTACCGATGCCGAACGCCAGCGCGCCGAAAGCACCATGCGTCGAAGTGTGCGAATCACCGCAAACTACCGTCATACCCGGCAGAGTCGCACCCTGCTCCGGACCTATTACGTGCACAATACCCTGACGCACATCGTCCATATCAAACTCGGTAATACGGAAATCGGAGCAGTTCTGGTTGAGCGTTTCCACTTGCAGGCGTGCAACCGGATCTTCGATGCCGGCTACACCACCTTCCCGGTGGGTGGTCGGAACATTATGGTCCGGCACCGCCAGAATAGAGTCCGTACGCCAGGGTTTGCGCCCGGCCAGCCGCAGGCCCTCGAAGGCCTGGGGTGATGTTACTTCGTGGACGAGATGACGATCGATGTAAATGAGGGCCGTGCCGTCCTCGTCTTCCCGCACCCGGTGCGCATTCCATAATTTATCGTAAAGTGTCTTGCCGCTCATCTCTTCCTCCCCGATGGCACTGTATCCTAGGACAGCCTTATCAATAACTCCAATTCATATTTTTCATATTTTATATTACTATCTGGAATAATGGAGTTTGCCGCCCTGAAAGCCTTCGTCGCCGTCGCAGAAACCGGTTCGTTTTCGGCCGCTGCCGAGCACCTGTTCCTCACCCAACCTGCGATCAGCAAACGGATTGCCGTGCTCGAAAGCGAACTGGGCGCCAGGCTGTTTGATCGTATTGGTCGAACTGTGACACTGACGGAAGGGGGCCATGCCCTGCTGCCACGCGCACAGAAACTGCTGGTGGAACTGGAAGACAGCATACGCGCCATTTCCAACCTCAGCGGCGAAATTCGAGGTGCGCTGCGCTTTGCCACCAGTCATCATATTGGTCTGCACCGTTTGCCACCCACATTGAAACGCTTCACGCAAGCGTATCCCCAGGTACGCCTGGATATCCGCTTCATGGATTCGGAAGCCGCTTGCGTGGCGGTGGAACGCGGAGATCTGGAACTGGGCATTGTGACCTTGCCACCCGCGCCCTCGAACAACCTGACCACCGAGGTGATCTGGGAAGACCCGCTGGGTATTGTGGTGTCACGCAACCATCCACTGGCAGAAAAAGCCGATGTTACGCTGAACGAGCTGGCTCAACACGTTGCCGTACTGCCAGCCACCAACACTTATACCCGGCAGATTGCAGAGCAGGCATTCAGTCGCCTGGGCCTGGTTCTGGAGACCGCCTTATCGACGAATTATCTGGAGACTATCAAGATGCTGGTCTCGGTTGGCATCGGCTGGAGCCTGCTGCCCAACACCCTGCTGGATAAGCACATCAGCAAACTGTCGATCAAAGGACTCTCGCTCCAGCGTTCGCTGGGTATTGTGTATCACCGGGAACGGACATTATCAAATGCCGCACGCGTATTTATCAGCGAACTATCGAAATCCTGATTGGCGTCGATTTTAAACCCGCCTGATCAAAAAGGTTTTTGCCGCCACCACGCAATACACGCGCCCCCGGGCGCCATTTTTCTAACCTCAGCCGTCAAAAAGATGTTAAAATCGGGCTTGTCTAAATGAAACCCCTGGAACGGTAATCGTTATGTCCGACGTGCAATTCAAAACCAGCTTAACCGACGAAATCAAGGTGTCACCGGAAGCGATCGAGCAACTTATCGCAATCACGGAAAAGGAAGACGACATCAATGGCGTACGAATTTTCGTATCCGGTGGCGGTTGCGGCGGGATGACCTACGGCATGACTTTTGTGGAACAAGCCAATGAGTTCGACTGCGTGCTGGAAACCAATGGCATGAATATCTATGTTGATGCGGTTGCGCTCGGTTTTCTCGAGGGCGTGGAGATTGATTTCAAGACGCAGGGTGTCAACAAGAGCTTTGTCTTCAAGAATGTATTTGCCAACACCGGCGGTGCCGGTACCTGCGGCGCCTGTGGAGCTGCCGGCGGCGGCTGCGCCTGATTGACGGCGGCCCGACCCGGAGAACCATCACCACTCCCCGTTTACTGCTCGTTGCCCAGCCGGGCAGCTACCGGATAGCGCCCTACCTGAACGCCGCCAGGCGCATGGGGCTCGAGGTACTGGTCGCCTCGCGCGGCGAGTATTCGTTGATTTCCGAACTCCACGATGGCTTGCACATCGACCTTGACGACTTCGACAGCTCTCTCGCAAACATACTCAGAGCAGCACAAGAAGCCCCATTTACCGGCATACTCGGCAGCGATGACAGCACCGTCGAACTCGCCGCCAGTGCTGCAGCAAGACTCGGTCTTCCACATAATCCACCTGAAGCCGCCCGCTTATCCCGTCGCAAAGATCTGGCGCGCGCGCAGCTGGCACTGGCCGGCTGCCCGGTACCCGTTCATTGCCTGATCGATCTGGATCGGTCTTTGCCAAAACAGATGGCTGGACTGACCTGGCCTTGTGTCATCAAGCCGCTGCACCTGTCCGCCAGCCGTGGCGTTATCCGCGCTGACAAACCGACAGAATTCATCGCTGCCTGCCAGCGCATTAATAATATCATTTCCGATAGCGGCGATGAATTTGAAAGAACCCACCTGCTCGTTGAAGGCTACATCGATGGTGTTGAGGTGGCTTACGAAGGTTATCTGCACAACGGCGAACTCACAACGCTTGCGCTGTTCGACAAACCCGATCCGTTGCAAGGCCCTTACTTCGAAGAAACCATCTATGTCACACCGTCACAACTCGATGAAGCGACACAGGCCGGAATCAAGCGCCGCGTGGCACAGGCCTGCGCTGCCTATGGATTAAGCACTGGTCCGGTACACGCTGAACTGCGTATCAATAAACAGGATGCCTGGCTGCTGGAAGTCGCTTCGCGGACGATTGGCGGTGACTGTGCACGCACGCTGGATCAGGGTACAGAGTTCAACCTGGAAGAACTGACAATTTCACTGGCTACTGGAAAGCCGGTCAACACCCAACCACCCGAAGAGGCGCGCGGGGTCATGATGATTCCGATTAAACACGCCGGCATCCTGCGGCGTGTGGAAGGAATAAGCGCTGCCCGCAACGTGGCGAACATAGAAAAGGTCGACATCATTATCCGCGATGGCAACGAGTTGATACCTTTACCTGAAGGCAATCAATATCCCGGCTACCTATTTGCCCGCGGCAGCACTTCCAGTGAAGTCGTTCATGCGCTCAGGGAGGCCCATGCCCATCTGAAATTTGTAGTGGCACCGGTGTTCAGAATAGAACGACCGTAGCAACGGCCTCCTGTGAGTACGTTTGTTAACTGGCACAAGCTTTCTCGCTGTACGCTTAGCAGGGACGCTATTTCTTACCGCCGCCACCACCCTGCCGAAAGCCGGCGGGCAACTGGCCATAGTCACCTTCTCCAAAGAAGAAACCCAGCATGTGTTTTTCGATCAACTCCATGCTTTGCGGGTCAGCCGTACTGAGCCCGTTCTCATTGATAATGGTGGTCAAACGTTCGAGCCACTGTTTCCAACCCTCCTGGGAGACGTTGTCGTATATTCGCTGGCCCAATTCGCCGGGATGTGGCGGCTTGTCCATGCCTTCCGCTTCCCGCTTTAAAACCACACACTCTACTGTTCTTGCCATCGCTTAAACCCCGTGCCTCGACCGGTTATATCATTGAATTCTGTTCGTATTTCTTCAGCAAAACACCTTGTTCGCCGCAGCAGCCGGCGGCACACTTCTTGACCTTGTGAATTTCCGCATTGCGGTCGTTGAGATAAAACTCGACCGGTCGATTCTCCTCAGCGCAATCGCAGCCCTTGTCATTGTACACGTATACATGCTGCAGACCTGCGCGCTCAGCCGCCTCGCTCGCCTTGAAGAGGGTTTCTTCCGGGGTCGGCGGCACGTCACTCAGTTTGTAGGCCGGAAAAAAACGGGTGATATGCCAGGGGCTGTCCTTGCCCAGATTGTCGCGTACCCAGCAGGCAATCGCATAGTGCTCTTCCGGATCATCATTTTTACCTGGAATAATATTGGTGCGGGTCTCTACGTGGATACCCAGATCGTGCGCTTTCCTAATGGCGTGCAGAACCTGCTCCACCCTTGCCGGACGACAGATGTCCCGGTAGAAATCATCGCGCATACTTTTTATATCTGAACACAGCACATCGATGTGTGGCGCCATCAGCTCAAGCGCTTCGTCAGTAACATAGCTGTTGGAGACATAAACAGTGTACAGGCCGGCATCGCGCGCCAGCCTGGACGTATCGATCACATATTCCAGCCAGACCGCCGGTTCCGAATAGGTAAAGGCGATACCCTGTACACCTGCCCGCTGCGCAGCTTCAACCAGTGATTCCGGAGTCACCCAGGCTTCCCGGGATTCGCCTTTCGCCAGATCATCCAGCGCTTCCACACCCCAGGAAATCTCCAGATTATGGCAACCCCCGCAACGGAAACTGCAGCCATAGCTGCCGACCGACATGACCCGCGTTCCGGGCCGGAAGTGTTTTACCGGCTTATCTTCAATGGCATCAATATCAATGGATGAAAGGATACCGTAGGACAGGTTATAGAGCGTGCCATTGCGATTCACGTGCGCCTGACAGAAACCACGCTGGCCGTGCCCGATTCTACAACGCCACAGACACAGATTGCAGCGCACCGTGCCGTTTTCCAGCTTTTCCTGCAAGCGGGTCTCCACCAGCTGGTACTGTTTTGGAACACTCACACGATTCACCCGCAGTTTAAATTGCTTCTAATAAGTACGGTGGATAGCCGAGTATAATGGATTCAGCAAATTTCTTCCCGCACCCGGATCAGGGTTTCCAGCTCAATCTGCCTGAAAACGGGCTGTGACGAAACCACGGCTGCAGGGGATGGTAATCGTATTGCCGCCATTGATCACAACCCCGCTATCAACGGTCTCCTGGCAGGAATCCACCTCCAGCAGCCTATAGACGCGACCATCAAGCCGGCATGGATAGAACACACCCCCGCCGCGGGTAGCACAGATAAAATTATACAGCCGCTTCGCCGACCAGGTGACACTGACGGCATAATCGGAAGGCGACGGGAAGCCCTGGTAACTGGCGCAATGCTCATCCTGAGGACAGCCGATGAATTCGTCCCGCCTGAAATCACTCAAGGTCCGGACAAGTAGTTCGCCGCCCGCCTCTGCCAGCAATACGCTGGCCCGCTGACCAGAGACGCCATCGGGCATGGCCACGGTGGTTTGCGCGACTATATTGCCGGCATCGAGCTGCGACGACATCCGATGCAGGGTGATACCGAATTCTTTTGCACCAGCCCTGAACTGCCAGAACAAGGGCATCGGCCCGCGATAGGCCGGCAACAGCGACGGATGCAGATTGAAACAGCCAATGCCCGGGATCGACAGTACAGAATCCGGAAGTCTGCGGGCAAAACAGGACACAATAATGACATCCGGCGAGTACCCGCCTATTTCATCCACACTTTGCGACCAAAGACCTGACAATCTGATGACCGGGATATCGTGCTGCCGGGCAAGGGAGGCGATGGAGCCCTGATCCCCGGCCATAACGGGAATCCTCTGATCCTGCTTGGCTGGCTTACTATCCGCCTCCAATGCGACAGCAACGACAGACTGGCCGCAATCCAGCAGTGCTTGCAGAGGGATAAATGACAGCGGACCGGATGAGCCGATGTAAAGGATCTTCAACAAAGCGGTTAACAATCCAAGCTTGAATGCATTTAAAGTAGCACCTGGCTATAAAATAATCATATCAGACAACAAGCACAGGGGGTGTCAGAACGTAGCGCAGGAGGCCCCAGCTGAAACAACGGACTCACGGCTGACCGGGTTCACAAACAGGGCGGCAAATGCTTGCCACCTGCCCCGGCAAAATCACACCCCGCTGCCACAAGAGCTCAACTGCCACTTTCGATATTTCATTTAAAACAATCAGTTATTCCCTGAACAGTAAACAAGACCGCTACCGGAACGAAACTTGCGTTATCCGGTGTATTGTTTGATGCCATCCTGAGAAGGAATGGCTTAGTGCAGTGCAACACTGGGAGCTGGTATGAATCAATCGACAATTTTAGGTTTGCTTGGCGGCCTGGTTTTCCTGATAGCCATGATTCTCATGTCGCCGGACAACGCCGCAGCGTTTTTCAATATTCCAGGGTTTATCGTCGTCATCGGAGGCACGCTGGCGGCCACCTTCGTCAGCCGCCCGATTAACGATGTATACAAGGTTTTGCGTACCCTGCCGGAGCTGTTCAGGGAGGAAGAGAACAACATCGAAACTGATCTCAACCAGTTGCTTCGCTTCGCAAGCTGTTACCGTAGCGGCAAGCTTCGGGCAGCGGAACGTGAACTCGCCGCGATTGACAACCACTTCCTGTCTTGCGGTCTCCAGCAGGTGATTGACGGGGCTTCACTGGAAGATTTGAACAAATCGATGCAGTGGCGGATGTCCGGTTTGCGCAGCCGCGACCAGGGGCAGACACAGATACTCTATTCCATGTCAGTCTTTGCGCCGGCATTCGGAATGCTGGGCACACTGTTCGGTCTGGTGCACATGCTCTCCGGGCTCGGTAACAGCGGTCTGAACGAGATCGGCGTCACCATGGCGTTTGCCATGATCACCACGGTCTATGGAATCATCGCCTCCAATCTGATTTTCAAGCCACTCGCCATCAAGATGGAGCGTCGCACGAACCAGCGCCTGATGCGACTGAACTCCCTGCGGGAAGGTATTCTGCAAATTTATGAAAAACGGCATCCAACGCTGATAAAGGAAACGCTGGATGCATTCTATGCCCATCATCAGGTTCAGATATCAACGCACAACCATCTTGAACTGGTAAAAGCTTAGCGCCACAGCACCACGACGTCATTCCGCACACAATGATCTACGCACCGGCACGGCCTCAAACGCAGATACCTGAAACCTTTGTGGTCAGTGACGCAACGGTGGCGCTTGACTGTGACTCCGAGACCGGATCAGGCGCCACTCAGCAGGACGCCTGGCTGGTAAGTTTCATCGATATCCTGATACTGCTACTCACCCTGTTCGTGTTATTGCTGACTTACCAGGAAGCCGGAACGGGGCAGATGGGAAAAGTCAGCCTGGATACACCTGACCGGTTGATAGAGACTGTCGCCGGTAACGGGCATTTCAGACTGGCGCTCGAACTGCCAGTCCTGTTATCTGCGCCGGACAATGTTGCAGAGATTTTCAACATCGAGGATGAGTTAACCGTACCATCCCCAGGCGGGGCAAACAGTACCGCGGCGGTGGACACCAATCCGCCCACAGAGGTACTGCTATTTGGGCCAGAGATGCCCGCATCGCCGGCAACGGACGACACGGTTCAAAGCATAGAACCGTTAACGACTACCGATACAGGCAGCCTTAACGCGACACCGACTGAACTCCAGGAGGTACGGTCACAGCCAGTTGCGGAGACTAATGACACAACGTTGAACAACCCCGATTCGATGGATATATTTCTGGACAGCTTCAATAACAGCGCGCTGCGTGATCGGGTTGAGGTGAGCGTACATGGCGGTGGCGTGAATCTGGAGATCAGCGATAGTATACTGTTCAAACCTGCCAATGCTGATCTGACACCGAGCGGCATGGTCGTGCTGGAGAGCCTGGCAGGCACACTGAAGGCACAGCCTTACCTCCTGTCCATTGAAGGGCATACCGACAATATCCCCATTGAAACAGCGCGCTTCCCGTCAAACTGGGAACTCTCTACGGCACGCGCCGCCATCGTCGCACGCCATTTTATCAAGCGGGGTGTTCCCGCCGATCGCATACGCGCCATCGGCTATGCGGACACCCGCCCTCGGGCTGAAAACCTGACGCCGGAAGGACGAAGCAGAAACCGGCGCGTGTCCCTGGTCCTGCAGACACCCGCCGGGCACTACTGAAGGGTACGCTGTGCGCACCGGAAAGAACTGACCCCAGGGCATCGTTCTCCCGCGGCACTCACACCGACTGTGCCGGGGCAATACTACTGTTCTGACAAAACCGGTCGCTCGCGGTTCATACGCTCTGATCCAGATTGCCATCGCGGTTTTCTCTACCGGCGATAGCATCGATCTGGGCTTCCTCCTGCCTGAGCCGGTCCAGAATCTCTTCACGCCTGCTGACCATCGACTTGTCGAGGTCCTCATCGCTCAGGGACAGGTCTTTCTCCGCCGAAATAAAGTGCGCAAAAATGATTTCGACAGCCGAAATCAGTTTGCTCTGGATTTCGTAGGCATAGGAATTGTCGTTCATCAGGGATGTTGCCATATCAGAGGTGATTTTCTGTTCCCGGATCAGTTTGTCGAGAGCCCCGTTGGAGATAATGTCCTGCTCTTCCAGGGCGAGACTGAATCGTTTGAGCGCTTCGATTTTCTGGCTTGGGCTGCTCTGTTCCTCGATTTTGAACAGCGCCCTTAACAGCAGGGCTATGTTCAGGCGGATCGCGTTGTATTCACGCTTCACATACTTGTTCTCTGCGCACATATAGCGATCGATGTTGGCCTGCATCTCTTTAGTCAGCTTGATGGCATTGACGATCTGCCAGTTTGCCCGTTTCATGTGACTCAGCCTGTCCAGTTGCCCGGCATCCATCATTTGTTCCGCCTGGGTTGAGAAGTCGATGATGGCGCTGTACAAAGGCTTGACCTTGCGTTGATAGAGGTCATCGACATCGACATCCATAATGTCTGTACAGCCTGCGACAACGGCATTGATATCACTGCTCGATGTGATATCCCTGCGGTGCAGGTTCAGGCCATGCGCCAGTATTTCAAAGGCGTTGAACGCCATGTGCACAGTTTCTCTGGAAATGACCTCGAGTGCCGTATCGGGGAACTCCAGCGCCGATTTACTCAGAAACAAGACGCGTGCCGTTTCCACGGGTTCGACTTTCTCATGCAACAGTTTTTCCAGGAACAGCACCAGCGTGCCGATGAACGGCAGCATGAGCACAACACCGACAAGGTTGAACAGTGTATGGAACACTGCGAACTTGAGCGTGTAATTTTCATTGGCAATCCCCATCAACCCGCTCAACCAGTCGACCGCGACGGCGAACTGCTTGATTAACAGGATCGCAATGGTAGCGGTCACCAGGTTGAAAATGAGATGCGCGACCGCCAGCCGCCTGCCGGAGACGCTGGCGTTAATGGCGCCAAGAATCGCAGTGATGGTAGTGCCGACATTCGAACCGATCGCCAGTGCCAGGGCGTTCTCGTAGGTAACCTGACCCGCCGCTAACGCCGTGATGGTCAGGATCAAGGTGGCATGGCTGGACTGCATCACCACGGTGGCCGCAATACCGATAGCGGTATAGATCAGCAGCCCCTTGAAACCCGGTACGGCGAACTGTGACAGGTCGATCTGACCACCGACGGTCTCGAAGCCATCTTTCATGTAGGCGATACCGAGGAACAGGAAACCGAGTCCGACCAGTGTCCAGCCGGCTCCCTGCAGCTTGGTGTTGCTTTTCTGGAAAATCATGATCACGCCGAAAACCAGCATTGGCATGGCATAGGCGGCGATATCGATCTTGAGCCCCAGGCCGGCCACCAGCCAGGCGCCGGTGGTGGTACCCAGATTCGCGCCGAATATAATGCCGATACCCTGTGTCAGCGCAATGAGTCCGGCACTCAGAAAAGAAATAGTGATGACCGAAACCAGCGAACTGGATTGCATGAGCGTGGTCGAGACGATACCGAACGACAGGCTCTTCCAGGTCGTGTCCGTCGTCTTCTGCAGAAAGTTTTCCAGTACACCGCCACTGAATGCCTTGAAACCCTCTTCCAGTGCGTACATGCCCAGCAGGAAAATAGCCACTCCGGCGGCAATGGTCTTGAAATCCGGGCTGACCCAAAAGCCATAGGCGAGAATGGTAAAGATGGTTACGAGCAGGATTTTCCGTGTCATTGTTGTTCTCGTGTCGTCGCGTTCAGTACCAGAGCATCAGGCGTTAACCGCATGGCCCGAATACACCCTTACTTAAGGAGTACACAAGTTGGTTGACACAAGCTTGAGGGACCGTCGGCCGCATGGACGCGGCCGTCGAGCGTACAGGGATGTATTTACAAGGTGAATTGCGTAGCAAGAGAGGGTGCCCTGGGGTACAGCGTGTCCAGAAAGCTTGTGTCGACCAACTTGTGTACTCCTTGCGTATGTCTACCGTTTACAAGCAGATGTCCGATTTCTGATAGCGCGCTTTAACCTCGGCAATTCTGGCATCTATCTCGATTTGTTGGCTATTGTCGCCATGACGCACCTTATAGGCGGCATCGAGCTGATCGCCGACACTCGGATATTCTGCCCGCCGAAACTCTGCGTAGTCCTGGTCTGCAGCCGGTATAGTCGGCAATACCGCCTCCAGCTGTTCCGGGGTTGGTTTCGGCTCCAATGCATTCCAGTCGGCAATATAGGGCGCCTGGTCAGGTCCATCCCGCTTGATGACAAAATCTACGCCGGCATGCATCAATGGGTGCAGCTGGTGAATGGCCCGGCAAATGGAGCGGGCCCGCTTGTCGGAGTGAATGAGCGTATGTTGTTCCGCAATTTTCTGGATCTGTTGACGCGTATTATGCGCATTTTGCGAAATGACATAGACCCAGCCCCCCATGATGGCAAACATCGCGACAAAAACAATCAGCGTAAAAGTATCTGCAAACATAGAAAAACAATCCTTTGAGCGGGTAAAAGCTGATTATAGACAAAGTAAGGGCAAAAAGGGGTCGAGAGGTCTTCAGGGGCAGAGGCGATGCGTTGAACTTAGTCAAAGAATACACGGAACGCATGGAAATTAATGATAAAAATTCCGTTCCTTCTGTGTTTTCCGTGGCCGTTTACATGGCAGCTGTGGCCGAGTGCGATTGTAACCATCATGCTTGTCGTTGCAGGGATGGTATTCGTCTGTTCAATGTCGAGGATCATTCCTGTGAACCGGAAGCGACGAGCTTGGGAGAATCGGCTCCAGGCAGCAGAACTGAAACAACAGGCGAAACATACGCCGCCTTCAGCAATCCCGAGGCGGTTTCAACGCGGTGCTAAGCGGTCAGGGCGCTTTGGGATTATGAACAATCACCGCAAGTACCAGCAGGATGAAAACAACCAGTAGTAGCGCTTCCGATGCCAGGGAATCGAAGCCGACCAACTGACCCGCCACATTATGGACAAGTTCTGCCGGCGCATTCCCATGATCAAGCGTTTCCGCTCCGACCGACCATGACATAATACTGGTTGCGAGAACCAGCCGTTGCAAGACTTTCGGTAGATGTAATTTCATTGTCTACCCCCCTCAATTCAAATCATTCTTTCTGCAAGACACTGCGATGTTTTCACCATCACTTATCATTCATTTCAAAACCACCAGCTCTGAGCTTCATGCTCTCCTTTGGTAATTATAGACCAAATATTGAGCAGCGGCAGCAGCAACGGGTAAAAAGCGCAGGTTACTTGACGCAGGTCAATCATTGCGCTGCACCATTCCTCGCGGCGCCGGGTACAGTGGCATCTTGCCGGACGGTTTTGGCTGCGGCCATGTCCCTCAAGGCAGCGGAACCGGTGCCCCTATAACTTACAAGTGACTGAATAGTCTACGTTACTCTGGAAATCTCTTTAACTTATGCGTGCTATATCCCATCCTCTTGCGCCACCCCCAGACAACAGCGGCGATAAGACCCAGGCAGATAACCAGGGTAATAACGTAGACAGTTACGACGAGTGCATCCAAATTCAGGTAATCAGTCATCAAGTTTCCTCCTTGACAGGACAGGACGCGACAGTTCTCGAAAATTACCTGGCCCGCGAGGACGTATTAATCAATGCTTCCCGAGCGGCTTTAGAATGGTATCGAATTCCAACCTGAAATAAATTGATCCAGATCAGAAAGAGCTGCACGAGGCTGCCGGTATGCCCGAGTCATTGCGGTGTGAACATTCACGGCGCAGCCTTTCATCACGTTCCTGCAGTTTGTGCAGTTTGATCAGCCTGGCCGGCAAACGTCCTGGTCAGGGGCGTTGTCTATGACCTGACCTGCGAGGCCTGCTCCATCAACAACCCCACAACCCCTTCAGCGGCGCCCAGGTAGGGTGCAAGACGAATGTCTACCGCGGGGTATTCCTCTTGAACAAGCGCTATTTCGGCGGGAATATCCGTAATAACATGGCGCCCCGCCGAAAGGAAATAAGGTACTACCACCAATACACTCGCCCCCCTGGAAATCGCCTGGCGTAAGCCGTCGGGAATCGAGGGTTCGGCCAACTCGAGAAAGGCACAATCCAGATCATCAAAACCATCGGCCGCCGCACGCAAACGTTCGGTCAGCGCGCGAATCTCGTCATTGGAGGCTGCGCGGCGACTGCCATGGGCCACCAGCAGAAGACTCTTCATCGTTGCAATCCCTCTGTGGTTAACTGTTACCAACGCGATACCGCGTCAGTCAGCCGCTCCGGCGGCTACAGCAAGTGCCTTGCGTTGTAGCAGTTCTTTTTCCCTTTCTGAAGGTGTTTGCGTGGGCAGCCAACCCTGAACGTGTTTCATGACCAGCGCAGAAAGCATGGCGATGTGTGTGGGCCGGTCATTGAGACAGGGTATATACGCATAGTTCTCACCGCCTGCCGCAAGAAAGGTATCGCGGTTTTCCATGGCAATTTCCTCCAGGGTTTCCAGGCAATCGGCACTGAATCCCGGGCACATGACCTGGACGTTCTTGATACCCTCTTTGGCCAGTGCCTGCAGGGTATGATCGGTATAGGGCTTGAGCCACTCTTTCGGACCGAGCCTGGACTGGAAGCTCAGTTGCCAGCGCTGCTGCGGAAGCTCCAGCTTCTCCGCCAGCAGGCGGGCAGTCTTGTGACATTCACAGAAATAGAGATCTCCGGCCAGGAAATACTCTTTGGGAATACCGTGAAACGACATCAACAGCTTGTCCGGTTCGCCGTTCTCAGACCAGTACTCGCGAACACTTTCCGCGAGCGCGTCGATGTAGGCCGGCTCATCGTGATAGTGAGTGACAAAGCGCAGTTCCGGTAACCAGCGCCAGCGACGTAACTCCAGGCTCACCGCGTCGAAGGTAGAGGCTGTGGTGGACGCGGAATACTGAGGATAGAGCGGCAGAACGAGAATACGCCGTGCCCCGGCATCGCGCAGTTGTTGCAGTCCTGCAGCAATCGAGGGATTGCCGTAACGCATAGCCAACACCACTTTCACCGGTGCATCGAATTGCTGATCCAGCTGCGACTGCAGCGCCTGCGCCTCGCGTTTTGAAATCGCCAGCAGCGGGGAACCTTCAGCTGTCCAGATTTTTGCATAGGCGGCCGCCGATCTGCGAGGACGGGTATTTAGGATGACCAGGTTGAGCACCAGCCACCATAGCGGGCGTGGCACCTCCACGACGCGCGGGTCCCACAGGAATTCCTTGAGATAGCGCCGCACGTCTCGCGCCTGGTGTGAGTCCGGTGTACCGAGATTGGTGACAAGAATACCCAGGCTGTCCACCTCATCGTGGCTGAAGTGCGGGTTTTTATCTTTATTCAATGTCTGTCATCCTGTCGTTTTGTTAGGGCCTGTTCGTCTTAAACCTGAGCCGGTAAGAATACACCGTTACGGCTCAGTGCTCTCGCGTCGGTATAATACACAGATGTCAAGCATTCCTGTTCAGCTGCCTCCGCGAAAGCACACGGACCGGGCGACAATGAACCAGCTCTGGAAGCTGTCGGAGCAACGCGGTTACAATCCGCGGGGCTTCAGATTATGAAGCCTGTATTATGAAACCGCATAACCCCTGTCAATCCAGGGTTTAACAAACGACCGAGACCGGAGATCGACATGAGTGACGCGCTGGATTACCTGATAGCAGCCCGACCCGAGGCTATCACACCCTACTTCAAATTCCTCAAAGAGGCCGGTAAACACCTCGACACCCGCACACGGGACCTGATATCGGTCATCACCAAGGTTGATGCCCAGACCGAAGGCGGTTTCCGGCAGTACCTGACGCGCGCCCTGAAAAATGGTGCCAGTGCCAACGAAGTCCTGGACGCGCTGCTCATGGCCTTTCCGACACTGGGTCTGGCGAAGATCGTCTGGGCGGTGGATATCCTACTGGACATGGATATTCCCGAATTCCATCCGGACCAGCTGGATGCCAAACCTCGCTGGCACGCGGTGGCGGCCCTGGATGACCTGCCCTCTGGTGAGATCAGTTACCGGGACTGCGATGCACGCAGCCTGTTCATCTACCGAAAGGACGAGGACTTGCGCGTCTACGACAGCCGCTGCCCGCACCAGGTCACCAATATCCCGCACCTGGCGCTGGAAGGAACCCGGCTTACCTGCCCCAAGCATCACTGGGCGTTTGATGTCGCGACCGGTGAATGTGTCGAGGTTGGCAATCGCCCCCTCAACCATTTTGAACACAAGATCGAAGACAACATGTTATTGGCCTTCTGGTAGGTGGCGGGGAGCAACGCAGCAAAGGCGAGTCAGGAAGGAGCCGCCAGGCTGTCCGGGTTGACTGTCTCCGCTGGTGGCTCGGAAGGTACTAATCCGTCTGCCGGGCCATCAATGCGACCTATACAGTTACTCAGAACCAGTTGTGGGGGGTCCATGGAAAAAATAAACGGGGATGCCTGACGCAAAGTGCTCAACCCGAGGATTTGTCGCGTATTGCCGGGAAATACGGCAACCTCGATATCCTCCAGGGGACACTGACCACCGATGTTCATACTCTGGATGGAGTAGATAGGCAGCATCAACCGGGTGCCGTCCGCCAGCATTCCCTCCAGATCACTGACATAATCGGCGCGTTGCTGTTGCATCAGTACAGCAAGGGTTTCTTCATTGATAGTGGTGTAGCTGGAGCCGGTATCAACCATTAGATCCACCGCACCCAGCCCAAGTATCTCGGTTGTAACGTAATAGGTCGCTGAGCCTTTTTCGCGCATGGGAATGAACGTTCCGAATTCTTGCGCAGAGGCTGGAGATACAAGCGCCGAAACAAGCATGGCGTTCATGACTACGATCAGGCTTTTCGTCATAATCAATAAGCTTATACCTGACAGATTGCGGCATGACAAGCGCTAGCAATTCCTCGAACTATCGCGTGCAAGTCCCTGATGCCTGTTGGCGAAACGATTGAGATGCAGCCGACCCTGTCGAAACAGGGAATTGAGGCCCGATGTTGCAAGCAGTTATCCTATTTGACCCCCTCTCCCCAACCCTCTCCCTGAGGAGTTAATGGGACAGCAGTGTAATGTGGTATAAAATTGATCGTGGTGATCGGAAGGGCAGGTAAACAACCATGATGAGAATTTTATTGTTTCTGGCTACCAATGCGGCCGTACTGGTACTGATCAGTGTGGTGTTCCAGGTGCTGGGTATCGAAGGCATCCTGGCCGAGAACGGTGTAGACCTCAACCTGCAGGCGCTGCTGGTGATGTCGGCCGTAATCGGCTTTGGCGGATCATTCATTTCTCTTGCCATATCCAAATTCATGGCCAAACGGTCCATGGGCGTGCAGATTATCGAGCAGCCTGGCAACAGTACCGAACAGTGGCTGGTGGAAACGGTCAAACGCCAGGCACAGCAGGCCGGTATTGGCATGCCGGAAGTCGGTATTTTCCAGTCACCGGACCCAAACGCCTTTGCAACCGGCATGCGTCGCAACGCTGCGCTGGTCGCGGTCAGCAGCGGACTGCTGCAGAGTATGAATGCCGACGAGGTCGAGGCGGTGCTCGGACATGAAATAAGCCACGTCGCTAATGGCGACATGATCACCATGGGCCTGCTGCAGGGCGTGGTGAATACCTTTGTGATTTTCCTCTCCCGCGTCATCGGTCATGTAGTGGACCGGGTGGTATTCAAGACCGAGCGTGGTTACGGGCCGGCCTATTTCATTACTTCCATTGTCGCCCAGATCTTCCTCTCCATTCTCGCCAGCATGATCGTCATGTGGTTCTCCCGCCATCGTGAATTCCGGGCTGATAACGGTGGTGCCTCGCTGGCCGGCCGCAGCAAGATGATCGGCGCCTTGCAGGCCCTGCAGCGGGCCCACGAGCCTAAGGATCTGCCGGGAGAGTTTGCCGCCTTCGGGATATCCGGCGGCCTGGGTGCCGGCGTCAAAAAGCTGTTCATGAGTCATCCGCCGCTGGAACAGCGCATCGCGGCATTGCGGGCAGCGCAATAAGGGGAGTTTATTGAGAGGGCTGTACAACTTGAATATTCGCTCATTGGACAGTTTCGCTGTCGTTAGCAACCCGGTAACTGCACTGCGCTGATGTTAGCGTTGCTGGTCTGCGTGCCCTTTCTGGGCGCCCTGCTGCTGGCCTGTCTGCCCTCGCGCTGGCGTCTGCAGCCTGCCTGGATCGCGGGTCTGACCGTGGTGCTGGGCCTCGCCCTGCTGCTTACCCAGGGGATTGCGGTTTACAGCGGTGAGGTGCTGCTCGAGCGCCGGGAGTGGATGGCGGTGATCGGCCTGGCACTGGCCTTCCGCCTCGACGGACTGGGCCTGCTGTTCGCCCAGCTCATCCTCGGCATCGGCCTGCTCGTCGTGCTCTATGCGCGTTACTACCTGTCCGCCGCGGAGGGCGGTCCGCGCTTCTACGCCTACCTGTTGTTATTCATGGGTGCCATGCTCGGACTGGTGCTGTCGGAAAACCTGCTGCAGATGCTGCTGTTCTGGGAACTGACCAGCCTGACATCTTTTCTCCTCATCGGTTTCCGGCGACAGGATGCGGCGGCACGCCAGGGCGCGCGACTGGCACTGTTTGTCACCGGCGCCGGCGGGTTCGCACTGCTAGCCGCGGTGATCCTGATGGGTCAGGTGGTTGGCAGTTACGAGCTCTCGATGGTGCTCGAGAGCGGCCGGACGATCGAGAATCACCGGCTTTATCCCGTCATACTGATGCTCTTCCTGCTCGGCGTAGCGACAAAGTCCGCACAGTTCCCGTTTCACTTCTGGCTGCCGCACGCCATGGCGGCGCCCACCCCGGTAAGCGCCTATCTGCACTCGGCGACCATGGTCAAGGCCGGCATCTTCCTGCTCGGCAGATTCTTCCCGGTACTGGCGGGCACGGAGCTGTGGTTCTACAGCGTCAGCGGCATGGGCCTCGCGACCCTGCTGCTCGGCGCCTATTTCGCGCTGTTCCAGCACGATATCAAGGGCCTGCTGGCTTACTCAACCATCAGCCATCTGGGTCTCATCACACTGCTGTTCGGACTGGGAACCCCGCTCGGGGAGATCGCCGCCATCTTCCACATACTCAACCACGCGGTCTTCAAGGCATCCCTGTTCATGGCCGCCGGCATTATCGATCACGAGACCGGGACCCGTGACATGCGCAGGATCAACGGCCTGTTCAGGTACATGCCCTACACTGCGCTGCTGGCAATGGTGGCCGCGGCAGCCATGGCGGGGGTACCTTTACTCAACGGCTTCCTGTCCAAGGAGATGTTCTTCGGCGAGACGCTCGGTCTCAGGTGGCTCAGCGAGGCGCAGTGGCACTGGCTTTTTCCCTGGGCGGCCACCCTCGCCGGGGTATTCGCGGTCGCCTACTCGCTGCGTTTCATTCACGACGTCTTCTTCAACGGCGAGCCCCGGGATCTGGCCAGGACACCGCACGAACCGCCGCGCTGGATGAAGGTTCCAGTCGAGGTGCTGGTGGTGCTGTGCGTAGTCGTCGGCACCCTGCCAGACCTCACCGTACGCCCCCTGCTGGAGGTAGCGGCTGCGGCTGTCCTGCAACAACCGCTGCCCGCTTTCAGCCTCAGCATCTGGCATGGCTTCACAACACCCGTCATGATGAGTCTGGTGGCGCTGGGCGGTGGTGTCGCTCTCTACACTGGCCGTCAGTGGGTATTCGCCTCTCATGACCGGCTTCTACCCCTGAGGTTGAGCGGCAAAGCGATAGCCGAGCGCCTGATAATCCTGCTGTCCGACTTCGGCCGCCGCTTCGACGCTGCGCTGGATAACCGCAGTCTGCACCGCTACAGCTTGCTGCTGGTGGTGAGCGCCCTGGCCGCAGGCACAGTGGGTTTCTGGGGCCAACCCCTGGCCGGCGGCGTTGAACCCACTCTGCCCGGTCCCGGCACACTCGTTGGGGGACTCATACTCGGCGTCGGGGCATTGGCCACAGCGCTTATGCACCGCAACCGCCTGCTGGCCGTGCTGATGCTGGGGTTGGTGGGCCTGATGACGTCGCTGCTGTTCGCACGCTTCTCAGCGCCGGACCTGGCGCTCACCCAGTTACTGGTTGAGATCGTCACCGTGATCCTGCTCCTGCTGGCGATGTATTATTTGCCGCAGACGACACCCGCCGAGTCCAGCCTGGCCCGCCGCAGCCGCGATGCCGCTCTCGGTGTAATGAGTGGCCTGGGCGTGGCCGTGCTGTGTTACAGCATGCTCACCCGGCCCGCGGACAGCATCTCTTCCTACCACCTCACCGAGAGCAAACCCGGCGGTGGCGGCACCAACGTTGTGAACGTTATCCTGGTCGACTTCCGCGGCTTCGACACCCTTGGCGAAATCACCGTGCTCGGTATCGCCGCGGTCGGCATTCTCGCCATGCTCACCGGCCTGGTGCTGCGCGGTCCGCGGCAGGACTGGCTGGGCCGGCCCTGGTTCGGCGACCCTCATCCACTCATCCTGGTCACGGTGTCGAAACTGCTGCTGCCGATCGCCTTGCTGGTCGCCGCCTTCCTGTTCCTGCGCGGACACAACGAGCCGGGCGGTGGCTTCATCGCCGGTCTGGTCACCGCGGTGGCGCTGATGCTGCAATACATCGCCGAGGGCAGCCGTACCACACGCACGCGGCTACCCTGGGACCACCTTGGCCTGATCGGTGCCGGCGTCCTCATTGCGCTGCTCACGGGCGTGGCCAGCTGGTTGTTTGGCTACCCTTTCCTCACCAGCACCTATAGCTACGTGAGCTTACCGGTGATCGGCACCTTCGAGCTTGCCAGCGCCATGCTCTTTGACCTGGGTGTCTACCTCGCCGTGGTCGGCACAGTACTACTGATCCTCGCCGGTATCGGCCGCCTCAGCCTGCGGGAGGATAGCGCCTGATGGAAGCCCTGCTTTCGGTTCTCATCGGCGTCATGATAGCGAGTGCCGTCTACCTGCTGCTGCGCGCGCGAATCTTTCCCGTAGTGCTCGGACTCTCCCTGCTCGGCTACGCCGTTAATATCTTCCTGTTCGCCAGCGGCAGACTGCAGCTGGGAAGCGCCCCTCTGGTCGAACACGGCCTCGCGCAACTGCCCGACCCCCTGCCACAGGCCCTGGTGCTCACCGCCATCGTCATCGGCTTCGCTATGACAGCCTTTCTCGTCGTGCTCGCCCTGCGCGCCCTGCGCGAACTCGGCGACGACCGAGTTGACGGGGGCGACAAATCATGAACCATGTCGCGCTGTTGCCGGTACTGATACCGCTGCTAGCGGGTGCCCTTTTGCTGCTGGCCGGTCGTGCCGGGAAGGCTGTCGAACGCAGCATCGGCCTGGTCGCCACGACTGCGCTGCTGCTGGTCGCCCTTTTGCTGCTGTCCCGAGTCGAGGCCGGTGAGCTGATGGTCTACTATGCTGGCAACTGGCCGGCCCCCTACGGGATCGTTCTGGTCGTGGACCGGCTCAGCGCACTGTTACTCAGCCTCACCGCTGTTCTTGCACTGGCCAGCCTGCTGTACGCCATCAACGGCGACGACAGACTGGGGCCACGTTTCCACGCGCTGTTCCAGATGCAATTGCTCGGCATTAACGGCGCCTTCCTCACCGGCGACCTGTTCAACCTGTTTGTCTTCTTCGAAATCCTGCTCATTGCCTCTTATGCCCTGCAGCTGCACGGCGGTGGCAGAGCCCGCGTGCGTGCCGCCCTGCATATCGTGGTCCTCAATCTGGTCGGTTCGGCGATTTTCCTGATCGCGATCGGCGCCATCTACGCCGCCACGGGCACACTCAACCTGGCGGACCTGGCGGTGAAAGTGGCGGCGGCAAGCGCCGAGCAGGCCGGGTTACTGCGCGCCGGCGGACTGCTGTTGCTGGTGGTGTTCGCACTCAAGGCAGCACTGGTGCCGCTGGGTTTCTGGCTGCCGCCGGCCTACGCCGCTGCCAGCGCACCGGCAGCGGCACTGTTCGCCATTATGACCAAGGTAGGCGTGTACGCCATCCTGCGCGTGCACGGCCTGGTGTTCGGTCCGGACGCAGGTGAAGCGGCGTCGCTGCTCACGCCCTGGCTGCTGCCCATCGGCCTGCTGACGGTGGTTGTTGCCACGCTGGGCGTACTCGCCAGCGGTGAGTTGCGCCGCCTGCTGGCGCACCTGGTGGTGCTTTCCGCCGGCACCCTGATTGTGACGCTTGGACTCGACTCCCAGGCAGCCACATCAGCGGCGCTCTACTATGCACTGAACAGTACCCTGGTCGGTGGTGGCCTGTTCCTGCTCGCCGACCTCATCGCCCGTGAACGCGGCGAGGCACAAGCGAGGCTGGACCGGGAACAGGCCGTCGCCCGGCCTGCGCTGCTGGGGACCCTGTTCTTCATCGGCGCGATTGGCGTTGCCGGCCTGCCCCCGCTGGCCGGCTTTGCCGCCAAGCTGTATATCCTGCAGATCGCCTTCCTGCACACAGCCGCGAGCTGGGTTTTCTCCGTGGTACTGCTGAGCGGTCTGTTGGTGATCATCGCCCTGAGTCGGGCGGGCAGCGCGCTGTTCTGGCGTACCGGTGATACAGTCGTACCCGGAGCACGTTGCGACCTGTTGCCGGCCGCCGCCACGACGCTGCTGCTGTCCGGCACCGCCGCCCTCATGCTGGCTGGTGGCACGGCAACAGCTTTTACACAGGCGACCGCGGCACAGCTCGCTGATCGCTCGGTCTATGTCGATGCCGTCATGGCAAACCAGGCTATAGTAGTCCCCTCGCCGTCCGGTAAAGGAGGTTGGTGATGCGCGGAGCCCGGACCCTGCTGCCACACCCCCTGCTCAGCCTGCTGTTGCTGTTGCTCTGGTTGCTGTTGAACAACAGTGCAACGGCCGGTCAGCTGGTGCTGGGCACTCTGTTCGGCGTAATCATACCGCTGTTTACACGACGCTTCTGGCCGCAGCCGGCCTACCTGGCCCACCCGGGTCGCGCGCTTTCTTTTGCCGGTCGCGTACTGTGGGACATCATTGTCGCCAATTTTACCGTCGCACGACTTGTGCTTGGACCGCGCAGCGCCATCCGGCCCGTCTTCGTGCGCGTTCCGCTCGAAGTCGAGGGTGAATTCGCAACAACGCTACTCCTGATAGTGATCTCCCTGACACCCGGGACCGTAACGGCAGACCTTGATGAGAAACGTCGTCACCTGCTGGTGCACGCCTTGAGTGAGGATGATCCGGACGAACTGGTGCGGCAGATCAAGAGGCGTTACGAGACCGTCATAAAGGAAATATTAAAATGCTGAATCTGGCTGTGTTGGTGGCGATGATAATGCTCGGCGTCGCACTGGTTCTTAACGTCTGGCGACTGTTTCGTGGCCCGGATGCCACCGACCGCATCCTTGCCCTCGATACCCTGTACATCAATGCTGCGGCTGTGATCGTACTTTACGGCATACACATTGGACGACCGGATTTCTTCGAGGCCGCGCTGCTCATCGCCCTGCTCGGCTTTGTGAGCACCATGGCGCTTGCCAAGTATTTGTTGCGCGGAGACATTATCGAATGATGGCTACGCTTGTCGATTGGCTCACCGCCGCCTTGCTGATTCTTGGCGCAGGCTTCGCGTTGCTGGGATCCATCGGCCTGGCACGCCTGCCCGATATTTTTACCCGCCTGCACGGACCGACCAAGGCGACCACGCTGGGGATCGGCGGCATTCTGCTGGGCTCTATCCTGTTCTTCTCGCTGCACCAGGGCCTGAGCCTGCACGAGGTGCTGGTCAGCGTGTTTCTGTTTATGACCGCACCGGTGAGCGCCCATCTCATCGCCCGCGCCGCCCTGCAGCGACATTGCAAAAGTTTGGCCCAACTTCCAAAGTCCGAGACTGAAAAGCGGCTGCACATCGATAAACCCTGAGAGCAATCAATCTACCTGACCGTTACATGACTTTCGGTCTGCCTATCAATTTCACCTTGTCCCCCAGGGGACCCTCCCCCCCAGGGGGCCTTCTCCTCCAGAGGACCCTCTCTCGCCTGGCGGCGATTCACCTTGTGGAAACAGGAACGTACCACGCAATTCAATAGTTCTCTGGAATTCACCAATAGTGAGGTTCTGCTTTAAGCTGTAGGAGCGCCGTCCCCCGGCGCGAATCGCGGCCATGAGGCCGCTCCTGCAGAAAGATTATTG
>Ga0209567_10000407_pt1 | contig 23299 bp, 23 predicted proteins | sample COG_12_FD_184756 | JGI IMG/M metagenome (GOLD analysis project Ga0209567, IMG submission 184756) | Pelagic marine sediment microbial communities from the LTER site Helgoland, North Sea, for post-phytoplankton bloom and carbon turnover... | ecosystem: Environmental > Aquatic > Marine > Neritic... | reverse complement strand
ACTCCACGTCGATTCGCCCGCCGTGCTCCGTGACGATCCTCTGCGTGATCGCCAAGCCAAGCCCAGTCCCGCCTTCCTTCCGGGTGTAGTACGGCTCGAAGATCGCTTCGGCCTGATCGGCGGGGATACCCGCTCCGTTGTCTTCCACTTGGATGTACACGGTGCCGGCCCTCTCCTCGACGCTCAGACCGACCGCGCCGCCGCCTCTAGGATACGCTTCGCGGGCGGCGTCGCGCGCGTTCTGTAGCAGGTTGTGCAGTACCTGGGTGATCTGATCGGCGTCGACCCGCGATTCGACTGGTAGCGCTGGAAGGTTGGCTTTGACCGGTGCCTCGTCCTCTGCGTGGAGCGATGCGGCCTGTGCGACTATCTCCCGAAGATCGACCTTTCTGAGCTTCGGCGCAGGGAGACGCGCGAATCGGCTGAACTCGTCGACGATGCTCCGTAGCCGCTCCACCTCTTGGAGAATGGTCTTCGTCGACTCATCGAACATCGCATCGAACTCTTCGTGCGACTGCTCGCGCGCCTTGCGCAGCGTTTCGATCGAAAGCCGAATCGGCGACAGCGGGTTCTTGAGCTCGTGCGCTAGGGTCCTTGCGATCTCCTGCCACGCTGCGATCCGTTCGGTCTGTCGGAGCTGTTCTTTCGCATCTCTCAAGTCGCGTGTCATGCGGTTGAACGCCGTCGCGGTGGCAGGAAACGCTCCCCCTGAGCCGTCGCGCAGCGTCGTGTCGAAGTCACCCCGGCCGACTCGGGTCGCGGCTTCGGTGAGCTCGTCCACCGATGATTGCAGCCAGCGATTGAGGTACCCACCAAAGAGCAGTGCGAGCCCCAGCGCCAAGATGGCGACACAGGCGATCCACAAGAGAAGCGGTGGTCCTCGCCGGTCGAGCGTGGGGCGCCAAACCAGGACGCTCGCCAGAACGCCCTCGGCATCGACCAGCTCGATCACGACTTGGTCTCGCCTACCGGCCTCGCCGGTGAAGGCGAGCTGCTTCGGATCGAGATTGCGAAGCTCGGAGAAACGGTGCCCGCCGATCACGGTCACCCGCGCTCCTCCGCGTGCGATCGAGCATGACCGTACCAATAACCTCTGATGCTCCTGGTCGCCCAGCAGCAGCGCGAAGGCACGGTCCCCCGCGCTCCGCGCCTGGCGGGTGAGCTCCGCGCCGTCATCACCGAGAATCCCGTGGCGGTGCCCCGTCGCGATGATCTCACCACTAAGCGAGTCCAGCACCCATAGTGCCTGAAGCCCCGCGGCTTCCATCGACCCGCGAAACAAGCGGTCGTAGTCGAGCTCCAGGGGCGTCTCGTTGCTCCGGTCGTCGAGCAGCCTGTCGAGTGCCAGATCATCCCGGCAAAGGCGGCTCACCGCAGCTTTGCGTTGCTCGTCGAGCTCATGCAGCTGCTTGCCGACCATCTCCGCTTCGTCCGTCCCGGCCCCAGCACCCCACTGTGACACGCCGAGCCAGACGATGGCGGTCAGCGCGACCGGGAACGTGGCGACCAGAGCAAACAGAATTACGACGCGGGTGCCAAACCGATTCATGGCGCGGCCACGCCGCCGAGAACCCGCTCCTCGCGCGGGATCGACGGGGTTTCCGTGGAAGCGCTCCCGCCTTCTTCGTCGAACTGCTCCATCAAGAACAGGTTCGGGTCGGCGACGTCGGGTGGCCGCGCCACCTCGACGGGAGCGGTTCCCGAGAGGAACACTTCTTCGAAAGCGTCCTCCTGGCCCTCGTATGCGAGCAGGCCGGATGCGGGATCGATGCGGGCCACGATCACGCCGCTCGGCATCGCGAAGTCGGTTTCCTTCGGTGTCTTATCCGCCGCCTCCATGACGTCGATCCAAATTGGCAAGGCGGTCCTCGTGCCCGTTTCGCGCTTGCCGAGCGATCGTTGGTCGTCGAAGCCAACCCAAACCCCAGCGACGACCGAGGGTGAGTAACCGACAAACCAAGCGTCCCGAGCCTCGTTGCTCGTGCCCGTCTTACCCACCACCGCGCGCTCGAGGCGTTGCGCCGGTATGCCCGTGCCTTCGGTGACGACGCTCCGAAGCATGCTCGTCATCACGTACGCTTCGCCCGGAGTCATTACGTCGCGAGCCGGCTCGCCAGGCTCTAGCAGCACGCGCGTCCCATCGGGAGCGATGATCTTGGTCACGATGCGCGTCGGCGCCCAGCGGCCTCCCGCCGCAAATGTGGCATAGGCATTGGCAAGCTCGATCGGCTTCACCCCGCTTGCCCCAAGCGCGAGCGCCATGTCTTCCTCGAGCTTGGTGGTGATGCCGTCCTGCCGAGCAAACTCCGCCACGTCCTGAACGCCTATGTCTTCCACGACACGAATGGCGACCATGTTGATCGAGCGCGCAAGGGCCTGGCGCAGCCGAACCGCGCCCTGGTAGTTCCACTGTTCGTAGTTGCGCGGCTTCCATTCCTCGTACACCGCCGGCGCATCGACGACCAACGAAGCCGCCGTGAACCGGCGTGACTGAATCGCACGCGCGTACACGATCGGTTTGAAGGCGCTCCCCGGCTGACGAATCGCCTGCGTCGCCCTGTTGAACCCACTCACCGCAGCATAGCTACCCACCAGCGCAAGCACGGCGCGCGAGCGAGGCTCGATGGCGACCACGGAGCCCTCAGGACCACGTTCGAGCCGAGTGACCGCGGGATCCTCTTCGGTACCCATCTGCGTGATCGACACCGGAACGAGGTCGCCCTGCTTCACGAAAGCCGAGGCCGGACGGTCGTTTGGGTTGTATCGAGCTGCGTCCCGCATCCGAAGCACGGCTCGGTGACCTGCGACGTCGAGCCGGATCTTTTCGCTCTCGTCGTCGGCCCCGGTCACCTGAGCGATGTACGTGCGGCCCATTCGCAACGAGTTGCTCGGCTTGGTCGCCTTGGGTCCGCGCTTTCGCTTCGTTCGGCGAAACGGTCCTTGGTACCCCTGTCGCTCATCGACCGCGCGCAGCCCGCGTTGCAGTGCCGCGCGTGCTCGCGTCTGCAGCGACAGATCGATTGTTGTGTGGATCTCGTAGCCGCCCACGCCGAGCGCCTCATCACCGACGGCTGCGCGTAGGGCATGCCGCGCGATAGCCAACACCTCGGGTGCGCTGCCGGATCCCTCGGGCAGCGGAGTTGGCTCGACCTTCTCCTTTCGGGCCGCGGCGATCGCTTCCTCGCTCAGGTCCGGCCAGTAGACATCCCGCTTTGCCTCCAATTGCGAGAGAACATAGCTCTGGCGCCGCTTCGCCGCTTCTCGGTTGACTCGAGGCGAAAGGCGCGAAGGCGCCTGCGGAATGCCTGCCATCATGGCCGATTCGGCCAAGGTCAGGTCGCTCGCATTCTTCTCGAAATAGTATCGCGCCGCTTCCTGGATTCCGTAGCGCCCATGACCAAAGTTCACGTGGTTGAGGTAGAGGTGCAGGATCTCGTCCTTGGAGAGCTCGTTCTCGAGGCGCCGCGCCAAGATGAGCTCCCGCACCTTTCTCGAGATCGTGCGTTCGGGCGTCAGGAGCATCAGTTTGACCACCTGCTGGGTGATCGTGCTTCCGCCCTGCGCGGCGCGCCCCGCGATGACGTCTCGGCCGACGGCGCGCAGGATGCCGTTATAGTCGAGCCCCTCATGCTCGTAGAAGTCGGCATCCTCGGCGGCGAGAACCGAGAGAACCACGTTTCGCGGAACTTTCGACATCGGAATCACGGTCCGGCGCTCTCCGAAAATCTCGCCCATGACCTTCTTGTTGCGGTCGTACACGCGCGTGGTCTGCTGCGGCTTGTAGTCGCGCAAGGAGCTGACCGACGGAAGATCGCGGCTGAAGTACGCATACGTCCCCAACACCAGCAGTGCGCCGACCACGAGTGCAGCGCCGATCAACTTGGGAAGCATCGAGCCGCTGCTCCGTCCCCGCTTCCTGCGCTTGCTCCCCTTGCGCTTTTTCTTTTGGGTTCGCTTCCCTGCCATCTCGTCCGTCGCGTCCGTCGGCGCCTATAGCATCCCCTGCTTGGCGCCTTCCCCCTAATTCATGACAGTTGGGAGCGCCTAATCATTCCCGCGGGATTTCTCGAGGATTTGGGCGGCGTTCTTCACTGAATTCATTAGGAATCTCGCCTTGAGCTCCCGTCGTCGTTCGGCCGGAAGCCCAGGCCTGCCATCGCGTGCAAGCGTCTGCATCGCGATCGCCGCCGCGACCGAGACATTGAGGCTCTCGACGAAGCCGCGCATTGGGATCGAAAACGTCCCATCGGCAAGGCTCCTCAGCTCGGGCGACACGCCGCGGTGTTCGTTTCCGAACACCACCGCCAGACGAGGTGTGTCGTGCAAGTCTTCGGGCTGTGTGTTGGATTCCATGGCGGCGATGTAGATCGCGTAGCCGTCCTTCTTCAAGCGTCGTGCACACGCTTCGGCGTCTTCATACCGAATGACATCCAACCACCGGTGCGTTCCTTTCGACACCCCCCGGGACGCCCGAAATCCGCGCTCGCCAACGATCACGTGCACCGTCTGCACCCCAAACGCATCGGCGCTACGGAGCACAGCGCTCGAGTTGTGCGGGTCGATGATGCGGTCCAGCACCAAGACCAAGCTATCGGTCCGACTCCGAATCACATCTTCGATCCGGCTCAGGCGCTCGGGAGTGACGATCGGCGATAGCGTGTCGATCACCATCTCGGCGGACCGTTCCAACGGGGGAGGGCCCTCGATTTCAATCACGTCCGGGTCGTCGGAGCGCACCTATTGTGCGGTCTTCTTCGGGTCGACGATGACTCCAACGACGAGGGTTCCGCCCTGATAGCTTTGCCCAGCGACGAAAAACGGATCGCCGGCGGAGGCCACGACCTGCAGGAGCGGCAGATAGTCTGACTTGTCCGGCCGGTTGATCGCCGCCCTCACCTTGTAGCGCCCATTGGGCATCACCCGAAGCAGGGTCAGCTTCACCCTGCGGCCATTCGGCAATGACACCAAGGCGTCCTTGCCCGGGGTCAGCGTCAGCTTCGGTCGGGACAAGATCTTCATCGAGCGGAAGGCATTGAACGGCGGCCTCCGAAGGGCGGTCAGCTTCTTGAGCTGCGGGTCGACCTCGCCGGCCTCCTCCTTTGCGAGCACAACCAGCACCTCGGCCGGCACCTTCGATGTCGAGGCGGCGCGATCGGATTTCACCAAAGAGCTGCTCTGAGCGGACGCCCCGGAAGCCCTAAAGACCACTGCACAACTCAACAAGACGGTGATCACCAGCAAGTGTCGAATGAGACTCATGGAAGCCCTACCTCTTCATCATCGATCCAAACCACGGCCAGCGATTCGCCGGCGCCGCCCTCGACCTCGAAAATCGTCCCCGTGTTGGAGCCAAAGTCGACTTCGAGCACCTCGGAACCACGCACCACGGGAACCGAGTCTACCGTGGGTTCACCGGGCCATGCCATCACGGCCAAGAAGATCGCCGCAGCCGCGGCAAACCCGGTGGCTACGCCGCCCCACACCCGGCGCTCGCGCTTGCCGGGCACCACGCGCAACGCGGGCTGCTCCCGCTCCGGCTGCTCGATCGGGACCACCGGCGCGCTGATCTCGGCCTCGATCCGCGCGAAGAGCGCGTCGGAGTTGATCTCCCCGGCCCAGTCCTCCGAAACGCTCTTCATCGCCTCGCGGAGCTGCTCCCACTCACGCAACCGCGCCATACCCTCCGGCGAGCCCTCGAGGCTACGGCGCACCGCGGCCTCCTCTTGCGGAGCGAGCTCTCCGTCGAAGAACATCTGAAGCTTCTGGTCTTCTGTCTTCGGGCTTTCCATGGCTAATCCTCGGGAACCGCCTCCCCCGAAAGATAGGGGGCAAGTGCGGCCTGCATCTTCTTTCTAGCGTGAAACAAGCGGCTCATGACCGTCCCTTTGGGGACTTCCAGGGCTTCGGCCATCTCTTCGTAGCTCATGCCTTCGATCTCTCGAAGCACGATCACCGCGCGGTGGTGCTCCGGCAGCTCTTGAAGGGCCGCCTGAATTGCGCCCCCAAGCTCGCGCCGTAGCGCCGCCTTTCCAGGGTTGGAGTTCGTGACGCTCGGCACCAGCGCGCCGTCCCCCGCGACCTCGCTCTCTTCATGAAGTGCGCGCTCGTCGAAGTCGAGGCTCCTCCGCCTGCTGGTGCGTCGAACGTGATCGATGGAGACATTCATGACGATGCGATAGAGCCAAGTGTAGAAGCTCGAGCTCCCTTGAAACTTGTGTATGTTTTTGTGGACCTTGACGAAAGCCTCTTGAACGGCATCCAGAGCATCATCTTCGTTCTTGACGACGCCCATGGCCACGGCAAACGCTCGACGATGATACTTGTCGAACAGCATTCGAAAAGCCGCTGTATCTCCTGCTTGTACGCGTTGTACCAGGTCATGATCGCCCTTCTTGGAGGATCCGTCTGAGGACTCCTCAGATTTGGACGCGCTGGACAGCGGTTGATTCACCCAAGATCCTCGACGTTTTCAAGGGGTTAGTCGACGTCGCGACCCACGGCAGATGGTCTACGCGCAAAACACGATCAAGGCCAGCTTTCGACTTCGCGCCGTCCCGGGAATCCCGGTTTTTGGCTGGTTTTCGAAAGTCAGACAGCTACCTTCAGCTGGTGCTGGACCTGAGCTCTCTGAATTCTCGTCAGCGCGAAGCAGTCGTTCACGAGGGGGGGCCGCTCGTGGTCTTCGCCGGCGCTGGCAGCGGCAAGACGCGCGTGATCACGTTTCGCGTCGCGCACCTGATCTCGACGCACGACGTGGCGCCTTGGAGGATTCTCGCGGTCACGTTCACCAACAAGGCGGCTGGCGAGATGCGAGAACGCCTGTTGAGCTTGCTCGGTGAGCAGGGCGCCGCCATTCAAGTGGGCACCTTTCACGCGACTTGCGCCCGGTTGCTTCGGCGCCACGGAGAGAGCTTCGGGATCTCCAAGGACTTCACGATCTACGATGACCAGGACCAGCTGGCGTTGGTCAAGCGCGTGCTGCGCGACTTGGGGCTCGACGAAAAGCGATATCAGCCGAAGGCGATGGCCGGTCGGATCAACCGAGCCAAGCAAGAGGTCCAGGGGCCTGACGACATTGAGACGCCCGATTCCTGGGCGGAGGTCGTGCGCCGTGTGTACGCGACTTACGAGGAGCGGCTTCACCAAGCCAATGCGCTCGATTTCGGTGACTTGATCTATCGGACGGTTCGGGCGCTCGAATCGGACGAGGCCTTTCGCGATGCCGTGGTTGGTCGCTTCTCGCACGTGCTCGTCGACGAGTTCCAAGACACCAATCACGCGCAGTTCCGGTTGGTGCGGTTGCTGTCCGAGGGGCATCGAAATCTGTGCGTCGTTGGTGACGACGATCAAAGCATCTACCGATGGCGCGGCGCCGATCGCCGCAACATCCTCGATTTCCGCGCATCATTCCCAGACGCCACCCTCGTCAAGCTCGAACAGAACTACCGCTCGACGAAGCGAATCCTCCGTGCCGCCAACGCGGTGATCGCGCGGAACACCGATCGGGAGCCGAAGGAGCTTTGGACCGACAACCAGGAGGGTGATGCGATCCTGGTGGTTCGAACCATGGACGAGCGCGACGAGGGGCGTCTCGTGCTGCGGGGCGTCCGCGAGCTTCTCTCTCAAGGGCACAGCCTTTCCGACGTCGCGGTGTTCTATCGAACCCACGCTCAGTCGCGCGTCATCGAAGAGTCCCTCCGAAGCGCGAACATCGGTTACCGCATCGTCGGCGGGATGCGCTTTTACGATCGCGCGGAGGTGAAAGACCTGCTCGCGTATCTGCGCGTGATGACCAACCCCGCCGACGACATGAGCCTGCTGCGAATCATCAACACGCCGAGCAGAGGGATCGGCAAGACGACGATCACGCGGCTTCTGGACTTCGCGGCGCAGTACGGGAGAAGCCTCTCGGAGCTCCTCGACGACGATGCCACTCTGGCCCAGTTCGGCAGCGCCGCCCGCAAGCGTCTCGGAGCGTTCCGTGGCCTCATGTCTTCCTTGCGCGACGTCGGAGCCTCGGGGGCGCCTCTCGGAGAGATCGGCGCAGAGCTCGTCAACCAGAGCGGATATGCCGAGATGCTTCGGCACGACGACACGCCCGAGGCCGATGCCCGATTTCAGAACATCCAAGAGCTCGTGGCCTCGATGGACGAGTTCGAGCGCGAGCGCCGCGACGCCACCCTTGCAGATTTCCTCGAGAACGTGTCGCTGCACACCTCGGCCGACGAGCAAACCGGCGGTGCGCTCGCCGGAGGGCGCTCTACCGCCGGGGATCGGGTCACCTTGATGACCGTCCATGCCGCCAAGGGCTTGGAATTTCCAATTGTGATGGTGACCGGTCTCGAAGAGCAGGTGTTTCCTTTCAAAGGGATCGACCCTTGGGAGGACCCGGACGAGCTCGAAGAGGAGCGCCGCCTCGCGTATGTGGCGTTCACCCGCGCCGAGCAGCGGCTCGTGCTGAGCTTTGCCGCGGTCCGAAGGATCTTCGGCCAGCAACGCGTCGGAATTCCCTCACGCTTCTTGACCGAGCTCCCCAGCGAGGACACCGAATGGATCGGTGCGCGCTCGAGCTCACCTGCGCGCGCGTCAGCCCCGGAGGCGCCTCGCCGAGACCCCAACGACAGCTACGTGGACTACAGCGAAGGTTCCGACCTCTCCGACCTAGAAGGCCTACGGCGCGGCGTGCAGGTTCGGCACCCAAAGTTCGGAGTCGGTGAGGTGACAGAGGTGATGCAAGGATCACCGCCGCGGGTATCGGTGCACTTTCCGGGGTGGGGTACGCGGAAGATCATCGCGTCGTACTTGGAACCGGCTTAGGCGCTCGCGTGGGGGCGGCGGGGTGGGGATGAAGGGTCCGTGCTCCGCGATAGCACCTCGCCCAGGCACCGTACAAACAGCGCCGGTTTGGTTACACCACCCGCCCACCCCCACCCGTAATCCTCCCTGCCGCGCCCGGCGCTTTGCTTGGGCTTGGCGGCGCGTTCGCGCCGGGCTTCGCCCTGCGGGCTCGCGCTGCCGCCTGCCGAAGGCGTCCAGTGCCAGTGCCAGCGAAGCCAGCTACAGCTCCACGAATCGCGTGACCGGCTCCGGCTCTCCGCCGCAGCTCGCCGGACGCGCAAGCCCGGCCTCCTCGAGTCGCACTCGAACGACTTCCTCACCCGACGGCGATCGAAATCGGGCCTCCCAAGTCGACTCTGACTCGGGCGCGGTGCCCAGCCACTCGATGGCACGTGACGCTTGCTCGCCGAGGCGGCGGCGCAGCAGGATCTCCGCTGCCTGCGTTGGGCGGTCATATTCACAGCGGCCGCGAAACAAATCTAGCTCGCCAATCTCGTCGGCGTGCCGCGCCGCAACGAAATCTTCGGCATGCTCTGGGCGAAGGCGGCCGTACATCAAGCCGTCCGGTAACCACAGCGCGCAGGCGGCAAAGCGATGGCCGCCGAGGTGGCTCGTCTGCCACGTCTCGACCCCTCGCGCCTGAATTGCGCGGAAGACCGCGCTGCCATGTTGCCCGCAGCAACGGTCGCGGCGGCCGTGCGCGCACACCAAGCACATCGGCGCGGCGGTTTCGGCGGGGAGCAAGCTCAAATCGACATCGAGGAGATCTTCGTATCGATCGAGCTCGAGCTTCGACGTCTCCCGCCGATCACGTGCCGAGGAGATCACCATGAACAGGGGCCGTTTCCCGGACCGCCCCGGGCGTCGAATCAGCTGCAGACGCGACCGCGGCGTCTCCAACCACTGCGCAAGCCGAGCTCGTACCGGCTCAGGTAGCGCTTCGGTTTGAAGCGCCTTCGGGGCCCACGGGTCGGTCACTTCGAGCAGCAGCCAACGGTCGACCGATTCGACCGCGGTGCCAGTGAGAGACTCTCCCGCTTCGAACGATGCGACCGAGCACTCGACAAGACCCACCGCTATTCCACCGGGACGGGAAGAGGTCGTGCCATCTCTTCCTCGGCTTGGTCGATCGTATTCTGGCGGCGGGCCGCGATCTCGGCTCGCCAAGCCTTGTATTGGGATTGCATGCTCGCGAGCTGCTCGTCGGCTCTCGCTCGGTGGCGCTCGAGCCGCTCTCGCTGCTTGGGCTCGGTTGCCTCACCGAGCGCCCTTTGAACCGCGTCTCGCACGAGCTTCATCCTCGCAACCGCGTCGGTGAAGTTCTCCCGCTTCGCAAACCTTTGCGCCTGCACCATCCAAACGGCCCAACGCTCTTCTTCACTCGTGAGGTCCATCAATGTTCCAATTTAGGGCGTTTGGCTGGGCGGTCCAGCCGAACCAGGACCACGGTGGTAAAGCCACCAGTCCTCGAAGTGCGCCACGCGCCTGATCGACGGGTCGGAGACAAAAAGGCTATCCGGCGAGCTGACCCGGCGAACCAGGAACCAGTCGAAGAAGTCGCCATCCCGGTCTAGCTGGAACAACTGCGGGCTCCACTCCCATCGGATCGGTGTCTTCGGCGGGACCACCGCGTTCGGATCCCCAGGGTCCCGATACCGGAACGGGGAGGCCCCGAACTGGGCGAAGTGGAAGCTCAACCATCCCCCCCGCTCGGCTTGCGCGTACGCAGGCAAATGGATGTAGGGGCTGTTCTGAGCCCGCGAGCCCTGGTGGTCGTATACGAGATAGAGAAGCTTCGGCGCCTTCGGGAGCTCGCGGATGATCTCCCGGAAATGAACGGTCGTGGTCGAGAACTCCCGGTGCGCATCGGTGACGAATTCCGAGAGCGGCGCAATTGCAACGGCGGTCCAAATCACGAAACCGAGGTGGGCCCACGTCTTGCGCGGCAAGTTCGGCAACAAGGCGGGCAAGAGGAAGAGCGCAGCGGTGATCTCGCGTGGAAAGACGTACCACCAAGCCCCGATCTCCATCGGAAGCGTCACAAAGAACGCCAGGAGAACCAGGATGGCGACGCCTACGATGATGTGGGCCGGCACGACCCAGCCACCTTTGGGCCAGGAACGAAGGCGAACGATTGCAATCGCCAGAAGCGCGACCGCCGTCAGCACGAACAGAAGCGTGGTGCGGCGGAACATCTCGGTGTCTTCATCCCCGATGAAGATGTCGGACACGTAGAGACCGGCGTTCGACATCCGGCTCCAATCGGGCGGCCACACCCAGTGAATCTCGGAAACCAAGGGCTCCGTGCGGGTTAGCCACCACGCGCCGAAGAGTGCGCTCGCCACACCGATCGGGATGATCAGCCCCTTCACGTTGTCGACTCGCCCGTGCATCACCGCGGCAACCACCACGATCATCCCAAGCGCAAACGGGAATCGGAACACGTGCGTGAAGAAGAGCAGGATCAGCACGGCGATGAGCGCCCCTTGCAACTTGATGCTCGGCCGGTCCGCAATGCGGAGGGCCAGCCCGAGCGCCATCGCGAAGAGCCCGAGAGCTGCCAAGAAGCTGATGAATCCCCAATGCGCGAGGACACCCCACACGGGAATGAGCCCCCACAGACCGAGAAGGGGAGACTTGCGAAGGCCCCAGCAGAGCACCATCAGCCCGACCGGCAGCACCGCCAACATCAACGCGGCTGCGAGCTTCGTCGCGACCACCGGTGGGAGCACGATCATGAAGATCGCGGAGAGCGCGTACAGGGTCACAGACGGAACCGCGAACATCTGGAACTGGAACTGCTCCCGGAAGTGCCAGCCCGAGTCCGTGTAGTGACGCAACACGGAAGACGATGCCGTGTGGAACGGGAAGTCGGTCATCATCGGGTAGTCGGCCGCCCAAAACGGCGCGCCGACCACGTAGGCGATCGTGGCTGCGGCGCAGAGCCACGCGAGCCACAAAAGCGGCGGCGGCCCCGTCATCCGAGCAGCCGGCTCTATTCGCCCCCCTGGCATCGGCGCTACGGTATCACGAGCCCGTGGTTAGCCCTTGAGAGCTTCAGCGCCGCCGATGATCTCCATCAATTCCGTGGTGATGGCGGCTTGGCGGGCACGGTTGTATTGAAGGGTCAACCGGTCGATCATATCGCTCGCGTTGTTGGTCGCCGAATCCATGGCGGTCATTCGCGCGCCATGCTCGGAGGCGACGGACTCGAGCAAGGCTCGGTAGATCTCGACCTCGACGTACATCGGAAGCAGCGTGTCGAGCAAAGCGTCTTGGCTTGGTTCGTAGATGAAATCTCCGAGTTGATCATCGGGGAGCTCGAGCGGCTTGATCGGTAAGAACGGCTCGATCACGACCTGCTGATTGATGGCGCTCTTGAACTCGTTGTAGACGAGGTAGCAGGTGTCGAGGTGAAGCGAGGTGTAGTCCTCGACGATGTAACGGCCGATCTCGCCCGCTTTGTCGACATTCAAGTCTTGGAAGACGCCGAGGAAATCGTGGCGGATGTTTGCATTTCGACGCGTGAAGTAGTCGCGGCCCTTGCGGCCGATGATGCCGAAGCAGACCTCGCTGCCCTCTGCGTCGAGCTCCTTCCAGCGGTTGTACGCCGCCTTGCAGATGTTCGAGTTGAAGGCGCCCGCCAAGCCACGGTCGCTGGTGAGGACGACCAGCATGACGCTCTTCGGCTCCCGCCGGGAAAGCAACGGGTGGATGTCCTCTTCGGGACTGACACGCGCGGCGACGCCGCTCAGAACCTCGTGCGTCTTGATCGCATACGGACGAAGACGCTCGATGTTCTCCTGCGCCTTCCGCAGGCGAGCACCGGCCACCAGCTTCATGGCGCGGGTGATCTTCTGCGTGCTCTTGACGCTTCCGATGCGCTTTCGAATGTCCTTGAGGTTTGCCATTACCGGTTAGTTGGCTTGCTTGGGCTCGAAGATCTCGCCGAAGGCCTTGAGGGCATCTTCGAGCTGGCTTTCGAGCGTGTCGTCGATCTTCCCCTTCGATACGATGTCGGAAAGAATCGAAGCACGCTCGGCCTTGAGGTACGAGAGGAGCTCTTGTTGGTAGCGACCGATCGACTCGAGGGGAAGCGGATCGAGGAAGCCGTGCGTGCCCGCAAAGATCGAAACGACCTGCTCTTCGACCGGCTGAGGCACGAATTGACCCTGCTTGAGCACCTCGACGAGACGCTCGCCTCGCGATAGCTGCTGCCGGGTCGCGGCATCGAGGTCGGATGCGAACTGCGCGAACGCCGCCATCTCGCGGAACTGCGCGAGCTCGAGACGGAGCGTGCCGGCAACCTGCTTCATCGCCTTGATCTGGGCGTTACCACCGACACGTGACACCGAGATGCCGACGTTGATGGCGGGACGGACGCCCGAGTTGAACAAGTCCGACTCGAGAAAGATCTGCCCGTCGGTGATCGAGATGACGTTCGTCGGAATGTACGCGGAGACATCGCCTGCCTGCGTCTCGATGATCGGCAACGCGGTGAGCGAGCCGCCCGAATCCGGAAGCTTCTTCGCCACGAAGCCCGCGCCCTTTTCCTTCGCAGCCGCGTCGGCCTCGTGCTTCGATTCGGGGCCGCTGAAGACCTGATTGCCAAGGCGGCTCGGCTCCTGGCCTTCTTTCACGACCACCCAGTCCTCGGCCATCTTGGCGGCACGCTCGAGAAGGCGGCTGTGAACGTAGAAGACGTCGCCCGGATATGCCTCGCGGCCGGGAGGACGACGAAGAAGAAGCGAAAGCTGGCGGTAGGCGACGGCCTGCTTCGAAAGGTCGTCGTAGATGCAAAGCGCGTGCTGACCGCTGTCGCGGAAGTACTCGCCCATCGTGACACCGGTGTACGGCGCGAGGAACTGAAGCGGCGCGGGCTCTGAGGCACCGGCCAGGACGACGGTGGTGTATTCCATCGCGCCGAACTGCGTGAGCTTGTCGACGACCTGGGCAACGGTCGACTGCTTCTGACCGATCGCGACGTAGACGCAGAACACGTCTTTGCCCTTCTGGTTGATGATCGTGTCGAGCGCGACGGCGGTCTTGCCGGTCTGGCGGTCACCAATGATGAGCTCGCGCTGTCCGCGGCCGATCGGAATCATCGAGTCGATCGCCTTGAGGCCGGTCTGAAGCGGCTCGCTCACCGGCTGACGGGCAACGATGCCAGGAGCCTTGATCTCCACGCGGCGGGTGAGCTTGCTCTCGATCGGGCCCTTGCCATCGATGGGCTGCCCAAGGGCATTCACCACTCGGCCGACGAGGGCTGGGCCGACGGAGACCTCGACGATGCGGCCGGTACGCTTGACCGTGTCGCCCTCGTTGATGCCCACGTCGGAACCGAAGATCGCGCAACCGACGTTGTCTTCCTCGAGGTTGAGAACCATCCCGTACACGCCGCCGGGGAACTCGAGGAGCTCACCGGCCATGGCGCTTTCGAGCCCGTAAAGACGTGCGATGCCGTCGCCCACCGTCAGAACGGTGCCGGTCTCGACCACGTCGACCGACTTCTCGTACGAAGCGATCTGCTGCTTGATGATGTTGGAAATCTCTTCAGCGCGAAGTTGCATTTGGCAAGGCTCCTGATTCGATGCGGTTACGGGGTTTGTCCGTCCGCAAGCAACGTCTCTCTAAGCTCACTCAACCGGTTGCTCAGGCTTCCATCGAAGACCTGGTCGCCAACGCGTGTCACCACGCCGCCGATGAGCGAAGGATCTTGTTTCTTGACGAGCACGACCTGTCTGTCGGTGACTCGTTGAAGCTTTTCTGTCAGCCGGGCGTAGTACGCATCACCGAGCGGCTTGGCGCTGACGACCTCGACGCGAACGCGGCCGGTCTCCGCCTCGGCAAGCTCTTCGAGGGCCTGCAGCACCTCTTCCAGATGCCCAAGGCGCCCCTTGTCGGCGAGGAGGTTCACGGTGTTGCGGACGAGCTTGGAGCTGCCGAGCTTTTCCATGATCGCGTCGACGGCGGCCTTCAGGGCGGGCCTCGGAATGACCGGGTTTCCGACTATCTCGCGAAGCTCAGCGCTGGTCTTCCAAGCGTCGGACAGAGCGCCCACGTCTCGGAGGACGGGGTCGAGCTCGCCTTGCTCGCGGGCGAGGTCCAACAAGGCTTTGGCGTAACGTCGTCCAAGCGCGCTCATGACTGCCGCTCCTCCATCACCTCATCGAGACGGTTGAGGTACGCCTCGGCGAGCTGGTCTTGATCGGCGTCGGTCGTTCGCTGTTGCAGCAAATCCTGTGCTGCAACGACGGCCGCGTTGGCGGCCTGCTGCGTGAGGTCCTTGCGAAGCTGTTTGATCTGCTGCTCGATCAGGAAGCTGGTGTCCTTGCGGATGCGAGCGGCCTTCTCTTCGGCCTGCGCAACGATCCGGTCGCGCTCCGCCTCGCCCGCTTTGATCATGTCGCCGCGAATCTGGACCAGCTCCTGGTCGAGCTTCTCGAGACGAGTGGCGGTCTCCATGTGCCGCTTCTCGGCTTCGGCGCGAAGCCTCTGCGCCTCGGCGAGCTCTTTTTCGACCTCGGCGCGACGTGCAGCGAGTGCCGGGTTGCCCTTCTTCCGGATGACCCAGGCGATCAATCCGACCAACACGAAGAAATTGATGAGGGTGCCCTGGAACTCCCTGCTCTTGAACAGCGAGGAAATGGTGAGCTCGCCGTGGTCACCCTGCGCATCGTGGCCGGACTCTTCCTCGGCCACTTCGTGGGCCACGGACTCGCCATGGGCGTCCTCGGCCAGCACTAGACTCGGTGAGGCGACCACCAACACGAGGAGCATCGCCCAAAACACGCGCATCACTGGACCTCCCGATTCAGCATTTTCGATGCGATCTGCTTGGCCAGCGGCGGGATCGACTGATCGATTTCGGCACGGAGGTGCGCGGCTTCGGTCTTGAGCTTGGCGTCAGCCTCGGCGAGCTGCTTGTCGGTCTCTTCCCGAACCCGGTCGAGCACCGTGCGCTCGAGGCGCTTGCCCTCTGCGCGCAGTCGATCGCGCTCCTCGCCCGCTTGGAGGCGGAGGCGGCGCATCTCGTCCTCGAACTCCTCGCTTTCGGCGGAAGCCTCGTCTTGAAGTCGGAGCGCCTCGAGCTTCGCACCCTCGATGGCGTTCTCTCGCGCCTCGAAAAGGGCGACCATCGGGCGGAAGATCAACGGCTTGAAAACGAAGAACGCAACCGCGAACAACCCGAGCTGAATCCAGATCGTGCCGTCGAGGTCGATGATGGAGCCCTCGGAAAGAAGGGCTGTGAAAAGCACGTTCATCGAAGCGGTATTCCCGGTCGGGCCCAGAGCACCCTCAGGAGAGAAACTCCAAACGGCGCTTGGGGCCGAATCGCTGCTACGGCAAGGATAAATCCCTAGCGGCGCGCGTTCGTAGCATGGGCCGGAACCCAGTCAAGGAAGGCCGGGGCCGCTGCGCACGTCTGGGTCAGCTCGCCCCTTGGGGCGCTTCGGAGATGCGTGTGCGGAGTGCCCGTACGGTCTTGCGGGCGGCCCGCTCATTCTCCCGGCTGAATATCGACGAGGGCAGCGGGATGTCGGGATCGACGTAGATCTTGAAGTCGACTTCGGTGCGCGCGCCACCATCGACCGGGGTCAGAGTCCACGTCGCGCTGAAGGCGTCGATGTTACCTTCCATCAGACGGGCTTCGACCACGCGGGAGTCGCCGTTCTCCGGGTGCTCAGCGAGATTGAGTTGACCCCAAAGCGTAAATGCGCCCTTGGCCACACTGACTTCCATGTAGACCATGGCGCGGCCGCCCCTTTGGGCCAGTACTTTTGACTTCGTAAAATTCGGCATGAATTGCGCGTAGTTGGCGTAGTCACGGACGATGGGAAGGACCTCTTCGATCGGCTGGTCCAAGACGACAATCGCCTGGCCCCACGCGATATTGGAGCCCTCCTCAGGAATCTGCGCGGTGGAGATCCCGGTGTTCTCGTTGTGCTCATCGGCTGCGTACGCAGGGCTCGACGGCGATCCGGCGATGAGCAAGGGGGCGATAAGTGCGATGAAGGCTATCTTTTTCATGCTGCTTCTCTCTTCTTGTACCTGGCGTACGAAGCGACCTGGGTAACGTTACGTCACCTCGCAAGACCCTCCTGGAAAATGAGCCTTCCGCGGCAGGCTTGCTAGGTTGAGTCAACAATGGCCCCGACGCTCAGAGTGTGCGTTTTTGCTGCACTTTTCCTGGCGGCCGCCACCCCGGGGAGGAGCCAGGCACAGGAAGAACCGGCTGCGGCTCTGCAGGACGAGGGGGCGAAGTTGCCCGTCTTGGTGATGCTGATCGGGGGCGGGGCGCGATTCAGGAATATCCACCTCGAGGTCCGGGATGGTGCTGGCGGCTCCGAGCCGAGGACCTTCGAGACCGGCGCTTACTTCGACTTCGCCTGGCATCTCCTCGTGCGCCCCATGAGCCAGCGCTCCCCCCGGCCGGCGATCCAAGCGATCGCCTTTCAGATCGACGGAGGTTCCGGCATCGGTCTCAAGGTCGAACCCGCTGGAACCGGGATCTCGCTACAGACGAACACATGGAGACTCCTCGGACAATTTGGGTACCTCTATCCGATCGATCGCCTGCAGGTGGGCGGGCTCGTCGGCGTCGGCGGCGACATCCTCCAAATCGACCTGAACTCGGTCCTCCCGTCCTCGAGGATCATCTACGTTCGACTCGGGCCGGCTGTGGCCTATGAGATCGTCCCGAGCTTCTTCGGCTTCCGAGCAGACTTCGGCCTTCGTATTCCCTTCTTCCTCGGCGGCCTCGAGGACGCCTTTGGAAGTGACAGCTCGGGGATCGGCTTCGACGCTGCGGTCACGCTCGATGGAAGGCTAAAAGCGGGCTTCAGCTACGCACTTCGTTTCGTGTGGGAGTACTACCGGCTGCGGTTTGCGGGGTCGAACATGAACGTTCCCGCGATGGGCGGCGGCGGCAACGGCAACGACCACGCGGTCACCGTTCAATTCCTGTTCGGCTGGTCCTTGTAGCCATCGGGGGAAGTGTCCTCGGCCGATCGTGACAAAGGGGCTTCACCGAGCTCGTGCACCTCTCCCATGACGCAAGAACCATCGAAAAGGACGCCTTTGTCCATGAAAAGCGCCTCGGTGCGAATGTCTCCGCGGACCTGCGCCGGTGCATGTAGCTCCACTAGCTCGGTGGCGTGAATGTCGCCGTCGATCTTTCCACCGCGAACGATCAGGGTGTGAACTCGGATGGCGCCCTTGACGGTCGCTTCCTCGCCGATGACCAAGAGCCCCTCGCTGAAGACCTCACCCTCGAAGTCGCCATCGATCCGAGCCCGTCCCTCGAAAAAGAGCTTTCCTTCGTACCGGGTTCCGGCACCGAGAAGCGCGTGAATGACGGCGTCTTGGTCCTGCATGGCCGCGTTGAGGGTAGAAAGCTCCGGGGGGCCGGTCAATGCAGAGCGTGCTGGGGCTTGCCGCACATAGCGATGACCCTACTTCGTTCTAGCTGGCGTCGTTGACCGTCCCCAGGGGCCATGCTAGGTCGCGCTCGCTTTTAGGCGGCACGGACCGCCGGCCGACATACTTTCAGAGAACCGGAAAGAACATGGCAGAGCTTCAGAACGGGCGCGTTACTCAAGTCATTGGTCCCGTCGTGGACGTCACCTTCCCGCGAGGGAGTCTCCCGGAGATTCTCACTGCGCTCCAGGTGAGCAACCCGGCGATCAACGAGAAGGATTGGAACCTGACTCTCGAGGTTGCGCAACACCTCGGTGAGAATACCGTCCGTGCCGTTGCAATGGACTCCACCGACGGCTTGGTCCGAGGGATGGCGGTCAAGAACACCGAAGGCCCGATCTCGATGCCGGTCGGCAAAGAGTGCTTAGGCCGCATCTTGAACGTCGTCGGCGCACCGGTGGACGAGCGTGGGCCGGTCAACGCGACCAAGTTCTCCCCGATTCACAAGGATCCTCCGGCGTTCGTCGACCAGAGCACCGAGGTCGAGATCTTCGAGACGGGCATCAAGGTCATCGACCTTCTCGCTCCGTACCGAAAGGGCGGCAAGATCGGTCTGTTCGGTGGTGCGGGCGTTGGCAAGACGGTTCTCATCATGGAGCTGATCAACAACGTCGCGAAGGCGCACGGCGGTGTGTCCTGCTTCGCGGGCGTCGGTGAGCGAACCCGTGAGGGCAACGACTTGCTCCTCGAGATGAGCGAGTCGAAGCTCGAGACGGGCGAGACGGTTCTCTCGAAGACGGCGCTGATCTACGGCCAGATGAACGAGCCTCCCGGCGCGCGTGCGCGCGTCGCTCTGAGCGCGCTGACTGTCGCGGAGTACTTCCGCGATGACGAGGGTCAGGACGTTCTTCTCTTCGTCGACAACATCTTCCGCTTCACGCAGGCGGGCTCCGAGGTGTCGGCGCTTCTTGGACGTATCCCCTCCGCCGTCGGTTACCAGCCGACGCTGGCCACCGAGATGGGCGAGCTGCAGGAGCGGATCACGTCGACGAACAAGGGCTCGATCACTTCGGTGCAGGCGATTTACGTTCCTGCCGATGACTTGACCGACCCTGCCCCTGCAACGACGTTCGCTCACTTGGATGCGACGACCGTATTGTCGCGTTCGATTGCGGAGCTCGGTATCTACCCGGCCGTCGACCCGCTCGACTCGAGCTCGACGATGCTCGACCCGAGCGTCATCGGCGAGCGTCACTACCGCGTCGCCCGTGGCGTGCAGGAGAACTTGCAGCGCTACAAAGACCTTCAGGACATCATTGCGATTCTCGGCATGGACGAGCTCAGCGAAGACGACCGCATGGCCGTCGACCGCGCACGCAAGATTCAACGATTCCTTTCGCAGCCGTTCTTCGTCGCGGAACAGTTCACCGGCCTCAAGGGCGCATACGTCCCCCTCGAGGAGAGCGTTTCTGGCTTTGAAGAGATCCTGGACGGCAAGCTCGACCACATTCCCGAGCAGGACTTCTACCTCAAAGGCAACATCGAAGAGGTCAAGGAAGCCTACGCGAAGCGCTCCAAGGACTGATCGGGCTGAACGATGGCTAACTCCGAGCACCTGCAACTCGACGTCGTCACACCGAGCGGCTCCGTGCTTTCCACCCAAGTGGACTCGGTTCAAGCACCGAGCGTCGAAGGCGAGTTCGGCGTGCTTCCGAACCACTTGCCACTTCTGGCCGCGCTCAAGTGCGGGCTCCTCGTGTGGGAGGTCGAGGGCAAGCGGAACATCGCTGCGATCGGCCCAGGCTTCGTCGAAGGCGGGCCCGACAAGGTGCTCCTGCTGACCGACCTCTTTGCGTCGCCCGAGGAGATCAAGCCCGACGCGGTGCGCGAAGAGCTCGCAGTCGCCGAAGAGGCGCTCAAGGCCTTCGACGAGCTGTACGAAGGCCCGGAGTACAACGAGCTCCAGCGCAACGTCGATTGGGCGCATGCGCGCCTAGAGGCCTACGCCGCATCCCGCGCCGTCTAGTGTGCGGATCTTTTCGCTTGTGGTCGGCTTACCTCCTCGTCGCTCCGCTGCGAGGCACATGAGTGCCTCTCACTACGCTCCTGCGGGGGCGCTCGACCACAAACGAAAATCTCTCGCACACTAGGGTTCTGGATTAGCGGCCTCGGCTGACCATGTTTCGAGGGCTGCGCTGGCGGCGGATTGTTCTGCATCGAGCTTGGAGCGGCCTGCACCGCGCGCGATTTCTTCGTCGTGGAGCTCGAGCGCAACGGTGAACTCTCGATCGTGGTCGGGCCCCTCGGTTCCGACCAATCGGTAACTCGGCGTCCCTCCGAGGTGTGCCTGCGCCCACTCCTGCGCACGTGACTTGGCGTCCCGATGCCCGGGGGCTCGGGTGTGTAGGCGCGGTTCGAAGATCCGGCGAGCCGCGGCGAAGGCCACATCTGCTCCACCATCGCGGTAAATCGCGCCGACGCACGCTTCGAGAGCACTCGACAGCAGCCTCGGCTTGGACCGGCCCCCCGACTTCTGCTCCCCCCTCCCGAGCCGCATGGCCTCGCCTACGCCAATGGCTTCGGCTGCTTCGGAGAGCCCTCTTTCGCTGACTAAATCGGCCCGTCGCCGGGTCAACTCGCCTTCGTCCGCATCGGGGAATCGCGAGTAAAGCAATGATGCGACGACGAGCCCGACCACAGCGTCACCGAGAAACTCGAGTCGTTCGTTGTCGCTGACGGTGAGATCAGGCCGCTCGTTCTTGAAGGAACGATGGGTGAGTGCGTCGAGCAAGAGACCCGCGTCGGAAAAAGAATAGCCGAGCTCCGCACACAGGTGCAGCACCGCTTCGTCGAGTGGCTCGTCCCGATTCGACATGGCCGCAACCTATCAGCTGGTTCGTAGCCGATCCATCGCCAAGCGGCGCCGTGCTATACGCGCAGCGTGGAGTTCCCCCCCGAACAGTTGGAAACGACGCGGCTCGTGCTGCGGCGCCCGACGGTAGAAGACGCGAAAGGCGCGTTCGAGTCCTACGCAAGTGACCCCAAGATCACCCGCTACCTCACTTGGACCGCCCACGCGAGCCCCGCACAGACGCGAGACTACTTCCAACAGGCGATAGACGCCTGGGACCTTCGGATGGGTCATCGCATGTGGCTCATCGAACGCAAGAGCGACGGCGTGCTGATGGGTACGATCGGGTGCACGGTTCACTTCCATCGTGTGGAGATCGGGTTCGCGCTCGGAAGTCGTTTTTGGGGCCAAGGATACATGCCCGAAGCGCTGGGGCAGGTTTGCGAGGCGGCATTCGCGGACGACCGGATCGCCCGCGTCCAGGCCCTATGCGACGAAGAGAATACTCGGTCGTCCCGGGCCATGGAAAAGGTGGGGATGCGGTACGAGGGACGACTGCGGCAATACGGGCACCATCCCAACCGGTCCGACATTCCACGAGACTGCGTCATGTACGCGGTGGTCCGCGCCGATTGAAACACCGATCGAAGCCGCTACACTCGGCCCCGCGATGCGCTTGCTGACGACCGTTGCCGACCAAGCTGGGGCCAAGACCCTGGGTGACGCGCTCTACGCGGACGGCGTGGTGACGACGATCAAGGAGACGCGGGACAGCTCGTTTGCCGTTTGGGTTCACGACGAAGCCCAGATGGACCAAGCGCGCGCGTTTCTAGACGGGTTCGACCCAGGCGCGAGCCGTTTCTCCGACATGGCCCGCAAGGCCCGATCCCAGCGCCGACAAGAGGCCAAGGCCGACGAGCAGTTGAGAGCCCGCACTGAAAAGATACGCAACCAGATCGAGGCAAAACAGAACATGCGCATCGGCACGGTATCGGCCGGTCTGATCGTCATTTGCGTCGTGGTGTTTTTTCTGACCGGCATGGGCGAAAAAATGGACGTGGTGCGTTTCTTTACCTTCACGCCACTCGTGCCAGTGAGAGGCGGCTACGTTTTTGGCGACGTCAACGCGATTTGGCAGGGGCAACCTTGGCGGTTGTTGACGCCGATGTTCCTGCACTTCGGCTTCATGCACATCCTGTTCAACATGTGGTGGCTGAAAGACCTTGGCACCGCGATCGAGCGCGTATTCTCTTCTCGCTATTTGCTCGCCTTCGTCTTGGTGACCGCGGCGTTCTCTCACGTGTTGGAATACGCAGTCTCCGGGCCGACCACCTTCGGCGGAATGTCCGGCGTCGTGTACGGCCTGTTTTCCTTCATCTGGATCCGAGGCCGTCTAGACCCGAGCTTCCCCTACCGAATGCCCCAGCAACTCGTGACGTTCATGCTGATCTGGTTGGGGCTGGGTTTCACCGGTTGGGTCGGACCGATCGCGAACTGGGTACATACCGGCGGGCTGATTTCTGGCGCGGTGTGGGGGGTGATCTCGTCGGGATACTTGGGGCGCAAGTTGGGCCGGTGAAACAGTGTCAGCGCCAGTGCCAGCGTCAGCGCCAGTGCCAGCGTCAGCGCCAGCGCCAGCGTCAGCGTCAGCGTCAGTGCCAGCAACAGTGAGCGCCAGCTGGGACGAGGGGGGCTGGCCGAGGCGACCCGCGAACCGTTTGCGCAGCTCCGCCTGCGGAAGCGCAAAACGTGCGCGTCCCGGCTCCCGAAACCCGCAAAGACAGCCGAATACAGGCTGGCACAGGGAATGCAGTCATGAATCTCCGACACTCCCGAAGGTGGACCGTGAGCAAGGTGATGGTGACTAAGAAGCTGAGCACTTCACGATTTGGAGGTTGCGACACGCGGCGTCTTCCGCTCTTCCTTGTGCTCGTTCAGATTGCGGCGTTGAGCTCGGCTTGCGCCGCAGTCGGCGCATGTCCGCCAGGCCAGACCCTAGTCGATGGGCAATGCACGCCCCCGCCGCCTCCTTGTGAGGGACCGATCACCAAGTCGATCCCGGTCGGATGTGCCCCGGACCCAGCTATTCCGGGCGCCGGCGCGATTGGTTACTTCGAGTACGAGCTCACGGTGGAGCCGGGTCCGATTGTATCCGGCGAGCTTTTTGGCGTGTCTTTCACGGGGAAAGCG
>Ga0209567_10000404_pt1 | contig 23374 bp, 21 predicted proteins | sample COG_12_FD_184756 | JGI IMG/M metagenome (GOLD analysis project Ga0209567, IMG submission 184756) | Pelagic marine sediment microbial communities from the LTER site Helgoland, North Sea, for post-phytoplankton bloom and carbon turnover... | ecosystem: Environmental > Aquatic > Marine > Neritic... | reverse complement strand
CGGACGCAAGACTCGATACGGGTGGGTGGCTAACCCTTACCCGGCAGGGACTTTCACCCCGCAAGATGCGACGAGCTTTGCTCGGCGCGAAATGGCACTTACTAAGCCGAATTCACACCCGTTTTAGATCGAAATCACATTCGTCATGCCGAATAACTTCGCGCAGCTTGATCTAATATTTCAAACCTATCGCGGAGTTTACTTCATCCATTGTCTCATCCGCTACATCTCGTGCTGCCTCGCCACCTTCCTGCAAAATGTTGCGTACCAGCTGCTGATCTTCCTCAAACTCGCGGGCACGGGCACGAATAGGCGCAAGCTCGCTGAGCACCGAATCGATAATCGGTTGTTTGCAATCCAGGCAACCGATTCCCGCTGACACACAACCCTCCCGGACCCATTGTTGCCGGGGTTCATCCGAATACACTTCGTGCAACTGGAATACCGGACACAGGTCCGGATTACCCGGATCCTGGCGACGCACACGTGCCGGATCAGTCGGCATGGTGCGCAGCTTCTGCTCAATCTCCCTGGGGTCATCACGCAGTGCAATGGTGTTGCCATAGGACTTGGACATTTTCTGTCCGTCCAGACCCGGCATCCTGGAGGCAGGCGTTAACAAGGCCTGCGGTTCGGGAAGAATAATGCGGCCACCGCCTTCCAGATAACCGTACAAGCGCTCGCGGTCACGTAGTGCCAGATTACCCTGCCCTTCCAGCAACACGCGGCCGACATCCAGGGCTTCCTGATCACCCTTTTCCTGATACTGCCTGCGCAGCTTACGATACATCTTGGCATTCTTTTTCCCCATCTTCCTGATGGCTTCGTCGGCTTTTTCTTCGAAGTCCGCTTCTCTGCCATAGAGATGATTAAAGCGCCTCGCCACTTCCCGGGTTAACTCGACGTGCGCGACCTGGTCTTCACCGACCGGAACCGAACCGGCCTTGTACATCAGGATGTCCGCACTTTGCAGTAGCGGATACCCCAGAAACCCGTAGGTTGCCAGATCGCGTTCACGCAATTTTTCCTGCTGATCCTTGTAACTGGGCACCCGTTCCAGCCAGCCCAGCGGCGTCAGCATGGACAACAGCAGGTGCAGTTCGGCATGCTGCGGCACTTCGGATTGAACGAAAATCTTGGCGTTGACGGGATTCACACCGGCCGCCAGCCAGTCGATGACCATCCCCATGACACTGTCGCCGATAATCTGCGGATCTTCGTAATGAGTGGTCAGGGCGTGCCAGTCGGCGACAAAGAAAAAACAATCGTACTCGTGCTGAAGTTTGACCCAGTTTTTCAGTACACCATGGTAGTGTCCCAGGTGCAGGCGGCCGGTAGGCCGCATGCCCGACAAAACCCGATTTTTGGACTCGCTCGTCAAGTTAAATCAACTCCTCATCAGCGCAAATAATATAGTTTCAAGATAACCCGGTTTCATCCCCGCCACCGACGCCATCAGTTGCAGAAACAGCTTGACGACAGGCCACATGACGACACCCAGAACACCCGTAACCAGCAGCGCTACCAGGATAAAGAATCCATAGGGCTCAATACGTGCAAACTGATAGGCATAAGGCGCCGGCAACAAGCCGGTCACCACCCGTCCACCATCCAGTGGCGGCAACGGCAACAGATTCAGAACCATCAGTATCGTGTTTATAAAGATGCCCGCCACGCCCATAAACAGCAAGGGCAAGGCAATCCAGTTGTCTGTGGACATGCCCAGGGCAACTCTTGCTGCGAGCGCCCATGCCAATGCCATTAACAGATTGGAGGCCGGCCCCGCCACCGCAACCCAGGCCATATCCTGCTTGGGGTGCTTGAAATTGCGCCAGTCCACCGGCACCGGCTTAGCCCACCCAAACACAAAACCACCGGGTAGCAACAGCATCACGGCAGGCACCAGAATCGTTCCAACCGGGTCGATATGCTTTATTGGGTTCAAGGTCAGGCGTCCGAGCATCTGTGCGGTTTTATCCCCGAATCTTCTTGCCACCCAGCCATGCGCTGTTTCATGCACAGTAATGGCCAGTAATACCGGCATCACCCAGGCCGCGATCTGCTGCACGGTACTGACTTGCAACATGGTCTCAGGGCCTGCTAACACGGTTAAAGCAGCAGCGACTGCGGCCGGCCGGCGTTACTCGTTGTTCATTTCGAATCACTTAATTCCTCTCCTCGTGTAATGACTGCCGTGTATCGCCTGGCCAGTACAAATCACCTATGTCAAACCTTCGCTGCAACCTTTGCCACGACGGATCAGCTGCGGCACTGGTTCAGTCAGGTCAACCACCGTCGTGAATTCAACCCCGCAATGGCCACCATCAATAACCAGGTCCACCTGGGATTCCAGCTTATCGCGGATGTCAAACGCGTCGGTTTCCGGAAGTTCATTGCCCGGCAGAATCAGTGTCGAGCTCATCAGCGGCTGAGCGTGTTCAATCAGCAAGGCTGTAACAATCGGATGGTCCGGCACGCGGATGCCAATGGTCTTCCGTTTCGGGTGTTGCAGCCGACGCGGTACAGTCGCCGTCGCACGCAGCAAAAAGGTATAGGCCCCTGGCGTTTTCGCCTTCAACAAGCGGTAGGCGGAATTATCCACGCGCGCATAGACCGATATCTCCGCCAGGTCCCGGCACACCAGCGTAAAATTATGCTTCTTGTCCAGGTCACGAATTTGGCGAATTCGTTCTACCGCACTCTTGTCATCCAGATGACAGGCGATGGCGTAACTGGAATCGGTCGGCAACACCACCACACCGCCATTGCGAATAATATCCACCGCATGCCTGATCAGACGCGGCTGAGGGTTCTGCGGGTGAATTTCATAATACTGACTCATACGGCTAACGCGGGCGGCCAGGATTCGGCTTCCCAGATGGGTACACAGCCATCCGGCAGGCGGCGCAGCCGGCCCAGCTCGACCCAGGGTTTTTCCGGCCCGTGATAATCCGAGCCACAGGATGCAAACAGGCGGTGTTCCCTGCAGACTGCCGCCATATGCAGGGTTTCGTCCCGTGAATGGCTACCTGACACCACCTCCACGCCGACGCCACCCGCTTCACGGAACTCACCGACCAGTCTCTTGAGTTTACTGCGGGTCAATCCGTAGCGCGCCGGATGGGCAATAACCGGCATACCACCGGCCTGCCGAATCCAGTCCAGTGCCTGCTCCATCGATACCCAGTTAACACCGACGTATCCGGGTTTGCCTTTTACCAGGAAGCGTTTGAAAACGTCGCGCACAGATGCTGCGTAACCTGACTCCACCAGGAAATGCGCGAAATGCGTACGGCTGAGTATTTTACCCTTGCGGAATCGATCAGCACCTTCCAGCGCCCCGGCAATCCCCTTGCTTGCCAGTTTGCGGCTGATTTCACCTGCCCGCCAGTCCCGAATTTTCTGCAATGTCTGCAAACCATCAGACAAGGCCTGATTGTGGGGGGCTACGTTCAGGCCCAGAACGTGGATGGTCATAGCCTGCCAGGTCACGGAAATTTCAACACCGGGGATCAGGCTGAGATCCAGCCCCGACACCGCTTGCGCCGCCTCTGCGAGGCCGTCCAGCGTATCGTGGTCGGTCAGCGCCAGCACATCCACCCCGGCAGCATGAGCCTTTTCCAGCAGGCTGGCAGGGGCAAGCGTGCCATCCGAAGCGGTTGAATGGCTATGTAAATCGTAACAACACATTTTATTAATTGTACCGGAGCCATCGGTTCGGCGCTGCCCCTGCGGGAATTCTCGCAATCCGGTACCATTCACCCCATGAAGCTAACTGACCCGTCGTCCCAGTCTTTTCGCAGGCAGCTCGCCGAACCGCTGGCCGAGATGCTGGAGAGCTACCAGCTCAGTGAGGACAGATCCGCTCCCGCCGACTCGTCACCACCGCTGCTGGTAGAGACTTTTCAGCAATTATTTGACGCAATGGAACAAACTGAAGTCAGCCTGGCAGACGACATTTCGGTGCAAAGCGGGAACCATGCCAGCCCTGAAGCTGTCACTGAACTGGGAGAATACGCGCTCGGGCTGTTCGATCAGTCGCTGCGCTGGGCCAATCACCTCAACCTTTCGGTGGTTTTAGACCGCTTGCAGGCGTTTACCATTGCCATGGCGCGCTGGATCGCCCGTCACGGGGGGCGGCTGCACCACTTGGAGCCGGTGGTGGATGCGCTGGCGCGCAGCGCCAACCGGGCACAGGGTCCCGGCGAACTGCTGGCCCTGTACCAGGCGATGGGCGAAATTATCGATGCTGCGGCGCCGGTGATACGGCAAGACCTGGAAAAAACCAATCCGGGCCGACCCTGGCGTATTCTGCACCTTAACCGTGCGATCGTGGCGACACGCACTCATCAGCCCGACGTTATGGATGAGGCGTTTGCGGTACTGACCGGGCATCTGCCGGAGGACGCAGCCGGTTTTTTTACACAAGGCATGGAACAGATGGACTTGCTAAACTACCCGCCCCATGTGCGGGAAGTCATGGACCGCTATTACAGAAAATGGAGCGTCAAGCGCTCCCTACATTAATTTAAAACTGGTTTAGATAGATAATAATGAAGTTTCTCTACGACTTCTTTCCCATTCTGCTGTTTTTCATCGCTTACAAGATGTATGACATCTATGTGGCAACCGCGGTGGCAATGGTCGCGGCTGCGGTTCAGACCTTTTCGTTCTGGCTCAAACACCGTCGCTTTGAAAAGATGCACCTGGTCACGCTTGGGTTATTACTGGTATTCGGGAGTCTTACCATTTTTCTGCAGGACCCTGTATTCATCAAGTGGAAGCCGACCGTTATCAACTGGCTGTTTGCGGTGGTATTCATGGGAAGCATCTGGATCGGTGACAAGCCTCTGGTGGAACGCATGATGAGCCATGTCATCCAGGCGCCACGTCCGGTGTGGATCCGCCTGAGCTGGTTGTGGATTGCTTTTTTCGCCGGTATAGGTGCACTCAACCTGTACGTCGCGTTTAACTATCCTGAGGACACCTGGGTCAATTTCAAACTGTTTGGCATGCTCGGCATTACCTTTGCGTTTGTGATTGGCCAGGCTTTTTATCTCAGCCGTTATATCGAAGACCATACTAAACCGGAAGAAGAGTCCTGAATGCTGTATGCCTTAATCAGCCAGGATGCCGCGGGCACGCTGGAGAAACGCCTGGCCGCTCGCCCGGAGCACCTCAAACGGCTGGAACAGCTGCGCGATGAGGGCCGTTTGATCCTGGCCGGCCCCCACCCCGCCATTGACAGTGATGATCCGGGTCCAGCCGGTTTTACCGGCAGCCTGGTGATTGCGGAATTCGAATCCCTGGAGGAGGCAAGGCACTGGGCCAACGCTGACCCCTACCTGGCTGCGGGCGTCTATGAACAGCTTACCGTTAAGCCTTTCAAAAAGGTGCTGCCGTAATGACCGCAGAACGTATTGCCATGATTCGTGAACGCCTCACAGAAGTGTTTTCGCCCCAGGCTCTCAATATCATCGACGAAAGTGCCAAGCACGCCGGACACGCCAGTGCCGGTGGTGCCGGCCACTTTGTGGTTGAAATCGTGTCCGAAGCCTTTGCGGGCAACAGTCTCATTCAACGCCATCGCCAGGTCTACGATGCGTTGGATGATATCATGCACAGCGAAATACACGCCTTGAGCATCAAGGCATCCACACCTGCCGAAGCGGGATACTGATTCACTCCGATTCACTCCAAATACAAAAGGACAAAATGATGAAACTAGCTTCTCTGACACTTGCGCTCGGGTTGGGCGGACTGCTTGCGGGCTGCGACCAGATTCCGTTGAACGCAGCAGACCAGAGCCCTGCGACCGCCGCCACAGCCGTTAATGACACCAGCCCGGTACTTGCCACGGTAAACGGTTCCCCTATTACTGAAAGTGTCGTCGAGCTGTATGAGCAACAACTGAGCGCCCGCCGCCCCGGCAATCCTGCCGGCCAGGACCGCAAGGCTATCCTGGAGGAAATCATCAACCTGGAACTGGCGCGCCAGGGCGGTGAAACACAGGGTCTGGATAAAGACACCAAAATCCAGTTACAGATCGATCAACAGCGCCGCGCTGTTATCGCCACGGCAGCCATTCAGCACGAACTGAATGCGAATCCGGTTAGCGACGACGAATTGAAGAAGATCTACCAGGAACAGGCGCCGAGCGGCGATGAATACAAGGCACGACACATCCTCGTCAAGGAAGAAGATGAGGCGAAGACGCTGATCGTCGAGCTGGACAAGGGGGCTGACTTTTCCGAACTGGCAAAACAGCATTCCACCGGACCGTCCGGCAAAAGCGGGGGCGAATTGGGCTGGTTCTCGCCCAAACAAATGGTTGCCCCCTTCTCCGAAGCCGTCTCCGGCATGGAAAAAGGGACTTATACCAAGGAACCGGTAAAAACCCAGTTTGGCTGGCACGTCATCATTCTTGACGATACACGCGAAGCTTCGCCGCCACCCTTTGAGCAGCTTAAGCCGCAATTACAGGCGTTTGTGCAGAAACAGCGCGTGCAGGAATACATTACCAGGCTGAGGCAGAGTGCAACGATTGAGATCAAGGAACAACCGGCAGAGACCGCCGACAAGGCTGAACCAGCCGACGCAGCAAGCGGCGAAGAAAAGCCCTAAACGGCGAGCGACACTAAAACCTGTGTAGGAGCGGTCTCCCGACCGCGATTTCTCTGGATATCACCAGCGTATCGCGGTCGGGAGACCGCTCCTACAACATCAGGCCTGCGCATAGGCATGCATCGCAGCTTCCACCGCCACACCGCCTTTAACCGGCGCCCCCATATCGGAAAGCACCGCATCCAGCGCGCCCAGGCACAGCAATACATTCTTCCGGTTACTGGCATAGCCCATTAAACCAATACGCCAGATTCTGCCGGCCATCGGTCCCAGGCCGGCACCAATTTCCAGCCCGTACTCGTTCAACAAACGTCCTCGCACCGCCGCATCATCGATGCCGTCCGGAATGCTGACTGAATTCAGCTGCGGCAAGCGATCCGCTTCATCAACCACGAAAGAAAGACCCATCGCCTCGACACCGGCACGCAGGGCCAGGTGATTGTCCCGATGCCGCTGCCAGGCATTCTCGATGCCTTCCTCTTCCAGCACGATCAGGGCTTCGTGCAAACCGTACAACGCGTTGATCGGCGCAGTATGGTGATAAGCACGCTTGCCGCCACCCCCCCAGTAACCCAGCACAAGATTCAGGTCCAGGAACCAGCTCTGCACTTTGCTGCTGCGATTTCTGAGCCGTTCGACGGCACGATCACTGAAAGTCACCGGCGATAAGCCGGGCGTACAGGACAGGCATTTCTGGGTACCGGAATACACCGCATCCAGCCCCCAATCAGTCACCCTCAGCGGAGAGCCACCCAGCGAGGTCACGGTATCCGCAATTGTCAGGCAGTCGTGTTGACGCGCAAGTTCGGCCAGCGTTCTGGCATCTGATATGGCACCGGTCGAAGTTTCAGCGTGAACAAACGCCAGTACCCTGGCATCCGGATTGGCTTTCAATGTTTCATCGACTTTATTGGCATCAACCGCTTTCCCCCACTCGTCTTCAACCATCACGGGGATAGCGCCACAGCGCTCGACGTTCTCTTTCATACGGCCGCCGAACACCCCGTTCTGGCAAACCACCACCTTGTCACCGGGTTCGACCAGATTCACAAAACAGGTTTCCATACCCGCCGATCCCGGCGCGGAAACCGGCATGGTCAGATCGTAGTCGCTCTGGAAAGCATAACGCAGCAGCTCTTTCATAGTATCCATCATGGCCACAAATGCCGGATCCAGGTGTCCGATGGTGGGCCGTGACAGGGCCTCGAGGATACGTGGATTAACATCGGACGGTCCCGGTCCCATCAGGGTACGTGCCGGGGGATGAAAGGATTTTTGTGTCATTTCCGCATTCCTGTTCTAAAAATCGGTGAGTTTAACATGGAGTCCGGCACAGATTCCCCCCGGTCTGCACCAGTATCCCAGAATTGACAACAAGTTCATTAGGTACTCATCCCCTGATTAAGTAGTTCGTTCTGGCCTTGTATAGCCTAACCGCAAAGGACGCTAAGGGCGCTAAGGAAACACGGACCGCAAAATTGGAGGTTTTCATTGGATACAGCGTGTTAAGCAGAATGGCACTTACTTAAGCTCCCAGTTGCCCCGCCCCCGATCGAACCGCGTTGAATTTAGCCACGGAATACACGGAAATCACCGAAAAACCGATAAAAATTTTCCGTGCCTTCCGCGTTTTCCGTGGCAATTTAGATGACATTAGCTTAAGTAAGTGCCATTCGTGTTAAGCAGGATTATTCACTCTGCCAGCAGCAGTTATCTTCCTTCGCGCCCTTAGCGTCCTTTGCGGTTAATTATCTTGGGTATGGGAAATTCACCCAATTGAAACAGACAAGCCCCCTTTACGGAGCAACCGGTTTACCACTGTTGAGCATATTTCACTGCATTCTTTCCCCGCGGGTCAGAAAAACAATGCGTGCTGTAATAAACATGGTCATCAGAACGGACGTCGCGAATGCGTAGAGCCCGTAACGCATCTCGACATGAGCAATAACTCCCAGCTTTACAGCCACGACGAGTATGGCAACCACGAAAACATCCAGCATTGACCATTTACCGAACAGATGCATCCAGTGCAGATACTGATGCAGCCGCTTGTTAGCGGATAAGCGCTTACCGACCAGCAGGTAGAGCACACCGAGCTTGAGCACCGGCAACACGATACTGAAGCAGGAAATAACAAAAAACAGGAACCACTGCCCCTCTTTCAGCAGCTGCATAACGCCGGACACGACTGAAAAGGTATTCTCGATGACAACAAATTTTTCCAGTGTGATGATGGGTGCCATCAGGCCGATAGCCAACAGAATGGAGGCTGCAGCGATCAACAAGCGGAGCTGCCTGGCCTTGCCGGGATACTGGCGGGCAATAATTATGTCTTCGTCATTCATCGGCATGTTATCTGTTGAGCATGTGCACCAATACCCAGGCGTACGCGACGAGATTGATGAGAATAACAAATCCTCCCAGGGCCATCTGTATCTCAGCTGTTAGCGCCTCCGGGTAGATCACCGGCAGCAGGTAGTGCTCTATGAATCCACCGGAATACCCCTCCTCACCCGCCGCCTGCCTGAGTCGCTGTTCGAGCGGCGTGAGCGGACACAAGCAGCCCTGAAACTCGATCAGCGCACCCCATACGGCTGCGGGAAGATGCAGGAAAAGAACCCAACGCCACTTCACGACCAGGAAGCCACCGATAATCACGAAGATGATAAATCCAAGGTGGTATAGAACCAACAGGTCTGCCGCTGATCGGTACAACATGGACTAAATCACTAAAGCGGGCTGCCGGCACACTAGTGTACTGTCTCAAACAGATGACATCGGAGCTGATGTGTCTTCGTTAACCGGGTCAGCGATGGATAACTTTGACGGCACTCCGGCTTTACCTGCGGGCAACGCGGATGGAAGTGGCAGCCTTGAGGTGGACTGGATGGCGATGGCAAATCACCTTCCAGACGAATACCCCGGCGTTCACCGTCTGTGTTGACTCTGGGTGCAGCCGACAGCAATGCCTGGCTATAGGGGTGTTTGGGGTTATCCAATACATCCTCCACATCGCCCTCTTCGACAATACGCCCCAAGTACATGACCGCGACACGATCCGCCAGGTAGGACACCACGGAAAGATCGTGGCTGATAAACAGGAAAGACAAGCCAAGTTCAGCTTGCAGGTCCTGCAGCAGATTGAGAATCTGTGCCTGTACTGATACGTCCAGCGCACTGGTGGGTTCGTCGCAGACAATCAGTTTCGGATTTACGGCCAGGGCGCGCGCAATACAGATGCGCTGACGCTGGCCGCCGGAGAATTCATGCGGGTAACGGCGTGCGTGTTCCGGACGAAGGCCAACCTGTTGCAGCAATTTGTGAACGTGTTGTTTTCTTTGCTGCGCCTTGCCGCCCAGGCCCTGGGCGATCATGCCCTCTTCAACGATGTCGCCCACGCTCATACGCGGATTCATCGACGAAAACGGGTCCTGAAATATGATCTGAAAATCCGCGCGTCGCCTTCTCAGGCCTTCGCCTTTGAGCTCGGTGAGTTCAAGTTCTTCAAAGCGCACGCTGCCGGCGGTTATGTCCAACAATTGCAGGATGCCCTTGCCCACTGTGGTTTTACCGCAGCCCGACTCGCCGACCAGTGCCAGAGTCTGTCCGCTGGATATCGACAGGCTGACGCCGTCAACAGCACGCACCTGGCCGACAATCCGCTTGAGCAATCCCTTGTGAATGGGGAAATGGACTTTCAGATCCTCGACATCCAGCAAGGGACGCTGCGTTGATGTTTTGACAGCAATTTTCGCCCCGGCATCGAGCTTGGCTTCTGTTGTCCGGCTGCCACCGGGCGACACGCGGCGGTCAGCGAGGTGGCAGCGGACACCCTGTTCCGCGCCGGTCTCGAACCAGCCTGGACTATGACGCCGGCAGTATTCCCATGCCCGTTCGCAACGATCGGCAAAACGGCAAGCATAAAAAACCTGGTTCAATGGCGGCACAGTTCCCGGAATAACCGGCAAGCGTTGTTCGCGTTTACTACTGTCGGGTAGTGCTGCAAACAGCCTGTCACTGTACGGATGTTGTGAGTTGCCGAAAAAGACCTCACGCGGGGCCTGTTCGACAAGTTGACCGGCATACATCACGGCAACACGATCGGCCATTTCCGCGACCACACCCAGATCGTGCGTGATCAGCATCACCGCCATGCCACGTTGCTGTTGCAGCCTTTTTATCAGTTCCAACACCTGCTGCTGGATAGTGACATCCAGTGCCGTGCTCGGTTCATCGGCAATCAGAAGATCGGGGTCACCGGCCAGGGCGATAGCAATCATCACGCGCTGTTTCATGCCGCCCGACAGCTGGTGCGGGAACTCCCCATAGCGCCTGTCGGCATCGGGGATACCCACATCATCCAGCAATTCCACCACCCGTGTCCGGGCCGCTTTCCCGTACAGACCTTTGTGTTGCTGCAGGCTTTCGGCGATCTGTGCACCGATAGTCATGACCGGATTCAGGGAGGTCATAGGCTCCTGAAAAATCATGGCTATACTGCCGCCCCGAACGGAACGCATCCCGTTTTCGCTGAATGCCAGTAGTTCTTCACCATTCAGCAGCACAGAACCGGAGACAATCTCACCGGCCGGGCGTGGCAGCAATCGCAACAATGCCAACGCTGTCATGGATTTCCCGCAACCCGACTCACCCAGTAGCGCGAAAGTCTCGCCGTGCCTGATATGGAAACTCAGACCGTCTACCGGGCGTATGGCGCTGTCACCGTTGCCGATTCGGACACCCAGATCTTTAACCTGTAAAAGCGGCTTCGTCATAGCTTATGTTTGTGCCCGCAAGCGTGGATCGAAGGCATCCCGCACCGCATCGGAGAACAGGTTGGCTGCCAGAACCAGCGTAAACATGAAACTGAATGCCGCCAGTAACGACCACCACACCATGGGTTCGCGCGCCATCTCCAGGCGGGCCCGATTGATCATATTGCCCCAGCTCATGGTGGTGGGATCGACACCGACGCCGACATAGGACAGTACAGCCTCGGCCAGTACCAGGCCACTGAAATCGATCACCACGGCGATCAGCACCAGGTGCAGCAGGTTGGGCAACAGATGACGTACCAGTATCGTGGACCTGGCCACACCAAAGGCATGGGCGGCCTGGACGTAGTCCAGCTCACGCAGCTTGAGGGTCTCTCCGCGCAACAGGCGGCACAACCCGGTCCAGCTGGTAATGCCGAGAATCAGGCACAGAAACAACAGACGCAGATCGGCGCGTTCGGCCATGGTCTCGAACAATTCAGGATGGTTATCCATGTAGACCTGCATCATCAGTACGGCTGCCGCGATGAGCAAAACCCCCGGAATCGAATTCAGCGTGGTGTATAAATACTGAATCACGTCATCGACCCAACCACGGAAATAACCCGCCATCATGCCGAGAAAAACAGCAAACGGCAGCATCACCAGTGTTGTGAGTGTGCCGATCACCAGACCGGTGCGAATGCTTTTTATGCTTTGATATAGAACGTCCTTGCCGACCTTATCGGTGCCGAAGACATGATAGGTGCTGGCCAGATTGGCCGTCAGCGTGACGATCAGTACAAAAACAAAAACGGCGACTATGGCCGTGCGCCAGGGCACATCGGACTCACCGCGGAGGATGCGTCGTAATGAGCCCGCCAAGGACAAGCTCCATCTTCTCGCCAGCCACGCGGCCAGCAACACACCAAGCGCCAGTATCACTATCGCCGCCTGGACGAGTGCCTGACCCGAGCGCAAGCCAATATCGGCGCTTCTTTCTTCCAGATTGGCGAGGTGTGCACCCCCATATTCCAGACGCGGAAATGTTCTGTACTGTTCCCCATCTTCGCCAATAACGGCTTCCTTGGTATAGAGATGTATGGCAAAAGGCGCCGAATAGGTTTTCTCCACCTGGGTACGCATATCACCCAACAGTTCATCCAGAAGACTCAGCACATCACCCGAATACTGAACCTCCTGCTGCCCTTCGTGCATCGGCAAGGCCTTGCGGAAATGCACCGAGTCAAGCAGGCCCGTGATCGTATAGACAGTCAATACCACCAGCGAGGCCACCGCCATACGGCTGCGAACCACCTCGCGCCAGGGCGCCCGAAGGTGTTCCTTGTTTCTCGCATACAGGGCGAAGCTGAACACAACGGCAAACAGTACAAATACCAGTGCATCGGTCCACAGCATGACGGGCTGGATCATGACAGGCGGATCCTCGGGTCGACCAGGGTGTAGGACAGATCGGTCAACAGCAAGCCGAGAATGTAGAGCGCCGAACCCAGGAATACCATAGCCCTCACAATGGCGAAATCCTGCTTCTGAATCGCTTCGATGGTGTAACTGCCGAGACCGGGAATGCCAAAGAAGGATTCCATAATCAGGCTGCCCATAAAGAGTGTCGGAAGGACGACGACAACACCCGTCAGAATCGGCACCATGGCATTTTTCAGAACGTGCCTGAACAGCAGCCGCACTTCCGGCAGCCCTTTGGCGCGCGCCGTACGCACATAATCCCGGTTTATTTCTTCGAGGAATATGGTGCGATACCAGCGGCTGCTGGAGCCAATACCGGCGAACACGCCGATAGCAACCGGCAGGAGGACAAAGCGCCAGGCCAGCCAGCCGGGCTCATAGCCGGACACCGGCACCAGGTGCAGGAGTTTACTGAAAACGTACTGCCCGGCGATGATATAGAACAGGCCGGAGATGGACATCAGGATGACACACAAGGTCACCCCGGAAATATCCAGGTAAGTACCGCGGAAGAATGCCAGCAACATGGCAAAACTGATATACACCAGCAGGCCGATCAGAAAAGTCGGCAGGGCAATAGCCAGACTGGGCCACATGCGCTGACTGATATCCTGACCGATATCCCTTCCGGCATCCGAGGAGCCGAAATCAAAGGCAAACAGGCGTACGGATTTATCGAAAAAAATGGTACCCGTCACCCGTTCTGCGCCATCTAGCTGCCGGTTATAGATCAAGGGTCGGTCATAGCCCCGTTCGGCTTTCCATTTCTCGATAGCATCCGCTGTGACGCGTTTCATACCCAGGTGCATACGCGCCATATCGTCTGGCGAATTTACGACAAAAAACAACACGAAAGTTATCAGGTTGACACCGACAAGAATGGGGATGGCGTACAGCGCCCTGCGGATGATATAGGCAAACATCAGTGTTCCAGGGTCCGGGCCCGTTGATTCTCGTGCCGCCGATAACCGATGACTGCCGGAATCACAGATACGATCAGGATCAGCATTATCAGACCGAGTGGCCACACGACGGGCTGATTCCAGGCTTCGCGCTGCTGCTCACGCAAGGCCGGCTCAATGCGTCGGTACTTGAGTGTATTGTTCGCCATCAGGTTGGATTTGGCGTTGTGGTACCAGTCATGAAACAACACAAACTGCTTGGGATGGAAACCGAATACCCAGGGCGCATCATGGCGCAGGATTTCCACCATGCGGTCGATCACCTCCTGACGCTGCGCTCCGTTTTCAATATTTTTCATCTGCTCGAACAAGCGGTCGAATTCAGCGTTCCTGTAGTTGGCCGCATTCTCGCCACCATGCTCGACTTTAGCGTTCTTCCCATAGAGCAGAAACAGGAAATTCTCCGCATCCGGGTAATCCGCATTCCAGCCCCACTGGAAAAGCTGTGCCGTGCCTTTCAGCATTTTGTCCTGAAAACGGTTGTAATCCGTGCTACGGACCTGCAACTGGATGTCGAGTTTGGCGAACTGTTTGCGGATCCAGTCCAGACGCGCCGAATCGTCCGGGCCGCCACCGCTGGTATCGAAATACAATGCCAGGGGTTTTCCGGTCTTGATATCCCTGCCGTCCGGATAACCCGCTTCCGCCAACAAGCGCCTGGCCTCAGCGATCGGTTTGCGTTGCGGGCCATGCGGGGTCCAGTCATAGACGTGTGGATTAATGCCTTGCCTGCCGTCAACATGACCGAAAATTCCAGGTGGCAAAGGACTCTGCGCCGGGATGCCGCGGCCGTTGTTGAAGACGGATATATACTCTTCGTAGTCCATGGCAATTGAAATCGCCCTGCGCAGCAGACGTGCCCGCTCGCTGTCCCCACCCACCAGCGGGTCCAGCATATTGAAGCCCATGTAGTAAACCGAGCTGGATACTGCTGTATGCAGCTGAATTCCCTTGACCTTCAGCTCGGGCGTCAGCGATATATCACCACCCGATGTGACCTGGATCGCCTGGTCAAAGCTGTCCGAACTCACACCGGATGCATCATAGTAACCCTGCAGAAACTTGTTCCAGGTCGGGATAGCTTCTTTTTCCAGACTGTAAATCACCTTGTCGATCATCGGCAACTGACGCCCGGCATCATCCAGATAGCCTTGCCCGGCATCGCCGTTTTCACCCTCCCGCGGGTAGCGTTCGCCGTGAAAATTGGGGTTACGTTCCATGATCATCTGCCGGTTGGGGTTATTGACAGTTAACATGTACGGACCCGTTCCGAGCGGATACCAGTCCAGACTGATGTTGCGTTCCTTCATACCCGGCCGCGAGTAGAACGCATCGGCCTCCCAGGGCACCGGCGCAAAAAAAGGCATCGCCAGCCAGTAGAGGAATTGCGGATACTTACCGCGAACCCTGATTCGATAGCGATAACGATCAAGGACCTCGACGCCGGCCAGTGGATAATCGCGGAGATCCAGGGATGCTGCGGCGGACTCACCTTCGCTTTTTTGTTCAAATGCCTGTTTCAGCGTCGCCGCATAGTCAGCCAGGCCCACGATATAATCAGACATCAAGCCAAATACCGGTGAATGCAGCCGGGGGTGCGCCAGGCGTTTTATCTGAAAGGCATAATCTGCAGCGACCAACTCCCGACTACCGTTTTCGCGAAAATCAGAAAGCGTCTTCACCGCTTCAAGATCCTGTTCTTGCAAGGCATGGTAGAGGAACTGTCCCTGTTCGTCCCTGGCAAAAGCAGGGTGAGGCTGATAGTGGATACCGGGCTGTATTTCTATGTCATAGACACTGTAGGCAATTTCACCGACTGAGGCATTATCGGGCAGACGCTGCCCTTGCTCATCCAGGTAGTAGGGCACAGGAATAGCGGTAACAGTGGCCGGCTCCAGCTGATACGGCCGTTTGAGGAAATGGTATTGCAGGGGTGGTTCGTAGATCTGGCCGGTAAACACCACTTCATTGGCACTGTAGGACTGCGCCGGGTCGAGATGTTTGGGCCTCTCACTGAAGGAAGAATAAAGGATATTCTGACCGCCCTGGTCAGGTGGATAGGGACTGTTCCAGGCTTGATCGCTGCATGCCGTGACTGCAAGTCCCGTCAGGATGAAAAGCATCCATCCGACCAACAGGTTCGTGTGTCTGAACAGCGGTTCTGGCGCAGGCATGAATCTGCATTATAGAGACCGTGCCGGGAGATTCACAGGCCCTTCCAGTATCGACATTTTTCCGGTACCTTATGCGCTGAATCATAAAACAGAGGTCAGAGGCAGCCATGGGATTTCTAAGCGGCAAACGCGCACTCATCGTAGGACTCGCCAGCAACCGATCCATCGCCTGGGGTATCGCCAAGGCCATGCAGCGGCAAGGTGCCGAGCTCGCCTTTACCTACCAGAATGACAAGCTCCACGACCGCGTGGCAAAAATGGCCGGGGAATGCGGCACAGAAATCACCGTGCCTTGCGATGTCTCCAACGATGAAGAGATCGATGCCGTGTTTGACCATCTGGACAATTACTGGGATCACCTCGATATCATTGTCCATTCTGTAGCCTTCGCCCCGCGCACCGAGCTGGAAGGCGACTATCTTGAAACGGTCAGCCGTGAGGGTTTCCGTGTCGCGCACGAAATCAGTTCCTACAGTTTTTCGGCGCTGGCCAAAGCCGGCTGCCGCATGATGGAAGGCCGCGATGGCGCCCTGTTGACAATGAGCTATTACGGCGCCGAAAAGGCCATGCCCAATTACAATATCATGGGTCTGGCCAAGGCCAGCCTGGAAGCCAACGTGCGCTACATGGCACAAAGCCTGGGACCGGATGGCATTCGGGTCAATGCCATATCCGCGGGCCCGATTAAAACGCTGGCAGCAGCGGGAATCAGTAACTTCCGCAAGATGCTGGATCTTATGGAGCGTACCGCCCCCTTGCGCCGCAATATAACCATTGAGGAAGTCGGTAATGCGGCAGCTTTCCTGTGCTCGGATCTTGCTTCGGGTATCACCGGTGAAGTGACCTATGTAGACGCCGGCTATAACATCACCGGCATGCCACCACTGGGCGACTGAATCTTAACGCGCGCCCCCATTAGGAGCGGTCTCCTGACCGCGATAGAGTGCAAATATTAAACGGCTCTTCCCCTGATCGGGTGGGTAGAATACGCTCGTAGGGCCGAATTCATTCGGCCAATAATTACGAGCGGGTTCGGTACAGGATATTGGCGACTACCCGCATTGGGACTGTATCTGGGCGACAGATTGAGTTGCAGCATGATCGGTCGAATGAATTCGACCCTACAGCACTCATTAGCATAACCGCCATCGCGGTCAGGAGACCGCTCCTACAGGTTTACCTTTCAACACATCCTGCTCACCTTCTGTTTTGGCAATCAGCACAGCGCCACAGGAATCACTGAATACATTCACCGATGTCCGAAACATATCCAGGATCCTGTCCACCGCCAGTATCAATCCAATAGCTTCAGCAGGCAGCCCGATGCTGGACAGAATGATGGTAATGGCCACCAGGCTGGCCGCTGGTATACCGGCAACACCAATCGATGTCAGCAGCGCCACCAGCACAATGGTGAACTGGGTTACAAAACTCAGCTCCAGACCATAGGCCTGCGCGATAAATATCGCCGCGACACACTCGTATAACGCTGTCCCGTCCATATTCACTGTTGCGCCTAACGGCAATACAAAACTGGAAGTACGATTGGATACCCCGGCATTGTCTCGGACACATTCCATGGTAAGCGGCAGCGTCGCTGATGAGGATGCTGTTGAAAACGCCGTCAGCAGGGCCGGCATCATGGCCTTGAAATGCGCCAGCGGATTGACTCTCGCCACCAGCACAAGCAATACCGGCAAGGTGACTGCCACGTGTACGAGCAGAGCCAGTAGAACACTCAGGGTGAATGTGCCAAGCGAGACGGCCAGATCATCGAGCTGCTCCGGACCAATGCCGGCGACCGTTTTCGCCACCAGACCGAACACCCCCAACGGCGCAAACTTCATGATTAAATCGGTGATACCCATCATAACGTCGGCGACACCCTGCCAGAACCGGTTAAGCAGGTTGCCGGATTCCTTGTCGATGCGCGTCATGAAAAACCCGAACAGCAGGCTGAAGAAAATCAGGCCCAGCATCTGCCCCTCAGCAGCAGCCAGTACAATATTGGGTGGCACCATGCTCAGGAAAACATCGCTTAGATCGGATGCAGAACGTCCCTGCACTTTTTCTGCAACCTGAGCCACAGCTTCCTGACTGAGGCCAAGCACCTCGCGTGCCGGCTCACCATTGATAACCCCCGGATTCAGGATATTCACGAATAACAAGCCGGTCAGAATCGCCAGCAGGCTGGTGGTCATATAAAACAGTACGGTCTTGCCGCCCAGCCGTCCGAGTCCGTGTGAACCGCCGACACCGGAAATACCGGTAATAATCGACGAGATGATCAAAGGCACGATAATCATTTTCAAAGCGTTCATGAACAAGGCGCCAATGAACACATAGACAGCGTAGAGCTTTACCCCCAGCAAGGTACCCTCGGTACCACTCAGATGCCCGACAAAAACCGCCAGCACGAGTGCAATGAGAATCTGCCAGTGGAGCTTGAGCTTCATTTTAATACCGTTGCCTTTTCGAGCTGGGGCTGAATTGATTTTTCACCACGAAGGGCGCGAAGTTTTGTTATTGAGCAGGCACGACTCCACCCGATATGGATTTACAAGACCGTCGGCAGCAGGGATGTATTCACAAGGTGAATTGCCTCGCAAGAGAGGGTGCCCTGGGGTACAGCGTGTCTGGTAAATCCATATCGGGTGGAGTCGTGCCGGATTTGTGTATGAACTCCGTCGTGTCCTTCGCGGTAAACTTCAATGTAACGAGCGTTACTTACTCGCTTTCTTCTGGAATTACAATATTCGCGCGTGTTCGTAAATCCTCGGTCATGGTCGATACCATCACGGAGCGACGCATATTCTCAAGTCCACGTTCAAGCTGGCTGCGGGCAGCCTCCTGCATGGAGGCAGGATCTGCGTCACTTATGCCTGTTAGTTGCACGACAGCATAATCGCCATTGTCCAGCTTAAACGCTTTATCCATACTCGCGCCCTCCTCTGGTCTGCTGAGCTTGAACACCGCACGCACGACTTCAGGATTATGTTCCGCCGCTGTTGCACGGGTAACGCCTTCGGCCTTATGGGATGTGATGTAATCCTGGTCGTCCAGATCTTCCATCAAGGTCCCTTGCTTGAGCTGTTGCAGTAGCTCTTCACCCCTGGCCGCAGCCTGTTCCTCAGCCCTTTGGTGGCGGAGTTCTTCAATAATCTGTTCCTTTACGTTATCCAGCGGTGTTGCTTGCGCAGCCTGCCGGTCCTCGACACGTACTACAATGGCGTCGTTGTCACCGACTTCAACCGGTTCGCTGTTGTTTCCGGATTCCAGCACGTCCTCACTGAATGCGAGCGCCACAACTTTTGGGTATTCACCGATTCCAGCCCCACCGGTCGCTGTCAGCCAGTCGCTGGTTTGTACCTCGAGCCCGAGCGCATCTGCAGCGTCATCCAGAGAATCAGGGTTTTCATAGCTCACATCACTCAACTGCTCGAACTGTTCGTAGAACAAATCACTCAAACCACGCTGTTTCAGCTCGGCAATCAAATCTTCGCGCACTTCGTCAAGTGAAGGGATTTCAGCTCCCCGCACTTCGGTAAGTTTTATGATATGGAAACCGAACTGCGTGTGAACCGGGTCCGATATATCACCAACCTCCATACTGAACACGGTTTTGTCGAACTCCGGCACCATAGCGCCACGCGCGAAAAAGCCCAGATCACCTCCCTGCGCCGCTGAACCCGGATCACCGGAATGTTGTCTGGCAAGCTCGGCAAAATCACTACCACTACGGATTTTCTTCAGCAGATCCTCCGCTTCCGCTTTGGCCCTGTTGCTTGTTTCTTCATCTGCACCCGCAGCAACCTGAATCAGGATGTGGCTGGCCTGACGCTGTTCCTGGGTGAGTAAAGATTCTTTCTTCTCTTCATAGTGAGACAGCAGTTCTTCTTCATCAATTTGAATATTTTCACTGAGCGCATCACCTGTCAGGCGCAAGTAGGCGAGACGAACACGTTCCGGTGTGACAAATTTTTCACTATGCTGATCGTAGTATTGCTGAATCTGCTCCTCGTTGACTTCCACGCTCGCCTTGAACGATTCGGAGGAAATGATCAGATAGGAAAAATCACGCCTTTGCTCCTGCAAGCGATAGGCCTGATCCACTTCGTCCTTTGTGACAAACGCCGTTTGAGAGAGCCCGCTAAGCAGCTGTTCTGTCTGCAGCATGCGCCTGGTTTGGTATTCAAACTCCGCAGGCAAGCGCCCCTGTTGACGTATTAGGCTCTGATACCGTTCTTCTGAAAATGATCCATCCTGATGAAACGCGGGTTCAGCGTGAATTTTTGCAGCCAGCAACTGGTCACTGACCAGCATTCCGTCTTTCTGTGCAGCCTGTAACAACAACTGTCTTTGAATTAATCCGTTCAGAGCAGTTTGTTTAAGCTGCTGATCATCAATCAACGCCGGATTGTAGGCATCACCGAGCATCTGCTCCATTCTCGCTCGCTGCTGCTGGTAGGCCAGTTGCAGTTCGCGTGGTGAAATTTCCACATCGTTGACCTTGGCAACAAATACCTGCGATTTATCCTGCAGATATGATCCCAGACCAAACAAGGCGAAGGTGATTATTATCAGGCCGATAACAATCCAACCCAACACCCCCATGACTCTATCGCGCATCGCTTGTAACATGATGACCCGTCCTGCCTTCTATTCTAAGCCGTACCGATTACACCTGTTATCAGGTGTACACATAAAAAAGGGCGCCCTGCCGGGCGCCCATTTTCTAAGGTGGCGGAGTGGACGGGACTCGAACCCGCGACCCCCGGCGTGACAGGCCGGTATTCTAACCAGCTGAACTACCACTCCAAAACCTTGGTGGGTGCTGAGGGGATCGAACCCCCGACATTCGCCTTGTAAGGGCGACGCTCTCCCAGCTGAGCTAAGCACCCCAGGGGAGCGCGTTAGTTTACGGCATCTTTAAGCGCTTTGCCAGCCTTAAAAGCGGGGGCTTTAGATGCTTTGATCTGTATCTCTGCACCCGTCTGCGGGTTACGCCCCATTCTGGCCGCTCGGTCACGCACTTCAAATGTTCCAAACCCGACCAGGGTAACGGCATCACCATTACGCAAGCTTTCAGTGATGGTATCGACCACGGCATCAACTGCCTGGGTGGCAGATGACTTGGAAAGATCTGCGGAGCTGGCAACTGCGTCAATTAATTCGGCTTTATTCATCGAGTGCGACCCTCAATATTTAATTTAAATAGATGATGAAAACATAGCATACGAAGCTCTGCCAATAAAAGACGAGCCTGAATAATAAGGCTGATTGCTTGAAGCCCCCAAACGTACGCACGGCTTTATACCAAGCGCGTTACTGATCCGTCAAATAAAAAGCCTGCTATCTGCGTAAAGGAATACTGATTACGCAGATAGCAGTTGATTCAGAGGACAGCGGTGTGCTGTGCCATATAGCCTGGCGATTTCAGCAAGTCGCTAAGCCCCTTGCCGGAAGGGAGCTCCACACATGCGCCACAGCAGCGTAACAGCTCGAAGGCAAGGGTGTTTGCCTTGTCAGGAACTATTACGCCGCTGTGGCGCATGTGCAGAGCTCTGAAGCCGTCAAGATAACCTTGACGGAGTATAACTAGTGCGTTCTAACCGATTTACCCTTGCCTGCCGTTTTAGCAGTCTTTGCCTTTTCTTTTACTTCGGTTTTATCAGCCTGATCATCATCAAGCGGTACCGGCGCATGCTGCAGGGCCACTTCCAGCACCTGGTCTATCCACTTCACTGGCAGGATGTCGAGTTTGTCCTTGACGTTTTTGGGGATTTCCGCCAGATCCTTACGGTTGTCTTCCGGAATGAGCACGGTTGTGATACCGCCCCGGTGTGCAGCCAGCAATTTTTCTTTCAGGCCACCAATCGGCAGCACTTCACCACGCAGCGTGATTTCGCCTGTCATGGCCACATCGGCACGTACCGGTATCCCGGTTAACGCTGACACCAGGGTGGTACACATGCCGACACCGGCACTGGGACCGTCCTTGGGCGTCGCACCCTCTGGCACGTGCACGTGAATATCGTATTTCTGATAGAAGTCCTCTTCGATCCCCAGTGCCTGCGCCCGGCTGCGCACCACAGTGGTTGCAGCCTGAATGGATTCCTGCATCACTTCACCAAGCTGGCCGGTGTGAATCAGGCGCCCCTTACCCGGTACAACGGTGGATTCGATGCTGAGCAGTTCTCCCCCCACTTCAGTCCAGGCCAGGCCGGTAACCTGTCCAATCTGATCGCGCTCTTCAGCACGGCCGTAGCGGAAACGCTTTACACCAAGATACTTCTCGATATTACGCGGCGTTACATTAATCTTGCGACCATCCGTTCTAAGCAGCAGTTCCTTGACGACCTTGCGGCAGATCTTGGCAATCTCTCGTTCCAGGTTACGCACACCGGCTTCACGGGTGTAGTAACGAACAATATCGCGGATCGCTTTATCACTTACACTTAGCTCTTTTTCCTTGAGCCCGTTATTCTGGATCTGCTTGGGCAGCAGATAACGCATAGCGATATTCACCTTCTCGTCTTCTGTATAACCGGGAATGCGGATGACTTCCATGCGATCCAGCAAGGGACCCGGAATATTCAGCGAGTTCGAAGTAGCAACGAACATCACGTCGGAAAGATCAAATTCGACCTCCAGGTAGTGATCACCAAAGGTACTGTTCTGTTCGGGATCCAGTACCTCCAGCAAGGCTGACGAGGGATCGCCGCGGAAATCCATCGACATCTTGTCGATTTCATCGAGAAGAAACAGCGGATTTCTCACACCGATCTTTGACAGGTTCTGAATAATCTTGCCCGGCAGAGACCCGATATAGGTACGCCGATGGCCACGAATTTCAGCCTCGTCGCGAACGCCACCGAGTGACATGCGGGTAAATTTGCGATTTGTCGCCCGTGCAATGGAACGTCCAAGGGAGGTTTTACCAACACCTGGAGGTCCGACCAGACACAGGATCGGCCCTTTAAGCTTGCGCACGCGCTGCTGTACGGCAAGATACTCGAGTATCCGTTCCTTGACCTTATCCAGGCCGTAGTGATCCTCGTCGAGAACCTGCTCAGCCATTGTAAGATCGTGCCGTATCTTGCTACGTTTCTTCCATGGCACACTAACCAGCCAGTCGATATAGTTACGCACCACAGTCGCTTCGGCCGACATTGGCGACATCATCTTGAGTTTGTTCAGTTCAGCGCTAACCTTGGTTTTGGCTTCCTTGCTCATGCCCGCCTTGTCGATTTTTTCCTGCAGTTCATCTGTCTCATTGGGCACATCATCCATCTCACCCAGTTCCTTCTGGATGGCTTTCATCTGTTCATTGAGATAATACTCGCGCTGACTCTTTTCCATCTGTTGCTTGACG
>Ga0209567_10000403_pt1 | contig 23460 bp, 24 predicted proteins | sample COG_12_FD_184756 | JGI IMG/M metagenome (GOLD analysis project Ga0209567, IMG submission 184756) | Pelagic marine sediment microbial communities from the LTER site Helgoland, North Sea, for post-phytoplankton bloom and carbon turnover... | ecosystem: Environmental > Aquatic > Marine > Neritic... | reverse complement strand
GGACGCCAGCTGCAACAACAGGCACAACGCCTGGATGACCTGGAACTACGCCTGACCAGAGCCTGGCAACACCAGGGTGAGCAGCGCAAGGCCGGAATCGGGACTCTGCAGGCCAAACTCCGACAACACAGCCCCCAACAAATGCTGCAAAGACTGGACGCCCAGGCAAGGCAGTTGGCGCAGCAGCTGCAATACTGTATCAAACTACAGCTATCAGGACGCCGTGAAACACTGGCCGTTTTATCGCGCGCCTTGGAAGCCATAAGCCCGCTGGCAACATTGCAGCGCGGATACTCGATTACCTTGAACAAACCCGGTGGATCCGTTTTGCAGAATGCCGAGCAGACAAAAATCGGCGACATTCTCGAAACACGGCTTGCCAGAGGCCGGATCTTCAGCCAGGTGACAGAGACCAAGTCATCATGAAAAAGCCAACACTGAAGCGTTTATTTTTCCCGCTGATTGCCACCCTGACGTTTTTTGCGGATGCTCTTGCCATTGAGCTGCCCGAAGCTGCATCAGTCCCCGGTGGCGTTGCCGTGCTTGAGTTACCGGCTTCCGAAACACCTCCCAGAGCCACACTCAACGGCAAACCGGTCATGGTGTTAGCCAACGGCTCACGCTATACCGCTGTTGTCGGCTTGCCGTTAGCGACTAAACCCGGCACGCATACACTGAACATTAAAGATGCCGCGGGGAAAGTGGTCAGCCAAAAATTTACGGTCACCGACAAGACCTACCAGAGCCAGCATATCACCATTAAAAATAAACGCATGGTCAATCCTGAAAAACGCGATATGGAGCGCATCGGACGCGAACAACGCCAGATTAAAAAAGCCCTCGCATCCTGGCACGAGCACTCTCCCGAGACATTGCGTTTTTTATTACCGGTAGAGGGTCCGGTGAGCAGCCCGTTCGGCTTGAGGCGTTTTTTCAATGAACAAGCGCGTAAGCCACACAGCGGGCTGGATCTTGCCGCCGCCGAGGGCGCGCCGATCAAAGCACCCGCCAGTGGACGCATTGCGGACACCGGCGACTTCTTTTTTAACGGCAACACGGTATTTATCGACCACGGTCAGGGCCTGGTGACCATGTATTGCCACCTGTCACGTGTTGACGTTGAGCCCGGTCAGCAAGTGGCCACTGGTGAAGTCATCGGCGCCGTGGGTAAAACCGGCCGCGTAACCGGCGCCCATCTGCACTGGGGTGTCAGCCTGAACGATGCACGGGTGGATCCGATGCTGTTTCTCAAGCAGCTGCCGCCTGCTGCTGAAGAACAAACAAGCTCGAAGGACGGCAAGGATGTAAAGTAACAACACGTTACCAAGGTGGACGTAAGTTAGTAAGGTTGTCTTAAATCCAGCTGGGTCCCCTTCGCGGTTGAAATTCCGAGAACAGCTGACACAGCTATTGCGCAGCAAACTCGTGCCGTCCTCGCCGCAGGCGTTTGTAGTTACGGATCATGATGATCATTTTGCGGATGGAGGGGATATCGATACAGGGCAGATTCAAACACACACGCAGCGGCACACCGCTGTGGCCGGGCTGGCCGATGTCTATAAAACAAGGCTGTAATTCAGTTGAACCCGTCCCAACATGCTCGGACCGTTGCTCAGATTGGTGCACCAGCGTTATAAAGCGGCAATCCCAGACGACCTCCCGGCCTTCGAAACACCCTGTAAAGCGCAGGTGCGCGGCTTGGCCACCGGGCTCGCTCAGTAACAGGAACGCTTGCCCCGTTTCACCCAGATAGTGCGAGAAGACCGATACATCCCCGCTAAATGCGCCAGTCCGGTGTTCTTTCGGACTGTCAGTCACGCCCCCGACTACTCATCAAACAACTCTTTGTCAAAGAAATCCGGTTCGGGCGGGTTACCGTCATGGATCTCGTTCCAGCGTTGTTGCCGGAAGGCTTCACGCACCTGCAGGTACTCGTCGACCGCCGCAGTATCCAGCACCTCGGAAGCGGATAACAACTCGGCACGCTCACTGATTAACAGCAGGCCGGCGGCGGCATATCGGGGAACACCCGAAGTTGTATTGCGGATAGGATCGAATATGTATTCCAGCACGACCCCGGGCGCATCCCGCCCTGTACTGGGACCAAAAAGCGGCAGCATCAGGTACCAGCCTTCGCCCATACCCCAGACACCGAAGGTCTGGCCGAAATCCTCCTGGTGCGGTTCCAGGCCCCAGCCGGTGGCAACGTCGAACAGCCCGAACACGCCAAACGTCGTATTGAAAATCAGGCGCATGGTATCGCCGGCGGCATCACCCGGCTTGCCTTGCAAGGCGTTATTGACAATGGTGAAGGGCTCGTAGAGGTTAAAAAAGAAATTTCGCACACCAGTCCGCGCCGGAGACGGAATGTAATCCTGATAGCCTTGAGCAACCGGTTTCAGCACGGCCCGGTCGAGCACATCGTTGAACTTGTAGACAGCGCGGTTAAGCGGTTCCAGCGGATCGCTCGCCGGCTCGTCGGGGGGACGAACCGCACACCCTGCCAACACAACAATCAGCAATGCAATCCAGGTCAATTTTATCATTCTTATCATAGCGTTTCTTATTGGAGCTACTTCTTTACATGACGAATCATTCGCTTCCGCCGCCTTTCCTGGCCAGGCGTCAGTTTGTTGCGCCTGCCCTCATAGGGATTATCACCGGTTTTGAACTCCAGACGGATGGGCGTACCCACCAGCCGCAGTACTTTTCGAAAATAATTGTTCAAATAACGCTTGTAAGTCTGTGGCAAGCGCGCCGTCTGATTACCGTGAATCACAATTATAGGTGGATTCTGCCCACCCTGATGGGCATAACGCAACTTGATTCTGCGCCCGCGGACCAGCGGTGGCTGATGTTCATTGACTGCCTGCTCCAGTAGCCGGGTCAGCTCAGGCGTGCCAATTTTTCTGACAGCGGCCCGGTAAGCTGTCTGTACAGCATCGAACAGATCGCCAACGCCGCTGCCGTGTAACGCGGAAATAAAATAACGCCCGGCAAAATCCAGGAATGGCAATCTGCGCTCCAGCTGGTCGCGAAACCGCTGGCGCCGCTCGTCATCGAGACCATCCCATTTATTGACCGCCACAACCAGCGCGGTACCACTCTCGACAATATGCCCGGCCAGGGTCGCATCCTGTTCAGACACCTCATCACCCTGGGCATCCAGCACCAGGATAACAACATTGGCATCATTGATCGCCTGCAGCGTTTTTATAACACTGAATTTCTCGATCGCCTCACTGACCCTGCTGCGCCGCCGCACCCCTGCCGTATCAATCAAAGTATATTCCCGGCCATCACGTTCAAACGGAATATAGATGCTGTCGCGGGTGGTGCCCGGCTGGTCAAACGCCAGTACACGCTGCTCGCCCAACATGCGATTGATCAGCGTCGATTTCCCCACATTAGGGCGGCCGACAACGGCGATGCGAATGCCGCTGGTATCAAGCGGCAATCTGTCCCCGCTATTTTCAAGCCCTGGCAACCCGGCCAACACCTGATTGATCAGGGTATTGACCCCACGGCCATGCGCAGCGGCAATGGGTAGCGGTTCTCCAAGCCCAAGAGCGAAGGCTTCGGCGGTGACTGCCGTGGCATCCACGCCATCCACCTTATTCAAAGCGAGATAGCCGGGTTTGCCACTGCGGCGCAGGCGCCGGGCAATCTGTTCGTCGCTGAGATTAATGCCATCACGGGCATCGAGCAGGAAAACAACGGCGTCGGCCTCTTCTACAGCGAACCATACCTGGTCGGCCATCAGGCGATCCAGCCCCCGCTCATCGCCGACCAGACCACCAGTATCGACGACCAGGTAAGGGGCGTCACCCAGTTTGCCGTTTCCATACTGCCGATCCCGTGTCAGGCCCGGATAGTCTGCCACCAGCGCGTCACGGCTGCGCGTCAAGCGGTTAAACAGCGTTGACTTGCCAACGTTCGGGCGACCGATCAGTGCAATAACGGGAAGCATGGGAAATCGCGGACAGATTTATAAATTGAGGGCAGATTTAAAACCTGTCCCCAATCGGCTCAAGCTGGTAAAAAGCCAGTTTGCCCCCAGCGCCCAGGACCAATAAACGCTTTCCCGATAACGCGGCCGGTGCAGCCTGGATGCCGTCACTGTCGACACGTATGCGGCCGGCAATTGAACCGTCTGTGCGGGATAACAGGTGAACATATCCTGCGAAATCGCCAACAGCCACATAGTCATCGATGACCGTCGGACCGGTCAGGGAGCGGCGACGTAACTTGCCCTGTTTCCACAGCGAAGCCCCGCTACGCCGGTCCAATGCCCAAACTTCGCTGTCTGCATCACTGATATAGACCTGTTGCCCGTCGACCGCAATACCGGCATAGGCTGACATATCGCGATTCCAGATCTGGCGGCCGTCCTGCAAGCTTATCGCCACCAGGCTTCCCTGGTAACTGGTGACATAAAGAACACCGTCGCTGATAACGGGATCGACATCAATATCAACGATACGCTGTAACTCGGAACGCCCGCGCGAAACGGCAACAGCGGCCTCCCAGATCTGACGCCCGCTTTCGACCTCCAGTGCGGTCATTTTGCCACTGGCAAAACCCGCCATAACGAGACCCTCGTCAACCAGCGGTGTACTGGTACCACGCAGGGTCAACACCGGAGCGGAACGATCGTGGACCCAGATCCTTTCGCCACTGTCCGCGTCCAGCCCGGCAATATTACCGTCCACAGTCTGCACAACGACCACGTCTTCATAGACCTGTGGAACCGACAACACCTCGCTGGATACCGATGTACGCCAACGTTCTTCACCGCTATCCGCGGACAGTGCTACCAGATCCGCTTCACTGCTTCCTACCAGCACCAGGCCCTCTCCCACACCAGGGCCCGCCGAGATGGCCACCCCGGTTTTGCTGCGCCAGAGGTTCTTACCCTTTTCCAGCTCGTACGCCCAGACACTTCCATTCCTGTCAGCAGCGTAAACACGCTCATCAACAACAGCTGGCACCAGCTTTACAAGCTGTTCATCGGTTCCATCGCCGGTACCGCGACTCCAGAGACTGCGTAAACGAACCTGCTTGTCAAAGGATTCGAGTTCTGCGGGCGGCTCTGAATTGTCATCGTCGCCAAACAGGGAACAGCCGCTTAAGGCAATAAGGACAACCAGCAGGGAAACAACAGACCGAATCATTGGACTGAATCGACAGCACCGGTAACATTTTCATACTTGGCGGTCAGAAACGCCTGATTTGGTGCCTGTGCAGGCATTTGATCGAGGGCTTGTTTATAGGCCCTGGCGGCCTTTTCCGGTTCGTTTTGCGCCATTGCCAGGTCGCCTTCCAGTTCTGTATACAGATAGCGATAAGCGCCCGGATCCGTGACCGTGCTCAGCAGCTGAGCTGCCGGCTCATACTGCTGCTGCTCAATCATCATCCGCGCCAGGCGCATACGCGCCGTGTGCTTGACCTCCGTCGATGCAGCATGATCCAGTGCCCACTGCAACTGAGCCTGCGCAGCAGCAAGCTCATTCTCCTGTACCGCCAGCTTGGCCAGCAACAGCGACGCAAGCGGCGCATAGGCTGAGCCGGTATAGTTGGTGATCAATTCACTGGCCTGTTTACGCACTGTCCCTGTTTCATTGCTATTTGCTGCCGCCATCATCTGCGCGTAGATATTGGACGCGTTCAATGCCTGGGTTTCCCGGTAACTGAACCAGGCCTTGCCTCCCAGCAGAATGGCTGCGCCTAGCAGCAGGCCGGTAATGATCGAACTGCCGTTCTCCTTCCACCATTTTTTTAAAGCGTCTAGCTGCTCTTTTTCCGAGGCAGGTATGTCCATCGGATGATCTCCCGTTAGTTAATATTTACCAGTCAAACAGCTGGGCAAGCCGGCCATCCAGCGCATCATAAGAAACTGTTTCCTGGTCCTTGCGTTCACGCAGAGGCTTGATGCCGATTTCGTGCCTTTGCACCTCGTCTTCACCCAGCACCAGGGCATAACGCGCCCCGCTGCGGTCGGCCTTTTTAAACTGACTCTTGAAACTGCCACCGCCACAATGGGTCACTAGGCGCAATTTCGGCAATGCGTCTCGCAGGCGCTCGGACAACAGGATTCCCTGTCGCTGCGCCTGCCCCCCTACCGTCACCATATAGAGATGAGGCGAAGTATCCGGCAGCTTGACTCCCTGGTTTTCCAGCAATGCGATTATGCGCTCCAGCCCCAGGGCAAATCCCACAGCAGGGGTTGGCCGCCCCCCCAGGTACTCCATAAGGACATCGTAACGGCCGCCAGCACATACCGTACCCTGCGCACCCAACTGATCGGTGACCCATTCAAAAACGGTGCGACCATAGTAATCCAGACCGCGCACCAGATGCGGGTTGATGTCATAGTCAAGCCCTGCGGTATCCAGCAAGCCACACAGGGTTTCAAAATGTGCCTGCGAATCCTCATCAATATAGTCAGCGAGTTTGGGGGCTTCTTCGAGCAGCGCCTGTACCTGCGGATTCTTGCTGTCGAGAATACGCAAGGGGTTGGTTTCCAGGCGGCGCTGGCTGTCCGCGTCGAGCTGGTCGTAAACGGTCTTTAGATAGACCACCAGTTCATCCCGGTATCGATCGCGCGACTCACTGGTTCCCAGGGAATTCACCTGCAGAGACAGCTGCTCCAGGCCCAGTCGTTGCCACAAGCGTGCCGTCAACATCAGAATCTCGGCATCAACATCCGGCCCCTCAAGCCCGAACACTTCGACGCCAACCTGGTAAAACTGGCGATAACGACCTTTCTGCGGACGTTCGTGCCGGAACATCGGGCCCGTATACCAAAGGCGTTGCACCTGCTTGTTTGTGAGGCTGTGTTGAATACAGGCACGCGCGCAGCCGGCTGTTCCCTCCGGGCGCAGGGTCAGGCTGTCGCCGTTACGGTCCTCAAAGGTATACATTTCCTTTTCTACAATATCCGTCACTTCGCCAATCGATCGTTTGAATAACTCGGTTTTCTCAACGATCGGCATGCGGATCTCGCGGAATCCGTATGCTTCAAGAACGGCGCGAATCGTGTCTTCCGCAAACTGCCACACGGATGACTGCTCCGGCAGAATGTCATTCATACCACGTATGGCCTGCAGGGCATTCGCCATATCAATCATCCAGGGTAAGACGTGCCACTTTGCCACGCTGATGCGATGCTATATCCACTGCCTCACCCCTGTAGGTGATTTCGACGCCGGGCGCATTGCCGAGCAGAATCTGTATCGGCGGTTCAGCACGAATCGTGCGCTCGCTACCGGCAGGCTGTGTACCGACAACCAGCTTGCGACCATTGGCTTCCATCTCCACCCAGCTGTCTTCGAGGAAACGCATTTGTACAACTGCAGGCCCAGCCACTTGTGGAGCAGCCTTGTGGGACTCAGATGACTTTTCCTTGTCAACCTCTGCCTCGACCCCAAGCGCCTGCGTCGGCTCAGACTGCTTTTCTTCATCGGGGTCAGACTGGTCAACAAGCGCTTCACCGACCCCGGATTGATCGGTTTCGGGCACCTCCGCTTCGATGACCGGGTCCTCCCAGAGCGGCAACTCATCCGGCGCGGACAATAGAACAGATTCAGCTGACTCTGGCGATGCTTCTGATTCTTCCGTTCCTGCCAATGGCAGCTGCAACTGATCTGACACCGGTTCACTGCTACGCTGTGACCATAATCTTTCCACGGCGGGCACACCGTAGATAATCATGACTGCCAGGGCAGCCAGTACCAGACTCCACAGTAGCCATTTCCCGCGTGGCAATGAAACGCCCGATCGACGAATGCCGACGCGCTTTAGCGGCGCAGGCCGGTACTCGTTCAGGAGGGGTAGCTGTGCTGTCAACGACGTATCATCAAGACCCAGCAAACGCGCATAGGACCTGACATAGCCACGCAGAAAAGTCGACGCCGGGAGTTTTGCTTCATCCCCGCGTTCGATGGCGCCCACAACTGCCGGCTGCAGATGCAAATCGGCAGCCACCGAATCCAGACTGCGTTGCTGCTGCTCGCGAGCTGCCGCCAGCGTCGCGCCAACAGAAGCCAGCCCGAGCTGCCGCTCCTGGTCAGTATCGGCTTCCCTATCGTTCAAGCTGCTTGCGCTCCCACTGTACCAGCGCCTGGGTTTCGTCCGACTCGGGATGCTGATTCTTGAGTACCAGAGCGTAGCTGGCCATCGCGTTCCTGTCGTCGAGCGCCGCTTCTGCTTGCACACCAATCCATAAGAACTCGGGTGTCAATGCTTCCACTTCCTGCAAACGCTGTAGATAAGCCCTGGTCGCGAGATATTTCTGCTGCGAAAAGCTGCTACGTATCATATCGCGCAGGGCGGGTTTATATTTCGGGTTCACCTGCAAGGCATTGCGAAAATATTTGTCCGCCAGTTCTATATCCGGGCGTTTTCGTGCACAGATCCCGGCATTGGTATATACCATCTCCGGGTAACGATAGAGGGGATCTCTTAGCGCCGCCATAAACATTTTATCGGCTTCTTCGAGGCGCCCGTTGCGGCACAGGTACTGCCCATAATTGTTGAGCGTCAGCGAATCTCCCCGATTCAGGTTGTATGCTTTGCGGTAGTGTTTGTCAGCCAGCTTATCTTCACCGAGTTTTTCGTACAGAATCGCAATCGAAGTGTGTGCGAGCTGGTAATCCGGATTCTGCTTGATGGCCTTCTTCAACTTTTCCATGGAGGATTCGTACATGCCTTCGCGCATGTACTCAATACCCAGCTGGGTATTGATTTCTGCAGGGTCCTGTTTTTCCCCGTTCTTGCCGGATCTTGTCTGACCTGAAGAACAGGCGCCAAGTAATGAAACCGTCAACACCAAACACACCACAAAAAAACCACGCATCAACTCAGGCCTCCAGTTGCTTCTGCCGCAAAGCGTTCACGACGCCGCGTACGATCCTTGAAATCACCCGCCAGCTGTCCACAGGCGGCATCAATATCATCTCCCCGTGTCTTGCGGGTAATAGTCACAATCCCCGAACGATGCAGGATGTCACGAAAATTTTCGATGCGTTCCGGACCGCTCCTGCGATACAGCGTGGCAGGAAACGGGTTAAAGGGAATAAGGTTCACCTTGGACGGTACATGCCGCAACAACTTCGCCAAAGCCCGCGCCTGCTCGTCGCTGTCATTCACTCCATCCAGCATGACATACTCAACCGTGAGTCGACGCCTGCCTTCACCGACATAGTTTTTACAAGCCTGCAGAACTTCGCGAATAGCATACTTCTGATTCAGGGGTACCAGCTTGCTGCGCAACTCATCATCCGCGGCGTGCAGCGACAAGGCCAGGCTGATATCCGTCACCTCTGTCAGGCGCTGAAGGCCCGGCACGATACCCGCTGTACTCAGGGTCACCCGCCGCTTGGATAATGCATAGGCGAAATCATCCTGCATCAGGTGAGTGGCGCGCACCACATTATCAAAATTCAGCAGGGGCTCACCCATGCCCATGAACACGACATTGGATACCGGCCGTGAATCATCGCCGCCGAGCAGGCGATTAACCGTCCACAGCTGGCCGATAATTTCCGCGCAGGTCAGATTCCGGTTAAAACCCTGCCGGGCGGTCGAACAAAAGCTGCAATTGAGTGCACAGCCCACCTGCGAAGAGATACACAACGTGGCCCGCTCGGACTCGGGAATGTATACGCTTTCAATACGATTCCCATCAGCAAGCTCAAAAAGCCATTTGCGTGAACCATCCGCAGAGCTCTGATCGGCAACAATAGTCAGACCACGAATCTCGGCTACCGCCCGCAGATCTTCACGCAGCGCCTTGCTGAGGTTTGTCATGGCGTCGAAATCCTCAACGCCCTGCTGGTGAATCCACTTAAGAACCTGTTGAGCGCGAAAAGGTTTTTCACCACGGGTCTCAAACCAGGCTGCCATGGCAGACCGGTCGAAATCCATCAGGTTCAGTTTTTTTTGTTCCATGCCCATAATTACAGATCTAAACAGTCCCGCACGGCACACCGGCGTGCGGCTCGAATACCACACTCCTTCTGCGCCCTGCTCTTTAAATCGGATGTTTGGTAAATGCCCGGAAAATCTGTGGCTTAGCCCACTGAAAATCAATTGCCTAGTGTACCTGCTCAAGCGGGATGCAGGCAATCGGGATCAGCGAGTACAGTTAGCGAACGACCTTCCGGCAAGCACTGAAAAAACCCTGAGCAGTAATAATAACACATTGAATTAATTGATAATACAATAGGATCATCCCGGTTGCCGGCAATTCTTACGGCGCATTTCTCAAGCTAACCGGGAATGCCTGATGATCGCTATGTAGAGCGCTCAGACCACGATTCCAGGCTGAACGAGTGGCTATTGTTGTTTATTGGCAGATCTGGCCTGAGAATCGAAGGTAAGGTCGCACCGCGGGATTAAGCCACCCAGACTATTCGCGCTCTTCAATCCACGCCATTTGAATGGCTTCGAGGATCTTTTCACCGGAATGTTCGGGCTCATCGTCAAATTCATCCAACTCCAGCACCCATTTGCGCAAATCCACGAAATTCACACGCAGGGGGTCAACATCCGGATATTTTTCATCCAGCTCAATAGCTATATCGAGTGAGTCTGTCCACTTCAAGCTCAAGACATATCTCCTATATCACCTAGTGGTTCTCGCTCACCATATTGATTGTGTATTTGGGAATTTCAATCACCAGGTCCTGATCGGCAAGTTCAGCCTGGCAACTCAGGCGTGAGTCAGGTTCAAGACCCCAGGCCTTGTCCAGCAAATCGTCTTCATCTTCATCAGATTCTTCCAGAGAGTCGAAACCCTCCCGCACATAGATGTGACAAGTGGTACAGGCGCAGGATTTCTCGCAGGCATGTTCGATTTCTATACCATTGGCCAATGCAGCATCACATATGGTGGTGCCAGACTCGACTTCGATCACCGCGCCTTGCGGACATATTTCTTCATGGGGCAGGAAAATAATCTGCGGCATCATTTAAACCTATTTGAATTCGTCGACCGAATGGCCAGCCATGGCCTTCTGGATATTGGCATTCATGCGGCGGTCAACATAAACCGTGCTCACCGACTCCAGCTTTTCGATCGCCTTTCTGATGGCCCGGTGTTCATCACCGTTACGAAGGCGGACAAGCTTATCGGCGGCCTGCTCAATGGCGGCGCGTTCCTCGCGGTTCAGGAATTTGTCTCCGTCCTCCCGCAAGGCCGCCTGCAGGGCTTCCAGTACACGATCGGCTTCCACCTGTTGCTCGCGCAGACGGCGTGCTTCCATATCATCCTGGGCATGGTCCAGGGAGTTTCGCAACATGGTTTCGATTTCCTTATCCGTCAATCCGTATGACGGCTTGACTTCGATATGCGCCTGTACCCCGCTGGTCTGCTCCCGCGCGGTAACACTCAACAGACCGTCGGCATCGACCTGGTAACTGACACGGATACGCGCAGCACCCGCGGTCATGGGGGGTATGTCGCGCAGCTCAAATCGCGCCAGCGAACGGCAGTCCTCCACCAGTTCCCGCTCACCCTGTACGATGTGCAGTCCCATAGCCGTCTGGCCGTCCTTGAAGGTGGTGAATTCCTGTGCGCGGGCAACCGGGATGGTGGTGTTTCGAGGAATGATTTTCTCGGTCAGCCCCCCCATGGTTTCGATGCCCAGTGACAATGGTATGACATCGAGCAGCAACATTTCATCTTCGGGTTTGTTGCCTGCAAGGATATCAGCCTGCACCGCCGCACCAATCGCCACGACTTTGTCGGGATCGATATCAAGCAGCGGCTCACGGCCGAAAAACCCGCCCACCATGGCGCGCACTTTTGGCACCCGCGTGGATCCGCCTACCATGATAATTTCCTCAACTTCCCCGGCGCCAATCCCGGCGTCACGCAGGGCACGACGACAAGGCGCCAGTGTTTTTTTCACCAGCGGTTCAATCAACTCATCCATCTTCCGACGGGTCAGCTTTCCCTGCCACTGTATGCCGTTATCAAGATGCAGGCTGAGGTCGGCCTCTTCGCACTCGGTGAGCTTTTCCTTGGCCGCACAGGCCTCGTGCAACAAACGACGTTGCAGGGAATGATTGACATCGTCACTCACACCAGCCTGCCCCATTATCCAGAGTGCGATAAGGCGATCCATATCATCGCCACCCAGCGCCGAATCTCCGGCGGTAGCCATGACCTCGAAAACGCCCTGATTCAGGCGCAAAATGGAGATATCGAAAGTGCCGCCACCCAGGTCATAGACCGCGATCACGCCGTCCCCACCCCGGTCCAGACCATAGGCAACTGCAGCGGCGGTGGGCTCATTAAGCAGGCGTAATACGTTCAGTCCGGCCAGCTTGCCCGCGTCCTTGGTCGCCTGGCGTTGCGCATCGTCAAAATAAGCCGGCACGGTAATCACTACGCCGCTGAGTTCGCCGCCCAGCGTGTCTTCCGCCCGCCGCCTGAGTTCATCGAGAATATCCGCGGACACCTGCACCGGACTACGCTCACCCGCCACCGTGTGTATCAGGGGCATAGCGGATTCACCCGACACAAATTCGTAAGGCAGGTTCGATCCCAGCGTTTTTACATCCTGCAGTCCACGCCCCATCAGGCGTTTCACGGAAATGATGGTATTGAGTGGATCAAGGGTCGCCTGCGCCTTTGCGGCGGCGCCAACCTGGTGTCCGCCATCCTCGCGATAACGAACCACCGAAGGCAACAAATGTCTGCCCTCGCTGTCGGGCAAGGTATCCGCCGTGCCACTGCGCACACTGGCAACCAGCGAATTAGTCGTGCCCAGGTCAATACCCGCTGCCAGACGGTGCAGGTGCGGCGCGGTGGTTTCACCGGGTTCTGAGATCTGTAGTAGGGCCATTATCGTCGGGTCGCACGGCAGTAGGCGGGTACAGCTTTGCAAGACACGCGGTAAATACATCCCTGTACGCTCGACGGCCGCATCCCTGCGACCGACGGTCTTGCAAAGCTGTACCCGCCTACTGCCGTACTCATTAGTTAGTACAATTCATCTTCCAGATCCGCTTCCAGCTCCTGAACTTCCTCTTGCAGGCGCTTGAAGAACTGCATTCTCAACACCAGTGTAACCGCCTGTTCGAATTCCGCGTCATCATCAAGCGCCTGGGCAAGCGCTGACTCCAGTGCTCCGTACTGGCTGCGAATCTCTTGCGCAAGCCGGTCCAGCGCCTGCAAGGGGTCATCCTGCTCGCGAATCTCCGCGAGGTTTTCACGCAACTCCATTTGCCGCATCAGAAAAGCAGGATCCTGGTGGGAGGACTGCTGATCTTCAATGGCATGACCACGCAGTTCGAGCAGATAACGCCCGCGTTTCAGCGGATCTTTCAGGACCTCATAAGCTTCATTGATTTTCGTGGTCTGCTGCATGGATATGCGTCTTTCCTGATCACTGGCACTGGCATACCTGTCCGGATGAACGCTACGCTGCATGTCCCGGTAACGCGCATCCAGCTGTGCGCGCTCCAGCACATAGCGCTGCGGCAGGGAAAACAATTCAAAATGATTCTGCGTCAGAATGGGCGGCATAATGAATAATGAACATGGGAGCAAGTATAAATCCCGCCCCGAAATCCCTTACCTGCATTCAAATGTTAAAGCTTTCGCCGCAACCGCACTCGTCTTTGACGTTCGGATTATTGAACTTGAAACCTTCATTCAAGCCCTCTTTCGCAAAGTCCAGTTCTGTGCCGTCGATGTAAACCATGCTCTTCGGGTCAACGACCACTTTAACGCCCTGAGCTTCGAATACCACATCGCCTTCATCAAGCTCATCGATGAATTCCAGCACGTAGGCCATGCCGGAACAGCCGGATGTGCGCACACCCAGACGAAGACCCAGTCCCTTACCGCGTTGCTGAAGAAAGGATTTAACCCGGTCCGCCGCCGCATCTGTCAAGGTAATTGCCATGTGTAAACCTCTATTAGTGAGCAGCCCATTGTACAGAATTGAGATCAATACCGTCCTTGTACATCTCCCACAGGGGCGATAAATCACGCAGTTTGCCAATTTTACCCTTTACCAGATCAACGGTGTAATCAATCTCTTCTTGTGTGGTAAAACGACCGATGCTGAAGCGTATGGAACTGTGCGCCAGCTCATCATTGCGCCCTAAGGCACGTAACACATAAGACGGCTCCAGACTGGCACTGGTACACGCCGACCCGGACGAGACGGCAAGATCCTTCAGGGCCATGATCAGGCTTTCACCTTCCACGTAATTGAAGCTGATATTGAGATTACCGGCGATTCGATGATCCAGGTCACCGTTGATATACACTTCTTCGGTATCCTTGAATCCATCGAGCAGACGATTACGCAAAGCCAGGATACGCTCATTGTCAGCGGCCATTTCCTCCCTGGCAAACCGGAACGCTTCACCCATGCCGACAAGCTGGTGTGTTGCCAGGGTACCGGATCTCAGGCCGCGCTCATGACCACCACCGTGCATCTGGGCTTCCAGACGAACACGCGGCTTACGGCGCACATACAGGGCACCAACGCCCTTGGGACCATAAATCTTGTGGGCAGAGAACGACATCAGGTCGACTTTCAGGGTCTGCAGGTCAATTGGCACCTTACCGGCACTCTGCGCAGCATCCACATGGAAAATAATCTTACGCTGGCGACAAAGTTCGCCAATGGCTTCGATATCCTGGATGACGCCTATTTCGTTATTGACATGCATAACACTCACCAGAACGGTGTCGTCACGCAAGGCCTGTTTGAATTTTTCCAGATCCAGCAGACCACTGGATTCGGGGTCCAGGTAGGTGACTTCATAACCTTCACGCTCGAGCTGGCGACAGGAATCAAGTACCGCCTTGTGTTCGGTCTTGAGGGTGACGATGTGCTTGCCGTTTTTCTTGTAGAAGTGGGCAGCACCTTTAATGGCAAGGTTATCCGACTCGGTAGCACCGCTGGTCCAGATAATTTCCCTGGCATCAGCATTGACCAGGGCAGCAACATTCCGGCGTGCTTCTTCCACAGCCTCATCAGCCTGCCAGCCAAATACGTGCGAACGCGAAGCCGGATTCCCGAATTGCCCCAGCGGGGTCAAATAGGTACACATCCTTTCCGCCACTCGAGGATCAACCGGCGTGGTCGCCGAATAATCGAGATAGATCGGTGTCTTTACATTCATATCCAATTACACCTGCTTAATAGTCAAAACCGCCTCACCAGCCAGCCGCCCGGCTGGCCTTCTGCACCCATTTCACCTGCTGCCCGAGAGCGGTCAGCACGCGTTCGATATCCGCTTCCGTAGTGTCCCTGCCAAGGCTGATGCGTATCGCACCGCGGGCCGACTCGGCATCCACGCCCATCGCCATCAACACGTGGCTTGGTCCGGTCTTGCCACTGGAACAGGCTGAGCCACTGGAAACCGCGATGCCGGCCCGGTCGAGCTGCATCAACAGGGTCTCGCCATCGATACCTGCGATTGCCAGCTGAACCGTATTGGGCAAGCGTTCGGCATGTTCGGCAAAAACGCTGATCTCCGGGTAGCGGGCCAGCCCTGTTTCCAGGCGATCGCGCCACCGTCTGGTGTGTGCAACACGCTCTGCCAGCTGCATTTTGGCCAACTCCGCCGCCACACCAAAACCCACTATGCCGGCGACATTCTCGGTACCGGCACGGAAGCCTCTTTCCTGTCCACCGCCGACCATCAGCGGCGCCAATTCCAGCGATTTATCGACAATTAACGCACCCACACCTTTGGGTCCGTAGATTTTGTGTGCCGATAATGTCATGAGTTGCACACCACTGGATTCGAAATCCAGCGCCATTTTACCGGCCGCCTGGATCGCATCGCTATGAAATACAGCGCCGACGGATCGCGCCGATTCAGCCAGTCCGGCGACGTCCTGAATAACGCCGGTTTCATTATTGGCGGTCATCACCGACACCAGGCGGGTGTCCCGGTACAGCTTTTCAATCAGCGCCTCGGATGTAACACGGCAGCGACTATCAACTTCAATCAGATCCAGCTGCCAGCCCCGGGTAGCCAACGCCCTCGCCGGTTCCAGCACCGAGGGGTGTTCGATGCCGCTGACGGCCAGTCTTCCAGGTTGCCGTCCCCAGCTTACAGCGTGTAACGCCAGGTTATTCGCCTCGGTACCGCCGCTGGTAAATATCACCTGGCTGGCCTGCGCGCCCACCAACGCTGCAACCTGTTCGCGGGCGGTATCGATCCTGGCACGCGCCGCACGACCAAACTGATGGGTGCTGGATGGATTGCCCGCTATGCCGGACAAACAATCTGTCATCGCATCCAGCACACGGGCGTCCAACGGCGTACTGGCGTTGTAATCCAGATAGAGTTTCACTGGGATAACCTCGCCGGATCAGGCTGTATCGGCGGCCCTGCCGGTTGGCGCCAGATCGACCGCGATGCCCTGCCTCGCGGCATCTTTCAATGCGGTTTGCTTGGCCCGCCCCTGTTCTACTAATTGCCCAAGCGAAATCTCGCTCAGAAACACATGAATCTGATCGCTCAATTCGGTCCAGAGGTCATGGGTCAGGCAGCGTCTGCCGTCATGACAATCACCTCGTCCACCACAACGGGTGGCATCGACACTTTCATCAACCGCCGTGACCACCGCCGCTACCGGTATTTCCGATGCCGAGCGGCTGAGCGAATAGCCGCCGCCGGGTCCGCGGGTACTGGCGACCAGCCCGTGTTTACGCAGCCGGGTGAACAATTGTTCCAGATAGGACAGGGAAATACCCTGGCGTTCGGAAATGGCCGCCAGTGTAACCGGCCCATTTTCGGCGTGTAACGCCAGGTCCAACATTGCAGTGACCGCGTAACGGCCTTTGCTGGTCAATTTCATGCCACCCCGCCCTGATTAAACTCTCGAAAAGCCCGCTCAAAATGCCATAACTGAGTAAAACAGTCAAGAATTATCCGGGTTGGATTTTAAAGGTTTTTCCGATTCCTCGCCGGTTTCAATGGCTTCCGTCTTGCAAGCACTTTCCAGCTCGCAAGCCTCCAGGTCAGGCAGCCGTAAATCGTCAACATCCACACCCAGGCCCTTCAAACCCCGACACATTTCCTCCAGCCGTTTATCCATAATGTGAATATGATCCAGCATATTATTGATGGCGTTGGCCACCGGGTCGGGCGCATCCTTGGTACTGCCGTAGGCGTCAAACCCCATTTTCCTGGCAATCGCCTCACGGCGTTCGTCCTGGCGGGTTTTACTGCCACCGACGACGCGGCCGGGCACGCCCACCACAGTTGCACCAGCCGGAACATCCTTCAGCACCACCGAATTGGAACCAATACGCACATCGTCTCCGATCATAATCGGCCCCAGCACCTTGGCTCCGGCACCAATGACAACGTCACAACCCAGGGTCGGGTGGCGTTTGCCTTTTTCCCAGCTGGTACCACCCAGGGTGACACCGTGATACAGCGTACAGTCATCACCAATCTCGGCGGTTTCACCAATGACCACACCCATCCCGTGGTCGATAAAAAAGCGCCGCCCGAGTTTCGCACCAGGATGAATCTCGATACCCGTGAGCCAGCGCGCCAGGTTGGAAATAATCCGTGCCAGCCAGGGCAAGCCGTTACGTGACAAGGCATGGCTTAACCGATGGGCCATCACCGCGTGAAAACCCGGGTAGGTCGTGATAATCTCAAAGCGGGTACGGGCCGCCGGATCGCGGTCGAATACACAGTCGAGATCTTCGCGCAATCGCTCCCACATAGTGTCACCTTAAATTTACTGAGTTATGGATACTATACAGGCTGAAGGCGACGATTTCGCAGTACAGTACGTGCTATTTACGCCGATTGTATAAGCGCGGGTTTGCCGTCGCAAAGGGCACAAAGGCCACCAGCAGGTATTTCAATTTTCAGTGATTAACCTGTTTACCCGCGGTATTCCCGGCTAACAGGTCTTGACCTGAAAACCCGGGTTTTCACCTGTACTTTTTATTCATGGCAGTCAGAATTCCACGCAGGATGTTTATCTCGTTTTGATCGGGCCGGGTACGCCCGAACAGACGGCGCAGCCGCCGCATGAGCTGTTTTGGATTTACCGGATCAAGAAACTCCAACTCCACCAGGGTATCCTCAAGATGGTCGTAGAAATGTTCCATCTGTCGGGCGGTTGCGTAATCAATCGCTGTCTGACCGGTATTCGCCCTGTACCCGGCGAGCAACCTCAGTTCGTAAACGATGACCTGTACGGCGGCCGCGATATTCAGCGAGGGGTACTCCGGATTGCTTGGAATCTGCACCAGATAGTGACAACGGTCAAGTTCTTCGTTGCTCAGTCCGGTGCGTTCCCGGCCAAACAGAATGGCCACCGCTTTAGCATCGGACTGCTCATAGACCAGCTTTGCACAGGCACGCGGGTCAAGCATTGGCACCGGCAAACTGCGACTGCGTGCACTGGCACCGATCACCAGAACTGCATCGGCAATTGCTTCATCCAAGACGCCGAAACAACGCGCTCGGGCCAGCAGGTCATCGGCACCGGAAGCACGGGCGGTGGCTTCTGCACTGGGATAACGCTGGGGATCAACCAGGCACAATTCACTCAACCCCATGTTTTTCATGGCTCGGGCTGCCGCACCGATATTGCCGGGGTGACTGGTATTGACGAGTACAATACGGGGTTGTTTCATGGCTTCTTCGGCACACATCGGGGGGTACACTAGATATGTTGAAACGAAAATGGTATGGCTGTACCGAGTTCGGACAATCCAGCCGCCAGCATCACCAGCCGGTCAAAACCGATTGACACACCGGAGCACGCGGGCAGCCCGGATTGCAACGCGGCGACGAGGTGTTCATCATAGTCGACGCCTGCTTGCCCTGACTGTTCACGAATCCTGTTTTCGTTTTTAAAGCGCTGGCGCTGTTGCCTGGCATCCACCAGTTCGTGAAAGCCATTGGCCAGTTCGACACCATTGAGAAAAAGTTCGAAGCGTTCCGCCACCGCCGGCGAGTCTTCCCGTATACGCGCTAATGCCGCCTGGCTTGGCGGGTAGTCAACGACAAACAACGTCTGATCGGCGAATCGTGGTTCAAGCCAGTGCGTCACCAGAAGATCCAGCCAGGGATCCAGTGCATTGTCATCCATGCCGGCCGGCACGGACGCGAGCTGCTGCTCGGCGAACTGCCGAAATGCCGACACGCTGTCGGACCAGGGATCAAGACCTGTCGCGTCCAGGAACCACTGCCGGTAACCGATGCGTTGCGCCGGACGGTAGTCGAAAAAACCTTCCAGGGTGAACGCGAGCAATACATCTATCTCATCCATCAAGGCGTGATGGTCCATGCCTGGACGGTACCATTCCAGCATCATGAACTCCGGGTTATGCTTGCGTCCTAACTCACCGTTACGAAACACGTGTGCCAACTGGTAGATCGGTCCACAACCGGCTGCCAGTAAGCGTTTCATGAAGAATTCCGGTGAGGTGTGCAAATACAGCGGCAAATCGTCGGCACTGTACGGCCCCCGATAACTACTGCGAAAGGACTCAATGGCAGGGTCGGTATTACCGAAACGGGACAATCCCGGCGTATCGACTTCCAACACGCCTTTTTGCGTAAAAAAAGAGCGAATACGCGCCAGCAAAGTGGCGCGTATTTTCATTACTTCGAGACTGGCACCGGGCCGCCAATCGTTGTTTTCGGCACTGTCAGTCTTTGGCACGGCCGACGTATTCGCCGGTTCGAGTATCGACTTTGACAACCTCATCAACATCGATAAACAGAGGCACACGCACCACTGCGCCGGTTTCCAGCGTTGCCGGCTTACCGCCACCACCGGACGTATCACCACGAACACCGGGATCTGTATCGGTCACCGTCAATACCACGAAATTGGGTGTTATTACGCTGATGGGAGCACCGTTCCAGAGGGTCACCTGGCAGATATCCTGCTCTTTTAACCACTTGGACGCATCGGCAACGGCCGTTGCATCGGCGGCAATCTGCTCATAGGTCTCCGGGTCCATAAAATGCCAGAATTCGCCGTCGTTATAGAGATACTGCATATCGCTTTCCATAACGTCGGCAGCGTCCACGGTTTCGCCCGATTTGAAGGTACGCTCGATTACGCGCCCGGTTTTCAGGTTGCGAATCTTGACTCGGTTGAAAGCCTGGCCCTTGCCGGGTTTAACAAACTCATTTTCTATAATGGAACAGGGGTCGCCATCCTGCATGATTTTCAGGCCGCCCTTGAATTCATTGGTACTATAGGTTGCCATCGAGCACCTTTTAACAGTTAATATCCGTAAATTTGGGCGCCTATGATAACCCGAAGCCTGCGGCTGCAACAGCCGCCACACTGGCAAACCCTGCTTAGCCAGGCAATTACCGAGCCGGAACAGCTGCTGTGCGAGCTCAGACTACCGCAGAGCCTGTTACCGGTCGCCGCGCGGGCATCCTCCGAGTTCAAATTGCGCGTACCCCGCGGGTTTCTGGCACGCATGCGCCAGGGCGATCCTGACGACCCGCTGTTGAGACAAATCCTTCCGCTGGGCGAAGAACTCCGCAGTGTGCCAGGCTACAGCACTGATCCACTGGACGAGCTGGATACAATGCCGGCAGCAGGCGTACTGCACAAGTACCGGGGAAGAGTGTTGCTGACCCTGACAGGTGCCTGTGCCATACATTGCCGGTATTGTTTCCGCCGTCATTACCCTTACAACGAAGCCAACCCGACGCGTGACCATGACAAGACGATCGACTACCTGCGTCGTCAGCCAGAGGTCAGGGAAGTCATTCTCAGCGGCGGTGACCCTTTGACCCTGTCCGACTCACGGCTGGCCTGCCTGGTATCCAGCATCGAGACCATCGCCCGGGTAAAACGCCTGAGGATTCACAGCCGGCTGCCTATCGTACTCCCGGAACGCATCGACCCATCGTTACTCGAATGGATGGCTGCGACACGGCTGCAAATCGTGCTGGTTATTCACAGTAACCATGCCAATGAGCTGGATGCGAACGTAGACCGGGCCATGAATCAGCTGCGCCAGGCGGGAGTCACCTTGTTAAATCAGTCGGTATTGCTGCACGGCATTAACGATAGGCCCGGCGATCTGGTTGATTTAAGCGAAAGACTGTTTGAGGCTGATGTGTTGCCATACTACCTGCACCAGTTGGACCCTGTTCAGGGTGCGGCACATTTTTCGGTGAGCGACCGGGATGCCAGACTACTGGTCGAAGAAATGCGCGGGCAATTACCGGGCTACCTGGTGCCCCGGCTGGTCCGCGAGCACCCCGGGCAGGCGTCTAAATCCCCAATTTATTAATGATTGTTTATTTATCCGGCACAAATAATATTTATAGATGGGCGGCCTGGCTCTCCCGATAATAACAACAAGCTAACCCCTCATAGCCATTCAGTTTTTGACACTGCGGACGATAGCCCCATCGGGAAGCAGTGATGACCGGGCCACAACCATGATCTGACCTGCCGATGCGAGAACCCAGCGGACGAGACTTCCATGCAACTTTCTGTACCTAACCGAATCGCACCAAAGAGCGGATCTTTTGACAGCAATCCCGCCAGCGTTAAAGGCTGGATCGGTACACTGCCAATGGCCAACATTGGTGAAACCACCAAGCTGTTATATGAAGCCCTGATCGACCTTAATCACCAGGATATACCCCCACAACAGCGTTTAAAAACGCTGGAACTGTTACACAAGCCGGTGCACTACGTCACCGAAAACATGAAAAAACACTTTATCGGCCAGCCGTTCCCACTCGCTGACAACAACCTCAAGGTGGCACACCTGTCAAGAGAAATCACCCACACGTTAGCCACCGGCTACAAGGTGCTGGTGATGGAGCAAATTGCCGGCATCGGTCGCAAGGATAAAAAGCTGCTGATTACAGCCATTCACCGCTCCATCAAGCTGTTGAGCCTGGTGTTGCTTAAAGCCTATCAAGTGTATGAACCCTACCCTGATTCTGTCTGGCTGGAGGTCCATTCACTTTACCGTTATGCAGAAGACAAACGCTTGCACAATAGCAAAGTGCGCAATGAGACCGCTCCGCAGCGGAATCCGTCCACCATCACCGACGCCTACAAGCAAATCCTGTTGCTGGCACTGGCCTGCCCCTACCGGCTTCGCCATAGCGAAGTGGAAGAAATTTATCATGCGCTGGAAGAATGGGCCCCCTGCAGCGAACTGCTGGGGGTCGGCGCAGTAGAGGACGCCCTGTTTGCAGTCAATCTGGATTCCGATCAGCCACCCAGCTACCTGGTGCTGCGCGATCAGGCCGAGATCCGCTCTACCCGGCGGCTTCTGACGACTCGAAAGATGGCAGGACAGATTCATAAGTCACTGACAAACAAGCGCGAATCCAAGCCGGGAACACCCCGGCAGCGGATTAGAACGAACACCTTACGCCGCCTCATGCTGGCCTGGGGAATGATGCCCAAACGGCGTTCTTCACGGGTCAAGGAACACTCGCAGGTTATCGCCGCCATGGGACTGAGCTCAATCCATTATTTTGTCAGTGGCGAAGTCGCATTCAATGACGCCTCGCTGGCACCGGGGTGCCATTCTGACCTGGGTATCGGGCCCGGCATCCCCCAGTTTCAGGATCGCGCACGCTTTCAGGCCACAACGCTCAGGGATCAGGAAGGTAAACTGCCCGACGTGTGGGAGATGAATTACCGTATCGAAGGTGAAGAACCGCCCTCGCGCACAGAACGGGCGGTTGCTCGCGCCGCAATCGGTGGTCTCGGGATCGATATCTCCCAGTCTGCACAGAGCTGGAAAATGGTGAACGTCAGTGCCGGTGGCTACTGCCTGTTATGGGATAATCCGGAGACAACCCGGGCACAGGTGGGTGAGTTACTCGGCATCCGCGAAGAACGCGACCCTGATACTTTTCACTGGCGCCTCGGGGTTATTCGCTGGCTGAAATTTGCCGAGAAACGGGGCCTCGAATTGGGCGTGCAGATGCTGTCACCCGGCGCTGTTGGTATAGCGGCGCGACCGGACAGAAAAATCCGCGCCAAGGACGGAGACTATACACGGGGTTTATTGCTGCCGGAAATCGCAGCAATCCAGCAGCGCTCTACCCTGCTGCTACCCTCTCCGCCGTTCAAGGTTGGTGATACCGCCATAGCAAACTGTCACGGCAAGGACGTTCGGGTCAAACTGACCAAACTGGTTGAAAATACGGGCAGTTTCGCCCAATTTCAGTTCGAATCACTGGGCGAAATCGAACGGCGAAAACGGCGCACTCCGCTGACAATGCGCAAACCCAGGGATTTTGATGATATCTGGGACTTGCTCTAGTGTACCCCGCCACTGATATTGACCCATTCAGCGTGTCAGGAAGCGGTTAGCCGCACCAACAGTAGGCGCTCTAGGCGAGGCTTGCCTCGCAGGGAATGGCCGCTCCCTTTCCAAGAGGCATAACGCGGCGGATGACCGCTTCCTGGCCCGCCCGCAGGGAGCGTCC
>Ga0209567_10000401_pt1 | contig 23473 bp, 20 predicted proteins | sample COG_12_FD_184756 | JGI IMG/M metagenome (GOLD analysis project Ga0209567, IMG submission 184756) | Pelagic marine sediment microbial communities from the LTER site Helgoland, North Sea, for post-phytoplankton bloom and carbon turnover... | ecosystem: Environmental > Aquatic > Marine > Neritic... | reverse complement strand
GGCTGGCAGCGGAACGCGGTGTGCTTGCCCGCGGAATGGGCCGAGCGGTGGTACCGGGTGCGAGTCGCCATCCGTCCGTCAGAAAAACCACTCGAGTTGTTCGACCCGCCGAGGGCAGTGCTCCTCGACGACTTCGAGGTCACGACCGACGAGAGCTGCCCAACTCAAACCCAGTGACCGCCCAAAGGCGCGAACGCCAGTTCCCCTCTTCTGACCGCGCTCGAGACCCTCTCTCAGCCGCGAGCAGTTAGTCATACGAAGCGACAAGGGCGTCGATGAAGGCTTCGAGCTGGTCACCGGGGAGCGCGTTGATCCCAGCTGCAGCGGCTCGGCCGCCGCCTGTCGGGAACTGGCGGCAGAGCTCGTCGGCGCCTCGTTTGTTGTCGAGCGGCGCGCGGACGCTGACTAGATATGTCCCGTCGGCGCGCTCGGTGAGCACGGCATGGGCCCTGCCCGGAAAAGCGTTGGCTAGGTCATTGCTGTACACGCCCGACACGCGGCGCGCCCACGCTTCGTTGGGCAGGATGAAGACCGCGGTCTTCTCCGATTCGCGGGTTCCCTTCACCGCCGCGGCCGCCGCCATGTCTTGCCGGTAGCCCGATTCCAGCTTCTCGAACGTCTCGCGCGCGTCCTCGATGAAGGCAAAGGGGGTCTGGTACGGGCGCACCAGCTCGAAGAGCTCCGCAGGCGCGAAGTGCAGATCTTCGAGGGAAGCCCCATACCCGTTGTAGTTCATGTAGATGCCGAGATTCTCGAGCAGCGCGAGCTGCTCGTCGGACAGGCCGAGAGGCGCCGCGATCGTCCGGGCGCTCGCCTTGAGGTTGTCGCCAAACGTGCCGGTGACCGCCCATTCGAGGTGCTTCCCTTTCAAATACCCGTTGACGAGAAGGCTCGTGCACACGTTGGGGTCGGTGTCGATGATCGTCGTGAGTTTGTCGTTCTCGGGGATCTCGCCCGCAAAGTGATGGTCGACGTAGAAGACCTCGGCACCCGCTTCGAGGGCTTTCAGTACGCCGTCACGATTCTTGTCGAAGCTGATGTCGAGAGCGGTGATCCGATCGCCTGCCGCGACCTCGGCCTTCGAGACCAACCCGATGTCGCGTTTCACGCCGGTGATGAGCGTGCTCTCCAACGGCTCGGCATTGCGAAGCTGGGTCAGCGCGCAAATGCCGTCGGCATCGCCATTGAAGATGTCGATGTGGGCCATGCGTCTTCCTAGCCTAGGCACCTAGGTGGCGCCAAAAGGAATCACTAGAAGCGACGCGGGGGCGGCGTGTACCCCCCCGGTCGCTGCAAGGTGTGGGTATCGAAGAAGAGTCGGAGGCTGTGGAGATACTCGCTTCGCCACGTGGTTCTACGAAGCCATGCGCGACCGATCACGAACGGAATGATCCACATCACGTGGTGCGGTCGGATCCCGCTCTGCTCCGTCCCATAGACCGGCCGTACCGGGACCTCTCGCACGCGCAAACCGCCCAACGTCAGCCAGCTGAGAAGGTCGTTCGGATACCCGTAACCTTTCCACAAGCGATCCCACTCGAGCGTCTCTTTGGCACGCCGGTTCATGGCCGCGTAGCCGCACTGAGAATCCTGCACGCGCACTCCGATCGCAACCCTGGTCAACCATGAGAACACGTGGTTGCCGAGCCATCGGTGCCAAGGCATTGCCGCGCTCGCCTCCGGCCAGCCAAGACGATTGCCCTTCACGTAGTCGGCTTCCCCGGCGATGAGGGGCGCTAGCAACGTCGGCAGGTCGACGGGGTCCATCTGCCCATCCGCGGCCATCACGGTGGTGAGATCCGCGCCGAGCAATAGCGCGTGTCTGCAGCCCGTGGCTATCGCCGCGCCCACCCCCCGGTTGACTTCGTGGTCGATCATCTCGATGTCCCGGTCGGTGGCCCGCGCGACCTTCGCGGTAGCGTCGATGCTCGCGTCGTCGACGACGATGATGTCGTCCACGAAGCTCGGAATCCCCTCGAGGGCTCCCCGAATCAGCTTCGCTTCATTGTACGCCGGCATGACGACCGCGATTCGTCTACCGTCGAGCACCGTAGCTCTCTCGAATTCGATGAAAGTCAGGCATGTAGCGACTGGCTATCGCCTCGAGATTCGCTGGTCAAGCGCTTGCAGCGAACCTTGCCACGGCGTAACCCCTTGGCGCATGGCTGAAGTCCTCTTCGTGTCCAAGCCGGTCGCCCCGCCCTGGAACGACAGCAGCAAGAACCTGGTTCGTGATATCGCGGGACATCTGAAACGGTACTCTCCGATCTTGATGGGGCGCCCCGGGCAAGCGAACCCGATCGAGCGGGGGCGCGTTGAACCGGTGTACGGCCCGGCGTCCTCGGGAGGCTTCGCACCCAGCGTGAGAGAGAACCTTGGCGTCTTGCACCATTTGCTGCTGGGGCGCTCGGCGGATCTTTGGCACTTCTTCTTCGCGCCCAACCCGAAAAGCTCCGCTGCCGGTCGCCTTGCCCGCGCGGTTCGAGGCGTTCCGAGCGTTCATACCGTGTGCAGCGTCCCCGCTGAGAGGGTAGCCGTTCGGAAGCTTCTCTTCGCAGATGCAACCGTTGCGCTGTCGCGCTCTGCGTACGAGCGCTTCCGTCAAGAGGGCGTCAGCGAGAGTGCGCTGCGAGTCATTCCGCCGTCGGTTCCGCCCCTGCCGGAGCCGACCCCTCTAGAACGGATCAACCTGCGCAAAAAACACGAGCTCCCCGAGGCCGCGCCAATCTGGATTTACCCCGGAGACCTGGAGTTTGGTGGTGGCGCCGAAATCGCATTGGAGGGCTTTGCGGCGTCGAACCGCCCGGACGCGATCCTGTTGATGGCCTGCCGCCGCAAGACGCCGCAAGCGGACGAAGCGCTCTCTCGGCTGGTCGCGCAATCAAAACGATGGGGCATCGAGTCTCGGCTCCGCTGGCTTGGAGAAACCCGCCACATCCACGAGCTCCTCGGGCTCAGCGACTTCGTCGTCATGGTCAACCGAACCGCCTATGCAAAGATGGACTACCCCCTGATAGCGCTCGAATCGATGTGCCTCGGCCGGCCAGTGCTCGTCGGAAAAGGCACTCCGTCCGCGGAGCTGGCGGAGAGTGGCGGGGCCGTCGCCGTCGAGACGAGCGGCGAAGCCTTGGCCGAAGCTATCGAAAGTCTCAGCGCCGACCGGGCGACGTATGCGGAAATTGCGCACGAGGCGCGCGCACTGGCGACTTCGAGGTTTTCGCCGCAAGAAGTCGCAGCGGCCTACGAGCTGCTCTATGGGGAAATCCATGCGTGAAGAACCCGAACAAAGGGCACGGCAATACTACGACGACTTCAGCGACTCGTACGAGCGAGGCCGGGGCTACGGCTACCATCAAATGATCGACGACCTGGAGGTTCAGGTCACCACACCGTACGCGCGGGATGCGCGGGTGCTCGAGCTCGGCTGCGGCACGGGACTGATCCTCGCGCGTGTCGCAGAGGTCGCGAAGGAAGCTGTCGGTATCGATTTGTCGGAGGGAATGGCGCAACGCGCGAAGGACCGCGGCCTCGCCGTGCACATCGGGAGCGTCTGCGACCTTCCCTTCGAGGATGACCAGTTCGATCTGGCGTACAGCTTCAAAGTGCTCGCGCACGTCCCCAACATCGACAGGGCGGTGCGGGAGGCGGCTCGCGTGATTCGGCCGGGCGGGCATCTCTTGCTCGAGTTCTACAACCCGTGGAGCCTCCGCTACCTCGCGAAGAAGGCCGCGGGCCCCCAGCGGATCGGCGAGGACCGAACCGAGGCGGATATCCTCACGCGGTGGGACTCGCCGCGCGCGATCCCAAGGCTTTTGCCGCCTAATCTAGAGCTCGTCGACTACTACGGCGTCCGGGTGCTCACGCCGTTCGCGGCCGTCCACCGCCTCCCGTGGGTAGCGCGCGCCCTGAGCAGGGCCGAGCTCGCCGCCAGCCACTCGCCACTTCGATACTTCGGTGGCTTCCTCATCGCAGTCTTGCGCAAGTCCTGAGGGGAGCACACCACTGGAGCCGCGTCTGTCCACAGGGTACCATTCGTGGCCGTGGCCGCAGCTCGCATCACTTCATCGCAAAGAGACGTCGTTAGCGAAGCTCGGGGCCTTCGTCAACAGGTCCTCCAAACGGCTCTGCTCGTGGCCGTCGTGGCCGGCGGTTTAGGCTTCGTCCGAACCCTGATCGACGCCATAGAGCGCGGTGCATGGAGGGTCGTCGGGGAGGCTGTGGTGATGTACGTAGGGTTCATCGCGCTGCTCCTCGCGAAACGTCTCCCGTATTCGGTTCGGGCTCTGGGCTTTCTCACCCTTCTTTACGTCGTGGGCATCGTGGCGTTGCTTTCCGTTGGCTACCTTGCGGTTCCCGTCTTGATCCTGGCAGGTCAAAGCGTGCTTGCGTCCGTGCTATTCGGGCGCCGAGTCACGCTGATCACCCTAGGCCTGAACATACTCGCGTTGCTCGCTGTCGGGGCGGTGTTGTCGAGCGGCATCGCGGTGGTCGAGACGACGGCCTTCTACGATCCGGCGGTGTTCATGAACTGGCTACGCGTCACCGCGATTTTCGCTGTCTTTTGCGGCATTGCGGTCGTCAGCGTCGACGTCATCACCAACCACCTGAACCAAAGTCTTCGAGATCAAGCGGAGCTCATCGAAAATCTGAAGGGTGCGATGCAACTGCGCGATGAAGCCGAAAGCCAACGACGCACAGCAGAATCGCGCCTTCGAGACGCGCAGCAGAAGCGGGAAGACTGACGTTTAGCCCGAGCGGGCCCGGGACGTCGGCGCAACCATGTGCTCCCTGCGAACCTCGACTCGGAACAGAAGGCTCGCCAGAAGGCCTATCGCCGCGAACGCGCCGAGGAACAGGAAGAAGTGCTGGTGTCCGGTGACGCCTGGAGATCGATCGAGTAGCCAGCCGGCAGTGAGGGCAACGAACACATCAGGCGTGTAGCCGATGACCGAGACCAAGCCGACCGCAGTACCAGTCGCTTCGATCGGGACAGACCCTTCTTCGAAGAGGGCGAAATAGATGCCACGCAAGCCGAAGACTGCCGCACAGGTGACGAGCACATTGGCGTAGAGGACCCACGGCGTCGACGGCACCGGCTCGGTCAGGCCAAACCACGAGTAGGACGCGATCATGGTTGCAAAGCAGAGCGCCGAAACACGCGACGAGGTGAAGCGGTCGCCGAGCAAGCCGGCGCCGACCGCTGCAACCGGCCTGACCCACGCGCTCACCGCGGTGACCTTCGCGCCCTCGACCTCATTCATTCCGTACGCCTGCACCGCGAACAGCGAGTAGTTGTCGATGCCCTTGTAGCCCACGTAGGCACTTACGACGATGAGCGCTTGGAGCCATACGGTGCGCAGACGTATCACCTTTCCGATGTTGCGAAGCGCGGTTCGGGGGGTGTGCGCTTGCGCTTCTGGTTCGGGCACGAAGAACCAGCAGAGGAGGCCGGCACCCGCGGTCACTGCGGTGTATACGAGGATGACGCCTTGGAGCGCTTCCCTACGCTCGCCGGCTGTCGCGGTCATCGGATCGTCGGGCAGCAATGCCTGAAACACAACCACAGCCCCTGCCGCAACGACCGCAGCCAGAAGTCCCCGGCCACCGTCCAGAATCCCGTACGCACGACCTTGTTCGTCGTGGCCGCCCCACTCTCGGGTCGCCCGGATGAGCGCGCCCCAGAACAACAGAATGGTCGTCAGCCCCCAATAGGCAAACAGTAGCCACATGCCGCGATAACCCGGAAAGCTGGCGAAGTAGAGGCCCCCGAGGCTCGTGGAAAGCAGCGACCCCGTAAGAAGACGGCGGGCGGGAAACCGATCGGCTAGCGGTCCGCCCGGAAAATAGGCGAGCATCGCGACCACGCCGTACACGGCCTGAACCGCGCCGAGCTCGGTATTCGTGAAGTCGAAGACCTGCAGAACGGTAGGCCGAAAAAACCGCGCCACGTGAAACGGCAAGCTGAACACCGCCTCACCTGCGATGACCAGGCAGCCAATGAACATCACGCGCTCGAACCCGGCGCGGCGCCGCAGCAGTCTAACCAACGGAGGTCAGGCCCATCGGATGCCCGGCTGGAAAGTGCTCCACTGGTCGACGAGCTCGCCATTGCGAAAGACGTCCAACCGGGAGAGCCAACGGATGCCGTCACCTTCCCACGGGTGGTAGAACACGAAGTCGCCCACCTCGAGGGCGACCTGTCGAGAGCCTAGCCACTCAGCCTGATTGGACAGGAGATTGTTGACCCCCTCCCCTCCCCCAGGGACCACTGTGTTCTCGACCAGCCCGTCGGGAAACACTTGCTCGCCGGCAAAGCCTCCGCCCACCACGTGGAAGCTGACTTCGAGGTTGGGATCATCCTCGGCTAGGCCGGGAAGGAAACCCGGCGCAAACGGAATTTCCGCAGGGTCGACTTTCTTGAGCACCGGAGAGGCGAGAAATGTCGCCCGCCGCAGCTCTTGGGCCGGTAGGTCGGCGAAGTTGAATGGAAAGAAGAAAGCCGAGCCCATGGCGATCTCGTTGACGGGGGTTTGCAGGTCGTTGGTGTAGCGATGGTAGGTGCGACTGCCGCCACTGTTGTGAACCAGGGGTCCTTCGAAGAGCGCTGGGAAGGCCTCGGTACCGGCCTGGACGAAATCGGCATATCGCTGCTGAACCTGGGTAAACTCCCTGTCGGGATTGGCGCCAGTCGGCGCGAAGGGTACGTGACCCTCGTAGCCCATGAACCCGGTGAACCGGAGTCGGCTCGAGCCGTCGATGATCGATAGCATCGCCAGGAGCTCGTCGTCATCGATCGCGCCTCCTCGACGCAGACCGACGTCGATCTCGACAGCGACATTGATAGTGGTGCCGCGCTGGTCCGCGAAGTCCCGATACTCGGCGAGTCGTTCCGCGGTGTCGACCAGCCAACGGACGGAGCTTGCGGGATTTGAATCGCCAGGGTGGCGTTCGTCGAGCGTGGCAAAGGTGCGAGCGGCGGCTTCTACGGTGGCGGGTCGCCCGAGGAGAATGTCGATGTCGCTGCCGAAGCGGCAGAGGAGATCTCTAGTCATCCCCTCGGAAAACGCCATGACCCGGTTCGTGCAGGCCGCGAGCATCATGTATTCGAGCAAGTTGATGCTCGGGAGACTCTTGGCGACCAGCCTGAGCGCGATGCGGGAGCCGAGCTGATCGCCGACTAACTTCATATTGTGATCGACCGCATCCAGATCGACCAGCGCCGACTCTCGACCGGCCGCCTTTGTTCGAAGCTCCTCGTTCCAGGTCGCGAACCGGGTTTCGTCAGGCGGCGGAGACGACGCACCGATCTGATCGGTACACCGATCGCTTTCAAAGGCGGGAAGAGGCGCTGGCGTTCCTTCGCCAGGCGCACATGCCGCGCCGGAACTGCCTCCGGTGTCGCCACAAGCCGCCAACGAACCCGCAACCGCAGCGGCGGAAGCGACCATCCACTGCCGTCGGGACTGCCCACTGCCAGGCAGCCGCTCTTCTACGGGAGAAGCCGTCGAGGGCTTCTCGTCAACTCGCTCGCTCATGTCACCCTCCGTACCGCTCGTCGGTCTGTGTTCTACTTCAGCGAAAATGCGATCGCGTCCTCGGTGTCCGCGAAGTCCGTCGTGAGATATCGATCGTACCCGATTCGATTCAGCATGTGTCGCTTGAAGAACGCAACGACGTACAGGCTCTGCAACCGAGTGGCCTCTTTGATTGGAAAAGCAGCCGGACCGCAGGTCGTTTCGTAGGGTTCGATGAGGTCCTCGGCGACCATGGGCCAGACTTCGGGTCCCCAACCGAAGTCGATCAACGCGTCCCCGATCGGACAAATCGCAGCAAAATGGGTGTGAGTCGCGCCGATGACGTCGACCTTGTAGACGCGCGGCGCGTTGACGAGTTGCTCGAATGCGATTTCGTTGTTGCCGATCGGGACATTCACGTCGGCGGTCCCGCCGATCAGCATCACGGGCACGGTGATGCTCGCGAGCTGCGCCTCCGTGAACCCGGCATTGGGGCCCTCTCGCTCGTCGCTCTGCATCTCGCCGTCGATGACGGCGGAGATCGGCACGATGGCAGTGACTCTTGGGTCGGGCTCAGCATCAGCCCAACCCGACGCCATCCCGATGGACGTCATCGCCCCGAAGGAGTGCCCTGCGACTCCGACGCTCTTCTCATCGATCCGCCCATAGAACGGATCACCGGGGTCCCGGTTGCGGTCGAACATCGCGTCGATGAGAAAGGACACGTCCGGTACGCGATTGGCAGCCGCCTCGTCGAAGGTGTCCGTTGGCGAAGCCTGTGCATTGCCGGTGTGCTCCGGCGAGATGACGATGAACCCGTGGCTCGCCAAAGCTTCCATCAACCCAAACGATTGGATGTGGATGCTCTGGTATCCGTGGGAGAACACGAGCAGGGTCTGACCGGGTCGCTCGGAGACAGGAAGATCATCCACGGCAACCTCCGAAGGAAGGCTGACGGGGCCGAGCAGCAAGTACTCCGTCAGCGGAGCGTCCGGCGCATCGTCTGCGTCGACCGGGTACCACGCGTCGACCAGCAGCGAACGATCGCCACGGTTCGTGTCGACGGCGGTGAATGAAGAGTGCCCCACGGCGAAGGGCCCCGGATCGTCAGGAGGAGCGACCGACTGACTATCACCACAGGCGCTCAGACCGACGGCGAGCAAAGCGAGAACCAAAGTACGAATAAGTAAGGTCATAGTCGGCTTCTCTAGCTCAGATGAGCTGAGGCGGCAGCCTGTAATCGGCGAAGTCGACGACGCAGACGAATTGGATATCTGGTTGCCCGATGACGCCCGCGCGCGGCATTGCTTCCTTGAGCTCGACTGAATCGACGAAGGCACGGAGCGAATCCATGTCATTCGCTTGGTGGTAGACGATGACGCGATTCGGGTCCTCAAGCTCCTGATTGACGGCGTCCCCCACAATACCGTTCTGCTTGCGGAAGTCGGCGAGCTCATCATAGACGGCGCGCCACCGGTCGTAGTCCTCGACCTCGTGGGTCGCGATGATTCCCGCAAGCTTCTGGTCGGGAATGAAGTCCGCGGACTTGGGTGTCATCAGCTTGATCGTCGCCGCGCCTTCTACGCGCGCCCTTCTCATCGCATCCCCCAACCTTGGGCTCTGGAAGAACTCCCGGACCTTCTGAACGTCGGTCGCTGGCATGTAGACGTAGACCATACTGGGGTCGTCTGCCCCACGGCTGATATGGTGCCCGAGACAACTCGCCTCGACACTGTCGGGTACGTGCTCGTCGAACGTCTTCTTCCATGCGTCGTAGTCGGCGACGCGGTGAGAAGCGAGGACCGCAACAGAAGGGAGGTCTTGATTCATCGTTCTGCTCCTTCCCTGTGCGCATTAACTCATGGATCCATGAGATATCCAATGGGATATGGCTTCGATTGTGCATATCCAAATGGATATGCCGATTCGGACATGACCCGCCGCCTACGGTGATGTTTTCCGGCCCTTTTTGACGGTTCGCAGTGGGCCTCGGAGAGTGGACCGCGGCCTACGCCCGTTTCAACGAGTTCATCCTTCCCGCAGTCGACCGGGGCGAAGCCGCTGCTTCACACGCGTACCCCTGGCAACCGCGAAAGCACAAATGTTCTCCCGCGACTCGGCCAAGGGCTGCGTGCTTTTGCCAACGAAGATTACGGAATAGTCGCTGAGGTCTTCCGCGAGAACATGCCCCGCCTTTCCGCCGTCGGCGGAAGCGATGCACAGCGCCAACTGTTTGATTGAATCACCGAGTTCGCCGACGCTGCATCTCGCTGAGAGATCTCACCGATGTTTCTTCTAGGCAGCTGGCTGACGTCTCCGACGTCGGGGACGGCGCCGCGTACCTGGGTTGCGATCGCTCTCCGTCCGGCGAGGAGCGTAAGGCGGTTTCCCGTCTACTCGACTTGGCTGGGTTGACTCCCCTTGTGGGAGATTTACCGCCACCTCGGCGGGCGAGAATTTGATCAAACGTTCCACGGCCCGCAGCCGGTTGCGTTCCGATGGATCCACCAACGACCAAGCAGCACCCGTGGCTCCGGCCCGACCTGTTCGGCCGATTCGGTGCACATAGCTTTCCGGTTCGTGGGGCAGCTCGTAGTTGAACACGTGGGAAACCGCGTCGACGTCGATACCGCGCGCGGCGATATCGGTCGCGACGAGCACGCCGACGTCTCCATTCTTGAAATTCCGCAGTGCCCGCTGGCGAGCACTCTGTGACTTGTTCCCGTGAATGGCCTCAGCAACGATTCCCGCGCGTTCGAGCTTCCGGGCGACCTTGTTGGCGCCGTGTTTGGTGCGTGTGAAAACGATGGCTCGGGAAACCTCGTCGTCACGCAGCAGGTGCTCGAGCATCCGCTGCTTGTCGCCGTTGCCGACCATGACGACCCGCTGGTCGATCTCTTCTACGGTCACCTGTTTCGGCGAAACATCGACACGAATAGGCTCATCGAGGATTTCGCGCGCGAGTGCCGCGACCTCTTTCGGCATGGTGGCGGAAAATAGCAGCGACTGACGCGATTTTGGCGTCTGCGCGACGATGCGCTTCACGTCGCGGACGAATCCCATGTCTAGGAGCCGGTCGGCTTCATCGAGCACCAGCACCGATACTTCGGAGAGATCGATGTGCCGTTGACCTGCCAGGTCCAGCAAGCGGCCAGGAGTCGCAACGACCACGTCGAGGCCCTGCGCTAGCGCTTTGACCTGAGGGTTCTGGCTCACGCCGCCGAAGATGAATGCGTGACGAAGATTAGTGTATCGCCCGAAGCGCTCGAGCTCCTCGTGGATCTGCAGGGCCAACTCCCGGGTGGGAGCGAGGATGAGCGCCTTCGGCCGGCGGGGCCTGGCCCGCGAGCTCTCAGCGTCCAGACGCTGCAACAGAGGCAACGCGAACGCGGCGGTCTTGCCGGTTCCCGTCTGGGCAATTCCGAGCAGGTCCCTCCCCTGCAACAGCTGGGGGATCGCCTGAGATTGGATGGGCGTGGGCTCGGTGTAGCCCACGTCTCTCAGGGCTCGGCGAAGCTTTTCACCGAGCCCGAGAGATTGAAAGTCGTTCTGACTCGTGGTCATTCAGAAAGTTCCGCTCACCAACGATTGTCGCGGCGGTCGTTTCTTGGACGCTCGTTCGCTTGATCGACTCGAATCGTGCGGCCGTCGAGCGTGGAGCCGTTGAGCTCCTCAACCGCGCGAACTGCACTCTGGTCGTCGTCGAACGTCACGAAGCCGAAGCCTCGCGAGCGACCGGTCTCCCGGTCGGTGATCACCTTGGCCTCGGCGACTGCGCCGCAAGCCTCAAAAGCCTGCTGAAGCTCACTGTCGGTCGTGTTCCAGCTCAGGCCACCTACGAATAGTTTCTTGCTCATACTGTCTCTCTCTGATTAATCTGCGGAGCATGACGCCGGGACCTCTCCCGAACGCCTGCCTCGCTTTTACTTGCCGATGTCTTCTACGAACCGTTTAGCCGTTGTCTCGTGTCACGGTGCGGGTCTGGTAGGAACAGGTCGGCAGCGTGCCGGTAGCCCACGGTGAGCTACCGCGCCCCTGATGGGCGATAGCGGCATGGTAGCAGTTGGCGGGGGGTTGTCCAGGAAGGTGGATCGGCCGCAAATTTGGGCAAATTTGGGGTGATCACCGGTTGGAACGTCGTCCAGCCGCGTTCTTTTGACCCCTTAGAGCGCGTCGATAATCGCGTTGAGCGTTGGGCTCGGGCGCATGGCCTTCGAGGCGAGCTCCTCATCAGGCAGATAGTAGCCACCGACATCCATCGGTTCGCCCTGCACCGCCAGCAATTCCGCGACGATCTTGCTCTCGTTCTTCGCCAACGCCTTCGCCACCGGTGCAAAGTACGCCTGCAAATCGGCGTCGTCCGATTCGGCCAGTGCCTGCGCCCAGTAGAGGGCCAGATAGAAGTGGCTGCCGCGGTTGTCGAGCTCGTTCACTTTGCGCGAAGGAGCCTTGTTCTGCAGCAGGTACTTGGTCGCGGCTGCGTCCAGTGTATCCGCGAGGATCTTCACCTTGGGATCGTCGTGACGCTCGGCAAGGAAGTCGAGCGATGCGGCGAGGGCGAGAAACTCGCCGAGCGAGTCCCAGCGCAAATGGTTTTCCTTCTCGAACTGCTGGACATGCTTCGGCGCCGAACCGCCCGCACCCGTTTCGAAGAGGCCGCCACCGTTCATGAGAGGCACGATGGAGAGCATCTTGGCACTCGTGCCGACTTCGAGGATCGGGAACAGGTCGGTGAGGTAGTCGCGTAGCACGTTGCCCGTCACCGAGATGGTGTCCTTGCCGTCCTTCATCCGTTCGAGTGAGAAACGCGTGGCCTCGGCCGGCGCCATGATGCGGATGTCCAATCCCGCGGTGTCGTGCTCCGGAAGGTAGGCGTTCACCTTCGTGATGAGCTGCGCATCATGAGCGCGCGTCTCGTCGAGCCAAAAGATCGCTGGCACTCCGGTTGCACGCGCCCGCCGAACGGCGAGGCCGACCCAGTCGCGCACGGGGGCATCCTTGGTCTGGCAAGCGCGCCAGATATCGCCGGCACCGACCTCGTGCTCCATGAGAACCTTACCGTTGTCATCGACCACCCGGACCACACCGTCGCTCGGGATCTCGAAAGTCTTGTCGTGAGAGCCATACTCTTCGGCCTTCTGCGCCATCAGGCCGACGTTCGGAACGCTGCCCATGGTCGTCGGGTCGAACGCGCCGTGCTTTTGGCAGAAGTCGATGACCTCTTGGTAGACGGCAGCGTAACTGCTGTCAGGGATCACGGCCTTCGTGTCCTGCGTGTCGCCGTTTGCGTCCCACATCTGCCCGGAGGTGCGAATCATCGCCGGCATCGAAGCATCGATGATGATGTCGCTCGGAACGTGAAGGTTGGTGATGCCCTTGTCGGAGTTGACCATCGCGAGCCCAGGCCCCTCCCGGTACGCGGCCTCGATGTCGGCATCGATCGCAGCTCGCTCGTCGGCGGAGAGGCTTTCCATTCGAGCAACGATGTCGCCAAAGCCGTTGTTCGGGTTGGCCCCGAGCCTATCGAAGGTCGAGCCATGCTTCTCGAAGACGTTCGCGAAAAAAACGCGAACGGCGTGGCCGAAAATGATCGGGTCGCTGACCTTCATCATCGTCGCCTTCAGGTGAAGCGAGAACAGGACGCCAAGCGCTTTCGCATCTCCCACCTGCTCCCGAAGGAACGAGAGGAGTGCCTTCTTGCTCATGTAGGTGCCGTCGATGATCTCGCCGTCGAGCAGCGCAAGCCCGTCCTTCAGGACCGCAGTCGGGCCATCCTTGGCCACATGCTCGATGCGCACCGTCGTCGCGGAAGGCACGGTGACCGACTTCTCGTTGTGGCGGAAGTCTCCCGCGCTCATCGTCACCACGTGCGTCTTCGACTGGCTAGTCCAGGCCCCCATCGGGTGAGGATTCGCCCGCGCGTACTCTTTCACGGCGTGCGGCGCGCGGCGGTCCGAGTTGCCCTCGCGAAGGACCGGGTTGACGGCGCTTCCTTTGACTTTGCCGTAGCGCTCCGCGATCGCGCGCTCTTCATCGGTCCTCGGCTCTTCCGGGTAGTCGGGCACCGCGAAACCTTTTGCCTGCAGCTCGGCCACGGCAGCCTTCATCTGAGGGACTGACGCGCTGATGTTCGGCAGCTTGATGATGTTCGCCTCGGGCGTCTTCGCGAGGCGCCCAAGCTCTGCCAGGGCGTCATCGACCCGCTGCCCGTTGGTGAGCGCTTCGGGGAAGTTCGCCAAGATCCGACCCGCAAGAGAGATGTCGGGATGCTTCACGGCAACATCCGCAGGCGCAGTGAAGGCCCGAAGTATCGGCAGCAGTGAATACGTCGCCAACAAAGGTGCTTCGTCGGTCTTCGTGTAAAGGATGGTCGGCTTTTGGGTCATGTGATGGCTCTCTTAGCGCCATGCCGCTTCCGCCGCAATTTCAGGGAGCCGTCGCGCTGATCTCGAACGACCGGGTTTCCGCGGTGAACGCGCGGGCTTCCGAGCCGGCTTCCTTCTCGCTTCCATAGAAGGTCACCCGGTATGTGCCGGGCTCCGCGTCGTCTGGTATTTGCCAGACGATCGACACGGTGAACGCCTCGTTGATGGGAGGGGGCGGTGCCGCGAAAGGATCCAGAGGGTCGTAGGGTGGAATCACGCGACTGGCCTGGGTCCACCTCGCTTGCGTCGACCAGTCGATTTCCGTCGCTACCGTGGACCAATCGGAGCCGATCAGCCGCTGAACTTCGAAGTACGGAGCGCCCACGCGAAGTGCGTTGTCGGGGTGTCCCGTCCAAAACGCGACCGACATCGAGTCGCCAGGTGCGTACGATGTTTCGGGCTGCGTCGTAACATCACCCAATGCGCCCTCGGCAGGCGGCTCATCGTAGTCGTTCCCAATAGGCAGCGAATCGACCTCACCGCGCAGATCGCCCTGCTCCTCGCCACCCGGCACCGGTGACCCATCGGCAAGCGCTCGGGCCAAGCGGCCCAGCTCTTGCTGAAACGCCGGCAAGGTCCACGGCCCGAAAAGGGTATGCCCGCCCTCGTACTGCTGCACGGCATACTCCTCGGGCGTTGTGATGTAGCCGGAGTAATCGTTCGAGTAACCGGCGATCACGACCTCGGTCACCTCGTCGCCCAAGAGCGGCTGGACGGTGTCGCGCATTCTTCGGCCCGACATCGTGGTCACCTCGCTCGGCACGAACACGATCGCGAGTTGTCCGATTTTCGCCACGCCGATGGGGAGAGGAGGCTGTTGACTCTTGGGATACAAGATCGGTTTGGGTGCTTGGCAAGCGCGGAGTTCGTCGCTTACTGGTGGAGGCATGAGGACGAGCTCCACCAGGGCCTCGATCGACTCATCCGGCTCGAGAAGCCCTTCCATGAAGAGCGGATGACCACCCCCATCCTCGGTCGAACCGCCCGCAAAGGAATATCCATAGGCTGGGAAACAGGTCCGCTGGGGGCCACTACCCGTGAACTCATCGGTCACTTCGACGTCGGTGAAGTCCACCAGCGCAAACCGATAGTCGAGCCCACCGCGAAGCGCTTCGGAGGCCGAATCGTAAAGCGCCATCGCCGTATCGAGCTGTCGCTGTCCGATGATGCTCGCGCTGTCATAGTCGTCGACGCCCGGGCCGGTGTTGTCGAGGTTGAGATTGCCTGTGACGTCGCCGCAGTTGCTCTGCGCAAAGGCCGCAACGAAGCCGTCCGTTGTGTCTTCGCGTGCCCGGAACTGCTTCTCCATCTCCATGGCCGCGAAGCCTTTGTGATCAGCCGAGACGAGGGAGTTGTTGAATGTGAGTGAGGTGGGATGAACGGCGAACCAACTCAACACTCCGATGGCTCCACGGGCTCGCTCGAACTTGAGAATCGTCATCTCCTTGTCGGTGTCGTTGGCGTACCGTGCACGCTCAGCTTCGGGGTTCTTCTGATAGGCAACTACCGACCGATTCGCACCGGCGTTCTCGACGGCGCCCCGACCGAGCAGAATCCTTCCGGGCCCCAGATCCTCGTGCGCTGCTTCGATCGCCCGGGTCACCCCGCCGACGACCGCTTCGAAATACGCTTCGCGGTACGTGCCGTCATGCCGATATCCACCAGGGCTCGAGTGCGTGTGTGTTGCGCTGACGACGACGTTGTCGAGCGTGTAGAGGTCACCGTACTGGGCGCGCAGATTGTCGACGACCGAGAGACGGATCTCCTGCGAGACGTTGAGCAAGTCCGTCGTCACGAGCACGAGCCTTCGGCCCTCATCGACCTGACCGATGATGAATGCGCGCGCGCTCAGCCGGGTGTGAACTCCATTCGCAATGTGGGTCGGCTGCGAGTAGCCGGTGAACGTCACGTCGACGAGAGGGCCGGTGATGTCCGCAAAGCCACTGCCAATCAGGTAGTTGGGCGCGGCCGACTCCGTGCTCGAACAACCTGTAGCCAAGGGTGAGACTGCCGAGGTCAGCACCAGCGCAAGTACTGTAAACCAAGATAACGACTTCATGCGTTCCATCTCTTTCGCCCTCAGTCCGTCGGATCGCAGACGAACACAGGAATGTCTCGGTCGGTGCGGGCCTGATACTCGTCGTAAGGTGGGTACGCGTCCACGATGACGGGCCAGAGCTCTGCCTTTTCCTCCGAGCTGACTTCGCGACCGCGATAAGCGCGAGTGATCCCGTCTGCGGTGATCGTGATGTCCGGCGTGGCCTTGAGGTTGTAGTACCAGACCGGGTTCTTGGAGATGCCGCCAAGGGAGGCGACGAGGACCTTCTGTTCTCCGTACGGAACATGCATCAGCGGGATCTCCCGCTTCTTGCCGCTCTTGCGTCCCGTCATCGTGACCAAGCAGATCGGCTTGTTGGCGGGACCCTTGTTCATCAAGCGACCGCCGCTCATCTTGTAGATTGGCACGTTCAGCTTCGTATATAGCTTCGCCCCAAGCCGGAAGAGCTTTTCATACTTGACCGGAATCTTCGGAACGTCCTCACGTCGGGTCTTGACATACTCAAATGGCGCCATCGGTCGACCCTAGCATCAATGGTCAGGTATAACGTTCGAGATGTTGAAGCCTTCTTCCCTCCTTGTTTTGCTTGCGGTCGCGTTTCTGGTGGGCTGCGGCGGCTCCGGGCCGTCGGGCGAGGCCCTCTATTCGGTGCCGCACGACGACGGCAACACCTTTGCCTGCGCCACGTGTCACGCCCTACAAGAGCCGGCTGACGATGGGTTGCGACGGCCGGGCCACCCGATAGGCGATGCCGCGAACCGTCTTTCGTACAAGAACGGGCAACTTACCGAGCTTCGAGATGCGGTGAACAGCTGCCGTGTCGAATGGATGGCAACGTCGGAGCTCTCCGTGAATGATCCCAGGTGGATCGCACTTCGTGATTTCCTCCAGTCCAACGCCGGAGATGCGGAGGCTCCGGCGATCAGCTATCAGATCATCCCTCCGCCAAGCGATCTGGGCGGGGGCGACGCGACTGCGGGCCGGGCAACATTCAACGAAACCTGTGTGGTCTGCCACGGCGTCGACGCGACGGGAACGGAACGTGGGCCCGCCCTTCGAGGCGAGACACTCACCGACGAGCTCGTGGCTCGACGTGTCCGAACCAGTGGACCAAGCGACAGCGCTGTGTATCCCGGTCTGACCAACGGAATCATGCCCTTCTGGGCGGCAGACCGCTTGGCTGACGACGAGCTTCTCGACGTCACCGCGTTCGTTCTCACGAACGACGGCGGCGGTACCGGCGGCTCTGGCGGCAGCGGCCCCCCTGATCTCCGGGAATGCGACGCTACGCATCGCAAGGTCGGACAGGTCGCCATGCTCTCCACGTTGGCCCATTCCGTTTCCGGTACCGCAGAGATCATCGATGACTGCACCGTACGGGTCGAGGACTTCGTGTATGACGGCGGGGGCATCGATGTGCGCTTTTACAGCGGCCTAGGTGGCAACTACGTCACTGGCTTCCCCATGAGCGAAGACCTTCTCCGATCCGGCGGCTACAACGGCGAGACTGTCTACGCCCAATTGCCCGAAGGCCGCACTCTGGATGAACTCGACGGGATCAGCGTCTGGTGCGTCGATGTCGCAACTAGCTTCGGCGACGGGATCTTCCAATAGCCCCGTCCCTCGCAAAGAGTTAACGGCGTCTGCGGTACCCGGGGGCGAAAGTGGAAGATGTGATCGACGCAGCCGAACCCAAATTAGACCTTCCGTCGGCGCCCCATCGGCCAGTGCCGGCGTTGCAGTGCTACCTGGCCTACGCCACGGCACTCGTGGTGGGTGCGGGGGCATGGTGGGTACTCCAAGGCACAAGTATCATCGAGGATACGTTCTGGATTGGCTTCGCAGCCACGTGCGTGGCCACCGGCGTGATCTGGGTCTTCTCGATCGCCAACGACAACTCATCGATCTACGACCCGTATTGGGTCATCGCCCCACCGATTCTCGCCCTTGCGCTCAAGGCAACAGGAGGTGGCGGGTTGCTTGGCGAGTGGAGCGCGAGGCAGATCTGCGTCGTCGCTTGCCTGTGGGTTTGGGGGATCCGATATCACACGATGTATTCGTGGAGTGGCTGGCGGACGGGCCTCGTGCACGAGGACTGGCGCTACGAAGAAATGAGAAGCGCGCCGGTGCCCTATTGGCTCAACTCGCTCATCGGGATGCACCTCTTCCCCACGGTCCTCGTGTACTTCGCATTCGCGCCGGCCGCGCTCGTACTGATCGCAGCTCCATCGACACAGCCTCCGTTGGGGCCCTGGGACCTACTCGGTTTGATCGGCGCCTCGTCGGCAGTCGCGATCGAGCTCTTCGCGGATGAACAACTACGCAAGTATCGCGAGAGTGGCGAGTACGCCAAAGGCGGGGCGTTCCGACGAGGGCTGTGGAAGTACTCTCGCCATCCGAACTACTTTGGCGAGGTCCTGTTCTGGCTCTCGATGATTCCGTTCGCCGTGCCGGGCGGCTTTCTTTCGCAGTACCCGGCTCTCGTGTTGATCGGCCCGATCACGATGGCCATTTTCTTCCGATTCAGCTGCTGGCTGATGGACGTTCGATCGTTGGCGCGTCGTCCTGAGTACCAACGGGTGGTCGATGAGGTCAGCGCGATGGTCCCGTGGTGGCCCAAGAAGACTCCTAAATAGGAACTCGCAACCTCACCTACTCGACGATGCGAATGAGGTGCGTGGGGGCGGCCGTGAGATGGGTATCGTCGATCGCGTGCAAAGAGGCTCTGACATCCCCTTCGCGCGCATGGTGCGTGAGCATCGCAATCGTTGCGGTGCCCTCTTCGCCGGCGTCTACGTCCTGGACCATCAGCTCGATCGAGATGCCTGAGTCACTCAGCTTGCCGGATAGCGCAGCAAGCACCCCGGGCTCGTCCCGGACCGAAAAGCGGAGGTAGTAGCGGGACGACAGGTCGGCGATTGGCTGAATCCTCTGACCGCCCTCCGACGGGAGGTGCCATGTCCTCACGGGCGCACCGGCGAGTGAGTTCTTCGCGATGTCGATGATGTCGCCCGCAACGCTGGTGGCCGTTGGACCCGCGCCGGCTCCGAGGCCCGAGAGGAAGCTTGGCCCCACCATCTCACCCTGAACGGCGACGGCGTTGAGCGCGCCGTCGACGTGCGCGAGCGGATCGCCCGCGGGTACCAATGCGGGATGGACCCGCAAATCCAAAGCCCCGGACTCCACGCGTTCTGCAACGGCGAGGGGCCGGATCACGTAGCCGAAGTTGCGCGCGTACTGAATGTCGCGCGGATCCACCTGCTCGATGCCCTCGGTTGGAATCTCGCTCGGCAGCACGCGCGCCCCGAATGCAAGGCCGGCGATGAGCGCCAGCTTGTGACCCGCATCGCCGCCCGTGATGTCGAGCGTCGGGTCCGCTTCGGCAAAGCCTGCTTCTTGCGCGGCCTTCAGCGCATCCGCGAACGCGGCGCCTTCGTTGGCCATGCTGGACAAGATGTAGTTGCTGGTTCCGTTGATGATGCCCCTGACCGAGCGAATGTGATCGGAAGCGAGCGACTCCCGAATCACGCGGATCACAGGGATCGCCCCAGCTACCGCGGCCTCGAAATACAGGTCGCAGCCATTTGCCTCTGCAAGCGCGAACAATGCTGCACCGCGTTCGGCGAGGAGCGCCTTGTTGGCCGTGACCACGTGCTTCTTCGCTTCCAACGCCGCCCGCACCAAGCGATCGGCCACTTCCACCCCGCCGATGAGCTCGACGACGATATCGATGTCGGCACGCTTGGCGATTTCAAACGCGTCGTCGAGCAAAGCAACGCTCGGATCTTGCGCACGAACGATGTCGAGCCGCGCCGGGTCCTTATCGGCCACGGCTGCAAGCCTGACGGGCGCGCCCGCGCGTGCGCGGATCACGTCGGCGTGCTGCTGCAAGACCTTCACCAGGCCTTCCCCGATCACGCCGCAACCACACAATCCAACCCGAATTTCGCGTTCCAATCTCTTACCTCCGAGAACCGCTCACGGTAGCACGCGGTCTTCGTCTATGCCCAGGCGACAGCGATCATCCGAGGGCCATAGAAAGGCATGCGCCCATGGCCGGTCGAGTCGTTGTCGATTGCGAGCACGTCCCCGTTCCTCCAAGGGGTGACCACCAGGTTCTTCCAGATCGCATCCCGAACCGCTTCCATGTCCGAATCGGGAATCGTGCTCCCGTCCCCGTAGGTACAGTGCAGTGGAAGATTGTCTTCCTTTCGGAGTCGTTGCGCTTTGGTGAACGCTTTGCCGCCCGCTTTCGCGAGGAAGCTTCGTACCGATGGTCGCAGCTCGAAGACGCGTCGTAGCTCGCCGTCGCCGTTCGAGGTGTGAAACACCGCCGCGTGGTTGAACCAAACGGGCTCGCCAGTCTTGGGGTGTGCCTTCACAGCCGCTTGCGAGTTGAACAGCTTGAGCGAGTCGTCGTCGCCCCATACCGGAGTAAAGCCCTCCCTTGCGCACTTCTCCTCGACGACCGCGCGCTCGGTCGTCTGGAACATGTCCACCCAATGCTTGAGCTGGGTGATGTCCCAGGGCCGCTGCTTCTTCGTGGGCGCGCGGTAGTTGCGCACCATGGCGACGCCTCGCGTCTCGAAACGCTCCCGAACCTCCGGAGCGAGATCCTCGTACACCTTCCGCATGTCGGTCAGCGGCGTCTCGCCGGTTCCCGCCGCGGGCGCTGTCTGGCACCAAAAGAAGAGGCTTCGGGGAGGATTCGCGACGAAGCTCATCTCGTTGTGCTGAGGAATGGGGAACGGGCTCGGAATCTCGCTTGCTGTGAAGACATAGTCGGTCAGCGGGATTCGGGGGGACAGCCCGAGGTATTCGTTCTGGAGGTCGTGGTCGATCGCGCGGGCGATCCGCTCGAACTCGATTGCCTCGGTCACATCGAAGCCTCGAAACAGAAGCGCCCCGTGTCGAGTCAACAGGTCACGCACGTGCGCCTCGTTTTCGGTCAGCCAGGTCACCAGCCCGTCCACCCCAGGTGCGCCGTCTGCGTGCAACACCCGCGGCAGCTCCCCCTCGGAACGGTAACGTTCCGGGTCCGCGTGCCCAGCGGATGTTGCTTCGACGGCATCCATGGTGATGGGCGAGTCTACCACGACGGTCGCATGATGGGACGAGGCGTCGTTGCAGGCTCCGCTGTACAATTTCGAGGATCCGGTCTTATGTTGAGCTTCTCGTTGCAGTGTTCGAGCCTGCAGCTGGAGGGAGAGAAGCATCGTGGGTGTTCGGCTGAAGAGGATCGCGTTTATCTACCTGATCTCCTATCTCGGCGTCGCTGCGGTTGGCTTTGGGCTCTTCCCAGCACTCACCTTGAAGCTCTTCCTGTCGAACGGTGACTACGGAGTGATCATGCCTCGCATGCTCGGGGCAATGATGGGTGTTCTCAGCTTCCTCTTGTTCATGATCTACCGCAACGGCGACTGGAAGAAGTACTCGCCGTTTACGATGATGGCGCGAACACCACTGGTTCTGTTCATCTTCTATCTCTATTATCTCTCTCGCGATCCGATGTTTCTGATCATCAACGCGATCATCCTCGTCGGCCTCGTCACGACAGCGGTTGGGACCGTACTGCAGCGCCGAGAGCTGCCGATGAAGTGATCAAGCCGAGCTGTCTAGTTAGCGGCGCAAGTCGAGGACTCCGCCAGCCCACGATCTGCTCCTGGTGGCCATGCGAACGGAATTCATCTTCTAGGACCGCTCGTTTGACGGTAGTCTCCATCGTATGGGAGCGGAGCGGCAGCCGGTTCCGATGGAGCACGGGATGATCCTCGAGGCGGGCGTTGGGACCCTTGCTAATGGCAGCCCGGCGATCCCGACCCGTCTAGAGAGCATCGGTTCCAAGATCCCCGAGCGCATCTTGACGACCCAAGAGCTGATGGAGAGCACCCGGCATCATCCTCACATCGAGCTCGAGCGGCTCACGGGCATTCACCAGCGACATGTTTGCTCCGAAGGCGAGGACTCGTTCACCCTGGCCGTCGGCGCGGCCCGGGATTGCCTCGCCCATTCGCGGTACGGCCCCGAAGACATCGAGATGCTGATCAACTGCAGCATCAGCCGCTACAAAGATGGGCTTCGCCATCAATGGGAGCCCCCTCTGAGCTTGAGCATCAAGGATGCGATCGGCGCCAGCAAGGCGATCAGCTTCGACATCTCGAATGCGTGCGCAGGGATGATGACGGGCGTGTTCATCCTGCACGACTTCATTCGACGCGGTGTGATCCGCCGCGGCATGGTGGTTAGCGGCGAATACATCTCGAGCCTGGGCCAAAACGCGGCAAAGCAAGTCCGCTGGGTTCTCAGCAATCAACTCGCCTCGTTGACCTTGGGCGACGCCGGCACTGCGGCGATCGTCGAGCGGGCCGATAGCGACACCGATCACATCTCCGTAGCCGCGTTCGCCACCCTCTCCGAACACAGCCGTCTTTGTCTCGGCGCGCCGAGCCATGTAGGTCCGGGGGCCTCGATGTTCACCAAGTCACGCACCATTCACAAGGTCGCGATCTCTGAGTCTCCACCGTTGCTCAAGGAGGCGCTCGATGCCGCCGGGCTCGGGTTTGGCGACATCGACTATGTCATCCCCCACCAAACCTCGGCGCGCGCTATCGAGCGGGGCGCCAAAGAGATCGGCGAGCGATTGGGCATGCAAGCCAAGCGCGTCGTGGTGACCGTGAACGAGTTTGGCAACACGTCTTCGACCACCCATTTCGTCGCCCTTCGCAAGTATCTCGGCGAGAAACGCTTCAAAAAGGGCGACACCATCATGCTCATCTCCTTTGCCTCAGGGCTCGAGGTCGGCGTGCTGATCTTCCCCGTCGAAGAGATCCTGGATCGCTATGGGAACGAGAATTGACGCGGTCGGCACCTCCCGGCCCCACCTGCAGATCGGAGGGATGGGCGGAATCAAGCTCGCCGATGAAGCGGCACATGCGTGTCTCGAACGGGCAGGCCGAAGCGCAGCCGAGCTCGACTTCTTGATCAACGCCGGCGTATACCGGGACAACAACATCGGTGAGCCCGCTGTGGCATCGATCATCCAGGAAGACATTGGAGCCAACCCCGACCCACCGTTGCAGGGAGGCCACGGGACATTCTCGTTCGACGTCGTCAATGGCGCCTGCGGCGTGTTGACGGGCATACAGATTCTTGATGGTTTCCTGGCGTCCGGAGCAATCGACCTCGGGATGGTCGTGACCTCGGATGCCGATCCGGAGCGCGGCAGCAACTGGGACTTCCCCTTTGGCCTCGTGGGAGCGGCCGGGCGGGTGTCGCGGGGCCGGTCGCGATTCCCTTTTGTACCAGCCGGAGGTGCCGTGTTGCTGTCGCGCAGCGACGACGAACGCACGGGCTTCGCGCGTTTTGCGTTCGCCACATACTCCGAGTTCAAGCATCTGCTCGAAGCCGATGTGAGCTGGCAGAAAGGGTCCATTCCCCGCGCCTTCGCCGACAGGATTCCGGGGTTGGAGCCGGGA
>Ga0209567_10000398_pt1 | contig 23525 bp, 21 predicted proteins | sample COG_12_FD_184756 | JGI IMG/M metagenome (GOLD analysis project Ga0209567, IMG submission 184756) | Pelagic marine sediment microbial communities from the LTER site Helgoland, North Sea, for post-phytoplankton bloom and carbon turnover... | ecosystem: Environmental > Aquatic > Marine > Neritic... | reverse complement strand
GGTACCAAAGCCAGAACCCCCAGCCAACCAATCCGAGGAGTGCGAGGGGAATGAGCAACTCGATTACGATGGCCACGGGGATCTTGTGCCCTTCTCGCGGCCGCGCCGCAAGTAAATCCGGTGCCGGCGTGCTATATGAAAACAATGAGTGGTGGCAGCGACGAAATGAAGGCATTTCGCGACCTGCAAGCTCATCTCGGCCCCCGTTGGGCGTTGGCTGATGGCGATGGGCCGGAGCCGCGGGACATCGTAGTCGTCCCCTCGCTGTCGTTCGACGGAATCGACTCGATCTCGATCGATGGGGTGATTCACTACGAAGAGCGCATGCTTTTTGCGTTGAACCTTCTTCGGCATCCACGGACGCGCTTGGTCTACGTGAGCTCAGCGCCGATTCACCCGGCGGCGGTCGATTACATGCTCTCGTTGGTTAGTGGCATCCCGAACGAGCACATGCGGCGCCGGCTGACCGTGCTGTCGCTCTACGACAGCTCGCTGGTTCCGTTGAGTCAGAAAATCCTGCAGCGTCCCCGGGTCATCGAACGAATCCGGCATCTGATCCGGCCTGAGTGCGGGCTCATGACATGCTTCACCGTTTCCGAAATCGAACGCAGCCTCGCCGTTGCGCTCGGCATTCCGCTCTACGGAGCGGATCCAGAGCTGGTCTGGCTTGGCACCAAGAGCGGCTCGCGCTGGGCGTTTCGCAAAGCGGGGGTCCCCCTGCTGCCCGGCGCCGAGGATTTGAAGAGTGATGCCGACCTCGTGCGCGCGATCAGCGATTTGTGGGAGGAGAACGAGGGCCTCGAGCGCATGGTCGTGAAGCAGAACACGGGCTTCAGTGGCCAAGGCAACGCGATTCTCGACCTGGGCGTTCTCCACTCCGTGTCGCCGCAAAGCGGCACCAGTCGGGCGGGGCGGGAGCAAGCGTTGGCAGACACGCTCCCGGAGATGCGTTTTGTCGACCCCCGGCAGACATGGGACACCTTCAAAGAGAAGCTCGAGCGGGAGGGCGGGATCGTAGAGGCGTTCGTGGACGCGGAGAGCAAGCGAGCTCCAAGTTGCCAGCTTCGCATCTCGCCGGAAGGCAGCCTGGATGCGATTTCGACCCACGATCAGCTCGTCGAGGGTGTCGATGGCCAGATCTACGCTGGCTGCAGGTTCCCCGCCGACGCGGTCTATCGTGCGGATATCCAACGGGACGCCCTGCGCGTGGGCGAAGTCCTCCTCGGGGAGGGTGCGGTCGGCCGGCTCGCGGTCGACTTCATCTGCGTGCAAACCGATGACGGCTCATGGCAGCACTACGCGATCGAGACGAACCTGCGGCTGGGCGGGACCACTCATCCGATGATGATGCTGCGCATGTTGACGGACGGCCGGTACGATCCCGAGACGGGCCTCTACCTCACCCCGCGAGGGGAACCGCAGTTCTACGTTGCAACCGACTCGATGTGCTCCGATAGCTACCGGGGCCTCCTCGTCGAGGACCTGCTGGACATTGCGGCAGTCGACGGTTTGCACTATCAAGCCTGGTCCGAATCGGGCGTGCTCTTTCACTTCACGGGCGCGCTCAGCGAGTTCGGAAAGCTCGGCATCACTGCCGTGGGCAAGAGCCCAGCCGAGGCGGACCATTGGTTCGAACAAACCAGGCAGGTGTTGGACCGCGAAACGAAGAGTCGGCGTTGTATATCGAAGAGCTAAAACCAGGAGTGTTGCGAGTATCGGCATCAGCGGATTGGCCGAAGCCTTACATCGGGGTCTGCGGATCGATGCATGGCAACGAGCCGTGCGGCGCTCACGCGATTCGATGGATCGCCAACGCCTTCGAGGATGGCAAGCTCGAGCCCGCAAAGGGAACCGTATTCTTGGTCCACGCAAACCCCGAGGCGACCTTGCAGGGGCGGCGCAACACGCCGGAGGGCGATGATCTCAACCGCCTGTGGGATTTCGAGTTCACCGGGACCCTCCGCCAAGAAGCCTGGGGTTACGAGCACCATCGCGTGCTCGAGCTCAAGGAAGTCCTCGGCGACCTCGACATCTTCCTGGACCTCCACTCGGCCGCAACTGCGACCCCGCCGTTTGGTGTCAGCAACGGAGAAGCGCCGATCGACGACATCGCCAAGCGCGTGGGCATCTCGTACCTGGTGCAATCCTGGTACGGCCTCGCCGACAAGGTGATCATCGGCTTTCTCAAGCTGTCAGGCGTGCCGGCATTGTCCGTCGAATGCGGCTCACACGACGACCCCGAAATCACAGACAAGGCCTACCGGATTGCGATGAGCTTCCTGCGAGCGACCGGCGCGGTCGACGACGGCAACGAAGCCAGCGGCAACGAAGTGCGCACGGTCCACGTCGTCGAGACGATCACGAAACCTAGCGATGAGTTCGGCTTCGGCGCTTCATGGAAGGGCTTCCAAGAGCTCGAGCCGGGTACCCTGGTGGGCCGCGACCGCGTCACCGAGATCCGCGTCAGCCGGCCGTGCTACGCGGTGCTGCCAAACGAAAACGTCGAAGTCGGAGACGACGTGATCTACCTGGCGGTAGACACGTAGTCGTTGGCACTGACACCCCGTAGAGGAAACGCTTCGCGCTTCCCACGGGGCTTCGCTGGCACCTAGCCCCGTCGCGACGGAGTCGCTTTACGGGGTGGCGCGGTACACCCTCGGCAGGCGGCAGCGCGAGCCCGAAGGGCGAAGCCCGGCGCAAAGCGCCGCCAAGCCCTAGCGAAGCGCAGGGCGCGGCAGGGAGGACTACGGGTGGGGGTGGGCGGGCGGTGTAACCAGACTGGCACTGGCACCCCGTAGAGGAAACGCTTCGCGCTTCCCACGGGGCTTCGCTGGTCCCGAAGCAAAACGACTACCAAGTCGTATTCGGCATCTCACTGCGTCTCGGCTGACAAGCGCCGTATCGCTGCATACAATGCCCGCGATACGCACGTCTGGTCGCGAACGCGAGCAAGCATCGGCCAGGTCGCGCGTTCCCCTTCACGGATGTGCTTCTCGAGCTCTTTGTGGGAGATGTTAGACATCGCGCGAAGGAGTGCGACCGGACGGAGGCGCGGGTGGATGTCGATGTCACCGCCGTAGGGCTGGTCGGCTAGGGAGTGGGCGACATCGATTGGGCCATAGAGGCGCGTGCTTCTCGTGAGATCGCGGGCGAGCTCGAGCTGATGGGTGAGCTGAGTTCGTAGGCTCGAGACGATGATCCCCGACACGACCGGAATCATTCCGCGTTTGCCTGTGACGCGCCGCACCGGTGCGACGTGAGGGTTGACCTGGCTGACGATGAAGTGATTGACGTTGTGCAGGCGGCTCAGGCGGCGCATGGGCAGGTCGCCTTTGAGGGAGCCATCGATCCAAGTCTCGGTTCCCATGTATGGGGCGCTTTCGCCAGACGGCAAACGTTGATGAAGCGTTGCGCCGGGGAATGCGCCTGGAATCGCCGCCGAAGCAACCGCCGCGCTATTCATCAACACGTTGGGCGTCGTGATGTGACAGAGCACCCGTGGCTTCTGGCGCTGGCGGGTGGGCGAGACACTGATGTTCACGGTGCGGCCGGTGCGCGCGTGGGCCTCTTCAAACGTGTAGTCGCCGCAGTTGTGCGCGACGACCTCCTCCAAGCGAGCCGGATCATAGACTGCGCGTTCACTTGCGGCGCGCTTGGGCGGAAGGCGTTTGATCGCATCGGTGCGAATGACCCGCGGGTTCGCGAAGAGCGCCTCGAGCTCCGCGTCGGTACGAACGGCAGTGCCGCAAGCGACCAAGGCGCCCATCGAGGCACCCGAGAGCACGTCCGGCAAGAGGTCATGATCGAACAACGCCTTGACCACACCAAGGTGAAAGAAGCCGAGCGTCGCGCCTCCCGAAAGCAGAAGTGCCGAGCGTCCAAAGATGTGCGCCGCCCGCCGGAACCCGGCCAACGTGAACGCAGGGGCGAGTCCTGTTTGATCCGGATCGGCCAAATACTCGATGCACGCGAGCGCCTCCTCATAGAATCCCTCGACGACGTGCTTGGTCCCGAGCGGCGTCACGCCATAGAGCCGTGGATCCGCCAACTCGCCAAGGTGACGGTACAGAGCCTCCCGCAACAAGGGGACGAGATCGAGCGCCTTTCCCGCCTCGCGCGTGCGCCTAAGTTCCTCGGTGTGCTCGCGCAGAAGCTCGGCGTCGTAGACCGAGGAGCGCGGCTCGGCACGCCACCCGTCGACGCCGACCCGATCGGCTGCCGTCTCCGCCTTCCTCCGCCATTCCTCGTAGCCGTCCACGCTGCTCATCTTCCGCGAATTAACCCTTCTTGAAAGGGGACTGCCCCCTATATGAATTCTGTTAACTTTTAGTTTTTTTTAGGGTTTCGAAGAAGTCTTTGCCGGGGTCGGGGGCGTGGGGGTTGAGCATGCCGCAACCTACTTGGTCGGCGGGTTCTCGGGGGTCGTCTTGTTCGGGGGAGAGGTCTGGAAGGGCCATGCCGGAGCGGAGGACTTCGATGGCGCGGTGGGTGGAGAGGTAGAGGCGGCCTTCGGATGCTAGTTTTTCGAGCAGGCCGGTGCGGTGGAGGACGTCGCGGACCGGGCCTTTGACGCGGGTGAGCACGAGCTGAACGCCTTGGGCGGCGAGCTCCTCGTCGAGCTCGGCCAAGGTCGCGGCGGCGGCGGAGTCGAGGTCGTTTACACCGGCAGCCTCGAGCACGAAGAATCGGACCGGAGTTTCTGACTCGCGGACCAAGGCTCGCACCGTCTCTTTCAGGAAGCTGACGTTTCCGAAGTAGAACTGCGCGTCGACGCGAACGAGGATGATGCCGGGAAGGGTCTCGGCGTGTGGGTGGCGCGCAGCGTTCAGGTAGGTCTGCGACTCCGGTATTCGCCCGAGCACTGCGAAGTAAGGACGTGTGGTGCGGACCAGGAACAGCAGAACGGATGCGGCGATGCCGGCGAGGATGCCCCATTGGATGCCGAGCGACAGGGTCGCGAAGAACGTGAGGACTAGCAGGTAGAAATCGGTGCGCTTGACCCGGTAGACCTCGGCCGCCCCGGGGATGTCGATGAGGCCTGCGACTGCCGAGACGATGATCGCGCTCAGGGCCGCTTTGGGCAGATAGAAGAACGCACGCGTGAACGCCAGGAGCGTGATGACGACCACCGCGCAGGTGACCAACGCGGCCAATTGCGTCCGGGCGCCGGCGCGCACGTTGACCGCAGAGCGCGAGAAACCGCCAGCGATCGGGTAGCCGCCGGTCGCGCCGCCCGCCATGTTGGCAAACCCGAGCGCGATGAGCTCGCGGTTGGGATAGATGTCGTAGCGGTGGGCTTGAGCGAATACTCGGCCGACGGAAATCGCCTCCATGAACGAGACCAGAGCGATCGTCGCCGCCGCAGGAATGAGCTGCATCAGCAGGGAAGAGTCGACCGTGGGCACGCTGAAGCCCGGCAAACCCGCCGGAACCTCGCCGACGATCGCAACACCTTCGGTAGAGAGGCCGAGCACCCAGACCGCCAGAGTGGTCGCGACGACGACGAACAACGCCGCTGGAAATCGCGGCCAGCGCTTCTTGCTCACGACCAGTGCCGCAATTGCGGAAACGCCGATCGCGAGCGTCGGCCAAGACCAACCGGAAACACTCTGGATAGCCTCCCAAACCACGCGGTGCACGTGATGGGTGCGTGGGAGCTGAACACCCAGGAGATGCCCGAGCTGACTAGCGGCGATGATGAGCGCGGCAGCCGCGGTGAACCCAGCTACCACAGGCCGCGACAAGAAGTTCACGAGGAACCCGGCGCGCAGGAACCCTAGTCCTGCTTGAATGGCGCCGACCATCATCCCGAGCGCGGCCGCGATGAGTATGTAGTTCTCGGTGCCGATCGTCGCGATCGCTCCAACAGCTCCCGCAACGAGGATCGAATCCATCGCTACAGGGCCGACGGCGAGGTGTCGCGACGTCCCGAGCGCGGCGTAGAGCAGCAGCGGCGCGACGGCCGCGTAGAGCCCGTGAATCGGCGGCAGGCCAGCAAGGAGCGCGTAGCCCATCGCCTGAGGCACCAACATCACCGCGGTGGTCAGGCCAGCGATCACATCCGGGCCCAAGTCGGCGCGGTGATAGTCACGCACCCAACCGAAGATCGGGAACACGGAAAGGGCGAAGCCCCGTGGCGACGAAGTCGCTTTACGGGGGCTCATCCGTCGATCATGGCCGCAGCCTGCTGGTCCGCCGGGCCCCCGGTGCGGCTTTCTCGGATTCGCATGAAGAGCTGATAGGCGCCTACACCGACCAACATGGCAAGGCCGAACGTCAACGCCTCATCCGAGCGCGCCCCGATCGAGGTGAACGCGGGGCCCGGACAGTAACCCCCGAGGCCCCACCCGACACCGAAGATCGCGGAGCCGAGGATGAGTCGCCCGTCGATGTCCTTGCGGGTAGGCAGCGAGAATGCCGGAGCCCAAATCGGATGTTGCCAGGTTCGGACAGCCCATCGATAGATCGGCGTGTAGACCAGGATCGCACCCACCATCACGAAGGCCAGGCTGGGGTCCCAGCTTCCGAAGAAGTCGAAGAAGCCGATGATCTTGGCTGGCTGGGTCATCCCAGCAATGGCGAGCCCAATGCCGAAGAGACCGCCCCCCAGAAAGGCCCCGATCTTGACCTTCATATCGAGCCTCCCAGGACCTCGTTGACGACGAACACAGTCATCGCTGCGGTGATCATGAACGAAATCGTGGCCACCGTGGAGCGCTTCGAAAGTCGCCCGATGCCACACACCCCATGGCCGCTGGTACAGCCGCTACCGAGCTGGGTGCCGATTCCGACGGTGAGACCGGCGATGATCAGCGCGGCAGTGGAACGCTCTATTCCGACGACATAGTCCTGCGGGAAGAAGAAGCTCCAGACGACCCCTGCGGCGAAAAGCCCCACGAGGAACATCACGCGCCACGAAATGTCGCCTGCCTCCCGCCGGAAGATGCCGCCGGCAATCCCGCTAATACCTGCGATCCGGCCGTGGAACATGAGTAGCCCGGCGGCCGCGATGCCGATCAATACGCCTCCAATCGTGGAAGCGATGGGTGTAAAAGACTCCATGGTGCTCATTCAAAGCAGCCCCGGTGCCAAACCGCCAGCCCTTTCTAATTGATGGGGTTTGCGGAGGCCCCCGAGTGCTGTTAATTCAGCGACTTAGACCGGTTTGCACCGCGCACCGAGCGACTCTCAGGAGGCCACCCATGTTACTTCGGCAACTCTTCGATCACGAGACCTGGACCTACACGTACCTCCTCGGCGACGAGGAATCAGGCGAGGCGGTGTTGATCGACCCTGTCATCGACCAGCTCGAGCGCGACATCAAGCTCCTCGACGAGCTCGGCTTGAAGCTCGTGTACACGCTCGACACGCACGCACACGCCGACCACATCACTGGCTCGGGACTTCTGCGGAAGCGCTTGGGCAGCAAGGCGGTCGTCGGGGCCAACGCAGGCACCGAGGGCGCAGACGAGTTGGTGAACGACGGCAGCAAGCTGAGGTTCGGGTCGCTCGGGCTCGAGGTGCGGGCGACGCCCGGACACACCGACGGCTGCGTGACGTACGTCACGTCGGACCACAAGCATGCGTTTACCGGCGACGCACTCTTCATTCGCGGCACTGGCCGAACCGATTTCCAGCAAGGAAGCGCAGAACGGCTGTACCGCTCGATCCACGACAAGATCTTCACCCTTCCCGATGACACGATCATCTGGCCGGGGCACGACTATCGTGGGCTGACATTTACAACGGTAGGCGAGGAAAAGCGTCACAATCCACGGGTCGGCGACGGGAAGACCGAGGGTCAGTTCGTGGAGGTCATGGACAATCTCAACCTGCCAGCGCCAAAGAAGATCGACGTCGCGGTTCCCGCCAATTTGCACTGCGGCATCGTTCCGGCCACGTCGATGTCGGGCGATCCGCTCCCGGAGCGTGGTTGGGCCGCGATCGAACGCACCTCCGAAGGAGTGCCCGAGGTCACGATCGGCTGGGTCGGAAACAACACGGGCGCGATCCGGATGGTAGACGTTCGCGAGATCGATGAAGCCGAATCCGACGGCATAATCGAGGGCGCCGAGGTGATTCCGATGGGAACAGTCGACGGAGCTGCGAAGTCTTGGGACAAGGAAGAGCCGGTGATCACGATCTGTCGCTCGGGCCGGCGGTCTGGACGTGTCGCGCTCGAGCTCGAAAAGCTCGGGTTCAAGCGCATCGCCTCGATGCGCGGCGGCATGGTCGCCTGGAACAGCCAATAGGGCGACAGCTATCTAGCGCTGCGCTGTCGCAGGAACCGCTAGCCAGTTTTCGATGTCTTCTGGGCGAACCGGATCACTGCCAGCGAGATAGCGCTCGAAGTGGGGAAGGCTGTCCGTGCCCCAAAAGAGCTCGTCGTCGACCATCATCGTGGGGACACCAAACACGCCAAGCTCGATCGCTTCATCGTTCGCGGTTCGAAGCCGTTGCTTGATGGTCGGCTCCCGGATGCGTTCGAGTACGCCCGGCACGCCCGCGTCAGCACAGATCTCGGAAACCACCTCCGCGGAGCCCACGTCGCGGCTCTCAGCCCACGTCGCGTCAAACAACTTGGTGACCAGGGCCAGACGGGTTTCGTCGTCCATGTCGAGGAGCGTTGCGCGTAGCGAAGGCAGCGGATTGAAGGGATGCGAAAACACCGGCACGAAGGGCACATTCAGTCGCGCCGCCGCCCGTACGCAATCTTTGAACATGTAGATCCGTTTTGGGGGGATCTCCCCCGGACCCCGGTGGCCCAAGTGGTTGAGCAATGCAGCCAGGAGAGTTGGCTTCGGCTCGACGACGAGATCGTACTGCCGCGCAAGCTCGCCGACCTGGTGCCAGGCCAAATAGCTGTACGGGGAGATGTAGTCGAAATGAAAACGAAGAACGCGAGGGGGCATGCCACTCGTCGAATACTCACGATGCGGATGGAGCACAAGCGCAAAGGAGTGCTAGCCTCCGCGCATGTTCGAGATGGCTACGGTCGTCGTGTTGGTCGTTGCTTGCTTCGTCACGGCCACGATCTCGGGGATTCTCGGCATGGCTGGGGGCGTGACCCTCCTCGGCGTGATGACCGCCCTACTCCCGGCGCCCGTCGTCGTGCCCCTTCACGGTATCGTGCAACTTGCTTCCAACTGGACGCGGACGTGGGCGTTTCGGCGTCACGTGCGGTGGTCGATCTTTTTCGCGTTCATGGTTCCCGCCGTCGCTGGCGTGGCCATTGCGGCCAACATTTGGGCCGACTTGAAGCTAACCTGGTTCCGCGCCTGGATCGGTGCGTTCATCTTGTTCTTCTTGGTGTGGCGTCGGTACAAGCCGAAGCTCCGAAATCCTCCGATCTGGTCGTATGCGTTTCTCGGATTCGCCGCGGGATTGCTGACGATCTTCGTGGGTGCAACCGGTCCGTTTCTGGCTCCGTTCTTCCTGCGCGACGACTTCGACAACGAGCAGGTCATCGCGACCAAAGCGGTATGCCAAACTTGGCTCCACCTGCTGAAAATCCCCGCGTTTTTGGCGTTGAGCTTCGACTACACGCCCTATGCGGCAGTGCTGGTGGGGTTGGTGGTGGCAGTCATCGGCGGCACCTACTTCGGTAAGCACTTATTGAGCCGGATCTCGAAAGAGCGCTTTGTCTTCTGGTTTCAACTCGTGCTTGCGATCCTCGCGGTGTACTTGATCGCGTCTACCCTCCGCTGAGGCTCAGCTCCCAAGGATCGTCACTGCCACGGTGCGCTTGCGACGTGGGCCGTCGAACTCACACAAGAAAACGTTCTGCCAGACCGACAGATCGAGCTTGCCTTCTCGAATTGGGATCGTCTCGCTCGGTCCAACGATGCCGGACTGAATGTGCGAGGCCCCATTGCCATCGATACGATCGTGGAGCCACACGCCCTTCGGGATGAGCTTATCGAGGCAGTTGACCACGTCCTCGCCGATGTTGGGGTCGTCGTTTTCTTGAATCATCAGAGCTGCCGTCGCCCCGTGAGCGTACAGCGCGCAAAGCCCCTCTTGCGCGCCTGATTGACGTACGAGCCGCTGCACCTGGAGAGTAATGTCGACGAGCTCACGCTCGCGTGTCGTCGAAAGCGTGATGGTGTCTGTAAAAAGCCTCATCGCGATCCCCGTCAGCTCCTGAGAAAATCCGTCGCCACCGAGACGAAATGGCTCGGTAACGAATGAACGTCCGGCAGCAGCATCCAACCGTGCGACCCGAACATCTGCGTCAGATACGGCGCGCTCTTGTCACGTGTAGCGAGTGCCATGCAATGAACGCCCTTCTCCGACGCCTCCCGAAGTGCTTGGCGTACGTCTTCGATGCCGTAGCGCCCCTCATAGTGGTCGTAGTCGGTCGGTTTGGCGTCCGTGAGAAGCAGGATGAGGCGACGGCGCGCACCACTGCTCTGCAAGACGTCGAGCGCGTGCCGGATGGCTGGACCGATACGGGTGTAACCGGCGGGAGCAACCGCATGAAGCCGCTGCAACCCGACGCGCGTCGAGTCATCGAACCCCTTCGCCAACAAGAAACGGCAATCGCGCCGCGTGTTGCTGTAAAACGCGCCGAGACAGAGCTTTGCCGACGTCGGCTCGAACGACTCGACCAGCACTTGGGCTGAGTCGCGAACGATATCGAAAATTCGCTTCCCCGCGACCCAGGAATCGCTCGACGAGCTTGCGTCAACCAAAATGAGCATCGCGAGCTCGGAGTCGTGAAGCTTTCTCCGCACGTAGATGCGCGGATCCGGGTGTCGGCGCGCCATCAAGGTCGCTTGGCGATCGACGAGGGCGTCGATGTCGATTTCGGTTCCATCGAGCTGACGGTTGCGCCAGCGCCGCTCGAGCTCCAGGCGTTTGAGCTCCGCTTGAAGCCGCAGCACCTCGCCGTGGAGGCGCCTGCTTGCCGACGCTACGGTCGAAGCCGGGCTGCTCGGTGGATGAAGGTGCTCGTTGACGGTGCACCAGTCCGCTCGGTACTCGCGCCGCTTGAAGTTCCACTCCGGGTAGCGGTGCGCGCGAGTCGACTCCAGCTCCTCCGCGAGGTCGGCCGTGTGTAGCCCTGCCTGGAGGTCCGCGCGATAGACAGACTGTGCGGTCTCCGTCGTGCGGGTGAGCTTGGTGAGCTCGAGCTCGTCGAGGGCCTCCTCTTGCTCGGCAAGCTGGTCGGAGCCGTCGAGTTGCTTCCTGCCGCTTTGGTACTCGGTCGCCGTGTGAACCTTCTCGAACGAATGGACAAGTGGGTTGTCACGCTCCTTTTGTGACTCCAGGTCGACATACTCGACATCGGTCGGCCGCCGGCGCATCTTGCGCTCGGTGCCACTCGGCAACGTGCTTTGTGGGTCATCGGGTGGCTCGAGGGCGGCGTTCCAAGGCGTCGGGGGAGGCATGAGAAGCCCCCACGGCGACTCGTATGCGCCGTTGGTTCTACGTCTCGACAACTTAGCCAGGGCATCTTCGAAGTCCGACGATATCTCCCTGAGACTTTGAAGCGTGTGACTTGGAGTGGCCGCATCGACGAGCTCACGCGCCACGATCGAAGCGCCGGAGTCATCGGTGATTTCACCCCGGCCACTACCGAGAAGGGCCTTGCACGCGGTCGAGAAGCACCGGGCGTCGGCGGAACGCTCATCGAATGGAAACCGGTCGGTTGCAACGCCCGCGCACCGGGCGACGAGAGGCTCTGCGCCCGGGTACCTCTCGGCAATCAGCTCTTCGACGCTCGGCATGGCGATCAGCATGGCCAACGCTCGCCGGCGGGGCGTCCACTGGCCCTCCGCCACGAACCCGAGCTCTGCTGCCGTCACGCCGATGACCACACGATAGAGATAGAACGACGCTTGATCCTCCGGATCCACCAGCCAGGCGAGGCGTTGCGGCAAGACCAAGCGCCCGGGCGCCACTCCGCCCATACCGCTGCCAGCCGCAACCTCCCATTTCGCGCCAGTGAGCAGATTGCTCAGCGTTTCAAAACGCGGGGTCAGCGATTCGAGAGCGGACTCGGCGTCATCTACTTGGCCGCCCTTGCCGCTCACTCGCCGGAACGAACGGTAGAGCCAGGCAAACGCTCGCTGGTCCCAATCCATCAGAACATCAGGTTGGCCAAGTCCTGAAGGGCTTCCAACTGTGCGTGGTCGTCGGTGATCGGTTGCACGACCGCGGCATTGCAGGCCACCCGGGGCGCGACGCCGCTCGCGATCAGCTTGGCAGCCGTCACGAGGAGCCGGGTCGAGACCGTTTCGGCGAGCTGAAGCTCCTCCATCCCGCGCACCTTGTTCGCGAACTCCACGAGACGCTTCGGCGTTCCGTTCTCGAGCTTGCCTTCATGGGCGACGATTTCCGCTTCGACCTTGGCTTCCGGGTATGAGAAACGCTGCACGACGAAGCGCTGACGCGTCGACGGACGCAGCTCCTTGAAGCCCCGTGCGTAGCCAGGGTTGAAGCTCGCCACGACCATGAAGCCCTCTGGTGCTGCGAGCGTTTCATCGAGACGATCGATGTAGAGCTCTCGACGATGGTCCGTGAGAGAATGCAACACGACGATCACGTCTTCTCGCGCCTCGATGATTTCGTCGAGATACAGAATGGCGCCCGCGCGAACTGCGCGCGTCACCGGGCCGTCTTGCCAAATCGTCTCCGCGCCCCGGATCAAGAACCGTCCGACCAAATCGATCGACGAAGTTTCGTCGTGGCACGCGACGGTGATCAACGGCAGCTCGAGCTGCGCGGCCATCGCCTCGAGGAACCGCGTCTTGCCGCACCCGGTCGGTCCGGCAAGAAGCAACGGTAGCCTCTGGCGATGGGCGTGCTGAAAGAGCTCGACCTCTCGGCCGACCGGTCGATACCAGGGTTGGTTCGTGTTCATTCTGCCGGCACAGCAGCCGCCGCGCTCGAGGAGACGGACTCCTCGACTTCGCCCACCGGCCCGCCGTACCGGATGAAGTTGTAGATGAACGCGATGATGCCCGACGTGAAGAGCGTCGCCGCCAGAATGAGCCCGATGAAGTGCACCTGAAGCTCACGCTGCACGTCGAGGAACTCCATGCCGGCTCGCCGCTCGAGGTAGACCTGCGCCACGCCAGCAACACCGAAGGCCACCGTCATGGCGACCATGCCGATGTTGGTCGACCAGAAGGCGAAGATCGCGCTGGGCGTGTCGAAGAGCTTGCGTCCGGTCAATAGTGGCAGGGCATACGTCATGATGGCGAGAACCAACATCGCGTAGGCGCCCCAGAACGCCAGGTGTCCGTGCATCGCTGTCACCAGCGTCCCGTGGGTGTACAGGTTCACTTGCGGCAGCGTGTGCGCCATGCCGAGGAAGCCAGCACCGACGAACGACATGACGCAGCAGCCCACCGTCCAGAACAGAGCGATCCGGTTTGGGTGGTTCCGTCCGCCCTTCCTGGCGAGCGCAAGGCCATAGATCGCCATTCCCAAGAACGCGAGCGGTTCGAGGGCGCTGAAGATGCCGCCGATCCACAGCCAGTAGCTCGGCGTGCCGATGAAGTAGTAGTGGTGACCGGTGCCTAGAATGCCCGACAAGAACGTGAAGCCGACGATGACGTACAGCCACTTCTCGACGATCTCGCGGTCGACGCCGGTGAGGCGGATCAACAGGTAGGCCAGAATGCCGCCCATGATGAGCTCCCACACGCCCTCGACCCAGAGGTGAACGACCCACCAACGCCAGAACGCGTCATGCGTTTGGTGGTCGGTTGGAATCATCCCCGGCAAGTACAAAACCGCCGCCATCAAGAGGCCGAAGAAGAGCACGATCGAGGTCGTGGTCATCTTGGGCGCCTTCCAGACCGTCATGCCGATGTTGGCCACGAAAAGAAGGACATCGACGACGACCAGGAAGTCGAGCGGGCGCGGAATCTCTAGGAACTTACGCCCCTCCCACCAGCCGAAGTGGAAGCCGACGATGGCGGTGACGCCGACGACAACGAAAGCAATCAGCTGCACATAGGCGAGCCTCGGCCAGTAGATCGGCCGTTCGCACTCATCCGGGATGATGAAATACGCGGCGCCCATGAAGCCCGACAACATCCACATGACGAGCAGATTGTTGTGCGAGGCGCGCGCGACGTTGAAGGGAATCCAGGGGTGCAACACGTCGAAGCCGGCGTGCGCAAACGCCATGATGAAACCGTAGACCAGCTGCAAGCTCAGCAAGAGCATGCACGTCGCGAAAAACCAGTATGCAACCTTCTGCGATTCGTACTTCATAGCCCCGCCTCTCGTTGCTTGGAGAGAAAGATGACGACTTCATTGCGCTGCTCGTCCGTAAGCCCGAGCTTCGGCATCTGGGTGCCGGGCTTCACGGCCTGCGGATCGGTGATCCACCTCATGAGGTATCCTCGATCGAAGCGGTCGCCCACGCCGTCGAGCGCTGGCCCGATGGTGCCGCCAACGCCGCCCAACGAGTGACATGCGGTGCAGACTTGCGTGAAGATCTGGGGACGCTCACCGCCGGGAATGGCGATGGCTGCGGCGGTCAAGCCGATCGTTGGCTCGGGGGGGAACCCGTTGAGGTCCATGCGTCCTATCCACTCGAAGAAGGCGATCATGTCGTTGATCTGTTCTTCGGTGAAATCGTACTTCACCATTTTGCGCTGCCCCGGATAGACGGCCTCCGGGTCCTTCAGCATCGCAGCGATGAACGCCGGCCCGCGACGGTCGTACACGCGCGTCAGCTCCGGCGCGTAGTAGGCGCCCTCGCCGAGCAGCGTATGGCACCCCATGCAATTGTTTTCCTCCCAGATCTTTTTTCCCCGCACGACCGATTCGTTCAGGTCGCCTGCGTTGGTCTGAGCCGGAATCCGCTGGAATGTGTCGACCGTGAGCCAAATGAAGACCGCGCTAAAAAGTAGCGTCCCCGACAAAAAGAACGCGCGCGCAGCAGACTTCGACAGCATGGTCACCTCCTCTCTCTAAAGACTGGCGAATGCACTTCGGAGACCCCGGTCCCCAGACAATGCGCCGGATGCTACAGCGGCCGGTCGCTACTGCAAGCGCCATTTGGCGTTTTGTGCGCCCTCGCGCAATCTTTGCGCTCAGCGGGAGCGCCCTCAGCCGCGTTTCGGCTGGAACAGGTCGGCGGTTTCCTGAACGAGGGACGCGAACACGGCTCCGAGGCCGCCGAAACGCAGGTTTGGGCTCTTTCCCTTCGCGAGGAGCCCCATCTGGGCGACGCTCATCATCGCTTGGGAGACGCCGCCCAAACGGCCGAGCCCGGGCATGACGGGGGGATCGGCCGCTCGTTCGGTGCGTCCGTCGAGCAAATCCTGCGCGACGCTCGGGTTGTTGGTGAAAGGTCGCGCCATGCCGACGACGTCTAGCGCGCCAGTCGACAGCGCGTCCGCCATGATCGACCGTGCCCGGAAGCCACCGGTCACCATCATCGGAATGTCCACCTGGGCACGAGCCTTCTTCGCGTATTCGAGGAAGAACGCTTCGCGCTGGTTCTCCACCTTGTCGAGCATCACGCGGGACTCGTAGCTACCGCCGGAGATCTCGACGAGGTCGATTCCGTCTTCCTGAAGCATGCCGAGCACGCGCATCGACTCTTCTTCGGTGAAGCCGCCACGTTGAAAGTCCGCGGAGTTGAGCTTGATGCCGATCGGAAAGTCGTCACCCACGGTTTTGCGGATCTCGCCGAGCACCGTACGGGCGAAGCGGGCCCGATTTTCGAGTGGCCCGCCCCATCGATCGGAACGCCGGTTGGTGAGCGGAGAAAGAAACTGGCTCACCAGATAACCATGCGCTCCGTGCACCTGCACCCCGGTGAAGCCGGCAGCCTTCGCAAACCCCGCCGCACTGGTAAAACCACGAATGACTTGACCGATCTCGGCTTCGTCCATCGCATGCGGCTTGCCGAACGCTTTGGCGCGACGGAATAGGGCCACCGGCTCCACGGCAGATGGTGCGCCCGGACTAGGGTTGATGTGGCGCGGCGTCTGGCGGCCTGGGTGATTGAGTTGCATCCACAGGTGATTGCCGCGCATCGTTCCAGCGGCTGCCCATTCACGAAAGCGGTCGATGTTCGACTCCGGCTTCACCGCAACGTTACTTGCTGCTTCGAGGTGAGCTTGGTCGATCATGACGTTGCCCGTGATCAGCAAGCCGGCCCCACCCGCCGACCAGCGTTCGTAAAGCCGCGCGAGCCCCCGGGTTGGTGACTGCTTCGGCGAACCGAGATGCTCGCTCATCGCCGCCTTGGCGATGCGGTTCGAAAGGCTCGCCCCGCACGGCAAGGTCAGCGAATCGTTCAGTGTCGGAGAAGTCATTTTCGGCCGAAATCGTTGCGGGTGGGGCTCGACCGCCGCGACGGAATGACGTAGATGACAGAGCCGCGCAGCGAGTCAAATGCGCCGAGGTGAGCGATGGCTTTTGCGGACGATGAACGGGATCTCGAAGGAGCAGCCAACACGCTGAAGAACTGGCTCGCCCCCAAGCTGTCGGTGCCAGCGGAAGACATCCGAATCGAAGATCTCGATGCGCCTCTGAGCACGGGTTTCTCGAGCGACACACTGCTCTTCGACCTAGTCTACACCAAGGACGGCACCGAGCACCGGGAGGGGCTGGTCGCGCGCCTGGAGCCCGAAGAGTATGTGATGTTTCCGTACTACGACGTTGGACTACAGGCACGCGTGTTGCAGCAGCTCGAAGACACCGACGTTCCCGTCCCTCTCGTGCATTGGTTCGAAGCGGATAAGTCGGTTCTCGGAGTTCCGTTTTACATCATGACCCGCGTCGAGGGACGAATCCCGACCGACAATCCTCCGATGCACGACGAAGGCTGGATCGCGGACGAACTTTCGGAAGACGATCGCAAGTTGATTTGGTGGAACGGCTTCGAAGCCATGTGCAAAGTCCACCGCCTCGACTGGCAGGGCCTCGGCTTCGACTTCTTGGCCGAACCAAAACGCGGAGACACGCCGCTCGACCAGCAGCTCGACTATTGGCAGGAATACTTCCGCTGGGGCATGGAGGCTTCGAGGCATCCGGACATCGTGAAGGCCCTCGAATACCTCGAGGCCAACAAGCCGGAGGACCAAGCTGTCGCGCTGTGTTGGGGTGATTCACGACTCGCAAACCAGATCTTCGACGGAGTCGAGTGCGTTGCGGTGCTCGACTGGGAAATGGCGCGCCTCGGCGATCCCGTCCAGGACTTGGCCTGGTGGCTCGCATCGGATCGCTGCTTCTCCGAGGGCCTGGAGCTCGAACGGCTGCCCGGCTTTCCTGGCAAAGAAGAATCGGTTGCCCGCTGGGAGGAATCCACCGGGCATCGGGCAACCAACTTCGATTACTACTTCATTCTGGCGCTCACGCGGTTCTCGATGAACATAGCGCGGGTCGGCCAGTACATGAAGCAAATCGAGATCATCGACGAAGAGAATGAATTCGATTACGAGAACCTCGCATCAATCACTTTACGCCGCGCGCTATCGGAGCTTTGAAGATGGGTCCACTGAACGGAATTCGAATCGTTGAAATTGAGGGCATTGGTCCTTGCCCGTTTGGAGGGATGTTGCTCTCCGACCTCGGCGCTGAGGTCATTCGCGTCGGCCGGCCGGAGCCGTCCTTTCTACAGGCGAACTTCGACGTGATGAGTCGGGGGAAGAAGAGCATCACGCTGGACCTCAAGAAGCCGGAAGGTAGGGAAGCGCTGCTCAAGGTGGTGGCGACCGCCGATGCGCTGATCGAGGGCTTTCGGCCGGGGGTCATGGAGCGCTTGGGGATCGGCCCGGAGGTTTGTCTCGAAGTGAATCCACGTCTCGTGTTTGGTCGCATGACGGGATGGGGCCAAGAAGGGCCGTGGGCGCAGCGCGCGGGGCACGACATCAACTACATCTCCCTGGCGGGAGCTCTGCACGGTATCGGCCGCAAGGACGAGCGGCCGACCATTCCGATGAACCTCGTCGGCGACTTTGGAGGCGGCGGCCTGTTGTTGGCGTTCGGCGTCGTCACGGCGCTTCTCGAAACGCAGAAGTCCGGCAAGGGACAGGTCGTCGATGCGGCGATGGTCGATGGCGTCGCTGCGTTGATGGCGAGCGTGTACGCCGGTATGCAGCAGGGGTTTTGGTCTGACAAGCGGGGGGAGAATCTGCTCGACTCGGGGGCGGCGTTCTACGATGTGTATGAAACCAGCGACGGGAAGTACGTTTCCATCGGAGCGCTCGAACCGCAGTTCTACAAGGAGCTGATCGAGAAGCTTGGTATCGAAGGGAGCGCGCCTGCGATGGGCGAGCACTTGAATCCGGCCAAATGGGGTGAGCTCCGTCCGACTCTGGAAGAGCTCTTTCGGCAGAAGACGCGCGACGAATGGTGCGAAGTATTCGAGGGCAGCGACGCGTGCTTTGCTCCCGTGCTTGCCGCGGCCGAGGCATTCGAGCACGAGCACAACGTCGCGCGCCGCTCGTTCGTAGAAGTCGATGGCATCAAACACGCCGTCGCTGCACCACGCTTTTCGCGCACCAAGCCGGCCAACCCGACGCCAGCCAAGGAGCGCGGCGCGGACACCGAAGAAATCCTGCGCGAGTGTGGGGCCGAGCTGCCCTAACGAGGAATCCGAGATGATTACCGACTTCGATGACTATCTGATCCACCAAGCCGCCGTCCCCATCAATCAGACCGGGATCGTCAACCGAAACGCCTACGACCGTTACTGGTTCAATGGCTTCGACAAGGCGGGCACATTCTTGTTCGAAGCCGGCCTCGGCCGTTATCCCAACCGATTCGTTCAGGACGCGCACTTCAGCGTGGCCGTCGACGGGGTCCAGCATTCGTTTCATGCATCCCGAAGAGTCCCGGACAACCCGATGGACAGCTCCGTTGGCCCTCTGCGAGTCGAGGTCGTCGAACCCATGCGGATCGTCCGCTTGGTCATCGCTCCCAATGAAACCGAGGTCGAGGGTGACCTGACCTTCCACGCCAAAGCACCTCCGGTGCAAGAGCCAAAGAATGTCATGTGGGATGGCAACAGGTTGATCATGGACACGCAGCGCTTCACCCAATACGGCACCTGGGAAGGATTCTTCTCGATCAAGGGGCAGCGCTTCGAGGTCAAACGAAGCGAGGTGATCGGCAACCGGGACAAGTCGTGGGGCATGCGCCCGGTGGGCGAGTACGAAGAGGGCGCCCCGAGCAAGTTGACCACCGACCCAGCGGTTTACTGGATTTGGTCACCGGTCCACTTCGATGGTTTTTGCACCCATTTTCTCACGCGCGAGATGCCCGATGGCCACGCGCAAGAGCTCTCGGCGTCGATCGTCAAGACCTACGGCGACGATGAAGAGGTTCCAAAAGACATCGTGGAAGCGGACGAAGAGGTCATGGCGTCCGCGACGAACTCGATCAAGTGGCGAAGCGGAACACGATGGCCCGAGGCTGCCACGCTCGGCTTCGTCAAGCGCGACCGGAGGAAGCTCGAAATCGAGCTCGAGCCGCTTTTTCGGTTCCAGATGATGGGGATCGGATATCAACACCCCGAGTGGGGCCACGCGGTATGGCGCGACGAGCTCGAAATCGGATACGAGAGCTGGAAGCTCGACGAGGTGGAGCCGGACGAATACTGCACGATCCACGTACACAACATCGTGCGCGCCAAGATGGGCGATAAGACCGGCATAGGCATCCTAGAAACCATCGTCTTTGGACGGCACGAGCCGAGCGGCTTCCAGGATTTGTTCGACGGGGCCCCGTAGCTAGAACGCGTAGCCGGCGCCGAATGAGATGATTGGGAAGGCCGTGGGGTAGAACGGGTTCCGCAAGACGGGGAACTTCAGGGACAGACCCATGAATGCGCCCTTCCCCACGCCGATCATGTACCCGCCGCCGAGGAGCAAGTTGCCATAGTTACGGCGGCCAGAGCTGATGCCGCCGGTCTTGAAGCCGGTGTTGATGATCTCGCCTTCCACCAGGACAAATAGCTGCTTAATCGGAAACAGTCGTACGAAGAGCGACCCCCCGTACGTGTGCGAGATCACCTCGGGAATCGCGATGCGATCCTTCGAATATTGGTAACGCAGCGAAACGCCCGGCTCGACGATTCGTTTGAAGATGTAAGAGACCTGCGGCGCGATCCCGACCGAGATGAAACCCGTCCCAATGCCAAACCCGATCCCACCGCCAACGCGTAGCTGACCTGGCGGCTGCTTGGGGGGCTCGACCTTCGGCCCTGGCTCGTCTGCCGGTGGCTCGACGGGTGGTGGCGGTTGCTCTTGAGGTGGCTCTGTCGGTTCTGATTCGGACTGGGGCGGCGGCTCGGTAATGATCTCGACCTCCGATTCCTCCTGCGCAAAGGCGCGCGGCGTGTCCGCATGCGCCGCGAAAACTACGGAGATGACTCCAAAGAGCGCCCCAGGCCAAGAAAGTCTAAGCACCCTTTCTTTATAACAGAAAGACGTCTTCAAGATCATTGAAGGCGGTCGTCCTCCAACGGGCCAACGGGCTTTGGCAGTTGCCGCGCCTTTTACTCGGGGCCAAGCGGGCTAAGCTTGGCGGATGAAAGACTCCGCGGTGGTGTCTCGGATTGTGCACGAGTCTTACGAGCGGGGAGCGCCCTTGATGCCTAGCGGCCATTGGTGGGAGCACCTCGACGACGATTTTGCCCGAAGGCCCGAGAAATTCGATCTTGGGCGCGCAGATCGCGTGCAGATCGGAGCTGCGGCCGCGTTCGACCATGCCGTGAGGGTGATCTTCGGCACGATGGTCAGCACGACGGCCATCCCGTTTGGCTTCAATCCGATCGAGCTTCGGCGGTCCATGCAAAACGTCGGCCTGTACGCCGAAATGGCAGAATCGGGCGATCCCACCCGCTTCTTCCACGAACCTCCGTCTGGTGTACGCGTGCGCGTCAAGGCAGGTCGGTGGTTTCCGCGTTTCGATCCCGAGGACGGCGTGTGCGAAGTGGTGCGGTTCGATAGCCCGTTCCAACCGGTCCATCCCAACCAACACAAGCCCTATCTTCGCCACGGCCGCAACCGCGTGGCCTACGCGCGCATGGTTCGGCACCGTGACGGGCCCCGGCCAACGATCGTCGCGATTCATGGGTTCACGGCGGAGGGATACCTGCTCAATGAATGGTTCTTCGCGCTTCCCTGGTTCTATCGCATGGGCTGCGACATCGCCTTTTTCGCGCTTCCGTTCCACGGGCCGCGCCAGACTCGCTTCTCACCGTTCTCGGGACACGGCTTCTTTGCGGGGGGCACATCTCGATTCAACGAAGCTGTCGCACAGTCGGTATTCGACTTCCGAATTCTCCTCAATTGGCTTCAACGCGAGCAAGGCGTCGAGCAAGTTGGCGTGACGGGGTTGAGCCTCGGAGGTTTCATCTCGTCGATGCTCGCCAGTGTTGAAAACAAGCTGGCCTTCGCACTTCCCAACGTGCCGATCATCAGCGTGGCGGATTTGGTCTTGGAGTGGCAGCCCATGGGGGCACTGATGCGTGCCGCCCTGGCGGCGTCGAACCTGAGCTCGGCGGATGCTCGGCGCCTCGTCGCCGTGAGTTGCCCCCTGACCTACGCGCCAGTACTGCCACCCGAACGCCTGATGATCGTAGGCGGCGCCGGCGACCGCCTGGCTCCTCCCAAGCATTCCCGGCTGCTCTGGGATCATTGGCAACGTTGCCGCATGTACTGGTTCCCTGGAAGCCACAGCATTCACCTCGATCGCGGGAAGTATCTGACGGAAATGGCCCGCTTCATGATGGGCCTCGGGTTCCTGCCCGAAGGGGGCGCACCGTGATCCGTGTATCGACTCTCGACGCGGCGATGCTGTACGCAGAAACCCCTGAGATGCCGATGCACACGATGGGCGTCCTCATCCTCGATCCCGAGAATCAACTGGACGCCGAACTTGGCGAAGGCTCGCCCTTTGAGCGGACTCGCAAAGTGTTCGCCGAACGGCTCCACCTCATCCCGCCATTCCGGCGCCGCATCGTTCAGGGGCCATTGCAGATCGGCGACCCCCACTGGATCGAGGACCCAGTATTCGATCTCGACAAACACCTCGTGCACACCTCGCTTCCTTCTCCGGGGGGCATGTCCGAGCTCCGCGAGTTTGTCGGGGCGTTTGCAGGCGAACGTCTCGAGCGAGACAGACCTTTGTGGAAGGCTGTGCTCGTAGAAGGTCTCGGGGGCGGCAAGCTCGCACTCGTCATGAAGATCCACCACGCCGCGATGGATGGCGGTCGAAGCGCGGCGATCGCGGGCGAGCTCATGGATACGAGTCCCGAAGGCCGAGTGATCCCTCCCCCCGGCACGCCCTGGGTTCCCGATCGCGAACCCACGATTCCCTGGCTCGCGGCAGATACGCTCCGAACGCTGGCAGGCAAACCTAGGCGCGCGGTCGAAGCTGCTACGAAAATGGCCTCGGCGGTCCGAGGCAAGGGGCGATCCGAACCCGCCCAGCCCGAGGGCCCCGACGTTTCCGACAAGGCGCCCCTATTCGAAGCGCCACCAACTCCGTTCAACGGCGCCCTCACGCCCAACCGCTCCGTCGCGTTCGCGGACGTCTCCCTCGAAGATGTGAAAGCGATCAAGCGTGCCTTTGGAACGACCGTGAACGACGTGGTGCTGGCGGCCTGTTGTGCAAGCTTGCGATCTTGGCTACGCGCGCACGGCGGCCTTCCGGAACGCCCCTTGGTCGCGACCGTCCCGGTATCGGTTCGGAATGACGGAGATCACGACGGCAACCGCGTTTCGGTGATTCGGGTTCACCTGCCTATCCAAAGCGCCGATCCCATCGAGCGGCTCATGGCCATCAACGAAGAAACAGCGAAGCAGAAGAAGCGGCATCACAAAGGTGGTGGAGGCGATATCCTCAAGAACTTCGCCGATCTCATGAACAACATCACGGTACCCTGGATTGCGACGCACGTCGTAGGCTTCTTCTCGTCGCGACACCTCGCCGACCGGGTCCCTCCGTTGTGGAACCTCATCATTTCGAACATCGCGGGCCCGCCCGTGCCCCTCTACACGACGGGCGTGCGGCTCACTCACCTCTTCCCGCTCGGCCCCGTCCAACAAGGATCGGGCCTCAACATCACAGTGATGAGCGCCGTAGACCGGCTGTGTTTCGGCGCATTGGCGTGCACGGAGATGGTCCCCGATATGCAGGATATCGCGACCGGCTTCGTAAGAGAGATCGAAGTGCTCACCAAGATGGCCGCCAGGTCAGATTCGAGCCCAGTACGAGAACGCTGACATCCTCGCCAAACATCCCGTCGACCCGAAGGCCGAGGTCCAAGTCGTGTCCGAGGGACAAATACAGGATGCCACCGGCGGAGTGCTGCAGCCAGTTGTTAGGATCGGCAGTGTACTGATTGAGGGATGCCCGATAGTACGCGGACAGCTCGCCCACGCGGCGAATGTCCACCCCTACCCCCAGGCGGGCGGCATAGTCGGACACGAACGAGCGAGCATACGCGGCGACCGAAAAATCCGCCCACATGATATCCGCAATGCGCAACACTCGGGCCTGCAGATAGCCCGCGATCTGCTCGAACTGATCCGCGG
>Ga0209567_10000397_pt1 | contig 23531 bp, 18 predicted proteins | sample COG_12_FD_184756 | JGI IMG/M metagenome (GOLD analysis project Ga0209567, IMG submission 184756) | Pelagic marine sediment microbial communities from the LTER site Helgoland, North Sea, for post-phytoplankton bloom and carbon turnover... | ecosystem: Environmental > Aquatic > Marine > Neritic... | reverse complement strand
CAGTTACGACCATTCACGCCCAAGTGGCGACCGATGGACGGCGCCACTCGGCGTGGGTGTCGCGCGCACGATGATCCTTGGAGGCCGACCGTGGAAATTTCAGCTTCAGTACTGGAACTACCTCGAAGCAGCCGACGCTTTCGCGGCGAAGCACCAGGTTCGGTTCTCGTTCAGCCCGGTCGTATCCGCGCCGTGGAACGAAGGCCGGTAAGCGATAGCCTTAACTGGCTTTCTCGAAGTCGTCTCCAACCACCTTCTAGTCGTCGTCGTTTTCGGTTGCTTCATCAAGCACTTTTAGCTTGGCCGCCTTCTTCAGCGTGGAGTCATCCTCGTCATCGGTGACCTCCTTGGCCATCTTGAGTTTGGCACCCTTCTTCAAAACTGAGTCGTCGTCCGCTTCCTTGACGGCCTTCAACTTAACTGTCTTTTTCAGGGCCGAGTCGTCATCGTCGGCGAATGCCGGTGAGGACAAGAATAGGACGCCTACCATTAACAGCATCAATAACTTCATTTTCACTACCTCCAATCATGTGTGCGACCAACTGAAATCAGTCGTTATAGGTTCATGCCTTTGATTTCTGACTCGCCCCTTCAAGGGATGAAATCGCCAGATCCTGGACCACGATCAGTCGACCAGGTCGCGGCTTTCCTGAGCCAACACGAGATGAGAGCTGACTTTAATCCGCGGGACAATCAATTATGACATTTTTGACTTGGAATCTCTCCAATATCGGCAAGATTGCCAAAAGCTCGCCACCACTCGTTGCTGGTTTTTGTTTATTCTCGCGGTTGACCTAGCTCTCTGCCCACATCCGCGTCAGCTCGATGACGGCATGCATCAGGCGCTTGGCCTCATCGCTGGTCTCACCCTTCGCGCCGACCATATCGTCATAGGCCTGCCAGAGTTCGCCGATGACCTTTCGCTTTGCCGGGTCGCCGATATGACTTTGCATCCACGTCACGACCGCGATGCGCTCGCCGCGCGTTACCGGCGCAACGTGATGATAAAGCCGCGTTGAGTAAACCACTGCCCCGCCGGCCGGCAGCTTTACTTCGTGATCACCGAATTCCGTCTCCAGCACGAGCGCGCCACCATCATAGGTTTCGGGATCGGACAGGAAGAGCGTCATCGACAGGTCCGCCCGCAGCGGACCATTGTGCTGCATGAAGGGTGTGTCCAGGTGCGACTTGTATTCCATGCCTTGTGTGTACTTGGAGACCATCGGCGGCATCATCCGCCTGATCAGGGCACCGTCCTGCACAACTCGCGACCGGCCGACGCCGTTCGTGATTGCTTGGGTGACGATGCGCAGATCCTCGCCCTGCGGCACGTACTGCAGGTTGTGTTTGTGTTCGTCAGGCATCCCGCCCGTGGTTGCGCTGCCGTCCGTGAACTGCACGCGCTCTGTCATCGCGCGCAAGGCCTGCAGTTCCTGGTCGGCGAGAAATTCGGGGATCAACAAGAACATGGGGTTCCTTCAAAACGACGCTCGCAACGATTGTAACGTGAAATGGCGCACGGCAGCGCCGGCTTTCAAGGGTTCAGAATGCCCTGTATGGGCCGATAACCCATGGGAGATTTGGAGTTTTCTGAATGTCGAAAATCGGATTCTGGAAAAACATCTTCGGGCACAGGGAAAAGGTGGTCGTAGACGTCGGCGACAAGACGGAGTTGCTGACGCATACGCAGTCGTTTCGATTCAGCGAATTGGCCGGGAAGAGGGACACGCCCCGGGAGGCGGCGTACTGTAATTCTCTCGAGGACAAACGCTATCGTCTCGACGATGCCGCCTATCGCCTGAGGATCCCGCAAGACGAGGTGCTCACGAAAGGCGCCGCGGGCGATCTGCGTCTGTATGTCGACGTGGCCGGCCAGTCCGGGCACTGGTGTCTCCACGATAGGGGAGGCAATGTCAGCCAGTCGACGGTTTCGACCATACAGTCCGGCCTGCTGAAACTACAGACCGGCGCCTGTGGCGATCTGGCGAAACACGGTCGTGCGATCGTACGCGCACTCGATCTCTGCACTGTGAACGGACATTCCCACGCCGGCATCGACGATGCCACACTCGCAAATCTCCGCGCCTGGGGGCCGGGTGACAAGCGATTCTTCCCGCTGCACCCGCTGACGATCGAACCTGGCATGATCGTTCTGCTGTCACCGCTGGAATAGCCGCATCACTCGTCACTATTCTGGCGGCGGAGCACCTCCTCCAGAATCTCGACGATCGCGCGGTCTTTCGCTCTGTTCGTCGTTCTCTTTTGGCGCACCAATTCCTTCAGGTCCAATACCTGGAACTTGCCGGCACTCGTTTCGATTTCGGACGAGACGTCTACCAGATCCTCGTACCGTTCGTTGTCACCTATAAAGCCCAGAATGTCCAGCGGACCGGCTTTGGTAATGAGCAACAGGTGGCCGCCGGCAAGAATATCCGCCTTACTGGGTCTCATCGCGCTCTCGTGTTCACGAAAGCGGGCATCCAGATCGGAAAACGCCGCAACCAGGCGATCGGCGTTCTTGTCGCTGACTCGCACCAGCGCATCGAGATCGAATGTGGTTACCGGGGCACCGTGAATAACCGCCGCAACGACAGGAAGAACGCAACCCTGGACTCGAGTTCCGCCAATCGTTGCTCCGGAGTAAGTGACATAAACCAGTCGACAAGTGAGTTATCGACCTCACCTTCGGAGACTGGTGGAGTATTTGGATCGTGCACTCCACGATTGTAGCGTGAAACAGCGCGTGGCGGGCGGTCGTACGCGCGTATTCGAGTGAGAGTCACCGACTCACAACGGGAGACGCACGTTGCTCTGCCCGCCAAGTGAATGCAATCAGGATGATCGCCACGATGCAGGCAGCCGCGATCAGCGCAAAGCTCGCGTCCCAGCCCGCCGCGTCAACGACCATGCCAATGACGATATTGGCCGCCACGGCTCCACCAACATAACCGAACAGCCCGGTAAACCCTGCCGCGGTGCCTGCTGCCTTCTTCGGCGCAAGATCCAGTGCGTGCACACCGATAAGCATGATCGGCCCGTAAATGAAGAACCCGATACCGATCAGCATCGCCACATCAACGCCCGGGTGGCCGACCGGGTTCCGCCAGTAGACCAGCACGCAGACCAGCGTGAGCAGCAAGTAGAGTATCGATGCCGGCGCACGACGTCCCCCGAAGACTTTATCGGATAACCACCCGCAGATCAGCGTACCGGGAATTCCGGCGAACTCGTAAAATGCGTATGCCCATCCTGAGTCGCTGAAATCAAAGTGTTTAACCTCGCTCAGGTAAGTCGGCGCCCAGTCCAGGACGCCGTAGCGCACCAGGTAAACGAAAGCGTTTGCCACTGCGATCGTCCACAGAAGCCTGTTGTTGAGCACATGCTCGAGAAATATGGCTTTCGCCGTGAACTCCCGTTCATGCGAATCGCTGTATTCGATGACCCTGGGATAGTCATCGCGATGCACCTCGATAGTCGGCAGGCCTGCCGACTGCGGCGTGTCCCGAACAGTCAGGAAGATGAAACCGGCGATCGCGATTGCGAAGAAACCGTGCATGTACAGGATCGCATGCCAGTCGGCGAACGTTGCCATGGCGAGAATCGCGATCGGACCCACCATGCCGCCACCGATATTGTGAGCAATATTCCAGATCGCCATCTTGGTACCGCGCTCGTTGGTCGAGAACCAGTGCACCATGACTCGTCCGGACGGCGGCCAGCCCATTCCCTGGAACCAGCCGTTGGTCAGTAGCAGCAGGAACATAATCGTGACCGAGCTGGTTGCGAATGGTACCGTTCCCATCACGATCATAACGAGCGCTGAACAAAAGAGTCCCAGCGACATGAAGACTCTCGCATTGCTGCGATCCGACACACTGCCCATGATGAATTTGGACAGGCCATAGGCGATCGCCACTCCGGACAACGCCAGGCCGAGGTCTGTTTTCGAGTAGCCTTGCTCGACCAGGTACGGCATTGCGAGCGAAAAATTTTTCCGCACCAGGTAATAGCCGGCGTAGCCGACAAATATACCGATGAATACCTGCAGTCTGAGACGCTTGTAGGTAGCGTCTATGTTCTCGTCGGGGAGTGTGTCGCGATGGGCTGCAGGTCTTAGAAACCCGATCACAGGTTGGACTCGACGAACTCGACGGTAAGGTCGGGGAAATCTGTGAATACACCGTCGACCCCGATATCGTTAAGAAAGATCTCGAGCAACTCGTCATAGTCAGCAACGTAGGCGGGCAGAAGATCGCGCCGAAACGTATACGGATGTACAAGCAGGTTCAGGTCGTGAGCGAGTTGGACCAGGTTCGTGGTTGTCAGATTGTTCGCGACCGAGTCCGGTTCGACAATCAAATGCATCGATGGGCCGATACCGTCAGCGTATGAAGCGACCGCCTTCATCCCTTCCGGTGTCAATGCCGCCTGATATTCAGGCTCCGTACCGAGTAGCTGTACCAGTGGCAAATTCATGTTCAAGGCGGGTAGCAGCTCGCCGCGAATACGCAGCAATTCATCGGCATCGAAGCACTGCAGAAAGACGCTGCTCTGCCGCTCGGCGTAGCCGTAGGACTTCAGGACTTTGAGTACTGCAGCAGATATGTCCTTTCCTTCACCACGGTGGAATGCCGGACTTTTTATCTCCGGGTAGATTCCGACCGAGCCACCCGTCGACTGGTTGAGACCCTGAATCAATTCGATCTCTTCGGCGAAAGTCGTTATCCGAAATGATGATCTGTCGAGAGGAAAGCGTTGCTCGAAAACCGCCTCTTTGGCTCCGTCTGACAACGTGAAGCGCTCCGAGACGGCCAGCTGGTGGAGTTCCGCCAGCGTAAAATCGACAACGTAATACCGGCCATCGGTCCTGGCCCGGTTCGGGAACACGTCGCGCACGTTAGTGACAGTATCGAGATAGTGATCGTGCAACACGACCACGTGACCGTCTTTGCTCATGACGAGATCCTGCTCAATAAAATCGGCGCCCTGCGCGTATGCCATCGCCTTCGCCGCGAGTGTGTGCTCCGGCAGATAGCCACTGGCACCGCGATGCGCGATAACGAGTTTGTTTCGCTCCGGCGCGACACGATCGTCGCCCGGCGTTACCCGATCATCGACATTCATTGCGCAGCCGACCAGCATCATCGAAACGAGGAACCCGGTGATCCTGACCGTATTCATTGTCTTTGGCCCATGGCCTCGGCACCGCGCATGATCATGCGTAACTGGATGATGGCGGTCTCGACATGCCGGTCGTGCTCATCGGCCGGCGTGTCGAGGAGCGCTATTCCGGCCGTGAACAAGATGGCGACCATCGAATCTGCAGCAATGCGCGCGTGCCCGAGCGGTACGCCGCGTTCGCGCGCTTCCTCTTCCAGGTAGTCCGCAAGGTCACTGGACATAGTCTGCATCAGCCGCTCGGCGGCTCGTCGAAACTCGGGCTGCCTCGACATGCTCTCCTGCAGGATCATCCGCGACATCCCCTGGTTGCTGTAGAAATACTCGAAAAGCGTCTCCACCGAGGCCCTGATCAGCGACCGGCCTTCCGACGCCTGATGCAACACGTCATGGATCAGCCTGCGCATTGACTCGCCGCACTGCTCGATGAGCGTCAGGCCGAGCCCTTCCATGTCGTGGAAGTGCCGGTAGAAAGACGTCGGCGCGATGCCGGCCAGCTTGGCGACCTCCCGCAGGCTGAGCGTATCGAAACTCCGCCCCGAGGCCAGCTCGGCGGCCGCCGCATCCAGCAACTTCTGCCGCGTTTCCGCCTTCTGCTGCTGTCTCGAGACGTTCGGTAGCGCTCTTGCCATGGCCGATCTGAGTCCGTTCTTCCGCGAGGGTGTTGCATTCTAGCAAACGCATGGTACGGTTGTGCGTACACTTGTACGCTGAAAGGGCCTCTTATGACGACCTACAAAGCTCCCCTGCGGGATATGCGGTTTGTAATGGAAGACGTGCTGGACTACGAGCGGCACTACGCCTCCTTGCCGGGTTGCGAGGAAGTCAACCTGGACCTCGTCAACGCAATTCTCGAGGAAGCCGGCAAGTTCTCCGAGGAGATCGTGGCGCCACTGAATGCCGTGGGCGATCAGGAAGGTTGCCGGATGAGCGAAGACGGCGAAGTGCAGACCCCTTCCGGCTTCAAGGAGGCTTACCAGCAATACATCGAAGCCGGCTGGCCGGCGCTGGACCAGCCCGGGCAATACGGCGGTCAGGATCTGCCCATGTCCATCGGGCTGTCTGTTCGAGAAATGAACGGTACCGCGAACTGGTCCTGGAGCATGTACTCGGGACTGTCGCATGGCGCGATGGAAACTATCGCGGAACACGGCACCGAGGAGCAGAAATCAATCTTCATGGAGCAGCTGGTCAGCGGGCGCTGGACGGGCACGATGTGCCTGACAGAGTCGCATTGCGGGACCGACCTGGGATTATTGAAGTCCAAAGCCGAGCCGGCTGCCGACGGCACCTATCGAATTACGGGCTCGAAGATCTTCATTTCCTCGGGCGAACACGACCTGGCCGAAAACATCGTGCATATCGTGCTGGCACGCCTGCCCGACTCACCGCCGGGCACCAAGGGAATCTCACTGTTCATCGTTCCCAAGTTCATTCCGAACGACGACGGCTCCATTGGAGACAGGAACAACGTCCGCTGCGGTGCCCTTGAACAGAAGATGGGCATTCACGGTAATTCGACCTGCGAGTTGAATTTCGATGGCGCGACCGGGTACCTGATCGGTGAGATCAACAAGGGCCTGAGCCACATGTTCACTTTTATGAACTTCGCCCGGCTTGGCACCGGCGTGCAAGGGCTCGCGCATTCCGAACTGGCATTCCAGAACTCGCTGGCCTACGCCAGGGATCGATTGCAGATGCGCTCCCTGTCGGGCCCGAAGAACCCTGCCGGCCCTGCGGACCCGATCGTCGTGCATCCGGACGTACGTCGTATGCTGCTCACGCAGAAAGCGTTTGCTGAAGGCGGCCGTGCACTCATCTACTATGCGAGCGCCCAGGGCGATATCCTGACGCGATCACAGGACCCGGAGGCACGCAAGCTTGCCAACGAAGTACTTAGCCTGCTGACGCCGATCATTAAGGCCTTTCTCACTGAGACCGGCTTCGAAAGTGCCAACTTAGGGATGCAGTGCCTGGGCGGACACGGCTACATCAGTCAGTGGGGCGTTGAACAAAACGTTCGCGACGCAAGAATCGCCATGCTTTACGAGGGCACTACCGGCATCCAGGCATTGGACCTGCTCGGCAGGAAGGTACTCGGTACGCGCGGCAAGGCGCTGGACCCCGTAACGAGTTTCATCCTGGATTTCTGCAAGCATGCGCGCCGCCGCAAGGAGATCAGGCCTTTCGTCAAGACGCTGGTCAGGCTCACCCGCCAGTGGCGCTCACTGACGCGCAAGATCGGCTTCGCGGCAATGAAAAATCGAGATGCCGTGGGCGCGGCCTCGGTCGACTACATCATGTTTTCCGGTTACCTGTTGCTGGGCGTAGCGTGGACCGCCAGTGCTCACGCCGCGTACAAGCGACTCGAACAGGGAACGAAGGAAGAGGCGTTCTATCGTTCGAAGATACAGACGGCAGAGTTCTACTTTGCCAAGATCCTGCCGCGAACAACTTCGCTGCTGCAGACGATGCTGGCCGGTCCCGAGCCGTTAATGAAGATCGACGAGGAACATTTCGCGTTTTAGCGTGGCACGCGCACCGAGGCCGCAACAATTTCATATACCGTGCCGGGTTGCATAGTGGCGTCCGCCTTGCCGAGATCTTCGGCGAAGTGGTCTGCCTCATCCTGTGTCAGGTCGCGCGCGACCACCTCACCTATCAGGGCGACACGTTTGCCGCCGATGTCAGTCGGCACGAAGAAGGCGTAGTCCTTGAACGAGATTCGCAGAGCGCTTTGCCCCTGTTGCGCGATGAAGAAGCAACCCTTTTTCTGGCAAACCTCGGAGACGCGCGCGTCGATACGAACCGAACGCCCGAGGTAAGCCTCACCATCGCTGGCGATCTCCTCGAGCGGCACCAACGGTGCCGAATCGTCAAAAGGCGAACCGAATGTCTCAGTTTCGTCCGTCTGCTCGACCGGGTCCGACAGGCGGATAACCTCCGCCACTGCGAGACCCGCCAGCATCGTCAGCAGTGCTGCAAACAGTATCGGGTTCCCTGCTCGCGTGGCATTCGTCATCATCGTACTCATCCGGGATTGCCTCGAGTCGCCATAGTATCGCTAATCCGCGCCAGCGCAACGAGTGTCGGTAGTCTTGCCGATTCTCGGCAGCTCGATTGGCGGCTACCTTTGGCGCCTAAGGGGTCAGACCCGCAGGCCTGACCCCATTGCTAATCGTCAAATCGAAGGCCGTATTACTCGTGCGCCGCCGGGCGTGTTCCAACCGTTGTGCGCGCCTCCGGTGGAAAATCATCGACACGAATGACGTTCGCAACGACCCTCAAGTAGTCTTTCAGCTTCGCACCGTCAAATTCGTTGATTGCACCGGATTCGATAGTCGCCGCAATTGCGGCGTCTCCGCCAGCACCGACAAGTGGCCGGCGTGCCAACTTGACTGCCGCCGCCTTGATGGGCGCAACGTCCTCGGCACTGGCCAACGCGACCTCGAGCAGACCGACCGGATCGTCCTCTTCCTGGCTGACGAAGCAACCCAACGTGAGTCTGTCACGCGTTTCCGAGGGTTCCAGCAACAGCTTGGCGACCTCGTGGTCGAGTTTGTCGCTGGCCGTTCTGTAAGCGCGCCCCAGCGGGAAGACCAGGAACTTCAGGGCACGCCCGACGACTGGCGACGGGAAATTCTCCAGGATTCCGACCAGGCTCTCTTGTATCGTTCTTAGTGAGTCCTCAACCGCCCATCTAACGAGTGGCAGATCGGCACTCGGTGACCCGTTGTCATAGTGGTGTTTCAACGCGGCCGAAGCCAGGTACAGGTGGCTGAGAATATCGCCGAGCCTTGCGGATAGTCGTTCCTTGCGTTTCAACTTTCCGCCCAGGGTCAGCATTGCAACGTCCGCGACCACTGCGAATGCCGCGCTCATACGTGAGAGTTGCCGGTAATAGCCGCGCAGTTCCGGATCGGCCGGCGCCCTCGCAAAACGCGCCCCTGTCAAGCCAAGCACAAAGGCCCGGACCGCGTTGCTGATCGTGAAGCCCATGTGCCGGAACAGCGTCTGATCGAATCGCTTCAGCCCGGCCGTTGCATCGGGATCCGCCGTTGCGCGCATTTCCTCGAGTACATACGGATGGCACCGGATGGCACCCTGTCCAAAGATGATCATGCTGCGCGTCAGGATATTCGCACCTTCCACGGTTATGGCCACAGGCAGGGCACTGTACATGCTCTGCAGGTAGTTCCAGGGGCCACGGCAGACGCCTCGTCCACCGTGAATGTCCATCGCGCTGTTGATGACCTCGCGCATACCTTCGGTATTGTGATATTTCAGGATCGCGGACAGCACGGATGGCTTCTCGCCCATTTGCAGCGCCACCGTCGTCAGCAATCGTGCAGCGTCCATGCGATACGCCAGCCCGCCGATTTTTGCCAGCGCCTCCTCGACGCCCTCGAATTTTCCGATCGGGATGTTGAACTGCTCGCGGACGCGCGCGTAAGCCCCTGTCGTAAGACTGGCCAGCTTGCCGGCTGCCGTGCCCAGCGCCGGCAGCGAGATCGCGCGGCCGACCGACAGACAATTCATTAACATCGTCCAGCCGTTGCCGACCTGAGACTGCCCGCCGATGATCCAGTCCATCGGGACAAAGACATCTTTGCCACTGTTCGGGCCATTCTGAAATGCAGCACCAGGCGCGTGCCGTGCGCCGATAGTTACACCCTTCGTATCCGTTGGCACGAGCGCACAAGTGATCCCGAGGTCTTCGCGGTCACCCAGCAGCCCATCCGGATCGAAGGCTTTGAACGCCAGTCCCAGCACTGTGCAGACCGGTCCCAGCGTGATGTAGCGCTTCTCCCAATTGACACGGAAACCAAGGGTTTCCTCGCCTTCGTACAGGCCTTTGCAGACAAATCCCGTGTCCGGCATTCCACCTGCGTCAGAACCCGCGTGCGGATTCGTCAGCGCGAAAGCGGGAATATCCTGTCCCTCTGCGAGCCTCGGCAGGTAGTGTTTTCTTTGGTCGTCGGTGCCGTAATGCAGGAGTAATTCGCCCGGACCGAGCGAGTTGGGGACCATGACCGTGACCGCCGCCGTGACACTGCGCGTTGCGATCTTCATCACGACTTCCGACTGCGCGCTCGGTGAGAACTCGCGCCCCCCGTAACTTCTTGGAATGATCATTCCGAAGAAGCGCTTTTCCCTGAGGAACTGCCACACGTCCTCCGGAAGATCGTTGAGTTCTTCGGTAATGCGCCAGTCGTCGAGCATCCGGCAGAGGTCCTCCACCGGGCCGTCCAGGAACTCCTGCTCCTCGTCCGTGAGCTGCGGCGCCGGGAAGTCCGTCAATTCATTCCAATCGGGCCGGCCGCTGAACAGCGCGCCATCCCACCAGACGGTGCCGGCATCAATGGCCGCCCGTTCGGTCTCGGACATCGGCGGCAATACGGACCGGAACCAACGGAACAGGTGACTGCTGACAAGCCGGCGGCGTATCGGCTTCAGGTTCAATACTGCAGCGACGACGCCGAAGGCTATCCACGGCAAGAGAGAGAACCCGGCCCCGGACCACTGCGCCAGCGCCAGTGCGCCCGCTGCTGCGGCTGTCCAGGTTATGAGACTTGTGCCACGGTAGGCGAGAAAGAACGCGCCACCGACGAGAAATACGATCCAGAAAATTGTCTGCATTATCGTAACCATCTTGGAGTAGGTAGACGGGATTTCGAATAATCGGAACCGTTCCTTCCGAAGCGGCGCCCCGGACGCGCACAGCTGGCAAGTCGATATCCCACGGCTATGGATTGCGCCCTTGCATCAGAAAAATCAAGTTGGGGTTAATACCTACTCCACAACTTCGGAAGTTCTAGAAGACCGCCGCGACAAAACCGATAGGAATGAGTCCCGGTAGCGATTCAAATTGCTTTACCTGCAAGCCGTTCTCCTCCAGGGCATTGCGAAGAGACTGCAATGTAAAACGACGATGTCCAGGGAAGCCGGTGACGGCAAAGAGCCGGGAAAGCAGCCATGAGACCTTTGTCTCGTCATGACAGAACGTCGGAGCGACAAGCAAGCCGCCAGGCTTTGTCACCTTCCGGAGCGCCCGGATCGCCGCAGGCAGATCGGGCACCAGGTGGAGAACATTGGCCGCAACGACGGCGTCAAATTCGCCGGACGAATAGGGCAGCGAATAGATATCGGCCTGCTCACAGGTCACATTCCTGAGCCCGGCGTCCTGGACCCGCTGCTTCAGCGCTTCGACCATCGCCGCTGCGTAATCCGTGGCGGCAACGGACTCACATGTCTGCGCAATAGCCTCGGTCACAATGCCGGTCCCGGCTGCCACCTCGAGCACCTTGCCTTTGCCGCGAACGGCCTCGCTGGCTAATTCCGTCATCCGCGGCAACGGCCGCCCCAGCACCCACCGCAGTGACGCATCATAATTGCGCGCGTGTCGCTCCCAGTAATCTTTGTCACTCATACGCTTCTGACCTCGCATCCCGCAGTATCCCGATCGCCTCTTTGATCACGTAGAGACCGATCAATGTGCCGATTACGAAATCCGGATACGGCACGCGCAACCACAGTACCAATACACCGGCGAGGATCACGCCCAGGTTCGCCACGACGTCTGCGCGAGTAAAGAGCCACGTGGCTCTCAGGTGTACTTCGCCCGACTTCATGGGCGCCAGCAAGCGCAGCACAGTCAGATTGACGATGAGAGACAACAGCGCTATTCCAATCATCCACTCGCTGAGCGGTTCAGCACCGTAGATCAGCCGACGGCCCACCTCGACGAGGACACCGGCGCCAAGCAGGAGCAAGATACTGCCGCTGAGCGTCGCAGCTCTGACCTTGAATAACGCCGAGCGGCCGATGGCCAGCAGGGCGATCGCATACGCCGTAGCGTCCGAGAGCATATCCAGCGCGTCAGCCAGCAGCCCGGTGGATTGGGCAACCCAGCCCGCCAATCCACCCACGACGGCCATAGCTGCGTTAAGCGCAAGCGCGATGCGCAGGATTCGACGCTCCCGGGCGGTCTTTACTTCCGGTGTTTCACATCCACAATCGGTCATTTCGAACCTGGCGGCCATCCTCATATCCTGCACCTAATCCGGATGATGCTGACTGTGGATCAGATTGGGAATAGCGATTCAGCTCCAACATGCCGCCTAACACCCGGCAATTCAATATGTTAACTCCGTCACGGTGCAGTGAAACCGAAGCTGTCAGAATTCTTGACGAGAACTTACGCCATGTGTGGTCCTGAAAGGCAATATTGCGGAAATAGCATGGCGAGCCTTCAGACGTAGTCCAGGCAGAGATGGAGCCATCTCGGGTTTGCGAGACGACGCGAAGGGTGTATTGACTGATTTAATTAATTGGTGCAGATATGGCTCTTAATATACTGTTAAATCAGGTATTATTCTGCCGAAATCGGTATTTCGGGCCGTAGGGGCCCAATTAGCTCAAATGAGAAGGATGGCTGCTATGGTTTCCAGCACTGTCGGACGAAAGACAGGATATCTACCATTTTTTGTATCCCTTGCCGTGCTGTTGCTCGCCGGGTGCGGAGGATCCAACAGTGGCTTTACTGGGGATACTGACCCGGGCGGTGGTGGCGGTGGCACTGGTGGCGGTGGCGGCGGCACACCCCCTCCGCCAGATGATCCGGCGGATAGCGTGCAACTCGGCAGCACTACGCTGGGAGTCTTTACCGAAGGTACGCTCGCGGTGGGTGTGTCGGCCTTATCTGCGGGTGGTTCGACATCAGTTACTGCCAACCTCGTTGATGGTAATGGCAGCGCGTATCAGGATTCCGTTTCTGTAGAATTCTCGAGTTCCTGCGCAGCTGCAGGCACTGCAACCCTTACTACTCCTGTAGTTACCGCAACGGGCACTGCGATTTCCACATACACGGCCACCGGCTGCGCCGGAGGTGACACGATCACAGCGACGGCAGCACCGGGTTCGACCGTGCTTTCAGCATCAGTAACAGTAACCGTACAGGCAGCGGTCGTTGGCAGCCTGCAATTCGAATCCGCGACGCCATCAGATATTGGCATCAAGGGCTTCGGTCTGACGGAGTCTTCGGCGGTCCAATTCAAGGTACTGGATACACAGGGCAACCCGGCAGCAGGCCAGGATGTCTCTTTCGCGCTGAATACGACGATCGGCGGCATCACTATTGCCCCCGACACGGCTACCAGCGATGCGAACGGCTTCGTCACTACATTTGTTACCTCGGGCACTGTCTCTACTTCAGTCCGCGTGACGGCAACGCTTGTTTCCAACCCGGCAATAAATACCCAGTCGGACAGCCTCGTGATATCCACCGGCATTGCAGACCAGAACAGTTTCTCCCTGAGTGCCAGCATTGCGAATCCAGAGGGATGGAGCATTGACAACAACCAGGTCGAGCTTCTGATCCTCGCCGCAGACCACTTTAATAACCCTGTACCCGATGGAACTGCCATCTTCTTCACTTCTGAAGGCGGCCAGGTCGACTCGTCCTGCCAGACTGAAACGGGCCAGTGCACCGTTACGTGGCGAAGCAGCGATCCTCGTCCAGCCGACGGGCGAGTCACCATACTGGCGACCGCGATTGGTGAGGAGACCTTTGTTGATCTCAACGGTAATAACGTCCTGGACGATTCAGACAACTATTCAGATCGACCCGAGGCGTTTCGAGACGATAACGAGAACCTTGTTTACGATGTTGGTACGGAAGAGTTTCGCGACTTCAATTCCAACAATATGCGTGATCTGGCAGACAACGAGTTCAACGGTGCGCTCTGTAACGCGTCAAACGTGACGAATATTTGCAGCACGAGTAAGAATATCTTTGTCGAAGACTCGCTGGTTCTGACGATGTCCGGCAGTAACGCCTTCATCGACATCAAAGATAGCCGGTTTCCGGCAACATCGAATTCGTTGCCAGCGATAACCGCCGGAACCACCGTGTATCTCTATGTCTATGACTTGAACGACCAACCCATGCCGGAAGGAACGTCTATCTCCCTGTCAACTGACAACGGCAGCATATCCACCAGCACAAGTCTGACGGTTCCCAGCACCAATATTCCCATCACGAGTGCTGCCAGTCCGCTGATCTATCCTGTGTTTGTTGAAGCTGACGACGAGCCCAGCACTGGTATCATGACGATCGATATCGTGACTCCAGGCGGCACCCAGACCACGTACTTCGTCTCCGTCGACGACTAGCAGTTCGTTTTTCCGGCGACGGACGGAAGACAAGAGAGGCCCCTCATTGAGGGGCCTTTTTTTCTGGTGCGCTCCGCCTTTCTTTCTAATTTTTCGCGCCCGACAGATTGCCTTGTGCCTCAGTTGCGAGGACCCGGCGGCTTCATGACGAGCACCGGCGTATTCTGCTTGTACGCCTCGTAGTCGTCCTGGCCACCCCAGCGCTCGTCGGCGGCGTCCTCGAGCATGGGTAAACCGCTGATTTTTGTCAGCAGGACGAATACGAACACCGGCGAGATGAGCGTCACCCACTGCCAGCCCTCGAGCACGGGAACGGCGATGATTGCCATGCCCGCCCAGAGCACGATCTCGCCGAAGTAATTCGGATGCCGCGACCAGGCCCACAGGCCCGTGTTGATAAACCTGCCCTTGTTGGCAGGATCGGCGCGGAAAGCGGATTTCTGCTGATCCGCGACAATCTCGATCACGATGCCGATGGTCCAGACCGTGATGCCGACATAACCGACAATGCCGAGTGCCTCGCGGTTGCCACCCGTGATTACGACGAGTGCGCAAGCCGCCGTTAGCAGTACCCACAAGCCCTGCAGCGCCCATGCCAGGAAGAAACGCGACGGCTGATTCTTGATCTTGTCGAAGCGGCTGTCTTTACCGGCACGCGAGATACGCATGAACAGGAACGAGGCCAGCCGGATCGACCAGAACATCACCATGCCGGCCACGATCGCCGAACGCAGGTCGAGCGGCCCGGACAGCAACACGGCCACAGCGGTAACGGTGATGTAGGTGATACCGCCGGTCAGATCGTAAAAGTGCTCGGTGCGCTTTATCGTCGCGGGGATGAAGGCCGCCCAGTTGACCGCAAAAGCGAGCGCGCCGCACATTGCAAATACCGGGAGCGCCCCGAAACGGTCGCCGCCGTCGCTGCCGGCCCATGAAATCAAGGCGCCGATCACCGTCACGACGGCGATACTAATTATGATCTGATTGTCAGTACGTTCGGCCACCGCGGCCTCCTCTTGCTGGATAGCAGGAGTATAGGGCCGAAATCGGGGCTTGAACGGCCCTGCATCACTTTGTTACAGCGTGACACAGGCAGTTACTTGGCCTGTCGTCGACTGCGCATCAGGTCGCTGAAGTCTGGACCAGGGCGTGTTTCCGGCCGGCTCGCCACTCCAGTGCTGCGATCGTCAGTGCCGGCAGCATTGTGACTGATACGACGGCTGCACCGAGAATGCCGAAAAGCACAATCGCGCCGACGCCGCGGTAGAGCTCCGTACCCGCCCCCGGGATAAACACCAGCGGCGACAGACCGCAGATCGTGGTGAGCGTCGACATCGCGATGGGCCGGAGCCGCGCGGCGACGGCCTCGCGCACTGCCTCGAGCGCCGAGGCCTTACCCGTTTTCATCTGTTGCATGGCGAGGTCGACAATCAGGATTGGATTGTTGACGACCGTACCGATCAGTATCAGGAAACCGAGCATGGAGATCATGTCGAAGGACTGGTGGAAGCCACCCAGCCCTACCAGGCCCAACAATGAACCAATGACATTGAAGAGCGCGAGTCCGACTATTCCACCGGCAATCCCCAAAGGTATCGTCGTCATGATCAGCAGTGGGTAGCCCCAGTGACGGAAGATCGCGACCAACAGCAGGAAGATGATGACCAGCGCCACAGGGTAGTTGGCCGCAAGCGCCGCCTTGGTCGCATCGAGCTGGTCGCTCGCCCCGGAGATGTCGATGCTTACGCTCGCAGGCAGTGCGCCCGAGTCGCGCAGATAAGCGACCACATCCCGGCGTACGATCTCGACACCCTCCTCCAGCGGCACGGTCTTGGGCGGGATGATGTTGAGCGTGACAGTCCGCTGGCCGTTAATGCGGCGAATAGTGCTGGTGTCGACCGTCTCGCTGATGGTGGCGATGGCGTCGAGCGGCAACACACTGCCTTGCGGCGTGTAAACCGGCAGGCTGCCCAGGCTGTCGAGATCCGTATGTCCGCCCGTCGTGCTGAAGAGATACATGTCGATCTTGTCGTCGGCGTCGAAGAACTCGTCGACAAATGCGCCGTCTGTCAACGCTGCGACCGTATAGCCGACCTCGCCGGCCGCCATACCGAGTTCTGCCGCCCTGGCCCAGTCGGGCCGAACCTCGACGAGCGGCTGTGAGAGCGCCAGGGAGGAGGGACTCGACTGAATTCGCGGATTCTGGAACACGTCTTCGGCGCGGCGGTAGGCGGCAAGCGCCGCATCATAAACCACGCTTAAGGACGGGCCCGAGACATCGAGATTGATGCTGCGAGTGCCTCCGTCATTACTCGAGATGATCGAGCCACGCGCCGCGAACGCCCGCATACCCGGATACAGCCGAAAGCGCTCGGTGAATGCGTTCATGAGCGCGTCAATGTCGGCACGACGCACGGGCTCTGCGATGATCCGAACGCGGTCCGCGGAGATGCTCGTGTTCAGGTACCTGATCGGCGGCACATCCGTCTCGCCCCTGGCGAAGCGCCCCGATTCGTCGTTGACGAACTCCAGGAAGTAGTCACGCACGTCCAGGCCGATCTCGGCCATGGTCTCCATGTTATAGCCCGGCGGCGCGCTCATGGCTGCGAAGGTCTTGGGCTCCTCTCCTTCCGGCAGGTACTCGGCTGGCGGCGTTAGCAGAACGATCACCGCGATACTGGCTGCCAACGTGACGGCGATGGTTGTCGTCCGCCGTTTAGGCGTCGTGATCAGCCCGTCGATCCAGGCAAGAACCCGGTCCCGCATCGCGCCCTCAGTGTGCGAACGGTGTTCGCTGCCAAACGACAGCCGCGCACTCGCGGTCGGGATCAGCGTGATTGCGACCAGCATGGACGCGAGGATCGACGCCGAAATTGCGATCGCGACGTCCGAATACAGCTGCCCCGCTTCCTCCTGTATGAACAGGACCGGCAGAAACACGAGGATGGTCGTGAGCGTCGACGCCAATACCGCCGTCCAGACACTCCGCACGCCCTCGACAGCCGCGCGGAACCGGTCGAGGCCCTGCCGCCGCTTGAGCTCGATGCTCTCGATGACCACGATACTGTTGTCGAGCGTCATGCCGATGGCAAACGCCACGCCGGCCAGGGAAATGACGTTGACCGTGCGGCCGGCGGCCAGCAAGCCGATGAAGGCTGCAATCGTGCAGATCGGTATGCCGATGACGCCCACGGCGGTCGCCCGGGCCGAACGCAGGAACAGGAACATGACGGCGGTCGCGAATATCGCCCCGAGGGTCAGGTTGATCCAGACGTTGCGCACCGACGCTTCGACGTAGCCCGCGTCCTCGGCCATGAGGTTGATTGTCATGCCGGCGGGTTCCAGGACCTCGTGCTTCACCCGCTCGACCGCATCGAGCATCGCGTACTTGATGTCGATCACGTTGGAGCCGGCCTCGCGGCTGACCGCGAGCGAGATGCCGGGATTGTCATTGAAGTACGACAGTCTCCGTACCTGGAAGTGATCAAGCTCGACCTCCGCAACATCGGATAGCCGGATCAGCGCATCGCCGCGCCGGTCGATGATCAGGTCACTGAGATCGTCGACGGAATCGAATCGACCCACGGTGCGCAGCAGGTAGCGTCGCTTGCCGCTGTCGATCTCGCCGCCCGAAACGTCCCGGTTGCGCGCGCGGATAGCGTCCCGGACGTTCAGAATCGTGAGCTGCCGGTCCGCGAGTCGCGCCGGATCCAGGAGAATCCGCACCTGTCGTTCAGCACCGCCCCGAACCGAGACCTGCGAGACCCCGGGCACGCCCGAGAGCCGCGTGCGGACGTTGTCCTCGACAAAGTCTCTGAGCATATCCATGTCGAGACCCCGCGGGTTACCCGGGAGCGGTGATATGGCGAAGTACATAAAGGAATTCGCGGAGAAGGAACTCGCGTATACCCGTGGCTCGTCGACGTTCTCGGGGTACGTCGGCACCTGATTCAGCGCATTGTTGACCCGGATAAGGGTCTGCGTCATGTCCACGCCGAACGGGAAGTCGAGCTCGATGACCGCCCTGCCGCTCGATGCCGACGACTCGAGTCGCTGCAGGTTGGGCAGACTCCGCAAATACTCCTCCTGCTCGATCAGGATTTCTTTCTCGACGTCTTGCGGGGTGGCGCCCCGCCAGGATGTCTCGATTGACACCGTGCGGACGTCGAGGTCCGGGATCATTTGCACGGGCACGCGCAGTGCGGCCAGCACGCCCAGTACAGAGATGATCAGTGCGATCACCGTCATCAGGACCCCGTTGCGTACGATGGCGTCGAACATGACTAGAGTGCTCCGGTCAGGATGGTTACCGCTTGCCCGTCCTGCAGCGTCTCGTTACCGCGCGTCACGACCAGGTCACCGTCCGCCAGGCCAGTCATGATCTCCACTTGACCGTCGAACTCGAAGCCGGTCTGCACCGATCGCTCGCGAACGACGGGCAGTTCCTCCCGGTCATCGACGACCCAGACCGTGATCCGACCATCGGGGAATCTCAGGAGCGCATCGCGGGATACGACGACGCCACGGCGGCCCGTATCGAGCTTGAGCCGCCCGCGCACCGACATGCCCGGCGTAATCGCCAGTGTATTGCCAACTTCGACGTCGTCCGCCAGCACCCGGACCAGGAATGTCCTTGCACCCGGGTTCTTCACCGGGACGATCGCATCGATACGACCTCGGAGGGGACGGCCGGGGACGGCATCCAGGGCAATTTCGACCGGCGTGTCCGGCGTCAACGCACCGAAGTACTCCTGCGCAACTCGGAAGTCGAAACGCAGGTTGTCGGTCGCTACGAGTTCGAGCAGCCCGTCACCGGGATTTACCCACTCACCCATTTCGGTGTGGCGCACGCTGATCACACCCGCGAACGGCGCCTTGACGGTATGCCGGGCGACGATGGCCTCCTGCTCGCGCAGCGCGGCGCTGGACGCAGCCAATGCAGCTTCGTCACTGATTACTTCGGCTCTCAGGGATTCGATGTCGGTTCGGGCTATTGCCCGCTGGGCTCCAATCGTCTCGGCATCGGCGAAGCGGCGCCTTGCGTCGGCAAGTGCCGTTTCGCTCTGGCGAATTTCGGCTCTGGACCGATCCAGTGCGAGCTCGGCCAGCTCGGCGTCGAGGGACAGCAAGACTTCGCCGGCTTCGACGCGGTGCCCTTCGTCAACGACGATTTCAGCAACAAGGCCCGCAACCGCCGTTGACAGCACGGCACTCCTCGGCGACGTCACGCTGCCGGATACATTGATCTGCTGGACGATGGTGCGACTCGAGACGGACTCCACCCGCACCGGCGCCTCGGCAAAAACGTCTGCAGCCAGGACAAGGAGGAAGATGCTGTAAATTGCAGGACGACTAACGGGCATTCTTGTTCTCGGTGTCTGCGGCCAAGCCGCCTCTCACTTGCCTGCCATTGTAGATTGAAAGAAGGGGACGGTGACCGAAATATGGGGACAGTTCACTTAATTCTCAGAATTAAGTGAACTGTCCCCTTTTTGTTATATGGCGCGCCCACAGAATGCGAACCCGTGACGCCCTGCCTTCGGAGGGCAGTACTCTATCCAGCTGAGCTACGGGCGCAACGAGGGAGCGCTATTCTACGGCCATTCTCAGGATTGAGAAACCAACAGACCCCGAGCAATGCCTGATGAGAGCGGGTTAACGATATGCCGAAACGGCCGGGCCCGCGTTTCTCAGGGACGCTTGAACACAAGAAAGTGCTGCTGCGGCAGAAAGTCTCCGGTGCGAACCCACTCGAGACCGACGGCAGCCATTTCCTGTTTTGCCTGTTCCTCGGTCATCTTGTGCAGTCTCTTTATCGGCACGGATCGATCCTCGCCCCGGTACTCTATTAGCACGAGCAGGCCGCCCGGCTTCAACGCCCGCTTCACTGCGGTGCTCATCTCGTACGGATACGAGAATTCGTGGTAGGCGTCGACGATCAGGATCAGGTCGACACTCGAGTCTGCCAGGTTGGGATTCTTCTCATCGCCGAGCACAGTCTCGACGTTTGCCGGCCAGCCATCCGCCTTTCGTGCCTCGATGATGTCGAGCATCTCCTGCTGGATGTCGACAGCCAGTATCTTGCCGGCAGGATCTCGCTTGGCTATCCGAAAACTGAAATAGCCAGTCCCAGCGCCGATGTCAGCGACGATACTGTTGTCACTCAGCGGCAATGACTGGATCAGCAGATCGGTTCTTTCCTCTCGCTCGCGCTCCGGTCTCTCAAGCCACATGGCACCACGATGTCCCATGACATGCGAGATCTCGCGGCCCATGTAGAACTTGCCGATGCCGTCCCGGCTCGCCAGCCCGCTCCGATAGAATGCATCAGCGGTATCGATCGCCATGGCTCCTGGCTCTGATGCGCTGCAGGCCGATTGGAGCAGCAACAGGCCCAAAGTGATTGCGGCTGTACGGTTTCGACGGTGCATTGATTGACTCCGGCAAGTTTTGGGCACGAGGGCACAGGCCTGCCTTCCGATGATCGGCGGGCTCTGCGCAGCGCGCCGATCTCATAATCTCGACGGCAATTAGTCTGGCACGGTAATTCGCGGACTTACACGTCTTGCTGTAACAAACCGTAACGATTGTCGGCCGCCGCAGCGATCCGGACGCTAGTCAACGCACCTACACACGACAATTGTTGCCGTGTTGACTGGCAATGGAGCAGAATCGGGTCATCTGTTTCATGATCTGTTTCTCGGAGACAAATAATGTATAGAACGCTGCTTCTTCTGCTCGTTGCGGGCTGGTTAGTTCCGGCTGTTGCTGAACCCCTTTCGGCAGAGGTCCTATGGAAGCTCGACCGCCTCAGCGCGCCGGTCATTTCGCCGGATGGCGAACAGGTCGTCGTCGCGGTAACCAGTTACTCCGAAGACACGGGTGAGGCCGAGACCCGCTTGTGGTTACTCGGTAGCGATGGAAAGCCGGCGCGCCCGTTGACGATGGCCGGGGCGTCCGCTTCATCACCCGTTTTCTCGCCGGATGGGTTGAAGCTCGCTTTCGTGAGCACGCGTGGCGAAGACGAGGCGGGTCAGGTCTATTTGCTGCCAATGAGTGGACCCGGCGAGGCACAGCAACTCACCGACATCCCAACCGGTGCTGGAGGGCTGCGCTGGGCAGGAGATCACGTGTATTTCATTTCCAACGTCTGGCCTGACAAGACTTTCGAGGAAATGGCGACAACAATCGAAGAGCAGGCGGAGGACAGGGTTTCAGCACATGTCTGGAATCGAATGCCGTACTCGTTTTGGGATCACTGGCTCGACGAGGAACGCGAGCGCCATGTCTATCGAATCCATGTCGGCACTCGCGAGGTTGATGCGCTGACGCTTGGCACAGAGCTCCAGTTGCCCCGCGGATCGTGGGGTGGCAATGGCGAATACGACATCACGCCGGACGGTGGAATGATCGCTTTCACAGCGAACAGCCGGACCGAGGGCGTCTATCCCGACAACGATATTTTTCTGCTCGACACCGGCAGCGATGACGCCGTGAACATCACTCCGGACAACACGGCCAGCGACAGTGCGCCGATTTTTTCGCCCGATGGCGAATCGCTCGCGTTCCTGTCGCAAAGCATCGAAGGGTTCTATGGCGATACGGCACGGCTGCAGGTGCGCAATCTTGATTCCGGCAAGACGCGACCGCTGCACGCTGACTGGGACCGATCAATGTCGGGGCTCGTATGGACGCCGAAGAGCGACGGCTTCTTCGCAGCGATTGACGACGCCGGTACACAACGGGTCTATTCCATTCCGCTGAGCGACGAGGCACGGGAGCCAATCACCGCCGAAACAAACTTCGATGGCTTAAGCATCTCTGCCAACGGCAAGCTCGTAGCGCGTAACCAGAGCTTCGTCTACCCGCCGCGCGTCGTCGCGATAGAGACCGATAACCGCGCTGTCCGGCGGCTCGAGGACTTCAACGACGCCGTACTGGAAGATGTGGATATGGGGACCTATGAATCGGTCACCTACCGGGGCGCAGACGGTGCCGACATCCAGATGTGGGTCAACTATCCGCCGGGTTTCGATTCGCGCAAAGAGTATCCTCTGTTTCTGCTGATCCACGGCGGCCCGCACGGTGCGATAACTGACTCGTTCCATTTCCGCTGGAACGCACAAGCGTTCTCATCGTGGGGCTATGTCACGGCCTGGCCCAACTTTCATGGCTCGTCGGGTTTCGGCCAGGCGTTCACCGATTCGATAAATCCGGACTGGGCGACAAAACCCTATGCCGACGTGATCGCTGCTGCCGAATGGTTGAACGAGAAGCCCTGGATCGACCCCGAACGCACAGTTGCCGGTGGCGGCAGCTACGGCGGCTACCTGTCGTCAATCCTGCTCGGGCGCGAGCATCCCTTTAATACTCTCGTGATCCATGCCGCGGTCTATGACTTTTTCTCGCAGAATTCAGCCGATTTCGCCGTTCACGAACAGCGCTTCAGGCCTTACTGGGAAAACGAGGAAACAGTGCGCGCGATCTCGCCACATTTCGCGGCTGGGAACTTCCGCACGCCGAGCCTCATCCTGCATGGCCAGAATGATCTGCGCGTTCCGGTCGGCCAGGCTTTCGAGCTGTTTCGCGCGTTGCAGCTGCAGGGCGTCGAATCCCGGCTCGTCTACTACCCGGACGAAAACCACTGGATCCTGACACGCGATAACTCGCTGCACTGGTACGACAATGTGCGCGACTGGATCGCAAAATTCGCCAAGCCAGGTCCACAGTAGCGGTCATACATGTTTCGCCCGTTCAGTTTGCGAGCGGCTGCGCCGCTCCGCTTGTCGGCTCGCTGCGCTCGCCTCGATACGAACGGAGCCCTGCAGGCTGGAGTCAATTCACGACCCGTTCTGTTCAAATGTGTTACCTATGTCATCGGAATCACCTGTAACCCATGTGCCTGGAACGGACCCTGCGGGGACCGAGCGGATTGATCAATCCAGCAACAACAAATCACGAAACCGCATCCGGACAACGGCCATGACTGAAAATCACCCTGAATTTCTACATAGCTGCATTCTGAATAAGCGTGGTGGTTCGGAGGAACTTGACCTCGCATCGATGATGCAATGGACCAAGGAACAAGGCGTTCTTTGGGTTCATATCGATGTCAACGACGATGCATCTCGCCTCTGGTTGACGGAGGAAAGTGGGCTTGAGCCGTCGATTGTTGACGC
>Ga0209567_10000396_pt1 | contig 23548 bp, 18 predicted proteins | sample COG_12_FD_184756 | JGI IMG/M metagenome (GOLD analysis project Ga0209567, IMG submission 184756) | Pelagic marine sediment microbial communities from the LTER site Helgoland, North Sea, for post-phytoplankton bloom and carbon turnover... | ecosystem: Environmental > Aquatic > Marine > Neritic... | reverse complement strand
AAATGAATATAGTGACCCTAAGGAATATTCTATAACTTTGATTGCAAATGACGATGAAACGTTTATCTCGATACTATTTTGCTTCATGAAAAAACATTCTTCTTACTTGGCCCAATTTTGTGGCGGATCTGTGAAAACTGATCTATCGCCAACATGTTTAAAAAAATTACATGCATATATTATGAGGGAGAATGATAAAACAGACTCTTACATTGATCCACAACTATACGAATTCTCTAAATTATGGGTCATGACAAGTTTGTTCAACACAATTGAAAGTGAATTGAAAACGGCAACAATCAGTAAGCTTGCAGAATTTTGCAGTAGTGTGAATTTATTACCAAATACATCACTGTACAAGAAAATAAGACATAGATTGTTTGAAAGTAAAGTGGCAGATCTAGAAGCAATAAGAATTCTTCCTCGTTCTCAGGTTCACATGGATCTTAATGATTTCGTGGCTAAATTGCTTTGTTGTAGACGAGGTCTTAACCGCGTCCGACCAACATACCAAGCTCCTAACGTTGTAATTGCTCTTGACATGAACAACACATGTTTTGGAAAGTACTACAATGGGGAAATCTGGAATTCTTTATTTGTTCCCGACATCATTACAGAAGTGATGCCTTACCTAAAGGATAACAAATATTGTGTGTCTAAAGAAAGGATGTACTTTCTCAAAGATTCGCGAACATTAGGTTTTGTAAATCTTTTAGATGAATTGAGTCCTTTTGTTTCCTTTATTTCAATACCTGAAGGATGTTCAAATCCTCAAGTTGCAGCTACTACTGATCCAAATCTAGTCTTGGTTATGTCAGATGAGTCAAAACGAATGGTCTGTAAAGTGTATGGAGCAAATACTGGAAAAGTGCATGTGTCTGAATGGACTCATCTAAGTCCAGATGAGTATAGCTTGAGGTTTATTGGTAAAGATGCCATAGTGTATACTGTAGAAAATGTAAAATGTGTTCAGAGTACCCTTCATTGTGAAGACAAGCTATTTGGCGTTTCTTCCATAAACGGTCCTGTATATTGCTACGATTTTAGAAATGTTCATCCAGTAGAAAGGGTCAACTTGAATCTTGTTGAAACGATCCATATACCAAAACCTGACGGTGTTAATTTGTTTCTGCTTTTTCCTACAAAAGCACTCTCTGAATACATTGCTAAGTCACTCAGGTAGAAATGTGTGAAAACACTGAATCAATTTTATTGCTTTTATTTATTTAAACTTGAAATATAGTTTTCATTTCATACACCAATAAAATGTGGAAATTACATTTGGTAGTTATCTTGCATTTGTCATTGTCTGTATATTGCAGACATGTTCCATTTTCATTCAACGAAAATCAGCCTATTAAGAAATGCCATTGTCTCTTGTGTGATGTAGAAACGACCGTGGGGATAGTTATATCAAATTTCTGTTATTATCTGAATGTCAACGACAGAATAAACTACAACAATGACCAGGTGACTCAGTTTGCCGTAAATCAAATCAACGATAATATCAATTTTGCAGATAGCATTGTTTCTTATCTTACCGTGCAATTTTATTCAGCCTTTCAACACCCATATATAAATTTGAAATTCTATGAAAGTAACATATTTGAAATATTTGGGGTTTCGCATTATGATCAATGTGTTAAGCTTGACATAGCAAGTAACAAATTCATAGATGATGAGAGTGGACATTGTTCACCAGAGCCGTCAATATTAAAAACTGACCAATATGAAATTCTATACGGTTGGGAAAAGAAAGCAAATCCTGAAATTTACAACAACTGCAATTTGTTTTCTAATGGTGTACAGATCGATGGTGGAAAATCGTGCTTGTTTTTTGATACAAGAAAATGCCTCATAGCATCTATCAATGATGTTGAGTCGTTCAGTATTTTTGAAAAGTTCGTCGTTTGGCATTACTATGAACATAGTAAAAAGGAATGCCAGAAGAACAGAACATATCAATCTTTGGATGAATGCTTACTAGGTTTGTTTAATAAAGAGTACAGTTCCTTCATCATTCATCTCAACATATCTGCAATATCAGAGCGAAACTCGTCGAACGATTATTTTCATATCACTGGTGATAAAACCGGTTATTTTGTTGTAGATGTCAGTAGAAAGAAAATATATGATGTCGCCAGCTATCATGATGGAATGGACCTGTTGTTGAACAGATACAAAATAACCGATGTGCATAACTTGTGCTCTGAGGTTGACGAAGAAACAACCATGATTTCAGAAAACACGACAAAGCCTTACACACAGTTGACTGATATGACAACATCTGAAATGGATCGCTTGAAAGTTAGTCGAGATTCTGCAAATTTGATAATTTGTATTATAACCTCCGTTATCATATTTCTTTTGTTTTCCGCTTGGATTACTAAAAGATGCCTCAAGAAAATAGACACTACAGAGTTATTTGTTCATTGAGGGGAGAAATAACCGTATGAAGTAACTTTCTTTTGCTTTTCTCACTTTAGTATCTGTTTGTCTTTCCAATATAAAAATGTCAAATTGACTGTGTGTATCAGACACTTCAAATCTGCCACATTTGACAAAATGATCTGTTGCACGACAAAGTCTTCGGTTATGTCTTATGTCAGAGATGTGTTTATTCATTCTTCTTCTAAGATTTTTGGTTTCGCCTATGTATTCTGCGTGACATTTAGTACATCGAAGAACATATATAACATCCCTTGCATTGCAATTCAAATCTGGATCACTAACAATGAACACGAAACCACATTGAAATTTGTATCTGGTTCCTTCTAATATCTGTGAACAAATAGAGCATCTGCTATTGTGACAAGGTTTAACATTCGTCATTTAAATGTGTGTTTTGCATGAAAAACAATGTTTATGATTGTTATCTCAAATATTTATTTTTCTCGCAGACAATAGACAAGGAATAATGTAAGTAATACTACTGTCAATAGACCAACAGCAATTATTATGAAGTACATTGTTTCACCAAACTGAATTGAATACTCTGATGAATCTTCTTTTGCTGAATCTCTTTTTCTATTTTGTTCTTCGGTTGAAAATGTCGAACTATTGTAAAGGGATTCGTTGAAACGTTTAGATAGGGCTTTAGAAATGTTTAAGCTCAACAATCTATTAAACTTCTCCTTCATCTGATCATCTAGCCTTTTTCCAAGTTCAAATAGTTCTAAAAATGTGGTGTTACTAGAATAGTTTTTAGAATTAGACTTGTTGATTAAACAAACATTATAAGTTGTATTGAGATTACATGTGCTTTGAAAAACTTGCTTTCCTTGTACGTCAAAGTAATGGCACTTATCTTGTGTTCCAAAGTTCACAGGATCTATTTTGTATGTATGCATTAGGAATGCCAATTCATTTGCCCTAGGCTGGGAATGAAACGCTAAGTATTTAGTTAATGATGTTTTATATATATGGGACCAAGATATGGTTGAGTTTTGCAATTCTGTACAATTTGTTGACGTTATAATTAAGCAATATCCCATTCGTTGGTGTACCGCTAATGGATTAAACGGACATTTATCATACTGACTAGAAACATACACATTATACATATCTACATATTTTTTATCTGCTTGTAACACAACAGCATGTTTTCCTTTACAGTCGTTCATAATGGTTGTTCCCTGAAAAACCTGACACTTGTTTGCCACATGGGCCGGTGTTGGTATTAATGACTGTTTTAAATCTATTTTGGAAGGGTCAGAGAAAAAACCTAATTCTGGTTCTCCTATGGTGTCGAACAACTCACTCCAAAGTTGTTGTAGAATACGCACATGACTTATATCTGTCACAATCAACGGAATGTATTTACCTAGAACTGATATCTTGCTATTCTGTGATCTAAGTTTCCTTTTGAATTTGCTATCATATGATGCAAAAAAACATGTGCCATTATATAAAATACCAACGGACCTCTTGGGGTTACATTCTTTACAAATGCAATTAGTCAGACCACTATTTGAATTTAATTCAACATGTTTGGATATCATACATAAATTTGTTGACGGTCTATCACACACAGCGCTGTACATGATTTCTTTAGTCATCAAATTTATATAAGCACATTTTGCTTTTTTACGGGATACGCCGTCATAGAAAATGCCAGCATACTTATTCATGAGGTTTCCTTTGATTGTTGCTACCTTAAATACAGTCTGGTTTTCTGTACCATATGTTTCATTCATAGGGTGCGTTATGTTCAGCAAATAATTATGAACATTATCAAAATTTCGTTGCGTGACGTGCGATAACTCACAAGAAGGCCCTTTAACAGCTTTGATGCATTTATGTTTTTCTCTCACCATTGCAACTGCCTTCTTGTCGAATGAACAGGGTGGGAAATCAGGAATTTGAAACGGTCGAAGGGTTATAAAGTTTTCCTTTTTAGCTTTCAGGTACAAAGTATCTAGGACAACATGGTTGCATGTCCTTGTTTGTAGATTAATCCTAGTGTCAAATATGATGCAGTGAACTGTTTTCTTGTTTTTGTAGGTATACAGTCCTATTTCATGCTTGTTGCTTTTTGTGGAAAACTCATTTAAAACGTGTCTCAATACATTTGTGGCAAGTTTAGAATCGAGTATGGCCGGTAAATATCTCGTTCCATTCAAATTCTGTGCACCTTTAGAAACGTTCAAGTTAGTAGTGATAAAATAACACTCCTTATTATAAATTTTGCCGACTGTTTTTTCTGGATCACAAGTAACACAATAACAATTCTGTAAACCATATGTGGAACTTGCGTTTGTTCTTTTTATTCCTTGTTCTTGCTCTTTAAGGTCGATAAAATGCGTCTCAATCTGATTTCTTATAGAGTCCGATATCTGGTTCTTTACAAGGTCGTTATTTATTGCATTTCTTATGACACACACACTCTGTCTAGATTTTCCACAGTCATCAACAACAACCCTTTTACCCTGCATGTCAATAAACAAACACTTGTCCGATCTTTGCTCGTTAAAACTAGAAATGTCAATTGTGTAGTAAAATAAGTTGATTTTAAGGCTCTGGTGAAACGAAGATATTTTATAATAACCATTGTAAGGTCCTATTCTGGAAGCCTCATTTTGTGTACGATTTACTAATTGATAATGAACAGTTCTAAGTACGCTGTCATCAGAAATAGATACTAATTCACACGAATCAGTCTCTTTTATCTGAAAACAGAAGTCTTCATAGGCCACGGCATCGTTTTGAAATGAGCAGGTTTTCAACATTTGTACTGGTATGTATATTCTTTTAACATCAAAGAAATCATCAGAAGATTTCAGGAACTGGTAGTTACGTATGTGACACTGCGAAACAACCTTGACTTCACTATTTTTAAGGAGTAGTGTTGGACAAGCTGGATTTTTTTTAGCAGTTTTTAAAGATAAATCAAAATAAGATAGTACATCCTTATTATTACTACGCAATCCTATTTCCACCGCATGTGGTATTATTGGCTTGAAACTCGAATATGTAAAAGAAACATGTTTTCTAAAATAACCTTTTATGAAAAATTCGCTGGCAATCTGCATGAAAATTATTGCTTCTGTGATATTGTGTAAAGTTGCTATTTGTAAAGGGGGGTTTTTATGAACATTCATAACTGTTAACAGAGTCAGGGATGTACTACCCTCAAGGTCGAGCTTTTCTTTTGGTAACCTAAACCTTTCTATCGCTGGGTTTTTTTGCCATCTAAATGCCTCATCAGAAGTTACCGAATAGCATATTCCATTGTATAATTTTCCAACAGTCGTTTCTGGATTACAAACCCTACAATAACAGTTTGGAAGTCCATATGTTGGTGTTGAGAAATTTTCAGATCCCCAATATCTCATTTCGGGTGTAAGTTTCAAGAAGTCTAGTCTGGTATTGCTATATGAATAGGGAGTTCCTAACTTTTCTAACTCACGTGTTTCATCTTTATAAAGCCAACTATTAGATTCAATATTACGAAAAACATCACTGAAAGATGCGAAACCACCAGAAATTAAAAACATGGTAGTAAAAAATAAGAGAAACATTTTCTGCTTAGGAATACAAGAAGTGATAATACTCACTTAAAAAAAGAGTTAAATACTTAAAAACGTTTGCATTAAGATATAATGTATATATTCTTAAATGTGCATGGTCAGGACAGAAAAAATGGTATCTACAAATAGATTTGTAGTTAGATTTATTTCTGATTATTTACAATTCAAAACATTCTTTTTACATGATATTCGCCAGTTGTTTAAAGTTTTTAACAAATTAAAAAAATGTCAGTACGAAGATATAGTGACTGGTAAACACACTCACAGTTGTTTATATGATGCATTTATGGTATTGATTTGCTCAATTCTTATCGAAAAGAGACCCTACGATCGAGTTCATAACTCTTGGATATCATCTGAGCAAGTGTCAAATTGGAAACATATTGTCTTGACAACCTTCTACTACTTCAAGTTGTTCTTTCCTGCTACACTATGCTTTTATGAATCGCCTTTGTACGATAAGTATGCACGGGAAGGCAGACGCTTGATCTTGAACTCACACATGAGAAGAGCCAACACACTGGACCTCACTTTACAATATGATCTCTGCAACATGTGGAACTTGAAAGTCAAATTTATAAGAGGTCAAATGTCAAATGATCGATTCCTTCCTTACAATATCATAAATAACACAAAGCTAATTAAAGCCCATTCTCGATATTTTACCCATGATATGGTCGTAACAGTATCGTTTGATGTAATTGAAACGTTAGTTGATTCTATATATACATCATTTGGTTATGTTGTAGACAACAGACGTTTTGTGATATGTAAAGAAAACACAGCTTTCAATAAATATCTCAAAGTATTCAAATTGAAATTTATTGCTCACGCAGGAGCACCATTTTTCCTTAAGCATGCTAAAATAGAGCAAAATACAAATTTGTTCTTTTTATTTAAAAACCAGATGGACTTAATCTCTCTGATTATTTTGTACAACAATACTAATAATGACCACGATCAGATTAAAATTCCTTTCGATATATGCAAACAGTTCCCAGTCCAAGGTGTCAAATCGATAGATAACTTTTTCCAAACCTTATGTAAGGTACGGTCAAATAAAATTGAAAACACGCCTGTATTAGAATATAAAAATATGGACCAAGAATTGTTTAAAAGAATTTTGGAAGAAAAAGGATTTGCATCACTTTATACTTTAGAAGAGAGCAACACGCTTGCATATGCGAAAAACAGAGTTGTTCATTTAACAGCATCATTTGAATGTCCACCTAGCAAGAAACCTTTTCATGAAAAGAAAGGAAAGCCTTTAGTGAAAATTGAGAAAATGATTCGAACTATGACTATTTCTCGTTATAAGTCTGACATGTTTCATGACAATACAGTTTCTTTTAATATAAATTTTCAGGGCTCATTGAATGTCTTACAACTTATTCTTTGTCGATTTTTGAACGAAAATAAATCACTAGGATGTGCCTTTACTTCAAAAATATGGACTAGCAATGTATGTACAACATCTGATACGGTTCACGCCGGCATACTCAATCCTCATTTATACAGAGAGGAATGCTTAAACAGTGACAATCATCTATCCTATCTTATGATGAACTTTCCAGCTGTGATGACACTAATTAATGACAAGGAACGAGTTTGCCCAGTCATTAATAATAGAACGTCGTTAAATACGTGTCGTTTATTCGGAAATAGTCTAAAAAGTTCATTAAAACAACATGCTGACCTTATAATTAGGAGAAGTGAGGTAGACAGAAACCTTATGAAAATTTTCTTTGATATTGAAAAGAGTGTTGGGGAATTATTGCCAAAAAGTATAATCCTTTTGATACATCTGTTATATTTATACCAACAAAAGTTTGGTTACACGAATGATGATATTGTCAAGTTTTTTAGAGACAAATTATTATGTTCTCGTATGATCACTGCGAGCAATAGGGCTTTCACAACCTGTAATTTGTATTCTAAAAAATATAAATCGGATGCCATTGACAATGTGAGTATCAAGTCTTTAAAATACTTTAAAACTCTACCACCACTTGTTTCTAAAGATAAAATGTATAAACTTTACAAGAAGAAATTCAAAGATGTTGGATGTCTAAATAGGCTTATGTTTCAGCACAGGGGAAGAAATGCTAATCCGATTGACTTGATATTGAATTCAAAAGATACATTTTTTAGATCAGAACGGTGTCTGAAACTTTTGGCTTTGTTGAATAAGAAATATAAAAACAGACCAAATACTAGATCAATACTCGCATTATTTTATGACTTTTGTACAAATATAAATGCATAAAATTGGCAGTCGAACACTTTCAGTTCAAACATGCACACAACCACATGTTCCTGTGATTACGAAATGGCAGCTCTAAATGCAACACTTCAACATCAAGTAAAGAGAGGCTGTGAGATGATGAAGAATTTTCCTGATTTTTATGCAACTGAACTTGATGCTTTACTTAAAGAGACCGTTAACAACTTTTTCAAAATCAACGGGAAGTCTGAAATACAGAAGAATATACTACAACTTTATTCCAGAAACTATAGTTATCTTATTGCAAAAAGGGGATTTATTCAGAAATTAAATGAATGTTTCGAGATTTGGACAGAAACAAGTGATGAGCTATTGAAACTAAAATGTGAGTTTTGCGGTCTCTTCAAGAATGTGATGAACGGATTATTTCCGAACCATTTCAGACTATCAAAATCAGATCTGTTTCAAAATGATTTAGCACTTCAATATCGTTTGAAAGAAGTTGAGAAAAATATATCATCGCTGTGACTATTGAATGTACATGTATTATAATTTGTTACCGTCGTATTCCATATAAACTCAATGTCATACGAACTTGTCTCAAATCTTTCAAACTGTCTAAGATGCATCCTGCAAATCCAAAGCGTACATGTCTGGTGTGTAATACAACTTTATTATCAGGATATTTCAACAAACACAAGAAAACATCAAAACACCTAAGAAATTTGACAAAGCAGACGTTATCACCGCGATCATCGACCTTTTTAGATGTTATCTCTACAACAATTGACAACCTTCGAAAACTAAAAACTGGAGCACTGGATCAAGCGCATTTTTTCCATGAACATTCAGGAACACATAAGTATCAATCTATTATAACAAAAAATTCACTGTTGGCGCTTGCTGCGAACATTGGTGTACAAGTTCATATTCTCAACGATGTTGAAAAAAAGATAGCTGACAGAGATAATGAAAAAACAGACACAAAAGATGTGACAACACAAACAGAATGCGACAGGTCGTTCGTCGTACAAGTGACTCCCAAAGAAGAACATGTACTTAATATTCCTATTAGTTCCTCCTTTTCCCTCTCAGTGAAGGAAGAAAACTGTGAAATGACATAGTAAAATCTTATCAATCTAATCAAAGTGATACATATTTACTGTCGATAAAAAGTGTAGATATTCATGATTGTGTATTTTGTTCATTATTGTTTTTATGAATGGATGATATAAAATATGTATCAAAACCACTGTACTGTTGTCTTATTTCAAACATGTCCGGTGTAACTACTGACATAGTGGAACAGCTACTCAGCTACAGTAACGATATAATTTGCATGAAAGACACTATTGCAAATGTTCAAAATTCGGACACTCTAGTAGTCAGCAATATAGAAAATGGAATAACGGAAGAGGAACTATATGAACCTTTACAATATTTATTCAGCATGTCTATGAAAAAGGAATATTGTGATGTACAGTATGTTGGTCAAGATAAGGAAGAACTACAAATTAATATTGGTGATAATTGTAATGACATAAATGTGTATGATTTAGAAACGTTCTTACTAGCCATAAGGCCAAATCAATTCAGCTTGATTGAAACTGTAGGAGAACTTTGCAATACAAACCTAGATTTTTTAAATCTTACAGATAAACTACATCTGTTGAATACATACTGTAAGAGATCATACTGTCAGGGACGCATTCTAGCTTACGCAAAGTTTACAAAAAACAAAACGGACGAAATAAATTTTCGCATCGCTCATCCCCCTTTCGTGTATGAAATTGACCGGCTTTTGGAAAAAGTAGATGAACAAGACTTGAATCGATATTTACTTAACTTAAAACGCTACTTAGAAACCCCAATACAAAATGATAGTTGTATTCTGTGCTTGGCTTATGATCTATATTGCAAAGAATCAAGCAATGTTAAAAACTTCAGACTTTTCTTCTTGCATAAAACCACGGTTTCTATGAGCAAACATGAATCTTTGAATCTTTTATACGAAACAGAAATACAAGAATATTCAAAGGTAGATCAATGTTTTCTATTTGATGAAGTGCTTAAAAACATTGCCATTGTCTCTCTTCTACAAGATGGTGATAAAAGATATTTTTTGAGGTATCGTGACAAAGGGAAGCCAATTCTTTATTTTTGACGACACGAACACATAACGCATTTCAGCAAACAACTTAATAGCAAGATAAGCAAAACAGAAATGACTGTCCAGAACATTTCAGAAAAGTTAGAATAGAAGTATTGAATGGTCTCAATAATTGTTTCAAATACATTAAGCTGACATTTGCATTTATTTACATATACTGTGCTATTGCATGAGTGTGGTAAACAACTTTGACGAAAATGTGTCAGTTTATGACTATTGTTTGTAGATATGTGAAGATTTGGCTTGGATGTTTCTCCATTCAGAATTTTTTTGATAAGAAATAACTCCTGTTTTTCATCCGACACAATAAATTGTTTTCCATATATCGGATTTTGTAGAGCTTGGAAATAACACGTTTCATCTACTGTTATACCTTTGAACTTTTTACACCAATGTCCACAGTCACATGATTTTGCTTCAGTTAACGTCAGAAACCCTAACATCAGAGATACAGAAATTGATACAATCATTCTTTCAGTTGAAATTGGTGTCATGCTTCTGTTTATAATTGAATATTTAAATATAATTTTTCATGTTCATATTGAAAGAAAAAAAGTATTTATATAGTTAATAAACATGTAAATGATAAAGTTTGTACATTGTTGAATTATATCACCTTACCGATATGGCTGAAATCAAAAATAGAAAAAGAGCATATCCGTCATTTTCTGAATTTGACGATAATTTTGAGGATGATTTTGTTTTGCCTTACTCTGAAAATTGCTTTAGAGATGGTTTAGGAAAACAAGCGACACAGCCGTCCTGTAGTACTGACAAAGATGCCTCAGTAGTAAAACTAAAAATAAAAAAAAAATATCTGACTAGTTTAAAGTCTAGTGATTCAAATGTACCTGATAAAAAGGCTCCTAGTATAAGTTTTGAAACTATGACGAATTCAAAACATAGTGATACTTCATCCTCTAAAATGAATTCAATCAGCCAAGTAAAAAACAAACCTTCGAGAAAACGAGTTTTAAATCAATCTTTCAGTGAAGAGATTGATCCACCAAAGCTTATGAAACAAGCAGGGCTTCAATTTATTGATAAGCATGTACGAAAAAGGCTTGCCAAAAAGGTAATGAGAGATTCTAATATGCAGATAGATACTTCCCATCTTAAAGAGGTATATTTTAACAGCACAAGCAAAACCTTTTCATACTATGATGTTATAAATGATGGCAATAGTATGTATAGCAGTATCAGTTATTTATTATTTGGAGTTGAAAAATATTGTCGCCTGATACAAGATATTACCATAAAGACCATGAAAGAGAACAAACATATATTTGATAAAGAGTGTTCAATAGGAACCAATAGACAGTATTCATGTATTGACAGCTATATCAAAGAAACAAATGCTGATAAATGTGGACGGATGCCCAATTTGTTTTTAGAGTTGCAAGCACTGGCATATTATTTCAAATTACCAATCTACTTATTTACCGTTCCAATAGATAACATACCAACCAGGTTTTTTCCTAGAGAGAGCGAACAACCAGAAACGGGTTGTTTTGTTCTTTATGGAGTAAATAAATACATTCGACCCGTCATTCTGTTTGACGGGGACAACTTCCAGCACAAGAATGTAAATTATAACTTCAATAAAATAAGAGTTCAAAATACGAATAAGCAAGGAAAAAAGAAAATCATGTTGCCGTTTGCAGTAGAGGCCATAAGGTCCCTGTCGGATAGTCTGTTTAAAGAAGCTATTGTTTCAGATCCTCTAATCCTAGAGTTGTCAGTCTCAGGTCTTACCATGTTGGATAAGTTTGCAAAATCCTATATTGAGGAAGTCAACTTGAACTCTGAATTGTTTCTTTTGGCTATTACATGGAAAATATATTCTCTTATTGAATTGATGTTGTCTCGTTTTAGAGATTGCAAAGATGTTAGATTAATGGCAACGTTTCTTGATGAGGTTTTCCTTAAATCAAGTGGTTATTTAGCCGAATTGGTTACTCGTTTCGAAGAAGCATGTCTTAACGCCGTCGACTTAGAATTGAAACAGATACAGTGTGCAAATGAAAAGATCAACAGCATCGTGTCGAACATTTTAACCTCGAGGCTTAACTATGTTGTGGCAACAAATGACGTTACTGCTTATTTAAGTGAAACAGAGTTCATGTTTACAGATATTTTTCCTCATACCGCATTGTGCTTTAACTGGAAAGACAAAACCATGAAATATTTCACTGGCATAAAGCCGAATAAACAAAGATGGATAAGTTTGCCTGTGAACAGAAGACTCTTTGAAGAAGTCAAAATAGTTGATCCAAGACACATGGTTTTAGATGGAGTTTCTTTGTACGCCTATGTTGGAATGAGAAACGGATCTCAACAAATATGTCATATGGAAGACATATTCAACCATACTAGTCATTTAAATTTCTCTACCATTTCGAAGTTTGATACCAATATGACATCTTTGCAAATGGTCAAATCCGATAGAAATAACAAACTTGGCGACAACAACATATTTCTTGTTGACATGAATGCAAATAAAGCATATGACATAAAGCGTGATAATTGGTTAGACTTGATGGTGACAGAAACTACAAAAGATTATCATCAGTGCGTAATTACAGAACAGTCATATGATACAAAACATCGTTTTGCCTTGATCAAGTCTGAAGTTAAAACTAATAAATTGTTTGGAACCTCGATTAAGCAAAACAACCCAATACTGTTCAAATATTCCGTCAAAGAAAATGAATCTGAGGTAATAGTTAAAAGGCGACTTGCAGAAGATAAATTATACTTTGATAACGAGAGGTGGTGGGAGGAAAGCAATATTCTAGCGACACATTTTGATTTATCTGCCCATTATATCATACCACAACCTGAGAATTTTCGTGACAAGCATTGTGTGATGTCCCTTGTAGACACCCGCGTTTTAAACGAAGTAATAAACAGGCTACAATTTTCTTCCACAGACTCTAAAAAACTCATTCAGTTTATTCTAGACGACGAGGCGAGACAACCTCTTATTTGTAAATATGTAGGTATAGATCTTCCTTCGGATGTGCCTATAACTAGAGAAGTTTTGGAAGCATGGTATATTGCGGTTCGAAAACTTGGTAAATCTCCAGACGTGCCGCAAAAATTAATCAACAAAGCATACGAAACTTTTTTTCTTGAAGAACCCCTTAAACTTCTGTCTTTGCCGTTTCAACGAGACCAAGAAGTCGAATCTGAATTAAACAAAATCGTATCGATGGTACAAAAAATTCTTTCTTCAAAATTTTCTGAGGAGGATTGATCAAATACTTGCATCCCTGCGTAATGTACGCATGCGCAATATTTGGTATATAAGGACCATACAACAGCATTATTTCATCATTTATCAGGATGACACAGTTGGCCGTAAATCTTAATCTGTGCGACGCCGTTGAGAAATTTATAAGAGGAAGAAGAAACTTCGATGGTTGTGGTCATGAAAAGAAGCATTTGTTTGACTGCACCTCTCCATTTAGAGACACCGAAAGTATGCGCATATCTCCAATTACAAACAGCACATACGACTTTTTAGACTATAAACCTACCCCTGCACATCTGTTTTTGAAGGATGCTTCACTCGATAGCTTTGAAGATTATGTAGCTAGGATGTTCCGAAAAGAAGATGAATGGAATGACTGGTGTTACTTCAAGATTTTCAAAAAGTTATTACCACCGGTATATAACAACCTCGTACAACTGGTAAAGGAAGGATCATTCAAAAGAGTCAAACCCTCATCTGATTATAAGCTACCGATATGCATGATACCGATCATGGAATATCTGACTTTGGAAAAATTCAGCCAAGCGTACAAAGTGAAAACAGCTTGTGTCTCTTTGGAGAAAACCAAAATACGTTTGAAATTGAACACTTTCTTCATGGCTCTCAAACGTCTTTTAGGTTGTTCAGAAAGTGACAGTGACAATGAAAGTGACATAATAGACCTGCTGGTAAAGTATGGAGTTTTACCAAGCAGAAACTTTAGCTTGATTAGCACACAAAAGGAAGTTACTGTAGCCTGCTCTCTTTTCAAGAAGTCAGGACTTGAAGAACAACTTGGCAAAGCGTTGGTAGCCTTTGAAAGCCAATGTGTGTTGGTTAAACCACTGCATGCATTTGGAAATCAAAATTTACACCAAACATTGATCTACCTGTTTCAAACACACCCCTTATACAAGGAATACCGACAGAATTTGGTTATTCAGACTGAGATAGAAGGAGATGGAAAGGGTCGGCTGGCACACGCTAGACCTAACAACAAGAGAAAGTATACAGACAATGCTCGAGATCAGAGCCTTTTGCCTAAAAAGTGGAGATCAAATGTAGAATTGAACAATACCAAACGCAATATGGAAGATATTGTCTCAATCCATGACAATGAACAGAACCATATATTCCAGAAAGACATTGATCATCTGTGTACAACATCTTCGTCAGACACACAATCCAAAACTGACACTGTAAAAGAGGCAGTGAACGAAGACACAAGTCATCCGTGTACGATATCTTCGTCAGATGCACCCATAAAAACTGACATTTTGAAAGAGGCAATGGACCTTTGTGGTATTCCCGCATTACTGATTCCACTTACAAGCGATACCACAATTACATTTTGGCACTCACTTGAAATGTAAAGGTGTTGATTACAAATAAACCTGATCAACTTAATTTTGCTTTCTTGTTTTGCATCATCTTGCCTAAAAAATTATAGAATTTAACAAAATGAAATGCTATGCAGGATATCACTTTATGTTTGTTGACTCTTTCGATGGATGTACAATGATAAATAATACTTTCGATGACTTCTGTTAGTTTGCTTATAATGGTCATACTCTTGCAAAATTAATCAGTACATCAATTGAAACAGTCAGGTTAACAATGTCAAAGACGTTCACAATACCCCAAACAGAAGACTGGAATAACGATCATCATCCATCTTTTCATTTACAAATGAAAGCTACAGAAGAACAAATTAACAGGTATCTCGAGTCATGTCCTGTTTGTTGGCAGAAAAACTGTATCTGGGAATGCAGACAGCTAAATGCAGAGGATGAGATTTCAGACTTAGTAGCCCTAGATGACAAAACCAATGAAACAGAATTGCAAGATTGGGGATTGTCAGCTTGCAATATCTGTTGGAAATCTGACTGCGTTTGCAGCGAAAGTTATTTTTCTGATGAGTCGGACCATAACATTGAAGACGTCAAATCCTCCGAAAGTTATGATGCAATAAAAGTAGAACCCTGTTCTGTTTGTGGTGGCGCAGCGTATGACGATGACGCTTGTTCAAGTTGTTGGGGACTAGACTAGACATGACACAAGAAGTTTATCATATTTCTATTGTTTTGTGAATGAGTATTGAAATAAAAATGCAAACAACAGATGTATTTTTCTGTATATAAGTCATGATTTAATGAACATTGTCATTTGATTTCATGAACAGTTATGGAAAGTTCACAAACAGCGGTCATTATTTCTTCAACAAAAAATGCTGATAAGGCTCAACGTTTCAAAAGCTATATTGATAGGTTATCGACTAATGTTATTGTGATTTCAAGAGTGGATTTCATTGTATCAAAAATGTCTAGGTATGAAACATTCATCATTTGTACAGATAAACGCGACTATTCATCTTTCAGCAATTACCTCTCACCCGACGTGGTGTATTGTTGTTGTCCAGTTTGGTGGAATTGTCACCCAAAGGACAGACCATTGGACCTGATTTCAAAACGTGGTTTGACGCCATCATGGCTAGAAACTGACTCAAATAGAATATTCACAGAAAAATGTAATCGAGCCATTATACAACAATTGTTAAAGTTACCAGATTCTCAAACTTTCAATGAGGAGTTCCATTTTGAAGTAAAGAAACCCTTCAAACCAGATAATAAATATACTAAACCTGAACAATCAACAACAGAATCTATGACTAAAATATCTCTACATAACTCAGATCTGATTGGTTTTGATTTCCAGGTCTACATTCTGGATGCAGAAATTGATTATAATCAGTATTTTGAAATATACGACATGTGCATGAAACACAACATTCAAGTTCTTCAGACGAAGTATGGAGAAAGTATGGGTTCAGTCTTCAAGTATTATCAAATATGTGATGTGTTTGTAATTATAGTAGGCGACTTATTATCAGATGAAAATCTAAGATTTAGTAAATTCATTTTGACAGATTGTGTCCGTATTCCGAAAACAATTGTATTCTATCAGGTAGGACAAGATATGAAACATTTAGAACATTTGAATAGTTTCATTAATTCCAATGTTTTGATATCTCAAATTGTATGCTCATCTCAATCAGAGCTGATTGCATTTTTAGGTTCTGAAAAAACGAAGAAAAATGCACTATAAATATGCCTATAACATGTCATTTAATAGAAGTGTCACACTTCTTTGAATCAGTTCTGAAAAATTCTCTGCTGATCAATGAAAGGTAGATCTTCCTTTCTTCATTAGTCTCATACAAATGTACAGTTAACATAGATGGACATACAATGAAGCAAAGTAAAATTAAGGAAAACGAATGTTCTTTTTCCGATCAAAACACTTTCATTAGTTGTATAAGGCAATGTTTCATATCACCGAACATATGGGAAAAAACAAAACAGGGGGAGGGGGAAAGGAATTGATAATTCAAAAACATTTCAAAGAGCCAGTTGGATATTTGTCTCCACAGTATTCAGACAAATACTTTTGTCAAATTACTTCAAGAGTAACTGAGGCAGTAAAGGAAACGAAGTGGGGATATTTTGTTGTAACTGCTTTTCATTGCCCCTAATGAAAAGAAAAACATTTTTTTCATTGGTTCTCATTCTTAATCTGTAGTTATTGTAACTCCACCCTCTTTTGTATATTAGCTTATGTCATTGGAAGCTGTTTTCGTCAATATCATTGGTTGATGTATTAGTGGACCGCATTGGTTTGCATGAGTATAAAAAGAATGTTAGAAGCTGATTTGACGTTAGTTGATTTATTCACCTTCAACACTAGACACGTCAAACAATGATAGCAGCACCAAATCTATGGAAAGCCGAGGACAGATTGCAGACCTTTCAAGAGGGATGGGCAAAGCATTCCTCTGTGGATCCCAAGAAGTTAACGGGTTCTGGGTTTTTCTATACCCAGACGTCAGACCAAACCAAATGTTGGACATGTGGAGTGCTCGTACAGGGATGGAGAATCGGACACGATGCAGATGTGGTACATGCAAGATTGTCACCAGCATGCATGCACCTAACATTTACTAGAGGGAAAGAGTTCGTAGCGGAGTACAACTATAAAGAAACTGATTGCGATGCTGCTAGTATCAAATGTGATCTGACGCTATACACAACGGCAAAGAGAGAGACGGGTAAAAACCAAGAAGAGGGAACTACATTTCTGAATGAAGTAAACATACAGTCGGGCGTAGAAAGGACGGACAGGATTTCAGCTTCTGGCGAACATTTACAACAAGATTTGATTCCGACTCCCAGTGAACAGTCCAGTGTAGAACAAACAGACATCATTCCGGTTTCTGACAAACAATTGACAAAGAAACAACATGTGTCAAGTGTTAGGAATAAGTCATTTAAAATAGACCACAAAAACAAGTGCACTCATTGTTATTTGAACAAGAAGGATGTCAAACTGCTACCTTGCAAACACCAATTCTGTGGTAAATGTGCAAAGTCTATGAGAAAATGTTATCTTTGTAGACGAACGAAGACAAATGTTGTTGTATTGTAATTATTGATTGTTTTTATGATGTACATTTGTTATATACCATTCATTTCTTTTTACAAAATAAACCTGTAAAACATATTTTAGTATCCCTCTTTGTTCCAATCCAAAATTGTTTGATCTTGAGACAAACTTTGAGATTTTGCTGTATATCAAGGAATGTATTTTAATTCACTTCACTGATGAACATTTTGATAATTTTGATCTATTAGACATGGAACTATACTTCATATTTTATATCAGCATCAAAGTCTCAAAGTTTGACTCTTCATAAAAGTTCCACACTCGCTCCGCTTGAAAAGTGTGAAATTACGACAGTTGGTATGTGGTCGGATGATAAAGGTTACATTGACTATAACTTTCAATATAGAAAAAATATATTTGTAGGAAATACCAAGAACTAACTACATACTAGTTTGAAATTTAAACTGAATGATGTTTTGCGTGTTGCTTTTATTTGCCTTTATCAAAACCGGATTATCTATCAACAGTCATCAATTTCACTTTTCTGGAGGGAACGTACTGTACGGAAAAGTACCCCGTTCAATACACATTGTAGGTTACTGGTATATTCATAGAAATGATTCAACTTTCCAAGAATTATTCGAGAAAAAGTATACGGAGCAATTCTTAATGGGACGTCTCTATATCTGTAAAAATAATGTCGAAATGAAACTCTTGGAGGCCAGTAGTATGGGTGCAAAAAGGGAGAAATCAAGAAAAATAAATCAACTAATAAGTAGCGGTGATAAGTCGATGGTGATTCAACCATTCATTACCAACATAGCCGATTGTGAGGTATTGAGGTTAGATGATCATGAGATCAAAACAAAACAATTGAATGAATCTGTAATTGTTAAGCGCTTTAAGATTGTGCACGAATTTAAAAAACACAGTTCCGTACTGTTTGTTGATGCATTTGGGGTCGCTGCTTTTCATTACAGAGCAAAACATACGGATGCTCAAAAGTTAAAGTTTTGTGAAAATGACGAAATTTCATTCCCCGTTATTTTCAACAAACGTCCGATATGCCCAAGACCAGTTATACAATCAACAGTGGTTGATAATGGTCTCTTGACTATCTATAAACCTAATATTCTGTCGATTCAAAAAAAAGCATATCGCTGCTATTTGGAGACAACCTTAATTACTACTTACACAAACATAGTGAATCGCAAAGAAAATAATCTGCCCCTCACTACAAAAGTCGAGGGAATTGTGGATTCAACTGAATGCTTGAAGTGGATTAAAACGAACAGCTGTGATCACCCCGTTTTTAAAGAAAAGATATACCGTTTGGCTTACGATCTTTTCAATGGAACAATTAGAAATCTATCTGACACTAGAATGTCAACCGTTAACAAATTAGAATTGAAATACACATATATGTGGTACCACGAATACCAGATTGCAAACTGTGTCATTGATGTAGGCTATGTTAGAACAACACCGCCTTTCAATAATATACTCACACCGTGGGGACACATCAGTAGCGATTATCTTTATGAATCGAATTACACCTACCCTGGAGGTGAGGTAGTGGTTTGGGACGCCTTTGAAAAAGAAGACCTATGTAACTATGTACCTATGTCATCTTTTGATGTAAAGCGAATTGTATATAAAACTAGAGACTTTTTAGATGAAGATCCAAACCCCGGGGCTACAGAAATGTATCATTTTGTATCAGATGCTGTGAAAAGTGTTTATACAAGTGATGACACTCAAATAACTTCGCATGAATTGTTTAATTGTATTGATGACGAAAAAGACCAGATTCTTTACGCAATAAACGATGGCCTTATATTATCTTGGCGTAAGGGATATGCTTTGAACGACGACGAGGATGATAGTCTAGACGCTGACATTTACAAAAGTCAAATTAAGTATCACGCTCATTATGCATTCGATGATGTAACTAAAATATTTGATAGAAATGATTATTCTAAAATAAGTTCATTGTCTGGGGGAAAAGGAAATAATGGCTGTGAGACGGAAGAAGATATGTCAAGTCCACATTGTCGTCAATCATATGAATCTTCTCCTGCAAATAAACTTGATGGCACTTTATCAAATGAGGACATCGTTTCAGTGAGAAATGAAACAACTAAACCAACAGTGTCTCCTAAAGATCAAAGGTCGACTCTATTTGGCATGATAAACTTTTTGGCATTCAAATTAAAAGACTTTCAAAATCAAGATACTATTCGGAGGGCCCAAATGTGGTGCGAAAACCAACAACATTTATATGATTTACAGTTACTGGTTGCTCAGACATCTCCATCAACGATCATTAGTTCTTACATTAACAGGCCAGTATATGCAGAGCGCATTGGAAATGGTGTTTATGATACATACTACTGTGACGTTATTGACGATTTTATTGTAATAGATAATTTGTTTGTAGCAAACAAAAATCCAGCACCCAAGATACGCGTTCCATTAGAAAAGTTGTACAAAAGAGCAGGCGTAGATATTGATGAGGACCGTTGCTTCACAATGCCAATTATCATATTCCGAGAGAAAAGTGGAAGGAAAGCATACAAAATTGGCCAAATGAATCATGACAACACAATATCTACTATAAGTATGCCATGGGTAGAAGACTGTAAATATGGTCGATATTTTTTCCACTACATTGGGCAAAATGTTCACTATTTTCAGGATTATAAGTTGCAAAGCGTTACAGATATTGATCATTTATACGACTATGCATCGAGGTTGCAAAAAAATATTAAACACCTAGAACGTATACGTGCAACAAATTCTACTGTAAAACGGGAAAATATCGAGCCCCTTTTAGAAAACACTCGTTTTGTTGATATCCATACTAAATATCAACCACCGTCACATAAACCAATCGTTCTAGGATTCCAAAATACAGCAATTTATAGCTACAAACAAAAGCGTAAGGTTATCTCTAGTATAGAGGCCTTGTTAGCTAATGCAAACTCAGCTAGGTTTGATGATAAAAAACTCAAAATAATTACAGGTAGTAAGAAAATCATAACTGGTGGTAGCGGTGATTTTGCAAGTTTTATCAGCGGTGTAGCATCAGGAGTAAAAGTTCTTGTACGAGGTGTGGGTGGCATTGCTGAAACAATAGTAGACACTGGGGGAGATTTTTTTGAGAATATAATTGAAACTGGAGGAGGTGTTGTGGAAACGGCGTTTGAAACTGGAGGGAATGTTGTAGGTAGTGCAGTCGATAGGGCGTCAGATGTTCTCGGTAGTGTTGCAGATTTCTTTTCAGGCGGTTTTATGAAAATAATATTAGTAATCGTTGCTGTAGCAGCTGTGGGACTGTTTTTGTATTACATCGTAAAGAAAAAGTTGCTATCTGACGACAATAATACTGTAGTGTACCCTTCGTACACGCATCCTCCTCCTCAACTATCTATGCATGAAACTAAATTCAAAAACCAATCCGGACTGGAAAAGCGAATAACTCATGAGTATATAAATGATTTTTAATAGTTTTATTCAATTTCAAAAACATACATCAAATGCTTTTACATAAATATTTCTGTAGGTAACCTCTTTGAAAGTAACATTGATGAGTTTCTTAAAGCGAATTTGTTTGAAACGCCAGCAACTTAGAACAATTTCGTAAAGTGAGTTTTCTTTGGGCCCTATAAGAAACCCTTCATAAACAAAACACAGACTCATAAACAGTGCATAGTAATCATATTCCTTTTTCAAGATTAAACCTCCTTTGATTTGGTCGTTATAATTCAAAACTGGCGGACGGTAATACAGTGAGTACAGTAATTCAGGACCAGTAACTTTATCTTGTTGAATGTTCATTGAAATGCTAAAGTCTGTGAGATAAAAATTCATTTCTAAATCGTGCAGTACGTTATCTGGTTTTACATCACCGTGCAGAATATCATGATTGTGTAAATATTCGAGAGCTGAGCCGATCTGATGTTCCAATCGAATTGTTCCTTCGTGTGACAAATATTTCTGTGTTTTAATGATGTGATTGTAGACATCACCTATATACAACTTCATTGTAATTGTAATGTCTTGTCCAACAACGGCTATGCTGTATACCTTTGCTAAATTTGGATGTTGTTCAGACAAAATGGCAAGTGTGCCAGTCTGTTCTATCAGAGATCCTTGGTTATAACGTATCGTTTTCACGGCAACATCGGGGCGATTTCTGTCCAGTCGCACTGTTCCGTAAGCTCCTTTTCCAATAATTTCCATTTTTACAAAAAAAGAAATTCCAAAATGAGATATGACAAACTGTGTTTCTTTAGTAGGTCTAAAACTACAGAACGCTTATTATCGCTGATCCTTACGTTATTTGGATGCGTTGTAAAAGTTGGGTATGATAATTCAGGTACTCCGTCCTGTAAATCAGTTAATTCAGCAAATAAATGTACTTTGAAACCGTCTTTGAAATAAACATGTAGAACATCTACTTCTTCTCCTATATTAGTATCATCAAAATCTTCACAGTCAAAGTCTGTTACAGTATACCAAAATGATTCTCCTCGTAATGTGACCTTGGTATTCATTGTGAGTAGGTAAGTGACTGGTGTCTAAATTAAGTACTTCTCTTTTTATTGTCAACTACTGCATTACTTTTATTTATTTATTTATTTATTTTTACCAGTTATATAAACTCGTTTCTGAATTTGTTTCTCTCATAACTAGCCCAATACCATGTCAAACAAAATAGAACACGATAACAAGGAGCACGACAAACCAGATATAGCCGACGTTTCATCGAAAATATCTGAGTGTAATGTTGCAGACTTTGAAATTAAGACGACAAGCCCGTCTTGTCGTAAAGAGCTATTTCCAATAAATATGTACCCTACAACTACTTCAACAGGGAAACCAATGAAGGTTTATACGTGTGGTGATACAATCATAAACGCCTGCAATAATAAATTGCAAGAATCTTTGGAATATTTTATTGTGTTGGAGGACTATCTTCAGGAATGTAACGATACCGAAAGGGTGCATGCCATTGACACAGAAGAGATAGAAACAATTTTTGATTTGATTCAAAAGTTAAATGACATGTATGAAAATTGTTGTACGCTTATTGAAAATAACGACAAGAATGTATGAGTTATAAAATAACTATCTGTTGTGTATGTTGTGTTTCCTGCATGAACTCTTTCCTCTCATTTATAGAATAATTTTATTTATTTGTTGAACTACTGTTTGGATTGTACAGCTGTATATACAGAATGATGAATAAAAATATTACGGTTTCACCAATTTTACTTTTTCTCATCCCATTTGCGAGTGCAATGCAACCAGAATTTTCTCAATGTATTTGTGATGGATGCACCAAGGATAATACGTTGGGCTTGAAGTACAGGGGTATTTGCTATTTTATTCCATTGTCTTTGCAGGCGAGTGTCAAAATTGCA
>Ga0209567_10000395_pt1 | contig 23596 bp, 18 predicted proteins | sample COG_12_FD_184756 | JGI IMG/M metagenome (GOLD analysis project Ga0209567, IMG submission 184756) | Pelagic marine sediment microbial communities from the LTER site Helgoland, North Sea, for post-phytoplankton bloom and carbon turnover... | ecosystem: Environmental > Aquatic > Marine > Neritic... | reverse complement strand
AAAAACGAGCGCCGCCGCAAGTGCCATCGCGCCGACGAGCAACATCATGATACGACTGAATCGAAGCGTCTTCTGTTCGTCCCCCTTGTCGTGTATACCAATGTCGTTGCTGACACTGAAGCCAACCAGCGACAGAAACGTCGATGCCGAGGACAATACTGCGGCCATAATGCCGGCGAGCATCAGTGCGCCCAGGATTCTCGGCAACATGTGTAGCGACGCCCAGATCGTCGCGCTTTCGGGTGGCGAGATCGCTGGATCGCCGAGATTGATGACAGCACCCATCCCGTAAACCAAGACTTGCAACAGTGCGACAACGACCGCCGCTATAACCGCCGATCGGACAACGACGTGTTCATTTTTCGCCATCTGGTGACGGCTCGATTGCCACGGGCTGACCATGTAAACGAGCATCCAGCTAATGTCGATGACAATAGCCCAGATCAGGTAGTCCATTGCCGTCGGCCATACGGTGCCCGGCCCGATGACGCCGTGCCAGGACATCAGGTCGGGTTTCTGTTCGACAGCGACCAGGTTCTCGACAATAACAGGAACACCACCGAGCTCCCGAACAAGGAACACCAGCGCCGCAACACTTGCGAAGGTAAAAAGCAGGAACATCAGGGTGTCGGTCAGAATCACACCTCGGGACCCGGAATACATCGTAAACAGTGTGTAACTCAACCATGCGACGACGAGGGCCTGCACATAACTCAGGTCCGTTAGTTGCGAGAGCAGAATCGCGGCGCCTTGTGTGACTGCAAGCAAATAACCGCCGAGGGCAAGGACTATCGTGACTCCCGACAATACCTGCACACGTTTGCTGTTAAAGCGACGGCCGAAAAATTCCGCGAGCGTGTTGGTACGGCTACGCCGCAGGTAACGCCCGAAAAACAAAGCACCCAGCACGTAGCCGATTGCGGCCGCCTGGGGGAACAGCACGTAGGGTCCGCCTTGCGTGTCGTATGCAAAGCCTGCTTCTCCCAGGAACATCGTCGAGCTCATGAGGCTCGCTACCAGCGTTCCGACAATGATCAGCGTCGGCGCGCGTCGACCGGCAACATAGTAATCATCCAGGTGTTTGATTCCCCGCCCTGCGTAGTTGCCGATGGCGATGTAAACAAGGATGCTGATCCCAATGGTCGTCGTGTAGATATCCATCAATCAGGCGTGCGAGCGAGCCAGGGGGGGTGCCTCGTAGATTTCGACCGTCACATCATCGCCGGCGCTAATGGTTCCCGCCGCTTCTACTACACCGACAACGCCCCGCGTCAGTTTTGCCGCCTTGGAGAATGCGGTTGAGCGCAGTGGTCTTCCCGACCCGGTCGTATACTTTGCGGCCAACTGCTTGCCCATGTCGTGGCAGGGAGGATTGTATTCCTCGACGGATAACTCTGCGCCGGACGGGAACTTCAGCAGGGTCCCCTTTGGCAGACGAGACAGTTCCCTGATTCCTTCCAAGCAGAGGTTTGCACCGAGCGTCGCGGGGCTCAACGGCTCACTGAGGTCCAGCGTGTCCGTTAGTTCGGCCAACTCTTCAAGCGACACGGCTGACCATTGGCGCTCGTTACGCCGTATCGTCCCTTCCGGCTGTTTGTCGCCTGGCCACGTTTCGCGCAGGTAGGAACGGTGACGATCGCCAACGATGCCATCCAGCTCAACCTGAATCGTTGGCCGTTCTTCTTTACTCAGATCGTCGTTTGATCCGGCGTGAACCGAAACCACTCGCGCTACCAGTTTTCTCACTCGTCACCCCGTCATACTTTGATAGGTATGCGCACGGCGAAGCCCAAGTCTAATCGGCCCGTAGAAAGCAGGCAAAATACCTCTCTGAGCGTATCCTGCATCCTCGCTGCCCCTTTGGAACTCGAGCCGCCCGCCATTCCATAAACATACGCGTATCCGGGCGCAGAATGCCAATTTTCCGGTCGAATGACCGAGAAACCGGAATGAATTTTTGTATACTGATAGGCGGGGATCAGGAGAGCGCATGCAGGCGACCAAGTTTGTCGAAAGCTATTTTGACGCGTGGAATCACGCCGATCCTGAGGGCGTTGCGGATCACCTGACGCCTGACGGGATCTACCTGGATATCCCCGAGCACGTGCAGCGCACGCACGACGAGCTTATCGTTAGCCTGAGTGAGTTTTTTGCTGATTTTCCTCAACGATACGAATTGATCGGCGAAATACTGACGAGCAAAGACACCATCGCGTTTCAATATCGGGTTTACCCGGCCGATGACTGCAAAAGTGGGAATTCGGCGATGAGCTATTGCGGCGCCGAGTTCATGACGCTGAACGGCGAGGCGGCTGTGACGATCACCGATTACTACGATGTGCCGGAGCGGGTTAATCAGGACAAGTACGCGAAGTCCGGGTTGCGGCGAGAGCAGTTGCATGAATATATGCGGCGGCTCGACGTAATTATGGAGTCGCAGCGCGCGTACCTGAAACCGAACCTTACCCTGCCAGCTCTCGCGGGCGAAGTTGGCTGTTCGGTCAATCACCTGTCACAAGTCATCAACTCCGGTTTTGAGATGAGTTTCTTTGACTACGTGAACAGTTACCGCGTCAGACATGCCAAAGAGTTATTGCTCCAAATCGACCGTCAAAACGGCGCTATTCTGAATATTGCCTTTACCGTCGGATTCAATTCCAATTCAGCCTTTTACGCGGCTTTCAAGAAGCACGTCGGCATGGCACCCGCTATGTTCCGTCGCTCACACAACGGGCAATCGCACTAGAAGTACATCGGTGCCGCCTATAGGGTGAGATGAAATCTTTGCGGGATTTCGCCAAAAGCCACTTGACGAGATCGACTGATGACGCACCCTGAAGCACACACCGGCTCTTACTACGCAGCCACTGCCAATGAGATCACTGGCTTCGCGCCGCTATACGGTGCTCAAAATGCCGATGTGTGCGTCATCGGTGCCGGGTTTACCGGAATCGCCACAGCGCTGCACCTGGCTGAGCGCGGCTACAACGTACACGTCGTCGAAGCAAACCGGGTTGGATGGGGCGCGAGCGGCCGCAATGGCGGCCAGCTGATTGGCGGTATCGCAGGCGAGAAACGCATTGCAAAAAACCTGGGCAAAGATCAGGAAGAGATCTTTGGAAAACTCCGTTGGGCCGGACACGACATTATTCGTGACCACGTTCAAAAGTACGACATTCAATGTGATCTGAAGTTCGGGTACCTGGATGTTGCTATCAAAAAAAGACACCTTCGTGACATCCGCTACGACTACGATCGACTCCGGAGCGCAGACTTCCCATATGAAGTACGCGTTCTTAATCGCGAAGAGATCCGTGAAATCATCGGCACCGATGTATACATCGGTGCGCTCCTGAATATGGCTAACGGCCATCTGCATCCGCTGAACCTGTGCATCGGCGAAGCGAACGCGGCGGTTTCTCTCGGCGCGACTATCTACGAACAATCGCCCGTGCTCGAAATCGAAAAAGGCAAGCGGCCCAAGGTCGTAACGATGAACGGATCGGTCAGCGCCGACGCTGTAGTCATCGCGGGCAATGCCTACCACACGCTCGAGAAAAAACTGCGTGGCATCATGTTTCCGGTAAACAGTTTCATAATTGCGACAGAGCCGCTTTCCGAAGCGCTCGTCGCCAGGATCAATCCGAAAGATCTCGCGGTTTGTGATCCGAATTTCGTGCTGGAATATTTTCGCCTCAGCGCCGACAAGCGCCTGCTATTTGGGGGCCGCTTCAACTATTTCGGCGATGATCCCGAATACATCAAGAAAAGACACCGTCGCAAAATGGCAAGAATCTATCCGCAGCTTGCGGATATCGGCATCGACTACGCCTGGGGCGGCGCCATCGGGGTTCCTGTCAACAGAGTGCCACAACTCGGCAGGGTTTCCGGAAATGTCTTCTATTGCCAGGGCTACTCCGGTCATGGCGTCAACGTCACACACCTGGCGGGACAGATCATGGCTGACGCGGTTGCCGGAACGTTCGAGAAATTCGACCTGTTCGCGAACGTCAAACCATTGGTCATTCCTGGCGCATACAGGTTCAGCAAACCGATGGTGACACTCGGCATGATGTATTACCGGGTCAAGGACCGGCTGTAACAAGCCGGTCGGCGCCAGGCGCCTGTAGCGTGCCTGCGTGAAGGCATGGATACCCGCTCGCAACAGGCATCAGTATGATCAACCCATGATTGCACGATTAAAATCCATCTCCGAATCGGACCTGCACAAGATTCAACAGGCGGTCAAGTGGATTGTCTACACACTGCTAATAATCAATTGGGGGTTCTACATATTCGAGGACTGGAATCGGGCGGTCCACACACTGAATCCCGGCTCGACGCTTTTGGACTGGGCCAGGGAATTTGCAACCAGCATCGATGAATCTGCCTGGTTCATCCTTTTGTTCATGTTCGAGCTCGAGACCTACGTTCTAGATGACCAGGAACTGAAAGGCTGGGTTACGAAAACCGTGCACGGCGTCCGCCTGGTTTGCTTCCTGATGATCATGCACACCGTGTACGCGTTTGCTCTCACGGTCGTCGACTACCAGCCCACAGTCATAATAGAGAACGTGTCGAACCTCTGCGATATGACCGACGAGGAGGTTTCTTTCGTCTACAACCTCGAGTACACAGAGATTACCGAGCAGACCTGCGGGGGCCTTTCGGAGGAGACCGAATTCTACTGGATCGGAAATGACCCGGTAGTTAGCTCCCTCGCAGGCCTGAACCTCGAGAGAAACCTGGCGTGGGCTGATCTTGTGGAGGTCGTAACCTGGTTGCTGATAATACTTTTGATTGAACTTGTCGTGCGTCTTCAGGAACACGGCATAAGCGGCGGAACACTGATTTCCGTCGCAAACAAGGTGAAGATCTCTCTTTACCTAATTCTTTTCGGACTAGCCGTTTATTGGGCGTCGCTATCACACTGGTTATACACCTGGGACACGTTCGTCTGGATCGCCGGATTCGCAGCCATCGAAATGAACATCAGCGACTGGCGCGATGAACTGCTTGAAGAACAACACGAAACTGTAACTGAAGGAGTACGCACATGATTCACGGTCACTGCGAATGCGGGCGCGTTCAATACGAAGTTGATGGTGCTATCAACGATTTTAGCCATTGTCATTGTTCGCAATGCCGGCGGCTTCACGGCGCCGCATTCGCTACTTTTGCTGGCGTGGCAGCTGATCAGTTCCGATACGTCTCGGGTGAAAGTGATATCAAGTCTTACGCCTCGTCGGAGTCGTCTGAGCGGGTCTTTTGTGGCAATTGCGGCTCCAATATCCTGGTGGCTGTGGACCAGGAGCCCGAGTCTCTGTACCTGAGCATGAGTGCAATCGACGGCGACCCACCCCACCCTACGGGCTATCACATCTACGTCGGGTCCAAGGCCGCCTGGTACGAGATTAACGACGATCTTGCACAATATGAAACAGGGCCATCGGTATGATGCTCAAATAGTGCAAAATTGCAGAACTGTTTTCGAGGAAGCGTGCGATCCAGGACACTGACATGAAAGCAAGCGACCAAGAACAGGAGCACACTCGCTCTTATTACGCCGCGACCGTCAACGAAGTTACCGATTACCCGGTACTGCAGGGCGATCAGTCCGCCGACGTCTGCGTGGTAGGCGCCGGTTTCACCGGCGTCTCCACGGCGCTTACATTGGCGGAACGAGGCTACTCGGTGGCACTGGTGGAAGCCAACCGTGTCGGCTGGGGTGCATCGGGCAGAAACGGCGGGCAGTTGATCAACGGCATTAGTGGATTGGAAAAAATCCGCAAGAAACACGGTAACGGCATCGCCGACATGCTTTGGGACTTGAAATGGCGTGGCAATGACATCGTCTACGACCGGGTCGAGAGGTACGATATTCAGTGCGACCTCAAGAGCGGGTTTCTCGAAGTTGCGTCCAAGCTATCACAGCTGAGCTACCTGGCAGAATATGCTGAGGACCGCAAGCGCCATAATTTCCCTTATGACTATGAAATCTGGGACCGCGACAAGACCCGCGAGATGCTGGGCACGGACGCATTTCACGGTGGCTTTGTCTGCTACCGTGATGGTCACCTGCATCCTCTGAATCTTTGCATCGGTGAAGCTCGCGCTGCGCATAATCTGGGCGTTCAAATATTCGAGCAGTCGCCGGTCACGGGCATCGAGCACGGCTCGCGACCCAGAGTGAAGACGGCGGCCGGCGTGGTAGAAGCGGATTCAGTCGTCCTGGCCGGGAATGCCTATAGCCGGCTCGAACCCGATCACCTGTCCAACCTGGTGTACCCGGCCGGCAGCTACATAATCGCCACGGAGCCCTTGTCGAAAGAGGTGGTCGATGATATCAACCCCCTGGATGTGGCTGTCTGCGACCTGAATGAAGTCGTCGACTACTACCGCCTGTCAGCGGACAAGCGGTTGCTTTACGGGGGCGCCTGCAACTATTCCGGCCGTGACCCGGCCAGCATCAAATCGTACATCCTGCCGCGAATGCTAAAAATTTATCCGCAGCTAAAGGACGTTCGAATCGACTTCGAGTGGGGCGGCAAAATAGGTATTGTCCTTAATCGCATTCCAGTCGTCGGCCGCATCAACAGCAACGTCTACTATTGCCAGGGATATTCCGGACACGGCGTAAACGCAACGCACATCATGAGCGAAGTCATGTCGGATGCCTTAGCCGGGACGATGGAAAGATTTGACCTTTTCGCCGACATGAAGCACTTCCGGATCCCAGGGTCCCAATGGATAGGAAACCAGATCATCGCGCTGGGCATGATGTACTACAAGATCAAAGACCGCCTGTAATTCATATTTGGGGTCAGAGCATATTTGGGGTCAGAGTAAAAACTAACCCACAGTATTACCCGGAGGACATTGTCGAGGCCGCCGTGGCATGTGCAGTTGCACTTTCTCGTCGAATTGGCTGGTTTTTACTCTGACCCCAATTGTCCTACAAGATGATGGACAAGTTGTAACATCGAGCTTTAGTCGAACTCGATCCAGGTCGTTTTCAGCTCGGTGTAGTCGTCGAATGCGTGCATCGACTTGTCGCGCCCATTGCCGCTTTGCTTGAAGCCGCCGAACGGTACGGTAATGTCCCCGCCGAAATAATTGTTGATTCCCATCGTTCCGACGCGCACCGCAGCGGCGACCCGATGCGCCGTATTGATGTCGTTGCTCCATACGGCGCCAGCCAGACCGTAGATCGAGTCGTTCGCGATTGCGACGGCCTCCTCCGCGTCTTTGAATCCAATTACCGACATGACCGGCCCGAAGATCTCTTCCTGGGCGATTCGCATGTCGTTATTAACACCATCGAAAATAGTAGGCTCGTGGTAACAGCCACCGGAATTCGCCAGGACCTGGCGACCACCAAACTTCAGTGAAGCGCCTTCTTCACGACCGATGTCCACGTACTCGGCGACCGTCTTCAGCTGCGCTGCGTCGATCATAGGCCCCATTGCCGTCGCCGGATCCAGTGGGTCGCCGGGCATCCAATGTTGGCTCTTGGCCACGACCATCTCGACGAATTTTTCCTTGATACTGTCCTCGACGATCAGTCGCGTGCCTGCCGTGCAGGTTTGGCCGCCGTTATAGAACACTGCGATTGCCGCGAGCGTTGCGGCTTTTTCCAGGTTCGAATCCGCGAATACAATGTTGGGACTCTTGCCACCGAGTTCCAGAAACGTACGTTTCAGGTTGGACTCGCCAGAGTATTGCATCAATTGCTTGCCGACTTCGGTCGAGCCCGTAAACGTCAACCCGTCAATGTCTTCGTGCAGCGCGAGATGCCGTCCAAGGCTGCCGCCGGGACCCGGCAACACTTGCAGCACACCGTCGGGCAGTCCAGCTTCAGTTGCTAGCCCTGCGATTCTCAATGCCGACAGCGGCGTATTTGAAGCGGGTTTGAGGATTACGGAATTACCCGTCGCCAATGACGGTGCGAGCTTCCAGGCGGTTGTAGAAAGAGGAAAGTTCCACGGGACGATCGCGGCGACGACGCCGAGCGGAAGCCGCTGGACCAATGCCAGGCAGTCCGTCGGCGCCGGGGAAATCTGATCGTAGACCTTGTCGATCGCCTCCCCGCTCCAGCGTATGGTTCGTACTGCGGACGGTACATCGACACCCGTCGTATCGGAAATCGGCTTGCCGACATCGAGGCACTCCAGCAAAGCGATTTCGTCGGCATTGTCCTCAATTAGCTCTGCCCATCGCACCAACACCATTTTTCGGTCAGCTGGCGCCATTGCCGACCAGACACCGCTCTCGAACGCCGCCCTTGCGATTTTGACGGCGCGGTCCGCATCCTCGATGCCACAGTTCGCGGCGTCAGCGAGTCTTTGCCCGTCACCCGGAGAGACTGTCACTCGGGTCTGGCCCGACAATGCATCTTCGTAACGCCCGTTGATGAACGCACGGCCCTCGATCTCGAGATCTGCAACCAGCGCTTTCCAATCCTGCCTCGTTTTGTCCAGCATGATCCATGCGTCTCCGATCAGCGATACTCAGCTCAATATCATATACACTTTGCGCAAGGTCTCCACTCCCTCGGCGTCAGAATTTCAACAAGAAATGACCACTCACGAAAGCACGCTGTATCACCACCACACCATATTCGACGATTGGCGATCGCTCACGATCGGCATCTACATGGCCCTGGTCGGCTATGCCGTCATGGTGGGTTTGCCGGTTATTTCGACGCAGTGGGTGGGCAACCTCGGATTTACCGAGGTCCAGGTTGGTCGTGTCGCCAGTGCCGACCTGTTCGGCCTGGCGATCGGCGCTATCATCGCCTATTTCGTCGTTGCACGATACGATCGCCGCATGCTGACCGTCGTCGCGGCGAGCGTAGCGATTGCAGCGAACCTGCTCTGCATCTATTTCCAGACCTACGAGATGACGCTGATCCTGCGCCTGGTGGCTGGTACCGGCGCCGGTCTCTACACGGGAATCGCGGTCGCCACGATCGGCGGCCATTCACGTCCCGCCTTCGCTTTCGGCATGGAGCTGTTCGCTTTTGCCGGATCGCAGGGCGCCGAACTCAAGTTCCTGCCGTATCTATCGATCGAAGGCATGTATTTCACGTTCGCCGTGACCTTCGTGATCGGCCTGTTGTTCATCAGCTGGCTGCCACGCCGGCCCGCCGAAGACACGCTGGATATCGAAGTCGACGTCGAGGAGGCCCCTGGCGACCATCACGTCAAGCATCAGCATGTGCCCACCTATGTGCCGTGGCTGGTACTGACCGCCGTCGCACTGACCTACCTCAACATCGGTGCGTACTGGACGTACATCGAACTGGCCACGGTCGACTCGGCAGCCTCTCCCGAGTGGGTCGCCGACATGCTGGTCTACACTTCCGTGTTTTCCGTCATCGGCTGCCTGGTCGCCGTGTTGCTGAGCAACCGCTTCGGACTTGCCAGGCCGATGCTCGTGACGCTCGTGTTCCAGGCCGGCATCGTCTTCATGCTGGTCTTCGGTATCACCAATATCACCGTTGCGTTCAGCATGTTCGCGTTCAATTTCTGCTGGATCTTCGTCGATATTTACCAGGCTGCAACCGTCGCCAATGTCGACCGCTCCGGACGCTACGTCGCGTTGCTGCCTGCCGCACAAGGTCTCGGCAATGGTCTCGGCCCATACCTCGCCGCGGGCGTCCTGTCCCTGGCCTTCGGCTACAACGGCGTTTTCATAATGTGTGCTTTGGCTTCCATCGCCGCGATGCTCGTATATCTTTACATGTACCTGATGCTCAGGAAGACGATTCCCGCTCTCGCAGACGCCTCATGACCAGCAAGAACTACGAAGCCATCGTAATCGGCGCAGGCCACAATGGCCTGACCAATGCGGCATTTCTGGCCAAGGCAGGTCTACGCACCCTCGTCGTAGAGAAGAACGAGTATATCGGTGGCGCCACGGTTAGCAGGGAGCTGCACGAGGGTTGGATATACTCACAGTGTTCCTATGTCTGCAGCCTGTTTCGCCCGGAGATATACAACGCGCTTGATCTTGGCCGGCATGGCCTGAAAGTTGTTCCGCTCACCGCCAGCATGACGTTCAAGCAGGATGGCGATTACTTCGGTAGTTACTACAATCCAAACGTGCGGCGCCGCGAACTAATGCGCCACAGCCCGCGCGACGCCGACGCCAGTGTTCGCTTCGATGCAGACGTTATGCGTTGGTGCAAACTGATCCGTAATTTTCTTCTTCGAACTCCACCGGATCCGGGCTCTTTTAGGCCGCGTGACGCGTTTGAATTTGCCTACTTGTTGAAGAAGTTTTACGAACTCAGCGAATCGCAAATATATGAGTTTATACGCTTTTTCACGATGTCGATCGCCGAGTATCTCGAGAACTACTTCGAGAACGATACAATCCTTGCGCACTATTCGGGTGGCAGCATCATCGGCACGGGCCTCGGCGTGTATTCACCCGGCACCGCCTACGTGCTGTTGCACCACGCGATGGGCGATGTTGATGGCAACGTCGGCGCCTGGGGCTTCGTGCGTGGCGGCATGGGCGGCCTGTCGGATGCTTTGGCCTCTGCGCTGCAGTCGCACGGTGGCGAGATACGGACCGATGCCGAGGTCTCCCAGATCGTCGTAACCGGTAACAAGGCCACCGGCGTACGACTCGTATCGGGCGAAGAAATTTCGGCGAAGACCGTCATATCCAACATCGACGCCAGGCAGACGTTCACGAAAATAATGGACAAGAAAGACGTGCCGCCGAAACTCCTCGAACGCGCAAGAAAATTCAAAATCCGTGGTTCGTCCGGAAAGCTCAATATCGCACTGGACGGTATGCCGTCGTTTCCTTCGTTGCCGCAGGATTCGCCACTGACGCTCGGGCATATGCATTTCACTGATACGCTGACGCGACTCGAGAAGGCCTATGACGACTGGAAGGACGATCGCTGGTCCGCTGACCCATATTGCGATTTCCTGATCCCGTCGCAATACGATCCGACGCTGGCGCCGCCGGGCAAACATATGGCAACCGTGTTCGTGCAGTACTGCCCGGTCGAACCCGAGGGCGGTTGGACCGACGACAAGCGCGATGCATTCGGGCAGACCGTCATCGACCAGATCGCAGACTACAGTCCTGACTTTAAGAACCTGATACTGCATGCACAGATTCATACGCCACGTGAACTGGAATCCAAAGTTGGCCTGACCGAGGGCAATATTTTCCAGGGCGAGCTGACCTCCGATCAGCTGATGTTCAACCGGCCGTTCCCCGGCTATGCGCAATACCGCGGTCCGGTTAAAGGTATGTACATGTGCGGTTCATCCACGCACCCGGGCGGTGGCGTCATGGGCGCGCCCGGCACCAATGCGGCCCGTGAAATACTCCGCGACCTGAGAAAACCGGACACTACACCGGAAGCATTCAGCGATGACTAAGCCTACAGACGCAATCGTCATCGGCGCCGGCCACAACGGCCTGGTCTGCACTGCCTATCTCGCGCGTGCGGGGATGAATGTCATATGCCTCGAGTCTTCGGATACGGTCGGCGGCATGTCCGCGTCACGAACAATTGCTGACAACTACCACTTTCCCGGACTGGCTCATGCGGCCTACCCTGTCAGCGCGGCGATACGCCGTGACCTCAAGCTCGATCAATTCGGTTACAAACCGGGCGACGCAATTGAAACGATCACTCTCGACCCGGGTGGTCGACATCTGACGATTGGACCAGACGGCGTCTCGGGTGAAGAGCTTTCCGAGTCGGACGAGAAGTTCTACCTCGTGTTTCGCAAGCAATACCTGGCCTTCGCGAAAGCGATGCGTCCGCTCCTCGAGAACAAAGCGCCGCGACTCAAGGGCATGGATTTTGCTGATACAGCAACTCTGGCAAAACTCGGCTGGAGCATTCGCCTCGGCCTTGGCCGCCAAACGATGTACGAATTCCTGCGCGTTGCGGCGATCAATATTTACGATGTATTGAACGACGGGTTCGACGACGAACGCCTGAAAGGCGCTATTGCCGTGGATGCGGTGATGGGGAGTGCCATGGGGCCACGCACACCCGGTACCGTGTTGACCTGGCTGCAGCGGCTGCACAGTGAGCTGAACGGGCCGCTGTGCCTGCTGCCAGGCGGTCAATCCCGACTGGTCGATTCGCTCGCGCAGTCGGCTGAGGATGCGGGAGCGACGATCCGGCTCAACGCGCACGTCGAAAGGATCCTTATTGAAAATGGCAAAGCGATTGGCGTCAGCCTGTCAAACGGAGAAGCGCTCAAAGCCGGGATAATCGTCTCGAATGCGGATCCGCGCGCAACGTTTACGGAACTCGTCGGAGCACCGCAGCTCGACGCCATGTTCGCGAATCGCGTGACACAGATTCGTGGAAACGGCGTTGTCGCGAAACTGCACCTCGCGCTCAGCGGTGTACCCGAGTTTACGGGCCTCACGAAATCGCAAACAGGCAATCGCATTTTGATCGCTCCGTCATTGAAATACATCGAGCATGCGTTCAATCATTCGAAATACGGCGAGTACTCCGAAAACCCGGTTTTCGAAATCACGATACCGAGCCTGCATAACGGTGACCTTGCGCCGGACGGCCACCACGTCATGTCTGTCAATGTTGCGTTTGTACCCTGTGACCTGGCCGGCGGCTGGGAAAATCAAAAAGCCTCACTGGTTGACAAAATCATTTCGCAGCTCGGCCAATACTGTCCAAACCTGCAGTCGTTGATTGTCGCGCATGAGTTCCTGACACCGCAGGACATCGAGCAACAATTTCACGCCGTCAACGGTCATTGGCACCATGGCGAGTTGTCGATTCACCAGTCATTCATGATGCGGCCATTGCACGGTGCGGCACAATACGACACTCCTGTTGAAGGATTGTTCCTTTGCGGTGCCGGCAACCATCCGGGTGGCGGTTTGACGGGCCTCCCGGGTCGAAACGCCGCGCAGCGTATCCTGAAACCAGGGGCAGTCAAATGATGATCGGTCACGAGCATTTTCGGCAGGCGTTGCAGCGCACGCCGTTTCACGATCGTATTGCCAGACTCTCGACCACTGAAAACTGGACCGGCTGGAATACCTACAAAGTCGCACGCGTTGTCGACAAGCTATCGACCGAGTATTTCGCGGTACGCAGCGGCTGCGCCGTCATGGATCTCACACCGATGGAGAAGTACCGAATCCGGGGCAAGGATTCTTGTAGGTATCTCGATAGATTGGTCACCCGGGATATTTCGAAGCTCCGACCGGGACGTGTCACGTACGTCATCTGGTGTAATGACGAAGGCAAGGTCATCGATGACGGTACGCTCTTTCAACTCGGTGAGGACGACTACCGCCTGTGTTCCCAGCATCATCAACTCGACTGGCTACTGATGTCCGCAAGCGGCTTTGATGTTCAGATCGAAACAGAGACGCACGACGTAGCCGCGCTCGCCGTACAGGGACCGACTTCATTCTCGGTACTGTCAGCTGCCGGTATCAATGGTCTCGCTGAACTCAAACCCTTCGGCATTGCCGACCTGCAATGCGGCGATGTGCCCGTCATGGTTTCGCGCACCGGTTACACCGGCGACCTGGGATACGAGCTGTGGGTGGACCCTGCCGATGCATTGCGGCTCTGGGACGCGGTGTTTGCCGTACGAGGCCGGTACGATATTCACGTGATGGGGCTGGACGCGCTCGAGATGGTACGTATCGAGGCCGGATTCATCATGCCCGGGTTCGATTTCAACACGGCGGAGTCGACCATTCGCAATGGATACGATCGCTCGCCTTTCGAGGTGGGTCTCGGCTGGGTCGTCAGCCTGGACAAAGGTCATTTCACCGGGCGAAAAGCTCTGCTGGCCGAGAAATCGAGACCGGCGAAACGAAAGCTGACGAAAATCACGATCGACGGCAACAAGCCTGTCGGCGAAGCATTTATTTATGCCGGCAAGAAGGGCAAACAAGTCGGCGAAGTCAAATGCACGATCTGGTCACCCATCGTCAAGGCCAATCTCGCGCTCGCCGACATCGAGTGTGTCAATGGTCGGCTGCCACCAAAACTGTGGGCGCGATTCGATTACCAGCGGGAATTGAAATGGCACACGGCCTGGGCCGAGTGCCACGCTCAATCGAAGCCGTTCTATGATCCTGAGCACCGGTCGGCAACGCCGCCCGATCGTTACTAGCCCACGCGGAATGTCATCAGACTGCAGGTACTTGTGGCGCTTGACCAGGTTGCCGCCCGGCTCCGGACTTCGCGATCAGGAAAGCGCCCAATGCTATGACGAAGAGCGCGAGAAAAGGCTCAAACGGCCAGTAAGGCAGGTACAGTTCCGGCCAACGAGTGAACGTGTAGCCGGTCAGGTATTGCTCCGCTGACTTTTGCAGGAATGAACCGAAACTGGCCGCGACTAAACCGACCGCAATGATTACATACCCCAGGATCTTGAAGGCAGGCTGCCTGTCGCTCCCCGGCGCTGTTTTTTCCACCCGTTTCCAGCGTTTCTTACTCCATGCGCCCACGCGTAAACCCCACGCCAGGAATCCGCCCCAGTAATAGAGGTAGTCGAGCAGAACCGGATTCCCGTAGTAAAACAGGTTCCACCAGTACACGCTAAAGGCATAGGCCCATAGAAAATAGATGCCGCTCTTGTGCAATAGCTTCCAGCTCCCGGGTTTCATTCGTTTGCGAACGGGCATGAATGACGTCAACGTCATTGCTGCCAGGAAGAGGTAGCCCACTACCCCTTCGATCGCATCGCGGAGCACGTAGACTTCATTGATGTAATAGTCGCTGTAAACAGTAACCATCCACAATATGAACAGTCCCTGCCAGGCCATCGCGGCGGCGAAACAAAGCCCCATGTACTTCCTGTTACGCGACAGCCAAAGTCCGAACGGCCCGGGAAACAGTACCTGGACTGACGACGCCGCAAACACCACATACAACAACGGGACGGCGCACCGTACAGAAAGCTGGATCATGGAAGAGACAGCAGGACCGCTGTTCAAATCGATACCCATCATGGCGATGACCATTGCGATTGATATCGGGCCAGTGATGAGCCAGAACAGTCTCCAGCCATTGATGGCTTTGTTTTTCAACAATCTCACTTTCAGTTTTGGCAGAGGATTCCGAGCGCCTTACAAATCGTGTCGCGCGTGTCTGCCGGATCGATGACCGCATCGATCTCGAGCAGACTCGCGACTTCGGTGGCCTTGCCCTTCTCGTACATTTCGGCGACCAGGCTTTCGAAGAGCGCTTCGCGCTCGTTTTCGTCAGCTACTGCGTCGAGTTCCTTGCGAAAGCCCAGTTTGACCGCGCCCTCGAGGCCCATCGGCCCGAATTCACCCGTGGGCCAGGCGACCGAGATGGCGGGCTCGTCGAAACCACCACCAACCATCGCCATCGATCCCAGGCCGTAACTCTTACGGATGCAGACAGCAACAACGGGTACCTGCAGCGACGCACCAGCAACAAACATGTCCGAGGTGTACAGAACAGCGCCCTCGGACTCGCTTTTCGGTCCAACCATGAAGCCTGGCGTATCGACCAGTGACAAGATAGGCATGTTGAATGCATTGCACATCGTAATGAAGCGCGCGGCTTTTTTGGCTGCGGAGGCGTCAATCGCCCCGCCCAGCACGCTGCAGTCGTTGGCCAGTAACGCAATGGGCACACCTTCAATGCGGAGGAAGCCGGTAATGACCGATGCACCATAATCGGCAGTCAGCTCGGTGAACGAATCGACGTCCGCGAGGATTTCAACCAGTTCGCGAATTTTGTAAGAGAATCGCCGGTCGTGAGGGAGCACATCTCGCAAAGCGGCCTGATCCGCATGGCCGGTCGACGGAACCGGCCCCTGGAAATAGGAAAGCACCTTCCTGGCGATGCGTGTCGCGTCCGCTTCATCCTCGGCACAAATATCAACAACGCCCTGCGCCACATGCAGCTCGGTAGGACCGATGTCGGTAGCTGCGTATTGTCCCAGGCCGCCGCCCTCGATCATGGCCGGGCCTGCCATCCCGATCCATGAGTCTTTCGTAGCGATTCGAATGTCGGCACAGCCGAAAAGAACGGCATTGCCCGCAAAGCAAAAGCCATTATTTACTGCAATGCGAGGTACCTTGCCCGAGAGACCGGCCCAGCGCGCGAATGTCGGAAGATTGAGCGCCGCAACTTGTGTCGTGATGTCGGTGTCGCCCGGTCGCCCGCCCCCGCCTTCGGTGTACATGATGACGGGCAACCGCTCTCTGGCCGCGAGATCGACGACACGGTCGATTTTCTTATGGTGAAAGTAACCCTGCGTCCCAGCCAATACCGTGTAATCGTTGATAATGATGGCGGTTCGGGCACCCGCAGACCCAACGGATTCAGCGTTGACTGCAGCGATACCGGAAATGACACCGTCAGCCGCCGTATTCGTGCGTAAGTCTTCAATGTCACGGCGTTGCCGCTGCGCGGCGACCGCTAATTGCCCGTATTCAACAAACGACCCGGCATCGCAAAGATCGTCGAGATTTTCCCTCGCACTTCGATACCCCCGTGCGTGACGCTTGGCGATGATCTCCGTTCGCTGCTCGTCGAGGCTGAGCGATGCCAGTCGCCGGAACTCATCGAGTAGCCGACTTACGTATGAGGAGTCGTTGTCAGATTTGCTCATTGACTGCCCTGTCAGCTGCGTCGATCGCTCCGTCCAGGTACGCATACGCTTCGGCGTCCGCGTTCGCTATCGATATCCTGCCGATTTGCGCGCGACCGGCGATGTGAGGACCGTTATACCGGTCGTACTCGCCCGGAATGCCAACGCCTTCGTATTCGTACGCGTATCCATGCGGCCAACGGTTGAGCGTAATCGCGGCAATCTCGCGCTCCGGGTCAAAACCGTAAGGGCCGAGCATGCCGTCGAGGTGCGCGTATATGTCCTGCTCGAAGTCGTCGTAGCTCATCTCCATGAGCCTGGCGCGGCCGACGCGATATTGATCTTTGGCCGGCAGGCCACGGGTCGTTGGCGAAAACCAGGCGGAAATGACGATCGGTTCGTCCGGACCTTTCGAATAGTGGTAGTCGCCCATGCTGACAGGAAAGTCCAGGAGCAGTTGCTTGAAGTAAACGTCACCCGGTGAGTAGACCCAATGACATCCTGCGTCGACGAAAGCCTGCCAGTTGCGTATTGCAAAACTGCCGACGACAAATGGAATCTTGGAGGCGTACTGTATGGCTTCGGACTGCCTGGCCGGAAGCTCCGGGCAAATATGCGGAATCATCTTGTTATCGCAGGCCAGAACCGCGTGTCGTGCGCGCGCTCGATGAACCTCACCTTTCCTGACATAGGTGATGTCCACGTGTTTTCCGTCAGGCGTATTCACCGCATTGACGACCGTGCAGTTAAGGCGTATCCGGGTGTCGGAATCTGGCGTATCCAGCAAGGAATAATCTGCCCGGGCTGTCACGACGTCTTCCATCGTCTTTCCAGGCATTGCCTGCGGGACAAGATCGCGAACTAATGATCGTGCAACGCCCGCATTGCCGTCGGGAAAATGGAAGATGTACGGCTCTTCTTCTCCATGATCTTCCTGAACACCCAGTTCCCACGTGCCCGGAAAGAAATAACTTGCCGCGTTATACGCCGAGTCGGCCTCCCAGCCAACGGAGTTCATCACCAGGAAAGTGTCCTGAAGGATCGCAGTGACCGACTCCGGCATCCCTGCATACTTTTCGAGAAACTCCAGGTAGCTCGTGTTGCGAAGGAGCGCAATCTTTTCTTCAGTCGACATCCCTTCGAGATAATCAACACCACCTGTCAACAATCTAAGAAATTCTGCCTGGTCCTGTTCGCTGATCGGCACTCTTCGGACCACCGACTTCAATTCATCGCCGCTTAAGGTTTCCCCGAGGAAACCGGGTATGGGATTCACCAACACTCGATCAACACCATACGTGGGCTGGTCGAAGTAAATGCCGTTCCTCAGCCCTCTGCTGCTGAAATACTCCTGGTCGTAATAGTTGTAAAAGCGCTGAGTGTCGATTGACAGGTCACGCAGCAATTGCCGGGCGACCTTTGACCACTTTGCCGGATTATCAATCGACTGGCAGCCGCCGTAGCAGAGCAGCGTCTTGCCATCGACATCGAACTCATTGCGGCGCGCGTGACCCCCAAAGTCGTCGTGGTTGTCGAGAACAAGAATCTTGCTCGGGCCATCACCGCGGTCGCGGAAAAACTTCGCCGCAGATAACCCGGATATGCCTCCGCCAACGACGATCAGGTCATAGGTGCTTTCGGTTTGCTTTTGCGGCCGGGAAAATTTTTGGCCCGCTCTGGCGAGCCCATGTGCAACCTCGAATGACCCATCGTGACTGCCGCGCATCCCGGTCAGAGCCGGCGGATAGTTATGAGACCCTCGGCTGGCTGACCGGGCGAGAATCTCCATCGGCGACAGTGTTGTACCGGCGGCGAGGCTAAGCGCCACACCATTGATAAAGTCGCGCCGCGTAATTTGCTTATTCTTCTTCATAGCGAGTAAAAGGGTTCCATCCTGATCCACGTGACGTTTATGATGATACACACCTCAACGCCACGAAAACGGAGACAACAATCTTCGATGCAGTCTTGTCAGACCGGAAGCGAAGCCTGGCGGCTGTCATCGCGTCGATGGTCGTCGTTAACCTGGTCTACGGCCTGACTTTGCCATTGTTGTCGCTGGTTCTGGACGCACAGGGTATCAGTAAAACTGTCATCGGCATGAGCATCGTCGCTCAGGCGAGCGCTGGTGTCTTGCTCGCACCGTTGATGTCGCGCCTGATCCTGCAAGCCGGCGCCGCGCGCGTGATGCAACGGGCTACGCTGCTCGCTGCAGGGACATTGATCGCACTGGGCCTGGTCCAAAACGTTTACGCCTGGTTTCCGATGCGATTCCTACTTGGTGCGGCGGGGGCAATGCTGTGGTCGGCCAGTGAAACCGTGATCAACGAACTCGCCGACGAGGACTGGCGAGGCCGAATCATCGGCGTATACGGATCGGCCGGAGCGGCCGGGTTTGCACTCGGTCCACTTATCCTGATCATGACCGGGACTGAAGGTCTCTTGCCCTTTGTCGTAACCGCCGCGTTTGTCATAGCAGCCAGCCTGCCCTTGTTTTGGCTGCGCAACGTATCCGGCACAGATGATGCTGTGGGCCACACGAGCCTGGGTCGCATCTTCAGGCTCGTTCCTCACATCATGCTCCTGAACCTGGTGTATGCCGCCGCCGTCGAGGCGTTTATCGCGTTTTTTCCGCTTTTCGGAATTTACATCGGACTCGATCAGGCACGTAGCCTGTCATTGCTAACGACGTTCGCGTTAGGTGGTGTCGTGCTGCAGTTGCCGCTTGGCTGGCTGGCAGATCGCATGCATCGTCAGAGGCTTCTGCTGCTGTGCCTCATCCTGACGATGACTGGTTTTCTGATTCTGCCGAGGGTCGTTTCGCAAAGCGTGGCCGGGCCGGCGTTCGTCTTTGCATTGGGTGGCGCGGAAGGCATGATCTACGCGCTTGGCGTAATCCTGCTTGGTCAGAGGTTTCGAGGCGCGGAACTGGCGGCGGCGAGCGTCTTGTTCACTGGCATGTGGGGCGCAGGGACGATGCTCGGCCCGGCAATCGTCGGTGCAGGCATGGATGTTTTCGGTGACAATGCCATGCCCTACCTGATTGCAGCGATTTACGCGATTTACCTGCCCGTGTTTTTCAGGGCCAGGCTGTGAGGACTCGGAAGACAACAATCCAATCCAAAGGGAAGCACTGATGAATTTGCAATCACTGGATCTCGCCGTTGTTGCCGTCTACGCGATCGTACTTCTGGTGCTTGCGCAGTGGGTATCACGAGAGAAAGCCGGCCATGTAAAAAACTCGAGTGACTATTTTCTCGCCGGGCGCAACCTGCCCTGGTGGGCGATCGGCGCGTCGCTCATCGCGGCCAACATCTCAGCCGAGCAAATCATCGGTATGTCGGGGTCCGCATTTGTACTGGGTATCGCCATTGGCGTCTATGAATGGACGGCGGCGATTACACTTCTCGTTGTCGCCAAGTGGTTGTTGCCGGTATTCCTGAAGCACGAGATTTACACGATGCCGCAGTTCCTGGAACAGCGATTCGACCATCGCGTCAGGAACGTCATGGCAATGTTCTGGCTGGGTATCTACGTGTTCGTCAACCTTACGTCCATCCTGTGGCTTGGCGCGCTGGCGGTCAATACGGTGACCGGTCTTAGCCTGACATGGGGGTTGATAGGCCTTGGTGCGTTCGCCGTAGCCTATTCGCTTTACGGCGGGCTCAAGGCTGTCGCGCTCACGGACATCATCCAGGTCACACTACTGGTACTGGGTGGCATTTTGATCGCCATCATTTCTTTGAACGAGGTCTCTGGCGGACAAGGCACGCTGGCGGGTTTCAATGTCCTGATGGAAAAACTCCCGGGCCATTTCGACCTGATTTTCACCAAGGATTCACCACACTACATGGACCTGCCGGGCGTATCGGTCCTCGTTGGCGGTATGTGGGTCATGCACTTGTCGTACTGGGGCTTTAATCAATACATTATTCAACGAGGGCTGGCCGCCAGGAGCACGCGAGAAGCGCAGAAAGGACTCGCCTTTGCGGCTTTCCTGAAGATGGTGATGCCGCTCATCATCGTATTGCCGGGTGTAGCCGCCGTCGTCCTGGCACCCGATCTGTATCCAACCGATAAAGCCTATCCGACAGTTATGAACCTCTTGCCCGTTGGCGTGCTCGGTCTTGTGTTCGCAGCACTGATCGCCGCTATCATCTCCTCTCTGGCGTCGATGATGAATTCGATATCGACCATTTTCACGATGGATTTGTACCGCCATTTCAGCAAGGGCGACAAGTCAGAGAAACACCTGGTAACCGTTGGTCGAACGGTCAGTCTTACCGCAATGATTACCGCGCTGATCGTGGCAAAGCCACTACTCGGTAATTTCACACAGGCTTTCCAGTACATTCAGGAGTTCACCGGGTTCTTCACCCCAGGCGTCTGCGCATTGTTCCTGCTTGGATTCTTCTGGAACAAGACGACGTCGAACGGCGCGCTGGCCACCGCCATCGGATCGGCCGTGTTTTCGGTTGCGTTCAAGCTCTGGTGGCCAGAATTGCCGTTCATCGATCGAGTCGGTTTCGTGTTCCTGTTGTGCATGGCCGTGGGCATTGGCGTGTCGGCAATCCAGGGTACCGAGCCACATCCCGACGCAATTGACTACAAAGACGTCGATACGTCCACGACGACGGGCTTCAATGCTGCAGCATTAGTGGTCGTTCTGATGCTGGCGGCGCTCTACGCTACCTGGTGGTAGACGAGGAGCCTCGTAATTCTCCATCACGGCGCGGCGGTCTCGTTCAGTTGTCGATCACGGCATACTCAGGAGTTCGCGCTCCGCGCGTTTATGTTCGATCCGGCGGCGTAAGATAAGCTGCTGTTGAACCGAGAGTGTCCTTGCTGGCCTTAATCTCCAGCCGCGCGATGGACTGCAGATGAACCTCATCAGGACCGTCGGCAAACCGTAGACAGCGACCCCACGTGTAGTGATTGGCCAGCGGCGTATCGGGTGTGAGCCCCATCGCACCAAACACCTGCATGGCACGGTCGCAGACGGCGGCATGCATTTGCGGCACCAGTGCCTTGATCATGGAAATTTCCTTGCGTGCGGCCTTTGCGCCCACATTGTCGATCATCCAGGCCGCCTTCAGTACCAGTAATCGCGCTTGTTCGATCTCAATGCGGGACTTGGCGATCCATTCGGAGATGGCGCCATGCTGATGCAAGTACTTGCCAAACGTTTTGCGTTCCTGGGAGCGCTCGATCATCATTTCCAGGGCGAGTTCGGCGGCACCAATAGAACGCATGCAGTGATGGATACGACCCGGGCCAAGGCGTGCCTGTGCGAGCGCAAAGCCACTGCCTTCCTCCCCGAGTAGATTGCCAGCAGGTACATGCACGTCGCGAAATACAATTTCACAATGCCCGGCGGGGGAATGATGATTTAATACTGTTGGGTTGCGCACTATCTCAACCCCCGGTGTGTCGCTCGGTACCAGTATCATGCTCTGCTGTTTATGGGCGTCCGCATCGGGATCAGTCTTGCCCATCAGAATAAAGATCTTGCAGTTAGGATGAGCGGCATTGCTGATAAACCACTTGCGGCCATTAATCACATAGTCGTCGCCCTTGCGCTGGATCCGGGTCGTGATATTGGTGGCATCTGACGAAGCTACATCGGGCTCGGTCATACAGAAGGCGGATCGGATTTCGCCATTGAGCAGGGGTCGAAGCCACTGCTCATACTGTTCGGGGGTGGCAAACATATGCAGCAGTTCCATGTTGCCGGTATCGGGCGCATTGCAGTTGAATACCTCCGAGGCCCACTCGATACGGCCCATAATTTCGGCAAGCGGCGCGTACTCCAGGTTAGTCAGTTGGGTACCTGGCTCATCGTTTTTAAGGTGTGGCAGAAACAGGTTCCACAAGCCCTCCGATTTGGCCAGTGCCTTCAGGTCTTCCATAAAGGAGACCGGAAACTGCCCGTCGTGAACTTCCTTATTGTATTCACCGACGCGGGGGACGATATGATCGTCCATGAAATCGCGTACCTGGCGACGTAACTTTTCAACTTTGGGGGAATAATTGAAATCCATATGACACCTTTTGTCAGGTTAAATTGAAATTTCTTATATGCAGTTGGGATTGAATCGTTCAGCTCCTGTCAGCCGTAAGTTACATATCCAATCTGCTCGGGACCGGCAAGATGAGGAATTTCATTAAAGCTCGCGACGCTGGCTTTCGAGCTGCCAACGAAAAGGCGGCTTATCGACGTGTTGTAGACCTGGAGGTTGAGGTCGAAGATCTTGTCAGGCGTAAGGCCAAGGACCTGGCCAATAATTGAGCTGATTGACCCGCCGGATGCCACGACCAGAATTCGCCGTCCCTTGGTCGCCGATGTTTCGATCGCCGATCTGGCAACCTCGATACGCTCGACGAATTCGGACCACGATTCGCCACAGTGTGTAAGTCCGCCCCGGCTCCAAGTGTGCAATACGAGTCTCAACAGACGATAGTACGCCTTCTTGTCCGACCGGTCTTTTAAGAGAGCCGTCACCAGTTCGTTGCCGGGTTGGCACTCAATGAAGCGAGTTACGAGAGTGCGAAAGTCGTACTCATTCAACCCCGAATGTACAGATCGTGTCGGTGCCCCGTTTTTGGTCGGTACCTCGAGAATGGCATCGAGCGTCTCCGTTTGGCGAACCATGTCGCCACACACCGCATGGTGGAACGCGATATTACGGTCCGAAAAATAGCGTCCAAGTATACGAGCCTGCTGCGCGCCGATGTCTGACAGCTGGTCATAGTTGTCGCCTTCAAATGATGCCTGGCCATGCCGGACCAGCACGATTTCGCCCACGCCGGGTTCCTCCGTTGGATTGAGCACCGTAACCCGCAATAAGACATTTTGGTAATTTATTATTCTTATAGGATAAAATCACTTTTGGTGATGCATAGGTGAAGCACAAATGCGACTCGACAAAGTCAATCTCAATCTCCTGGTGACGTTCGACGCGATTTATTCCGAGGCCAGCCTT
>Ga0209567_10000392_pt1 | contig 23683 bp, 19 predicted proteins | sample COG_12_FD_184756 | JGI IMG/M metagenome (GOLD analysis project Ga0209567, IMG submission 184756) | Pelagic marine sediment microbial communities from the LTER site Helgoland, North Sea, for post-phytoplankton bloom and carbon turnover... | ecosystem: Environmental > Aquatic > Marine > Neritic... | reverse complement strand
CGTCGCGGGCGCATCGATCCGGCAACGAAGACGTTTCAGGCGTTGCGCATCGCCGTCAATGACGAGCTCGGGGAGCTCGAGGCCTTACTCGAGCAAGCTCCGCAGCTCGTGCGAATAGGTGGCGTGGTTGCAGTGATCAGCTTCCACTCGCTCGAGGACCGAATGGTAAAGCACGCATTCCGGGACAGCGAGCAACTGTCGCCGCTGACGAAGCGTCCAATCATCGCTTCCGAACGAGAGCGCGAACACAATCCGCGATCGCGCAGCGCAAAGCTTCGCGCAGCCCGGCGTGTCGAGGTCGAGGCGTGAAAGGTCGCTTCCTGCCGCTGTGGTGCGTCGCCGTCTTCGCAACGGCGGCTGCGTTCGTAGTGCATTTGTCGATCCGGTTCGAGACGGTTCGGCTCGGCTACGAGGTGAGCGAAGAGCGTGGCCGACAGCGTGACCTCCTTCAAGACCGCCGTCTGCTTTCGATCGAAGCCGCCACGCTTCGGCAAAGCGGACGCATCGAGACCATTGCGCGCGGAACGCTCGGCATGGAGGTTCCAAAGCCGACTCGCATCGTGACGATGAAAGAGAACCGCAAGCGTACGGCAGCGGGGAGGGTGCGGTGAAGAACCGGCATCAGCGATGGTTTCGGGCACGGATCGCCTTGCTTGGCGTCTGCGTTGCCGTCGTCGCGGTGCTCGTTCTCGTTCGGGCGTTTCATCTACAGATCGCGAGCGGCGACCGCTTGCGCGAGATGGCAGAAGGGCAGCACCTTCGTGAGCTTCGCGTGTCTCCGCGGCGGGGTGCGATCTACGACCGGCACGGCGCGGAGCTTGCGGTGAGCGCCGACGTCGACAGTGTGTACGCCAACCCCCGTCGCCTCAAAGCCATGGAGCAAGATCCTCGAACCGTTGCGAGGCGGATCTCCAAGATTCTCGACCTCGACCCAGAGGTGCTGGTGAAGCGACTGTCGGCGGACCGCTATTTCGTCTGGATCGAACGGCGAGTCACGCCCAACGAAGCCACCCAGATCCGCGCGCTCGACATTCCCGGCCTCGAGCTCACGACCGAAGCGCGCCGCTACTACCCGAACCGTCATCTTGCTGCTCATCTGCTCGGCTTTGCCGACATCGACGGACGGGGCATCGAAGGAGTCGAGCTCGCGTACGAGGATCGGCTTCGTGGCTCGGATCGACGGGTCGAGGCGATTCGCGACCGGCGCGGCCAAGTCGTCTTTGCCGACGACATGGAAGACGATCGATCGATGCAAGGGCAGAGCGTGGTCCTCACGATCGACAAGGCGATCCAGCACATCGCGGAGCGGGAGCTTGCGTTAGGCGTGCGCACGTTCGAGGCACGCGGCGGGAGCGTCGTCGTCATGGACCCGTCCAGCGGAGAGATCCTCGCGCTTGCAAATTATCCTCCCTTCAACCCAAACGAGCCGTCGAAACATCCGACCGCGCATAGACGAAACCGCGCCGTCGTCGACCGCTTCGAGCCGGGCTCCACGATCAAGCCATTCACGATGGCCGCGGCACTTGCCTCCGGTGCGGTCAAATCCAACCAATCGATCAACTGCGAGAACGGGGTGACGCGGATCGCGGGCCGTGTCCTTCACGACGCGCATCCCTACGAGTGGCTGACTCCAACGCAGATCCTCGCGTACTCCAGCAACATCGGCATCGCGAAGATCGCGCTCGACCTCGGCAAGAAAAAACTATACCGCGGGCTTCGACGCTTTGGCTTCGGAGAGCCGACGGGTCTTGGAATCCCGGGCGAAACCGCGGGCATCCTTCGCCACTACCGGCGTTGGTACGAGGTCGATGCGGCGACCGTTTCATTTGGGCAGGGCATGAGCGTGACGAATGTCCAACTCGCAACGGCGATGAGCGCGATTGCAAACGGAGGGCGCTTGATGCAACCGGTGCTCGTACGCCGGCTGTCGGACGGGCATGGCGTCACGATCGAAGAGAACACGCCGCGCGTCCGGCGCCAAGTGGTCCCCCGGCGAGTAGCAAAGCTCGTGGGTCAGATGCTGACCGGGGTGACCGAGCCTGGGGGAACCGCAATCGAAGCAGCGGTAGACGGCTATCTCGTCGCCGGCAAAACCGGCACCGCGCAAAAAGCGGACTACGTTCACGGTGGCTATGCCAAAGACAAATGGTTGGCTTCGTTCATCGGGTTCGCCCCCGCTGAAAGGCCGGCCGTCGTCATTTCGGTGGTCATCGACGAGCCCGTAATCGCGCACTATGGCGGGACCGTGGCCGGGCCCGTGTTCCGCCGAATCGCCGAGGTCACCCTCCGGCACATGGGCGTCGCCCCCGAGGGCAGGCCGGCGGTGCTCGCGCAGAAGAAGAAGCAGATCGTCGTCGCCGAAGTCGAGCCGGCGCCCGAGGACGAAGCGGTGGAAAAGGGGCAGAGCGCGGTTCCCGACGTCCGGTCACTTCCCTTGCGCCAGGCCGTCATCGCTCTGCACGCCGAATCCCTGGTTGCCCAGGTCACCGGCTCGGGTGTCGTCGTCGATCAGGAACCGGCGCCGGGTAAGGCGGTGGCGCACGGTGCTGTCGTCCGGATACAGCTCGAGCGGCGGCGTTTCGAGACGGAGGCTGGCGCGCCAGAAGCGCGCACGAAAACACTTGCAGCGGCGGTGCCCCGGAGGCCGCATGTCCGCTGAGCCGACGCAAGGCATGACGCTCCAGCAACTCCAGAGCCGCGGTGTCGGGGTCCGAATCGAGGGATTGGCGACGCAGACCGTCCACGGCGTGCAGCACGACTCCCGTCAGGTGACCGATGGCGATCTCTTCGTGGCGGTTCCAGGTGAGACCCATGACGGGCTGGGCTTCGTCGGCGATGCAGTTGCGCGCGGTGCGGCCGCAGTCATGGCCGAGCAGCAAGTCGAGGTCGCGGTTCCTCAGCTCATCGTGACGGACGCCCGCGCAGGGCTCGGCCGGGCAGCGGAGCTCGTCTACGGGGAGCCGACGAGCGCTCTTCACACCGTTGCGATCACCGGCACCAACGGCAAGACGACGACGGCCTACCTTCTAAAGTGCGCGCTCGAAGGCGTGTCGGCCAAGCCAGCGCTCGTGGGCACGACGGGTTGGCTTGCCCCTGGCTCGGAACGCCCTTCACTTCACACGACGCCGGAAGGCGATGACATTTCCCGATTCGCCAGGCTAGCTCTCGACGCCGGGGCGACGCACCTGGTTTTGGAGGTGTCGAGTCACGGCCTGGCGATGCACCGCGTCGACGCGCTCGACTTCGAGGTCGCGGCGTTCACCAACCTCTCCCGCGACCACCTGGACTTCCACCAGAGCATGGACCTGTATGGCGAAGCAAAGGCGCGGCTCTTCACCGAGCTCGGGCCCAAACGCGCCGTCACTCACATCGATGACCCCTTTGGAGCCGCGCTCGCGGACCGAATCGCCGGGCCCGTCATTCGCTGCTCTCGGAGCTTGGGAAGTCGAGCCGAGATCCTGGCAACCGACTGGTCGGTGACCCGTGCCGGGATTCACGCCACCGTCCAGACGCCGGCAGGGACGGTCGAGATACGTAGTCCGATGCTCGGAGAGCACAACCTCGAGAATCTTCTGGTCGCCCTCGGTTGCGCGTACGCGCTCGGACTGGATTTGGACGCGGTGTCGAAGGCATGGCAACTCGCCGCCGGAAGCCCTGGACGACTCGAACGGATTGCCCATCCGCAAGACGTCGCTGTGCTCGTGGACTACGCGCACACGCCAGACGCGCTTCGAAGGGTTCTGCAAACGATGCGTGCGGTGACCCCGAATCGATTGATCGTGGTGTTTGGCGCAGGTGGTGATCGAGACAAGGGAAAGCGGCCGGAGATGGGACGTGTCGGCGTGGAGGGCGCCGACCTCTGCGTGCTGACGAGCGACAATCCGCGAACCGAAGACCCAGGACGGATTCTCGAAGAGGTTGCCACGGGCGCAACGCAGGCGGCTGGTATCCGCATCGAAGCGGCCGAGCTTGCAGCCGCGACCCGGGGCTATTGCGTGGTGGTCGAGCGAGAAGAAGCGATTGCAGCTGCGATTCGAGCGGCGGGCGCAGGGGACACCGTCCTTTTGGCGGGCAAGGGTCACGAAAACTATCAGGTCATCGGCGCGACGCGGCAGCAGTTCGACGATCGCGAACAGGCCCGTGAGGTGATCGCCAGCCTGGCAGGAGGCGCATGATGGCGACGCCAATTCCTGCCAACCAGGTTCAACTTCAGCGAGACCAGGTGCTCGCCGTGACTGGTGGGGATGCCAGTGGCCCTGACTGGGAGGGGGCTTCGGGTGTCGTGACGGACTCGCGCGCCGTCGAACGGGGCAATCTCTTCGTCGCGCTTCGCGGCGAGCAGTTCGATGCGAATCGGTTCGCGGCGCAAGCGATGGACGCAGGCGCCGCCGCGGTCCTGGTGGAGCGGGGAACCTCGCTTCCAGCCCACGTGAGTGCGGTCGAGGTGGATGACACGCTTCGCGCGCTCGGGGATCTGGCGAAGGCCCATCGAGCCCGCTGGATAGGCAAGGTCGTCGGCATCACGGGCTCGGTGGGCAAGACGACCACCAAGGAGCTCTGCGCCGCGGCACTTGGGTCGGCGGGTTGCCGAGTGCTCAAGACCAGCGGGAACCTCAACAATCGAATCGGCGTTCCCATGACTCTCTTCCAGCTCGACGAGACGGTTGACACCGCGGTCATCGAAATGGGCACCAATGCGCCGGGGGAGATCGCGCGCTTGGCTGAAATCGCCGCGCCCGACCTGGGCATCGTGACCCGGGCGACCATCTCACACACCGAAGGACTGGGGTCCGTCGCAGCGGTGGCCGATGAAAAGGTTTCGCTGCTTCATGCGCTGGCGCCCGACGGTGTGGCGGTCGTCTACGGAGACGACCCACCGGTCAAGAAGCGGGCATCTGTCGTCGCTGCCAAGCGAAAGCTGTTCTACGGTCGGTCCGCGGGCAACGACGTACGCGTGATCGACTGGGACGTCGATGCCGAGGGAACCCGGGCTCGTTTTCAGGTTCGCGGTAGAGACCTCGAGATCGCGATGGCCTTGCTGGGGGAGGGCGCGGTGCTCAACGCGGCCGGCGCCCTCGCGACCGTGCTCGGCTTTGATCTGCCGCTCGAGGAAGCAGGTCGCGGCCTTGCGGATGTCAAGCCTTTGTCGGGCCGCCTGCAGCCTCGGACGGGCAGCGGCGACCGTCTCGTCATCGATGACTCCTACAACGCGAATCCGGCGTCCATGGAAGTTGCAATGAAGACGGCTCGCGCGATCGCAGAGAAGCGAGACGCGCCATTCGTTGCAATCCTAGGCGACATGAAAGAGCTTGGGGCGCACAGCGACGAGGCCCACCGCAAGGTCGGCGACCTCGTTTCGGATGCAGACGCGTTTCTCTTCGTCGGCTGTGGCGAAGGTATGCACGAGGCCGTAGAGACCGCCAACGCGCGAGGAACCGACACACTTTGGTTCGAGGATGCTGCCGAATGTGGCGAGCTTTCCGACCGACTCCCGCTCAACGCAGTCATCCTCGTGAAGGGCTCCCGTGCCATGCAGATGGAACGCGTGATCACCCCACTCCTGAAGGAGGGGCAGGGATGATTTACTACTTGCTCTACCCGCTGCACGAGTACGAGTCGCTCTCGTTTCTCAACGTCCTGCGCTACGTGCCGTTCCGTTTCTTGATGGCGACGATCACGTCCCTCTTGCTGACGTTCGGGCTCTATCCCTGGTTCATCCGCCGTTTGCAGAGCAAGCAAATCGGTCAGGTCATTCGCGCCGACGGGCCGGAGACGCACTTTTCCAAGGCGGGCACACCGACGATGGGTGGCGCCCTCATGCTGCTGGCGCTGGTCCTGTCGACGGTGCTCTGGGCGGACCCTTCGAATGCCATGGTCTGGGTCGTGACGCTGATCACGGTCGCCTACGGCGTCGTTGGCTACATCGACGATACCTCGAAAATTCGAACGCGTTCGACCGGCGGGCTCTCGGGCAGGTACAAGCTTCTCCTGCAGTTTTCGACCGCGATCGTGGTCTGCGGTTGGCTCTACTACGGCGAAGCCGGGCTCCCCAGTGACTGGCTCGAAATTCGCCATCGCCTCGCCGCGCCGTTCTTCGCATTTTCAAAGTACCCGATCGAGTTGCCGCCCTGGCTCTACGTCATCTTCTCCTCCTTCGTCATCGTCGGCACTTCGAACGCGGTCAATTTGACCGACGGACTCGATGGTCTCGCGATCGGCCCGGTCATGATCTCGGCGGGAACCTACGCGATCCTCGCCTACCTCGCGGGACTGACCCTGTTTGGCAACGTCGTCGCCGGGTACCTGGACATCCCGCACATCGAAAGCGCGGGCGAGCTCAGCATCTTTGCCGCGTCGGTCGTTGGCGTCGGGTTCGGCTTCCTTTGGTACAATACGTATCCCGCCCAGGTCTTCATGGGTGATGTGGGCTCACTGGCACTCGGCGGAGGCCTCGGCGCGCTGGCGGTGTTGACGAAGAACGAGCTCCTCTCGGTGATTCTGGGAGGCATCTTCGTCGTCGAGGCGGTCAGCGTGATTTTGCAGGTTGGCTATTTCCGCATGACCGGTCGACGCATCTTTCTGATGGCGCCGATTCATCACCATTTCGAGAAAAAGGGCTGGCCCGAGCCCCGGGTCATCGTTCGATTCTGGATCATCGCGATCGTGTTGGCCGTGTTCAGCCTCGCCACGTTGAAGCTGAGGTGATTGTGGAGCTTTCGCGCAAAAACACGATGGTGGTCGGGCTCGGCGAGAGCGGGCTGGCGGTCGTGCGGTTTCTGCGCGCGCGTGGTGCCAACGTCCGGGTCAACGACCGACGCGATGCGAGCGCGCTTGGGGCAGCCGCTATCGAAGCCGAAGCACTCGGCGCGGAGCTGGTGCTCGGCGGTCACCCCGAGAGCGCCTTCGAAGACTTGGATCTGATCGTCGTCTCGCCCGGCGTGCCGCCTCTTGCGCAGCTCGACCAAGCGGAGCTTCGCGGCGTGTCCGTCGTCAGCGAAGTAGAGCTTGCGTCGCGTTTCATCGATGCGCCGATCGTCGCGGTTACAGCAACCAACGGCAAGAGCACGGTGACCACCCTGATTGGGGAGATGTGCAGCCGCCTCGGCCGGCCCATCTTCGTCGGGGGCAACCTGGGCCGCCCGATGATCGAGGCTGCCGGCACCGACGCGGGCGACGAGGGCGGCCTGGTCATCGTCGAGCTCTCGAGCTTTCAGTTGGAGCGGGTTTCCCAGATGAAGGCCCACGTCGCGCTCTTGCTCAACGTCACGGCAGACCACCTCGACCGCTACTCCTCGTTTGAAGCCTATGCGGCAGCCAAGGCACGGGTTTTCGAGCGCCAGGCCCCAGAAGACTTTGCGGTCCTGCCGGCCGACTCCCCAGACCTTCGCGAGCTCATCGAGGACGGTGGAACCGTCGTCTTGTTCGGGGGTCGAAACGGCGAGGTTCGAGTGGTCGACGGAGTGCTTACCGACACGCAGAGCCCGCTCCGCGTTCCGATCGCGGAGCTCGGCATTCGAGGCTCACACAACGTCGCGAATGCCTGTGCCGCTGCGCTCGCCGCTCGTCTCCTCGGCGTGCACGACGGGGATATCGCGGCGGTTCTTCGTGGATTCAAGGGGCTGGCTCACCGGATGCAGTACGTCGGCTCGGTCGCGGGCGTCGAGTACATCGACGATTCGAAGGCGACCAACGTGGGTGCAGCCGTCGCCTCGATCGAAGGACTGGCCGGCTCGGAAGGCAAAATCGTTCTCATTGCCGGCGGCGTCGATAAGGGAGGCAGCTACGAGCCGCTTCTTCGACGAATGACCGACGAGGGAAGAGCCCTCGTCGTCTTGGGGGAAGCTGCCCCCTTGCTGGAGCAAGTGTTCGCCGGCTCGCCGGTCGAGCTTCGCCGGGCCCGGTCGATGGGCGAAGCGGTCAGCTCGGCCGCCGCGCTAGCCCACACGGGAGACGTCGTGCTCCTGGCGCCCGCTTGCTCGAGCTTCGACATGTTTCGCTCGTACGCCGAGCGAGGTGACCAGTTCCAACGCGCAGTCCAAGGCCTTGGAGGGCAAGCATGAGTCGTTCTTCGAAACCCGGGCAGAGGATTGAAGCCGGACCGGTTGATGTCACGCTTGCGGCCACCCTCATCGGACTGATGGCATTCGGCGTGGTGATGGTCTACAGCGCGAGCGCGGTCTACGCGAACAACATGTTCGGAAACGGATATCACTTCCTGATCCGACAAACGGTGTTTGCTTTGGTCGCCCTCGTCGTCCTCTTTGTCTTTGCTCACGCCGATGTCCAATTGCTCCGCCGTTCGACGTACCCGGTTCTCTTGGTCGCGGTTGTGCTGATGATTGCGGTGGCCCTCGGCTTTGGGCGGAGCGCGGGGGGGGCGACCCGCTGGCTTGCTTTGGGCCCGGTCAACGTGCAGCCCGCAGAGCTCGCCAAGCTGGCGATGATCCTCTGGCTCGCCCACTCGCTCGCGAAGAAGTCCCATCGCGTTCAAACCTTCTCCATAGGCTTCCTTCCGCACGTGCTCGTGGCGGTGCTCCTGATGCTGCTCTGCCTGGCGCAGCCCGATTTCGGCAGCGCGGTGATGATCGCGCTCCTGACGTTCGTGGTGCTCTTTGCGGCGGGTGCGAAGGCGGGGTACCTGCTCGGCTGCGTCTTGATCGCCCTTCCGGTCGGCTACGCAGCCATCGCATCGTCCCCTTATCGAATGCGCCGTATCAAGGCGTTCCTCGAGCCCTTCGAGCACCGTCAGGGCGCCGGTTACCAGATCACCGAATCCTTGATGAGCTTCGGCTCCGGCGGCTGGACGGGCGTCGGGCTCGGCGACGGCCGTCAGAAGTTGCTCTTCCTGCCTGAAGCGCACACCGACTTCATCAGCGCGATCATCGGCGAAGAGCTCGGGTTCATCGGGGTCATCCTTCTGAGTGCGGCCTTCGCCTGGATCGTCTTTCGCGGCCTTCGTGCCGCATGGCGGGCCCAGGACGAATACGCCGGCTACCTCGCGGCGGGGATGACTTTGTTCATCGGCCTTCAGGCGTTCACCAACTTGGCGGTCGCCATGGGGCTGCTGCCCACCAAAGGACTCGCGCTTCCGTTCGTGAGTTACGGAGGTTCATCGCTGCTCGTCAATGCCGCCGCCGCCGGCATCATTTTGAACACGTCGCGTTTCGGTGCGTCCCGAAGCGAGCAGCCGCCAGCAAAGGTGAAGCCTGCGCGACGCCAGCCACAGCTCAGGACGGCAAGAGGAGGTGCACGATGATCAAACGCATCATGGTTGCCGGCGGGGGTACCGGCGGGCATCTGTTCCCTGGGCTCGCGGTCGTCGAGGAGCTTCGTCGAAGGGTTCCCGGGCTCGAGGTGAAGTTCGTGGGAACCGCCCGCGGCATCGAGGCGCGCATTCTGCCAGGCCGAGGGGAGGCCTTGGAGCTTCTGAACGTGACGCCACTCAAGGGGCAGGGCGTCGGGGCGCGGTTCAAGAGCTTCGCCCGGATTCCAACCGCGATGAAAGAGGCCGCATCCCTGATGCGGGGATTCGAGCCCGACTTGGTGCTCGGAGTTGGCGGTTACGCCTCCGGCCCGGTGCTGCTCGCTGCATCGCTGTCAGGGAGACCCACCGCGCTTCTCGAACAGAACGCGTACGTCGGCATGACCAATCGCATCCTCGCGCGCTTCGTCGACCGCGCGTACATCGCCTTCGAGCAGACCGAACAGGTGTTTGGAGCGAGCAAGTCGCGGCTGACGGGCAACCCCGTTCGGCAAGAGTTCGTCGAGCACGCGCGCCTCGCTTTGGCCGACCCCGAAGGCTTCGAGTCGCGCGCCCGCACGGTGCTCGTCCTCGGCGGGTCGCAGGGCGCTCGGAAGCTGAATGAAGATCTGCCTCGCGCGCTGGCCCAGGCCGGCGTTGCGGATCGCAACCTCGAGGTCGTGCACCAAACCGGTGAGGCAATGCGCGAGGAGGTCGAGGCGATCTATCGAGAGCTCGGCATTCGAGCGAGAGTCGTCACCTTCATCGAGGAGATCGCACGTGCCTATGCGAACGCCTCGCTCGTGGTGGCGCGCGCGGGAGCCACGACCCTGGCCGAGCTTTGCGCCATCGGCCGCCCGTCGATCCTGATCCCGTTTCCGTTCGCAGCCGACGACCATCAAACAAAGAACGCGGATGCCCTCGAAGCGCAGGGCGCATCGATCTGCATCCAAGAGTCCGATCTCGAGGTCGACCGATTGGCGGCGCTCATTGCTGGCCTTCTGGACGATCCCGCCAAGCGCCAAGCCATGGCACACGCAGCCCGGGAACACGGCAGGCCGGACGCAGCAGCTGCCATCGTCGACGACATGATGGGCTGGATCGGCGGCGTGGAGCCCTCGGGCGAGAGTACCCCGGCGCCCGAAAGCGATCCGCCCTCGGGCATGCACTACAGGGGCCTCGCCATGGCGCCGATGCTTCGCCCGCGCCGCCCGGTTGTCGTCGACGGAGCCGTGTGGGAGTAAGCGACCATGTTTCGCGGCAGAATCCGGTCCATTCACTTCGTTGGCGTTGGCGGTGTCGGAATGAGCGGCATTGCCGAAGTGCTGCTCGACTCGGGCTTTGACGTGACCGGTTCCGACCTTCGCCGAAACGACTACACCCGGCGTCTCGAGGAGAAGGGCGCCAAGGTCTACATTGGCCATGAAGCCGAGCAGGTGACCAATGCCGATGTCGTCGTGTTCTCGTCGGCGGTTCCACCGAGCAATCCGGAGCTGATCGCAGCGCGGGCGGCAGGCGTGCCCGTGATTCCTCGGGCAGAGATGCTCGGCGAGTTAATGAGGCTCAAGGACGGCATCGCGATCGCCGGCTCGCATGGCAAGACGACGACGACGTCCTTAGTTGCCACGGTGTTACGAGGCGCAGGGCTCGACCCAACGGTCATCATCGGCGGCAAGCTCAACGCGCTCGGCTCGGGGGCGGCCAGGGGCGCCGGAGACCTGCTCGTGGCGGAGGCCGACGAGTCGGACGGCTCTTTTCACCATCTCATTCCTTCGATTGCCGTCATCACCAACATCGACCCGGAGCACCTCGACCACTACGGTAGCCTCGAGGCGGTGAAAGAGGCGTTCGTCGACTTTGCCAATCGCGTGCCGTTCTATGGCCTGGTGGTCGCTTGTCTCGATCATCCCAACGTGCAGGACGTCTTGCCGAGGCTCGACAAGCGCATCGTCACATACGGGTTTTCGGTCCACTCGGACTATCGAGCACGTAACCCCGTGTTTTCGGGTCTCACCGTGGGCTTCGACGTCGAGCATCACGGTGAAAGCTTGGGTCAGTTCGAGGTTCGGATGCCCGGCATCCACAATGCGCTGAATGCGCTCGCGACGATTGCGGTCGCCGACGAGCTGCGGGTGGACCACGACCAGGTCCGTTCGGCGCTGCGCGGCTTCGAAGGCGTGCAGCGACGTTTCTCCATCGTCGGCGAGGAGCGCGGGGTCACGGTCATCGATGACTATGGCCACCACCCGGCCGAGGTCGAAGTGACCCTCGAGGCGGCGCGGAAAGCCTATCGATCGCGAATCGTCGTCGCCTTCCAGCCCCATCGATACACCAGAACGCGAGACCTCTTCGATGAGCTCACCCGAGCCTTCAACCAAGCCGATGTCCTATTCTTGACCGATGTCTACGCCGCAGGCGAAAAACCAATCGAAGGGGCTGATGCGCGTCGACTCGCCGAGGCGATTCGTGCGCACGGGCATCGTGACGTGACCTTGGTGGAAGACCGAAAGGATTTGGCCGGTGCGATTGGCGAACGGGTTCGCTCGGGCGACGTCGTCATCACGCTGGGGGCCGGAGACATCACGCGCACGGGCCCGGAGCTGCTAGAGGTGCTCCGCCGATGAACCGCCGACGGGCCCCATCGAAAGCCGGGAAGACGCCGGCGCGCAAGAAGTCGATTCAAAGGAAGCCGGTCAAGAAGAAGCCGGCTCCGAAGCGGCCCGCTCGAAAGAACGTGGTCGGCAAGAAGGCCGCTCCGAAAGAGGCCGCTGCGAAGAAGCCGACCCGAAGGGCTGCCGTAAAAAAGACAGCTCGCGAACAGCTTGCTCGGAGGGCCGCGCCGAGTGACCGCAGCCAGAATCGGCGGCGACCAACCGCGAAAAAGCCGCGACACAGCAAACCCAAGAGGACCTGGCGTGAACGGGCGGCGGGGGCCCGGGAAGGGCTCGGCGGATGGCTCAGCGCCCGCAGGGCTTGGCTGCGTCGCGGCGGACAGTTGGCTCTCGGTGGGCTGCTGCTGGCCGCGACGATTTGGCTCGGAGAGCAGACCGTCCGCTATGCGCACGAGGCCGATGCCTTCGCGATTCGGGAGATTGTCATCGACGGCAACCATCAGCTCGAAGCGATCGATGTGCGGCGCGCCGCGCGGCTTCGAATTGGCTCAAACATATTCGAGATTTCAGCTGAAAACGCTCGTAATCACTTGCTTCAGCATCCTTGGGTCGCAGAAGCAAAGGTCGTCCGCAAGCTACCCGGGCGTGTTCGGATCGAAATCGTGGAGCGTAAGCCCGTCGCGTTGGTCGCCCTCGATCAGCTCTATCTGGTGAGCGAGGAGGGCGCCGTCTTCAAGCGGCTTGGCGTCGACGACCCCGTCGACCTGCCGGTCATCACCGGCATCGCATCGGAGCGCTTCTACGACGACTTCGAGTATCGGAAGGCTATCCTGCTCCGCTCCATGGCGCTCCTTCAAGATTACGAAGGCGCGGGCCTCGCGAAACGGGAGCGGGTCTCAGAAATTCATTTTGAAGGCGCCAATGGAATCGAGCTCTTCGTCGGCGACGACGGAATGAACGTCCGCCTCGGCAATGGGCAGCACCGCCAGAAACTGCGTCGTCTCCGCCAAGTCCTCGAGCGGCTTACCAAGGAGAATACGCGGCCTTCCTACGTATACCTCGACAACGTTCGAAGTCCTGAGCGCGTCACCGTTCGACTCCCCTGACCGGAAGGTCGCAGACCGGGCCGTGAGCAAGGGTTAATTCCCGGTACAGAAAAAGTGCGTTTCACCCCATTTTTTTCTGCACAAAAGTTGTCCCGCCAAATGCCGTTTCGGTATGGGTCAGTGAGAGGCGAGGGATGGCGGAAAACGAGATCATTGCTGGGTTGGATCTGGGAACGACGAAGGTCTGCGCAATCGTGGCCGAACAGTCGGAAGAAGGCCTAGACATCATCGGGATAGGCTCCGTTCCTTCAAAGGGCTTGAAGAAGGGCGTCGTCGTCAACATCGAGTCGACCGTGCAGGCGATTCGCGCCGCAGTCGAGCAAGCCGAGACGATGGCCGGCGTCGAGATCAACACCGTGTACGCGGGCATCGCCGGAAGCCATGTGCGCGGCATGAATCAAGATGGTGTCGCCGCGATTGCCAACCGCGAGGTTGCAGCTGAAGACGTAACGCGCGTCCTCGAGCAGGCCAAGGCTGTGCCGCTACCCGGCGACCGCCAAGTGCTTCACGTGCTCCCTCAAGAGTACATCGTCGACGATCAAGACGGGATCAAAGAGCCGATCGGAATGGCAGGCGTTCGTCTCGAGGCACGCGTCCACATGGTCACCGCTGCATCGACTTGTGTGGCCAACGTCATCAAGTGCGCGGAGCGCTGCGGCTTGTTCGTCGAAGAGGTCGTCCTGCAACCGCTGGCCAGCGCACACGCCGTGCTGAGCGGCGACGAGCGAGAGATCGGCGGGGTCCTCATCGACATCGGCGGCGGAACCTCGGACATCATCATCTACGTCGATGGTGCAGTCGTTCATACGAGCTCGATTCCCATCGGCGGCATCAATCTCACCAACGACATCGCCACTGGGCTTCGCACCCCGATGGCCGAGGCCGAGCGCATCAAGATCAAGTACGGCTGCGCTGCATCGCGAATGGTCGATGACGACGAGACGATCGAAGTGCCATCCGTTGGCGGCAGGCCGTCGCGCTCGCTGCCCCGCCGCGTGCTTTGCGACATCATCGAGCCGCGGGTGGAAGAGATTTTCGCGGCATGCCGCCACGTCATCGCCGAGACTGGCTACATGGACATGCTGGCTTCTGGAGCCATCGTGACCGGTGGGACGACGCTCCTCGACGGTTTGCCGGAGCTCGCCGAGGAAGTCCTCGGCTTACCGGTGCGCCGCGGGGCGCCCACGGGCATCGGTGGATTGATCGATGTCGTGAAGAGCCCGTCCTACGCAACTGGAGTCGGACTGGTGAAGCACGGAGCGGACCAACTGGCAGGAGCGTCCGCACCCGAACGAACAGTGGAAGTGACTACGAGCCGCGGATTCGGTCGAAAGATCGGTGCGTGGTTCAGAGAAGTTTTTTAGGAGGAATCGATGGCTATCTCGATCGAGTTTGCGGACGACGCAGAGCTTCAGGCACGCATCAAGGTCCTGGGTATCGGCGGCAGCGGCGGCAACGCGCTCAACACGATGATTCAGGGCGGGCTCGAAGGCGTCGAGTTCATTGCGGCGAATACGGACGCCCAGGCCTTGGATCGGAGCCTCGCCCCGGTGAAGATCCAACTCGGTCCGAACCTCACACGCGGTCTCGGGGCGGGTGGCAATCCCGACGTGGGCCGCAAAGCCGCGCTCGAGGACGTGGAGCGGTTGTCCGACGTCTTGGAAGGCGCCGATATGGTCTTCGTGACCGCCGGCATGGGCGGCGGCACGGGCACTGGCGCGGCTCCCATCATTTCTCAGATTGCAAAAGACCAAGGTGCGCTGACGGTGGGAGTGGTCACCAAGCCATTCCTGTTCGAAGGGCGCAAGCGATCCAAAAACGCCGAGCGCGGTGTTCAAGAGCTGATCGATGTCATCGACAGCATCATCACGATTCCCAATCAGCGGCTCATGTCGCTGGGCGATGACGACATCACGATGCTCGACGCGTTCGCGCGCGCCGACGACGTGTTGCTGCAGGCTGTCCAGGGCATTAGCGACCTGATCATCAACGCGGGCATGATCAACGTCGATTTCGCCGACGTGAAGACCATCATGTCAAGCAACGGACGAGCCCTGATGGGCACCGGCATCGCGAAAGGTGACCGACGGGCGCTCGAGGCGGCCGAGATGGCGATCAACTCTCCGCTCCTGGACGAGGTTTCGGTACAGGGCGCGACGGGCATCCTGATCAACTTCACCGCTGGCCCCGACATCAAGCTGCGCGAGATCAACGAGGCGGCAGGCCTGGTTCAGCAGGCGGCCCATGACGATTCGGAAATCATCTTCGGAGTCGTGACCGATTCGAATCTCTCCGACACCGTCAAGGTCACGGTCATCGCCACGGGCTTCGAGAAGAGCGGCCACACGCCCATCCCGCTCGGCCTGCGCCACTCGGCCTCCTCCAATCAGAGCGCGAGCAATGGTTCAGCCAATAGGGCTACGCGAGCCGCACCCGCGCGAGCCGACGATTTGTCTTCGACGCTAGAAGGCGCCCCGGCTGTGGTGAGCCAACCCGTTGGCAACCGAGCCTTCGGAGCCAGCGCCCTGCACGACGAGGCGGTGCTCGACATCCCAGCCTACCTTCGCCGCGGAACCCACCGGGCCGAGTAAGCTAAGAGTTATTTCATACACTTAGCTTCAAGCCCGGCTTCGCCCGGGCTTTTTCCTTTGGCGGTCTTCGACGTTCGGAGCGCGGCCATACGCGGCTGTAGCGTCGATGTTACAGAAAATGAGCCCAATTCACTTTGCAATGACGGTCAAAGGGCGTAACTTGATGTCGAGGCGGTCATGAATTCTGTTCGGAATTGACCCCTCTAGATTAATATTTTGCTATCTGGCAGACTGTAAGTGGGAAGAAGTTGAGGAAATGTGTTCAGTTGGGGCTTGGTGGCCCGCGTAGGTGCCCCTTTTTCGGGGTTCTCTGCTTTCTGTGCGCACTCATGTCCTCCCTGTTCGGCGCGAAGAGCGCCTCGGCCGACGCTCCGCTTACTGCGATCAAGACCATGCCGATCGCAGCGCCTGCTGCCGTGCTCGGCATCACGAACCCTTATCTCATCGCGGCCGCTGCGACGAAGCCCGAGGTGAGGCGCTTTACGCTTTCGCGAGACATTCTCGACCTCGCAGCGCGTGTGGAGCGGCTCGCCCTCTACGGCGTCGATCTGAACCAGCGCAAGCTTCCTCATAGCGAGAAACTGCAGCTTCGTGTGGAGCAGCGCGGTGCCGGTGGCGTTCTTCAGATCTGTTATCGGCGCTAGCGCGTAACGTCGGAGCTCGTGGCACGCCCCCGGCATCACATCGTCTTGGTTCCCGGCCTGTTCGGCTTTGCGCGACTCGGTGGCTTTGACTACTTCATGCACGTCGAAGAGGCGCTCGCGAGCCGGCTCTTGGAACGGGGTGCGGACTGCGAGTTCGTGCTCGTGTCCGCGCCGCCCACCGGCTCCATCGTGCATCGCACGCAGGTGCTCATGGACGCGATTCAGCAAAGCTGCGCCGACGATGCGGGGGCCATTCATCTCGTGGGGCATTCGACCGGTGGGCTGGATGTTCGGCTGCTGGCCTCGCCCTCGGCCTGGCCAGATCCCCCGACCTGGTTCGATCGGGTTCGGACCGTCACCACGATCGCAACCCCCCATTACGGCACGCCCCTGGCCTATTTCTTCACGACGTTGGCGGGGACGCGGCTCCTCGAAGCGCTCTCGCTTCTCACGTACATGACGCTACGCGCGGGCGGGCCGCCGCTCACCATCCTGGCTCCGGTCATCGCGGCCTTGGGTCGAATGGACCAGGCGCTTGGCTTCGAGGTCAAGCTGCTCGATCAGTCGACCGAGCTGCTCCTCAGCTTCCTCGGGGCAGAAGGTCAGGCCGAGGTTCGCGACTGGTTTGATGGCATTCGCACCGACCAGGGTGCCGTCATTCAACTCACACCGGAGTCGATGGACATCTTCAACGCCGGGGTCGAGGACAACCCGAATCTTCGATACGGCTGCGTCGTGACCCGGACCCCTCCGCCTGCGCCACTTCGGATCGCAAAGAATCTCCGCTCGCCTCTCAACGCCCTGTCGGCAGCTGTCTTCACCCCGCTCTACGTGGGTGCGGGCCGCACTTCAAAAGTCTATCCGCCGCCCAATCCCGAGCCCGAGGTTCGCGAAGTTCTCGAAAAGAGTCTCGGGCTGGCGCTCGAGAGCTCGTTCAACGACGGGCTCGTCCCAACAACGAGCATGGTCTGGGGCGAAATCCTGTGGGCAGGCACCGCGGATCACCTCGACATTCTCGGCCACTTCCACGGCGACCGCGACTCACCCCACACCGATTGGCTCGTAAGCGGCGCCAGCTTCCGAGAAGACGACTTCGACGAGGTCATGGACGCCATCGCCGAGTCCCTGCTCCGTTAGAGGCCCTCAGTCGAGTCCGAACTCGCCGCGGTGCGCCGCCAAGTACGCAATGTAGTGCTCCGCCGGTTGCTCGGATTCGACATCCCCGGCTTCCACGGCAGCTTTGAGTTTCTTCATCAGGTCCCCGAGGCGCTGGGATGGCGGCACCCCAAACTCCTTCATGATCACGTTGCCCAAGCCCTTTGGCAGAGGAGCGACCTTGCTGTCTTCTTCCTGAAGATCGCGAATGTGCTTGGCCAGCAAGCTGATCTGACGGACTCCGTGCCGACGCTTCTCGGGGCGTTTCGTCGTGATGTCCGCACGGCTGAGGTCGAGCAGGTCACGAAGGCCTTCACCCATCTGCTTGTAGAATCGACGAACGGCGGCATCGGTCCAACTATCGTCGTACTGCGCAGCGCGAAGGTGATGCAAGATCAGGAAGTGAATTCGTTCGCGCTCCTCGCCTTCGAAGCCGAGGCGATCGGCGACACGCTTTCGAAACATCGCCGCGCCCACTTCAGCATGCCCGTGAAACGAAACGCTACCGCGCTCGTCGATCCGACGCGTCTTGGGTTTCCCGATGTCGTGCAGCAACGCGCCCCAGCGAACCTCGACACGCGGGACCGACTGCTTCACGACCTGCTTGGTGTGCTTCCAAACGTCTTTGTGACGCCACTCGTTGTCCCCGAAGCCGACCATGGCCGCGACCTCGGGTAGCCATGCATCGAGGCCGCCGACCGATTCGACCGCGTCGAGCCCGGGTTCGGGAAACTTCCCGCAAAGCAACCTGTCCATCTGTTCGCGAAACGCCGAGACCGGCACTGCGCGCCACGCCACGGGAGCAGGGCGGCCTGGCTTCTGTTCGAGCAGCGCCGGGTCCCGCGCCACATCGGCAGCCCAGCTCAACGTTTCGATCGCCCGCTCGGGCGTGACCTCTCGTGCTACGGACATCGCTCAGCCTAGTATATCGCGGAGCGCCTGGACTAGGCGCCCGTTCTCTTCGGGGGTCCCAATGGTGATTCGAACACAGCTTCGAAGCCGCGAATCACCGCTCGAAAGCTGCCGGACTGCAATCTCGCGCTCCAAGAGTGCCTCGCAGAGCCTTGGGACTTCGCCCGCATACCGGACGAGCAAGAAATTCGCCGCGCTCGGATAGCAGCGGAGCGCCTCGTACCGGCCCAGCTCGCCTGCCAGCCCCTCGCGCTCGGCGACGATGCTGGTGATCTGCTCTTCGAGCAGGGGGGCGAGGTCGGTCAGCGCAAGCGTCGCGATGATTTGCGAGGCCGTGTTCAGATTGAACGGCTGACGAACTTTCTCGAGCTCCGCCGAGAGCGCCTCGTGAATACGGACCCAGCCGACGCGGATTCCCGCAAAGCCCACCTTCGAAAGCGTTCCCATCAGGGCGCAGTGAGGGCGCGCCTCTGCAAACGTTGCAAACGACTGCCCAGAGTAGGCTCCATAGGCTTCGTCGATCACGTGCAAGGTGTCGGGAAATGCATCGACGAGGCTTTCCACCTTGTCGCGCGAAAAGCAGTTGCCGGTCGGGTTGTTTGGAATGGCGTAATACACGAGGTTCGGTTGCGTCCGCTTCATCGCTTCGGCCATCGCGTCCGCGTCGAGATCCCAGTCCTCGTCCAAAGGCACGCCTAGCGGCTCCCAGCCGTGTACCTGGCTCGTCATTCGGTACATCACGAACGTCGGCTCCGGGATCAGGACGACGGGCCGTTTCGCGCCCGCGCGCGGTCTCGACATTGCCGTCGCCAACGAAGCGATGAGCTCATCGGACCCTGCGCCGAGGACGTACTCAGCAGGGCTTCCGCCGAGTCCGCGGGCCAGCGCATCTCGAAGTCGCGTCGCGCGACCGTCCGGATAGCGATGCATCTCGGTCGTGTGCAGGACCGCAGCGATTCGCGCGCGCGCTTCGGGGGGCAGCGGAAACGGACTTTCGTTCGCGTCGAGCCTCACCTCAGGCGGCGCTGGAGGCACCCGGTATGGGGAGAGCTGCGCGAGCTCGGGCCGTAAGAGGGTTTTGAGAGATTCGATCGACATGCGCTTCACCGGTCGGGCGGAGTCATTGCACGCCGTGGGCCGCTGTAAAGCGGCCGTCCACAAGGAGGCCGATCAGTGCAGAACCAGGTCAGCCTGCTGCCGCGCTTCGGCCAGGGCCTCGCTGACGACTCGCGCATCCTTCGCGTCCGGTCTGGCTTCCAAGTATGCCGCCAGATCCTCCGAGGCGGCACCATAGGTACGAAGGGCGTGGGCCAAAAGACCGCGGTCGCGGCGGTGCTCGGGCGCCTGCGTGAGCTCGACCAGATGGTCGCAGGCAAGCATCGCCCGGGCGTAGTCCCCCTGACGCCGATGCGCGTTCTTGAGATTCGCGAGCATGCGTATCGTGATCGTGAGGCAGTCCACGGGCTCGAGGTAGCTCGGATGCAAGGCCATCTCCGCGCCGAGGAACTCCGCTGCAAGCCTTCGCAAACCGTGGCCGTCGAGCAACTGGCCCCGGTGAAAGGGATCCTGATAGACGCCGTCCGACCCGCCGACGCGAACCAAGAAGTGACCCGGGAATCCGACGCCTTCGACATCCATCCCCGCGCGCTCACCGACTGCCATCGTCAGCACCGAAAGCGAAATGGGAATCCCTCTACGGCGAATCAACACTTTGTCGAGGTAACTGTTGTAGGGGTTGTAGTAGTCGTCACGCTCGCCTTCGAAGCCCAGCTCTTCGAAGAGCAGCTCGGCCAGAATTCGCCCGTCGCGCTCTGGGTTGGAGCGAAGCCCGCGGCGAATCAACGCTTCGGCACCAAGGCCATCGAGGCTGCGCCGCATCGCGTGCTCGTCGAGGAGCGGGCTGGCTTCTTTGGCGATGAGAATGGCAACGTCCTCGACCCGTGCGTTGGGACGTTGAAGGACTGACACCAAGGGATCTCCACTCGCCACGATTCTAACCTTGCGTTGCAGTAGACTGACCCATCGAGCACTGATGTCGAGCCGAGCGCTGTGCTACACCGGCTTTGATCCCAAGCCTATGTGCTGTTCGAATGCTTGACGAATTTCTGCACACACTGGAACACGGTCCGGTGTACTGGGCGTACGCTCTCGTCGCAGCCGCCGCTGCGGTCGAGTACGTCTTTCCGCCCTTCCCCGGAGACACCGTAGCGCTCTTCGCAGTGACCCTCGCGGTTCGCGCGCAATTGCATTGGGCTTTCGTATACCTAGCGATGACCGCGGGTGCGCTCCTCGGTGGCTTTGCGGCCTGGGGCTTCGGTGTCTGGCTCGCGAATCACGAAGACGGCTGGCCTTCGTTTTTGAAAACCCCGGGCGCGACGCGGGCTCTCGACGCAGTGCGTCGAGGCTATGCGCGACACGGCGCAATGTACCTCGTGGCCAATCGCTTCCTGCCCGCGCTCCGCGCCTTCTTCTTCGTCGGCGCCGGCTTGTCGAGGATGAACGCCGCGCCCGTGCTCCTCTACGGGGGCATCTCCGCGGCGATTTGGAACGCGATCCTGATGGCCGCAGGCTATGCGATCGGGAACAACTGGGACGTGCTTCGTGACGTGACGGAGCGGTACGCCGTGGCCACCTTCATCCTCATCCTCATCGTGGTCGCTGGCATCGTCGCCCGCTTCATCTGGGACAGCCGACGCGCCTAGCGCCGTCCGTTCTTGACCCTCGGATCGGACCTCACCATCGAGCGCACGAGCTCGCGGTTCATGCGGGCAATCCATTGCAGGCTCACGCCCTTGGGACAGGCCGCTTCGCACTCGCCGTGGTTGGTGCAGCCTCCGAACCCTTCAGCGTCCATCTGTGCAACCATCCTGCGGGCCCGGTCCTGACGCTCCGCTTGCCCCTGCGGGAGCAACGACAGGTGAGAGATCTTCGCAGCGGTGAAAAGGCTGGCCGACGCATTGGGACAAGCTGCAACGCAGGCACCGCAACCGATACATTCCGCCGCATCCATCGCCTGATCCGCGATCGCCTTGGCGATCGGCATCTCGTTGGCCTCCGAGGCGCTTCCCGTTCGGATCGAGATGTAGCCGCCTGCCTGGATGATTCGGTCGAGGGCGGACCGGTCGACCACCAGGTCCTTCACGACGGGAAAGCCGCTCGCTCGCCACGGCTCGAGCCAAACCTCGTCGCCGTTCTTGAACTGCCGCATGTGAAGCTGACACACGGTCGTGAGCTTCTGAGGCCCGTGCGCTACGCCGTTGACCACCATTCCGCAGCTTCCGCAAATGCCTTCGCGGCAGTCGTAGTCGAAGGCGATCGGTGACTTGCCTTTTTCGATCAAGTCTTCGTTCACGACGTCGAGCATCTCGAGGAACGACATGTGCGTCGAGATCCCGTTCGCCTGATGGGTCTCGAAGCGGCCGGCGGTGTTGGGGCCGTCTTGACGCCACACGTGAAGGGTCAGATTCAGTAGTTCTTCGCTCATCGATGGGCCCCTTACTTGTAGCTCCGCTTGCTGGGCTTGACGTATTCGAAGGTCAGAGGCTCTTGGTGGAGCCGCGGCTCGCCGGGGTCTCCGGTCCACTCCCAGGCCGACACGTAGCTGAAGTGCTCGTCGTCACGGAGCGCTTCGCCATTCTCCTCGTGTTCTTCGCGGAAGTGACCGCCACAGCTTTCCTCGCGCTGCAAAGCATCGATACACATCAGCTCTCCGAGCTCGAAGAAGTCGGCAACCCGACCGGCGCGTTCGAGCGTCTGGTTGAACTCCGAGCCGCTTCCCACAATTTTCACTTCGCGCCAGAACTGGTCGCGCAGCTTCGGAATCTCACGCAGGGCTTCTTCGAGGCCCTCTTTGTTCCGGGACATGCCGCATTTGGTCCAGATGATCCTGCCCAGCTTACGGTGGAAGTACTCCGGGGCATGCTTCGGCTCGGGAGCGTTCATGAGCCTCTGAATTCGCTTCTCGACATCACTGACTGCCTTCGTGACATCGGGATGGTTCTCGGCGAGCGGGGGCAGGGTGCGAACCTCGCCCAAGTAGTTGCCCACCGTGAAAGGCAGCACGAAGTAGCCGTCGGCCAGGCCCTGCATCAGCGCAGACGCACCCAGGCGGTTCGCGCCATGGTCGGAGAAGTTCGCTTCGCCGCCCGAAAAGAGCCCCGGGATCGTGGTCTGTAAGTTGTAGTCCACCCACAGCCCGCCCATGGTGTAGTGGGTCGCGGGGTAGATGCGCATCGGCGTCTCGTAGGGGCTATCACCGGCGATGCGCTCGTACATCTCGAAGAGATTGCCGTAGCGCTCCCGAATCGTCTGCTCGCCGAGGCGGTTGATCGCATCGCTGAAATCGAGATAAACGCCGCGCCGCTCGCCGTCGACCTCCAAGCCAACGCCGAGGCCTTCGTTGGTGACGTAGAGCGCGTTGCGCGACGCCACATCCCGGGGGACGAGGTTGCCAAACGCAGGATAGCGCTCCTCGAGGTAGTAGTAGCGGTCCTCCTCGGGAATGTCCTCGGGGCGCTTGGTGACGTCTTCCTTCTTGCGAGGGACCCAAACGCGGCCGTCGTTTCGGAGCGATTCGCTCATGAGCGTGAGCTTTGACTGGTAGCTGCCGGACTGCGGGATACAGGTCGGATGGATCTGCGTGTAACAGGGGTTCGCGAACGCCGCGCCGTGGCGGTGCGCGCGCCATACCGCCATGCAATTGCAGCCCGTGGCGTTGGTCGAAAGGTAGAAGACATTGCCGTACCCGCCGGTGCACAGAACCACCATGTCGGCGATGTGCGGGCTGACCTTGCCGGTCTTCAAACAGCGCGTAACGATGCCGCGTGCGCGACCATCGTGAACGATCAGGTCGAGCATCTCGGTTCGCGGCAGCATCTCCACGGTGCCCTCTTCGATCTGACGGGAGAGCGCCTGATACGCACCGAGGAGCAGCTGCTGACCCGTCTGCCCTCGCGCATAGAAGGTCCGGGAAACCTGGGCGCCGCCAAACGACCGGTTTGCGAGAAGGCCACCGTACTCGCGTGCGAACGGGACGCCTTGAGCAACGGCCTGGTCGATGATGTTTACGCTGAGCTGCGCGAGCCGGTACACGTTGGACTCGCGGGAGCGGAAATCTCCGCCCTTCACCGTGTCGTAGAACAGCCGGTAAACACTGTCGCCGTCGTTTTGGTAGTTCTTCGCGGCGTTGATTCCACCCTGCGCGGCAATGCTGTGCGCGCGACGCGGGCTGTCCTGGTAGCAAAAGCACTTGACGTTGTAGCCCATCTCCCCGAGCGAGGCGGCTGCTGCGCCACCCGCGAGGCCGCTGCCCACGACGATGACCGTGTACTTGCGGCGGTTGGCCGGCGCGACGAGCTTGCTCGACTCTTTGTGCTTTTCCCAGCGATGCTCGATGGGACCGGTCGGTTCGTTCGATCGAAGT
>Ga0209567_10000391_pt1 | contig 23829 bp, 27 predicted proteins | sample COG_12_FD_184756 | JGI IMG/M metagenome (GOLD analysis project Ga0209567, IMG submission 184756) | Pelagic marine sediment microbial communities from the LTER site Helgoland, North Sea, for post-phytoplankton bloom and carbon turnover... | ecosystem: Environmental > Aquatic > Marine > Neritic... | reverse complement strand
CCCTTGCCGGGGAGATCGAGAAACGGACGGCGTCCAGACGGTCTCGACAAAAGGACAGGCCCCCCAGGGGGGACGAGGGGGCCTGAACTCCAGAGACTGGTGTCTCCGCGTCGCGGGATGCTACCGGAGGGTGAGTCGACATCCAGTCGGAAAGCGCCGCGGTAGCCCGATGTGGGCCACAAGATTGCCCAACAGAGGGTGAGAGATGGATGGGTTGCGCTGTTGATCTATAGGCCCAATGCACTCCGTACACTTTGGATCGAAAGGAGGGTGTCGTGGAGCCTCGATTGACATCGTTCTCACACGGAGCCGGTTGAGCGTGCAAGCTCAGCTCCGATGAGTTGGCGCACGTGTTGCGCCGTCTGCACAACCTGAGCCCTGCGCGGCACCCGGATCTTCTCGTCGGGATCGATGGGTCCGACGACGCCGGCGTCTATCGGCTGACCGAAGACCTTGCCATCGTGCAGAGCGTCGATTTCTTCACCCCGATTGTCGATGAGGCCTTCGATTGGGGGCGGATTGCCGCGGCCAATGCGCTTTCCGACATCTATGCGATGGGAGCCACCCCACTCACTGCGTTGCAGACGGTCGGGTGGCCGCGCGACACGCTCCCTCTCGACCTGCTCGGCGACGTCCTCGAGGGTGGCGCCACCATCCTCACCGAGGCGGGGTGCACGCTGGTGGGTGGTCACACGATCGACGATCCGGAGCCCAAGTACGGGCTGGCGATCACCGGAGTCGTCCACCCCGACGACCTCATCACCAACGGTGGTGGCCGTCCCGGCGACGTCCTCGTCTTGACCAAGCCGTTGGGTACCGGCCTCATCGCCACCGCCATCAAACGGGGGGTTGCCACTGATGAGCAACGTGACGCCGCGGTGGCCAGCATGGTCAAACTCAACGCCGCCGCCGCTCGAGCGATGCGACGGGTCGGGGTGACGGCAGCCACTGATGTCACCGGTTTTGGGCTACTTGGTCACCTTTCCGAGATGATCCGCGCCGGCGGAACGAGTGCCGAGATCGAGGTTGAGCGGGTTCCGGTGCTGACGGGAGCGCGAGAGCTTGCTGCCGCCGGCGTTATTCCGGGCGGCACCAGCCGCAACCTGGAGACGGCCGGGCGCATCACGAGGTTCGGCGACACCGACCCGGTCGACCGGGTGATCCTGGCCGACGCCCAAACCAGCGGCGGCTTGTTGATCGCGGTAGATCGGCCACTCGCGAAGGCACTCCACCAAGCTCTGGCCGATGAGCAGGTGTCGGCGGCCACCATCGGCAGCCTGACGGACAAGGCGTTCGCCGACGGCCCGGCGGGCGGAATGGTGGTGCGATGATGGGCGCCGCCATGGATGAAGACAACGCCGCGTTGCGGCTCGGTGCCATTGCCGACGCGTTGAGCATCGGGCGGCTCGAACGTCATATTCTCTTGTGTGCGATGCAGAGCACCCCGCGTTGTTCCACTTCCGAGGAGAGTGCCCGGGTGTGGCGTTACCTGAAACGCCGTCTCAAGGAGCTCGACCTGGCCTCGGCCCCGCCGCCTTGGCGCGGCGAAGGCCACGGGCCACCACCGCCGACATCGTCGGGCACCGGGACGGTGGTGCGCAGCAAGGTCGATTGCTTCCGGGTCTGCGAACAGGGCCCCATCGCTGTCGTGTACCCCGATGGGGTTTGGTACCACTCTGTCGACGAGGGTGTGATGGAACGCATCATCGCCGAGCATCTGATCGGCGGTCGCCCCGTCACCGACTACGTCTTCGCCACCGACCCGCTGCAATGAGAGGCTTCTGGCGGACATGAGCGACGAATATGACGCTGCCGTCCGCCAAAACCCTCTGCGCTGGGTGCGGAGGGTCGCTCTCGCGTGGCTAGCGTGGAGGGTGTTCGGGCCAGAAGTCCAGCCGCGGGCCGTTGGCATCCAGCGCCGCCCCATGGCCGTGCCGGGGCGCACCGTGATGGTGGGGGAGCGGGAGTTGTTCGTTCGGGAGATGGGTCCGGTGGATGCGTCGCCGGTGGTGCTCATCCACGGGATGGGCTTCGACGGCGAGATGACCTACCACCGACTCGGTCCACTTCTTGCCGACCGCTACCGCGTCGTCATCCCCGACCACCGCACATTCGGGAAGTCCGACTGGCCGCGCGGTCGCTATGAGGTCAGCGACCTGGCCGACGACCTCGCTGGCGTACTCGATGCCGTCGGCGTCGAGGCGGCAACCGTATTCGGGTACTCACTTGGCGGCATGGTTGCCCAAGAGTTGGCCCATCGGCACCCTCGCCATGTTGCCCGCCTCGTCCTCGCCGGCACCGCCGCCTTCCCGATACAACGCTTCCGGGTCCTTGCCAGAGTTGCGTTCTGGCTGGGTCGCGGCGTCATGCGGCTCAGCAGGGTGGGCTTTGCCCTGGCGACGACCAGGGTGATGAAGCGCAGCGGCGCCATCGCCCCAGAGCATCTCCGCTGGTTGCGGGGCAGCTTGCTGCGGCGCGACCCAACGCTGTACTACGAGGCAGGGCACGCCGCCTGGCGGTTTGACTCGCGGTCGTGGATCAGCAAGGTACAGGTGCCGACGATGGTGGTCATTCCGACCCACGACCAAGTCGTGTTCCCCGCCGCGCAATACGACCTGGCGGCGCGTCTCAACAACCCGACGGTGGTGGAGTTGGCTGGCGCCCGCCACGAATCCATCATCAACCGCGCCGAAGAGTACGCGGCGGCGGTGGCTGGGTTCGTTCGCTAGCTACCCGGCTGGGGTGGCCGGGGCACCGGTCTCGGTGTTCATCGCTTTGTAGATGGCGAATCCGACGCCGACCAGTACCAGCAGGAGGAACAGCTTCTTCATAGGGACTCCTTCGTCTCAAGAACCCTCTCATGGTACGCCAAAACGGCCGTGGTTGATTCGGTCGCTTCGAGAGGAAGCGAGCCTGGCCACATTCGAGCGTCGGGGAGCCCGGCGGAGTTCCTGGTCTGTGCGGAGTTGGGTACCCTATTGCCCATGGTTGATGAATCCCCCACCCTTTCGCGAGCGCAGCGCGGCTATCGCGCCTTGACGTGGGCGGTGCTCGCGTTCCTGGTGCTGCTCGTGCTCAACGGCGACATCGTGCAAGCCACCGGCTCGGGGGCCGGTTGTGGCGAAACGTGGCCCCGCTGCGATGGGTCGATGTTGCCCGGACTTGGTGACTGGGAGACTCGCATCGAGTTCAGCCATCGGGTGATGACGCTCCTGCTCAGCTTTGGGTTTGTCGCGCTCGTGGTCGGCGCGCTGCGTTCGTACCCCAAGGGGCACGTTGTGCGCCGGGCCGTGGCGTGGGCGACCGCGCTGCTGGTGATCGAGATCGTGCTCGGCGCCCTGCTCGTTGTGTTCGGCTGGGTGGAGCACGATGCGTCGGTCGGCCGGGTCATCGTTGACGGCATCCACCTGGTGAACACGTTCCTACTCGTGGGCGCAACGGCGTTGGTCGCCTGGTTTGCGTCCGGCGGCAGGCCGTTCCGGATCGACCTGAAGAGGGGTCGCACCGATCAACTTGCCGTGACCGGCTTCGTGGTGATCCTGCTCATCGGCATCAGCGGTGCCATCAATTCGCTCGCCGACACCCTCTACTTCGACGACGCCGTGGTCGTCGAGGAGACACCGATCGCCAACATCCTGGTCAACATCCGCGGCATCCACCCGGCCCTCGCCATCGGCGGCGGCATCGCGGTGTTCCTCATCGTCCGCTACCTCGCGCAAGGCGCGGCCGGCACGTCTCGCAAGCTCGCCCTCGTCGTGCAAGGCACCGTTTGGGCACAGTTCATCGTTGGCATGCTCAACATCGTCCTGCTGACCCCGATGGAGTCGCAGGTGGTCCACCTGCTGGTTGCCGACGTGCTGTGGATCACCTATCTGTTCTTCGTTGCCGATCTACTGGCCGAACCGGCTGCCGTCAGATCCGTGGATAGCCCGGCGGCCGGGGGAAGAGTTTCGTGAGCGGTCCCCAGGTCCGTATCACCGATCCGCGCCAGGTGCCGCCATCGACCGGCGCCACTATCAAGGCGTATGTCGAGCTGACCAAGCCCAGGATCATCGAGTTGCTGCTCATCACGACGATTCCGGCGATGGTGGTCGCCGAGCAGGGCTGGCCCGACCCCTGGCTCATGGTGGCAACGCTCCTCGGCGGAACGCTGTCGGCCGGTGGCGCCAACGCTATCAACAACGTCATCGATCGCGACATCGACGTGGTGATGCGGCGGACTCAGAACCGCCCGCTGCCGTCGTCACGGGTGCGGCCCGGACCCGCATTGGTGTTTGGGATTGCCCTCGGTGTCGCCGGATTCGCCGTGCTGTGGGCCTCCTCGAATTTGCTTGCCGCGATGTTGAGCACCGCAGGTCTGCTCTTTTACGTATTCGTCTACACGATGTATCTGAAGCGCTCGTCAACGCAGAACATCGTGGTTGGTGGTGCCGCCGGTGCGGTTCCCGCCCTGGTGGGCTGGGCGGCGGTAACCGGCAGCCTGGCCCTGCCGGCCTGGATCATGTTTGCCATCGTGTTCTTCTGGACGCCACCACACTTCTGGGCATTGGCGCTGCGCTATCAGGACGATTACGCCGTTGCCGGGGTGCCGATGCTTCCCGTCGTTGTCGGCCCGCGGCGGACTATCGAGCACATCGAGGTCTACACCTGGGTGCTGGTCGGAGTTTCTCTCTTGCTGTATCCGACCGGAGCGGTTGGGTTGATCTATCTGGTCTCGGCGCTCGTCCTTGGTGCGTGGCTGCTCTCTGCGGCATACCGGCTGCAGCGGCGTACCGGCGAAGCCATGAGGTTCTTCGGTTTCTCCAACCTCTACCTGGCCTTGCTGAGCTTGGCGATGATCGTCGACGTCCTCGTCTGACACCGCCGCGCCTGCTCCGGTAACCTGAACAACCCGTGGAAGCGCTGGTAACGATCGTTCTGATCATCGCCACCGTGGTCATTGTGCTGGGGATGATCGCGGTCATGTGGCGCGAACTCTCCTCCCAGAGCCAGCGGCGGGTTCCCAGTCGGGGCCGCGACGTCGTCGAGGTCTTGCTCCCAGTCGTTGGGGCCGCCCTGTTGGTGGTATGGGTGTGGTCCGACTACGTATGACTGCCTGCCACCGCAATCGGGGCGTCCCGGGGCCGATTGGTAGGGTGAAGAGTGCCGGGTGACACTGCACCAATTCGTGAAGAAGAGCGGTTTGACGAGGCCGCCGTCGGCGCCCATTTGCGCGGTGCGCTCCCCGAGTTGATAGGCGAGCACGGTCTTGTGTTCGACCAATTCCCTGGTGGCGCTGCCAATCTGACCTATCGCGTTGTCGCCGGCGACACCGAGTTGGTGCTGCGGCGCGCCCCACTCGGCGAGGTCGCTCGCGGCGGGCACGACATGGCTCGTGAGTATCGGGTGCTGTCACGACTCTGGAGAGCATTCGACCCGGCGCCCCGCGCCTACTACTTCTGTGAGGATCCTGCGGTTATGGGCAAGCCGTTCTTCGTGATGGAGCGCCGCCACGGCTACGTGATTCGCAACGAGTGGCCTCCGACGTGGGGTGACGACCCCGCCATCCGCCGCCATCTGGGGATGGAACTCACCGCGACCCTGGCACAACTCCACCTGGTCGACCCGGCGGCGGTCGACCTCGCCGACCTGGGGCGCCCCGACGGGTTTGTTGCCCGCCAGGTCGACGGATGGTCGCGGCGTTGGGAGGCGGCGAGAACTCGGCCGGTCCCCGACATGGAGACGGTCGCCCGGTTGCTTCACGACAAGATCCCGGTGCCGCAGGCGGCGACGATCCTCCACAACGACTACAAGCTCGACAATACGATGGTCGACGACCGCGGCGACATCGTCGCCGTATTCGACTGGGACATGTCGACCCGGGGGGACCCTCTCGTCGATCTTGGGACTTTCCTCGCCTACTGGGCTGATCCCGAGAGCCCGACGTTTCCCATCTTTGGCGAGCGCGCCGTTGCGGTGGGGCCCTATCTCCGCCACGAAGAGATTCTGGAGATCTACGCCGCGAAGACCGGCTTCGACATTTCGGGCATCCGGTTCTACGAGGGGCTCGCCCTGTTTCGGATTGCCGTCATCATCGAACAGATCTTCGCCCGCTACCAAGCGGGGCAGACCTCGGATCCTCGTTTTGCCGCTTTTGAGCCGCTGGCGCCGATCCTCGCCGCGGCAGCTCGCGAGGTGTTGCACGGGGCTGCCGGTTGACCGGTTGACGGCGTGGCCTCTTGTTGTAATGATGTAAGCATATGGGAACCAAGTCAAGACGCCGGGCCGACCACATCGACCCCGCTGATATCGAAGAGTGGTTCACGGCACAGATCCCCGGCGAGTGGTTCTCCACGGTGACGATCACCTCGGACCGGGATGAGGTTCTTGTGGTCGGCACGCTGGCCGACGGCGGCGCTGACGAAGCGGCCCGTGTCGGCCGAGTCAAGCAGTTCAGGGAAGACACCCGCCAGCAACGGATCGCGGTGGCGTCCGAAGCCGAGGAGCGGTTTCAGCGCAAGGTGTCGTGGGGGGCGCGTTGTGGCGATGTCGGGGTGTTGTTCACCCACCTGTCGATCCCGGCCATGACACGGCTCAGAATCCAGGAGCGCCGTGTTCTCGACACCCTGGTGGAAGGCGGCGTCGCCCGGAGCCGAAGCGACGCGTTGGCATGGTGCGTCCGTCTCGTCGGGCGGAATGTCGACGATTGGCTGGGAGAGCTACGGGAAGCACTCGGCACGGTCGAAGCGGTGCGGCGCAGGGCACCCGACACCTAATTGCCAGGCTGCCCATGTGCCGGTACATTGTCGGGACGATGTATCCCAGTTACTTCTTTGTGTATTCCTTTACCGGGCCCCTGGCTCGGGCAAGGGCTGCACGCTAGAAGTAGCGACACCGCAGAACCTGCCCGAAGCCAGCGGCGGCTTCGGGCCTTTTTTGTGTCCGGGGTCGTCCCAACGTAGGAGACCATCATGACCAGCAGCGGCCCCACCGAGCCGGCACTCAAGAGCCACCGGAGGCCCGACGTCGAAACGACCGTCGTGGCGGTGCGCAACGTTCGGTTTGGCGATGGCTCGTACCCCGTTGTTGCCGGGCCCGCGGCCGTCGAGAACGAAGATCAGATGGTGGCAGTGGCCCGCGCCGCAGCCGAGCAAGGCGCCTCGATCGTCCGGGCCGGTGCGTTCCGGGCTGAGACGTCTCCGTACCGCTACCGAGGGCTGGGTGAAGAGGGGCTTTGGCTCCTCGAGCATGCCGGTCGTGAGGCGGGACTGCCGACGATGACCGAGATTCTGGAGCCCGGTCATGCCGACCTCCTCGCCGAGCATGTCGACATGCTCGAGGTGGGGCCGGACAACATGCAGAACTTCGTGCTCTTGCGAGCCGCCGGGGCTACGGGTCGGCCCGTGATGCTGCACCGCGGGCCGTCGGCAACGATCGATGAGTGGCTGATGGCCGCCGAGTACATCCTGGCTGAGGACAACAAACAGGTGGTCCTGTGCGAGCGGGGTAGCCGCACCTTCGATCCCCGGACATCTGACACGCTTGACATTTCGGCGATCCCCGTGGTGCAGCGGATGAGTCACCTGCCGGTCGTCATCGATCCGGCACCGAGCGCCGGGGGGATAGATCTGGTCAAGCCGCTGGCGCTTGCGGGTCGGTCGGTTGGCGCCGACGGTCTCGTTGTCGCCGTACACCCCGAACCCGCCACCGCGCTTGCCGGCAACGGCAGTCAACTCGACCTTGTCGAGTTTGCCGAGCTGATGGATGCGCTGGGGATACCCCTGTTGCGCGATGAGATCGACCGCGTCGACCGGGCGCTGATCATGCTGATTGGCCGCCGTCTTCACAGCTCGGTGGAGATCGCCCGCATCAAGCAACTCAAGGGATTGGCAATGCGTTCGCCCGACCGGGAGGCGGAGCTCATTGCAGAAGCGCGTGAGGACGCCGTTGCGGCTGGGGTCTCGCCCGATTACATCGAGGAGTTGATGACGGTGGTACTCACCCACAGCCGGGCGGCGCAGCACGAGGCGATCGAGAGGTCCGAAGCCCGCGGGTAGATCCGCTTCGAGTATCGCGGGCTGGTGACTAGCCCATTCTGTCCTTGCGCAGCTGGCGTTGTAGTTTCTGGCGGCTTTTGCCGATAGAACTCAAAGAAGAAGACCATTCCCGCTAGAGGGGACCCGGAGACATGACCGTTCGAGCACTCGATACCGAAGGCGTTGAGCACGACGCAGAGTTGTTGACTCTGCCGGTTGCGGGGTCGCCGTCGGCTCCCGAGGCCGCAACTGCGACAGCAGTAGCCGAGGCCGACCAGATCCGCGCTGGGGCCCGCCGGGACGCGTTCCTTCTCTACACAAGCGCTCGTCAAGACGCGGAACGGCTGATTGATGAAGCCCGGGCGGAGGCGGTGCAGATTGTCGATTCCGCTCGGTCCGAAGCTGCCGACCTGGCCGAGGCTTCTCGAGCCGCCGCCGAGGAAGCGGCTGCCAAACTTCTCAGCGGCGCTTTGGGCGAGCAGGCCGCGGCCCCCTCTGTTGTCATCGTGGAAGATGATCCGACGGATGAGATTCCCGTTGGCGAGAAGAGGTCGCGCTACAGCGTTCGATCCGCGAAGCTACCCCGCCTCGGCGACGACGCCGGTCGTGCCGCCCTGAACTCGGTGGCCAACCTCCGCGAATCGTTCGGCGAGTAGTAGAAGCCGCCCCCGTTCCCGCCCCCTCTGTGCGTTCGGTTCTGCTTTGATGTCGGCATGGCCGGTGAGATTGTGATCCTGGATGACGGTATTCCCCGCTGTTGGTGGGGCGCGTCTACTCCCGACTACGTGCCATATCACGACGATGAATGGGGGATCCCCGTCGACGACGACCGGTTGCTCTTCGAGAAACTCTGCCTCGAGGGCTTCCAATCCGGCCTCAGTTGGCTGACGATCCTGCGTCGCCGGGAGGGGTTTCGTGCTGCGTTTCGCCGGTTCGATCTCGAAGCCGTGGCAGCGATGGGCGAGCAGGACGTCGCGGCACTGCTCCAAGACGAGGGCATCATCCGGCACCGCGGCAAGATCGAGTCGACCATCAACAACGCGCGTCGCGCCATCGAGTTGACCGATGAGGCCGGCTCGCTTGGAGCGTTCTTTTGGTCGTTTGAACCCGATCCGGGTGATCGTGTGATCGACACCAAGACTCCGGAGTCAACGGCTATGGCCAAGGAGTTGAAGCGTCGCGGGTTCTCCTTTGTCGGCCCCACCACCGCCTATGCCTTCATGCAGGCGATGGGGATTGTCAACGACCACCTCACGGATTGTGCCCGGTACGGCGAGGTCGAGGCGGCCCGCGACGCGTTCGTGCGTCCCGGCTAGGCGCACTCTGTCGCGCAGGTGCCCTCCCCACAGAATGAGGAGGGCACCCAAACAGTCTTGGCTCGAGTCCCTAGTGCTTCGACCAGCAACCGGCGGTTGCCGGTGAGGTTTCGCCTGAGTCCCCACCAACCATCCGTACGTTTCTGGTCACAGCACTAGCTGTTGAGAACCTTGGCCTTCTGGGCGGCGTACTCATCATCGGTGAGCGCCCCGGAATCATGCAGGCTCTTGAGCTTCTCGAGTTGATCGGCATCTGTCGTGCCGGCGGCCTGCTTGATGTAGGCATTGGTGGCAGCCTGCTGATCGGCGTGCTGCTGTGCCTGGCGCTCCTGCATACCGTGTCCGCGGGCGATCAAGTAGACCAACACGCCGAGCCACGGGATGAGGATGATGAAGATCGTCCAGCCGGCCTTGCCCCAGCCGTTTAGATCCTGGCTGCGGAAGACATCGGCGATGACGACGATGACTACCCAGATCCAGGCGATGAAGAGGAAGAACCACAACATCGTCCACAAGAAGTCCAATACCGGCATACAAGCCTCTCTCTCGTTCGAGGTCGCTCACTACCGGCAACCCACACCGCCAACTCTACCCCCGGCCCGGCGGGTCGCGATCTCCTAGGCTTCCGGTTTGGCTTCTCGCATCATCAGGGTGGCCACGGCGGTCGCCGGATCGGCGCCTTCGTAGAGCACGCGGCCGACCTGCTCGGCAATCGGCATCTCGACGCCGTAACGCTTGGCCAGCGCCAGGATGCCCCGGGTCGACTTGACCCCCTCGGCGACCATGTTCATCTCGGCGATGATGTCGTCGAGCGACCGACCCTCGCCGAGCCCAAAACCGACCCGGTGGTTGCGGCTCTGTTCGCTCATGCACGTCGCGATGAGGTCCCCGGTGCCGGCGAGGCCGGCGAAGGTGAGCGCCTGGCCCCCCATCGCCACTCCCAATCTGGTGAGCTCGGCAAGGGCGCGGGTGATGAGGGTGGCGAGGGTGTTGTCGCCAAACCCGAGACCGTCTGCCATGCCCGCGGCAATCGCCATGACGTTCTTCAGCGCACCGGCGGATTCGGAGCCGACGACGTCGGCATTGGTGTACACCCGAAAGGTCGAGGTCATGAACAGTGTCTGAAGATCGGCCGCCACGGACGAGTCGGTCATGGCGATGACCGTTGCAGCCGGCTGGCCGACGAGGACCTCCTTGGCCAGGTTCGGCCCCGAGAGGACGCCGAGGCGCGAGCGGTCGTGGTCGGGGAGGACATCTGCGGCGACCTCGGTCATTCGCATCAGCGTTTCTTGTTCGATGCCCTTGGTGAGGCTGACAATCGGAGTCACCGGATCGATCGAGTCGCGCGCCGTTTCGAGCACGGCCCTTGTGCCGTGCGACGGGACCGCCATCACCACCACCGCAGCGCCGTCGAGGGCGGCTTCGAGGTTGCTCGTTGCCGAGAGGGGCGCGGGAAGCTGGAACCCGGCGAGGTAGTCGGGGTTCTCCGATCGGTCCTCGATCGCAGCAGCCAGTTCGGGCCGGCGGGCCCACAGCACGGTTGGCCCCTTGTCGGCGACCAGGCTCGCCACCGTCGTCCCCCACGAACCTGCCCCTATCACGGCGACCTTCACGTGCCCTCCTCGCTTGTGATTGTTTCAGAGTAACGCCACCGGCGCCGATGAAGCAGAGAGAGGTCCTTGCTATTCCGTCCGTTGCTGGGAGGCTTCACCGCCTTGGCAGCAGAGAGGAGTTGAAGGCCGTGGGCCTGAAGACGTACGTACTCGACACTTGTGTACTGCTTGCCGACCCCCACTCTCCTCTGCGCTTCGAAGAACACCATGTCGTGCTTCCGCTCGTGGTCGTCGAGGAACTCGATCGCCACAAGAGCCGGCTCGACGAGGTCGGCGCCAACGCTCGCTCCGCCATCCGACTGCTCGAAGAGTTGGGGGCGTCGGAGCCCGGCGGCCTTGCCGAAGAGAAGACCATTCCGTCTGGTGGCACGTTCCGCATCGAACTCAACGGGGTCGAGTCTCAGCGGCTGCCCTCGGTGCTCGACCCTTCAACCTCTGACCATCGCATCCTGGCGACGTGTCTCAATTTGGTCGATTCGGGCGAAGCGACGGTGCTCGTCACCCGCGACGCATCACTGCGGATCAAAGGTGCCCAGCTCGGTGTCGAGGTCGAGGACTACCGCGCCGACACGGTTCCGGTCGACGAGTGGTACTCCGGGGTTACCACCGTGGATACCGACGGCGAAACGATCGACGACTTCTACCGGGATGGGAAAGTCCTGGTCGAAGCTCCCGACGCGGTGCTGCATCAGTACCTGATCATGCGCGGTCCAGGCTCACAATCGGCCGTCGGGCGGGTGATCGATCCCGGGCCGGAAGCGACCTTGATGCGCGTTCCCGGGACGCGCAGCGCGTTTGGCATCGAGTCCAAGAACGTGCGGCAAGCCTTTGCTCTGGATCTCCTGCTTGACCCCGACATCCCGGCGGTGAGCCTGATGGGCGTCGCCGGCACCGGCAAGACCTTCTTGGCCCTTGCTGCCGCTCTCGAGCAAACTCTCGAGGAGGAGCGCTACCGGAGGGTTTCGGTGTATCGACCCTTGATCGCCGTCGGCCGCCAGGAACTGGGCTTCCTGCCGGGCGACCTCGACGACAAGCTGGCGCCGTGGATGGCCGCGGTACACGACAACCTCTATGCGCTATTCGCCAACGGTGACCCGGCGGCGACCCGCGGGGCAGTCGAAGGTCTGCTGGAACGCGATGTTCTCGAGATGGCCGCCGTCACCTATCTCAGAGGCCGGTCTATCACCGGGGAATTGGTCATCATCGATGAGGCGCAGAATCTGGAGCTGTCGACGCTGAAGGTGATCCTCACCAGGATGAGCCGCAACTCAAAGGTGGTGTTCTGCGGCGATCTCACTCAGGTCGACAACCCCTACGTGTCTCCCTACGGGGGCCTTGCGGCTCTCATCGAGAGGCTGAAGGGCAACCCACTCTTTGGTCACGTCACCCTCGACCGCTCGGTTCGCAGCCCACTCGCCGAGTTCGCCGCATTGACGCTGTAGCGGTTGCCGGTTCTTTCCGCTGGATACTGCGCGCCGGATAGCGGATACTGCCCCTATGTCATCAGTATTCACGCTCATCATCAACGGCGAGTTGCCGGGCAGATTCGTCTGGAAGGACGATCGATGTGTCGCCTTTCTCTCCATCAATCCAATGGCCCCCGGCCACACGTTGGTGGTGCCGCGATCCGAGGTCGATCATTGGATCGATCTCGATCCCGATCTGCTCACCCATCTCACCTCCGTTTCGCAGACGATCGGTATGGCGCTGCAGGCCGGCTTTGAGCCGGTCAAGGTGGGAACGATGGTCGCCGGGCTCGAAGTGCCCCACGTGCACATTCATCTCGTGCCGATGCGCGACGTGCACGACCTCGACTTTGCCAACGCCGACCCGGCCCCGGACCCGGCTGCCCTCGACGCTGCGGCCGAGATCATCAGAGCCGAATTGCGGGCGCTTGGCTGCGAAGAGTTCGTCGACTGACAAGCTGTCGTCGCAATCGATTCAAGTCTTGCCCCCTGTGCTGCCGATGAGTCACATGAGGATTCGCCAAGGCTGGAGTAGCGGGCCAACGAGGTGAGACGCCGCCGGATTGTCCGGCGGCGTCTCTGCGTGGTGGGCGATGGTTCGACGTCGAGCGGCTAGTTTTTGTGCTGTGGACGGCGAACCCCAGGGTACGAGTCAACCGAGCAGAAGTGCCCGAATGGCGGGGACCGTACGCGCCGGTTCGCGCCTCGCTGCCGATCGCGTTCGACAGATGTTCCGATCGCGGGGGTGGGGCTTTCAGCGGCTTGCCGAATCACACGCCGGGGGTGTGGCCGGGGACACCCTCGTAGCGATCGCCCTCGCCGGCACGCTCTTCTTTCAAGTGCCGACGGCGGAAGCCCGGGAAAACGTCCTCCTCTATCTCCTGATCACGCTGGCGCCTTTTGCCGTGATCGGGCCTTTCCTCGGCCGGGTCTACGAAAGGTACCCCTCGGCCTATCGGGGTGGCCTCGTGCTGTCATCCATCGGCCGGGCAATTGTGTGCGTCGTGATGGCGATCTGGCTCGACACCTTCCTGCTGTTTCCCTTCGCCTTCTTGCTGCTGGTCTTGTCGCGATTCCACGGCATCAGCCGCAGCAGCCTGCTGCCCGTGGTGTTGGAAAGCAGACGCGACCTGGTCTCGGCCAACGCCCAACTGGCTCGAATTGGGGTGGTTGCCGCAGCCGTGATCGTTCCGATCGGGGCTCTTGGGGTGTGGCAGTTTGGGCCGTGGTTTGCGTTGCTGCTGGCTGCCATCTGCTTCGCGGCCTCGGCGCTCGCTGCCACGCGTCTCCCTGCGATTGATCTGCGTGCGATGGCCAACGTGGCCGAGGCTGAGGAACAGGGTCAGCAACGTCTTCTCATAACGCCCCGGTCGGTTCGGCTTGCCCGATTCGCCACCGCGGGGGTGCGATTTCTGAACGGGTTCCTGCTGCTTCTTGTCGCGTTCGCCTTCAGCACTCGAGACGCCGGCATCCTGGACTTCTCCGCATTCCTCGCCGCCGGTGGTCTCGGCTACTACGCCGCGGCGTTCTTCACCCCGGTGCTCGATCGCCACCTGAGCGAGGAGCCGATGGTCGTTGTGGGCCTGGCGGTCGAGGCCGGCGCGGCCTTTGTTGCGGCTCAGCTCTTCGGGTTGCCGGCGGCGGCGGCGCTGGCTGCCGCGGCGGGCTTCGCCTGGGGAACCGCGAAGTTCGGGTTCGACGGTCTCCTGCAATCGTCGGTACCTGCCGCGATCCGAGGTAGGGCATTCACCAACTCGGAGACCTTCTTCCAAGTGGCGTGGGTGCTTGGTGCCCTCTTACCCGTCATCCCCGGCTGGCCCGTCGAGTTCGGACTCATCATGGCCGGGTTGATGGCTCTGGCCGTTCAGGTTGTCTACGTGTCGCTGGTGCTGGTCCCCGTTGTCGAGGCGAGGCGCCGAGCCGTCGAACCAGACCCCAGCGTCACCGCCAACGGCGACGTCATGGACCTACTCGGCTAGCGCGCTCCACGGTTTGCTCCGGCTAGGCCTGCGTCCAGTCGTCGAACCGTTGCAGGTCTTCCTCTTGGAGGCGGACCTTGACTCGAGTGCCGTCTTCGGCATGGTCTTCGTCGATGACCTCGCCGGCGCGGTGCACGGCGGCCAGCACATCACCGCGGGCCAGTGGCACGACAAGCTCTACCTCGACCGTCTGCTGGGCCAGGGCGTCGACGATCGCTTCCTGGAGGTCATCAAGACCGGCGCCGGTGAGCGCGGACACGGCGACGGTTCTGCCTTGCAGGCGGGTGAGTCGGCGGATGGCGGGTTCGTCGGCGATGTCGCACTTGTTGATGACGAGGAGTTCGGGGATGCTCCCCGCCCCGATGTCGTTGAGGACCTCGCGCACGGCCGCGATCTGACGGTCGGGATCCTCGTCGGCTGCGTCGACGACATGGATGAGCAGATCGGCCTCGCCCACTTCCTCGAGGGTGGAGCGGAAGGCCTCCACAAGCTGGTGGGGGAGTCTCCGGACGAACCCGACCGTGTCGGAGGCAAGGACCTCTCGGCCCCCGGTGAGTTCGAGCCTGCGCACCGTCGAGTCCACGGTGGCAAAGAGCTGGTCTTCGACCAGTGCGTTTGCGTTGGTGAGCGCGTTGAACAGGGTCGACTTGCCGGCGTTGGCGTAGCCGACCAAGGAGACCAAAGGAATCCGGGCACGGCGCCGAGCTTTGCTCTTCGTATCTCGGGATCGCGAGAGGTCCTTCAGCTGGCCTTCGAGCTTGCTGATTCTCCCCAAGATGCGGCGGCGATCAGTTTCGAGTTGTGTCTCACCGGGCCCACGGGTGCCAATACCGCCGCCAAGTCGGCTCAATTCGACACCGCGGCCTCGCAGTCGGGGGAGCCGATAGCGGTGCTGGGCCAGCTCGACCTGGAGCATTCCCTCGCGGCTGGTGGCGTGCTGGGCGAAGATATCGAGGATGAGGGCCACGCGGTCGACGACGTCGCATTCGAAGATCCTCTGGAGATTGCGTTGCTGGGCCGGCGAAAGGTCGTTGTCGAATACCACGACATCGACATCGAGCGACTCGGTCTCCGCGGCGAGTTCGGCGGCCTTCCCGCTGCCGATGAACGTGGCCGGATCGGGTCGGCCACGCCGTACGAGTTCAGCTCCGACCGGGTCGCTGCCTGCGGTATCGGTGAGCATGGCCAGCTCGTGGAGGCTCACCTCTGCTTCGGGCACGTCTGTGGAGTGGCGCGCCAAGCCGATCAAGAACGCCTTCTGCCGGACGACCTCGATGTCGGTAACGGTTGCGGTCAGACGTCGTCGCTGTCTGCCGCTGCGTGGCCCATCAGTCATGGCTGCATGTTGGCAGAACCCAGCGATTGCGGGGTCGCGCAAAATGTGACGGCAACCGGGCGATGAGGTTGGTAGTTTTCAAGCATCCAAGGACGAAGGGACACGGCCATGCAGCGAACCGTGGGTCGGCTACTCGAGGAGAAGACCAGCGTGGTCTGGTCGGTGGCGCCGGACGCCGCCGTCTATGAGGCCCTCGAGGTCATGGCCGACAAGGGCATCGGTGCCCTTGTCGTTGTCGAAGGCGACGAGTTGGCCGGGATCATGTCGGAGCGCGACTATGCGCGCAAGATCATCCTGTTGGATCGGGACTCACGAGAGACCAGGGTGGCGGAGATCATGACTTCCGACGTGCTGACGGTGACACCGGAGCAAACCCTGGGCGATTGCATGGCATTGATGACCGACCGGCGGATCCGTCATCTGCCCGTCGTGGTCGACGGCAAGCTCACCGGACTCGTATCGATCGGCGATGTCGTGCGCGCCGTGATCGACGAACAGCGGTTCATGATCGAGCAACTCGAGGGTTACATCACCGGCTGAGCGCCTGGGTCACGACGACCGGCCGCGGTGTCAGCAGCCGAAGTCCTCGATCTTGACCTGCGCCGCCTCGATCAGCTGTGCGGCGAGTTCCTGCAATGCCCGGGCCACGGCGAGTTCCTCGCCGACCAACGGTGACGGCGGGTCGAGCGGATTGCGTTTTGCCTTTCCGGTCGACTCAAAATGGTCACCGCGCAGGTCGAGCACGGTATGTACCAGGGTGTTGGTGTCGTCTTCAACGACGTGCAACGTGATCTGCATGGAGCCTCCATCGTGGCGTGACTCCATCATGAGCGGGTGCCCGGGATCCCACTAGGGACCTTGGCCCGTACCCGAGGCCTCTTCGCGTCAGACGCCGCGGGCAGCCATGACCTCAGCGTCGAATGGTTCGATCATGATGCACTCGCCCGGGCACTCTTCGGCCGCTTCGACAACCACATCAACCTGTGAGTCGGGAACCCGAGCCACGCCTCGTGAACCGTCGGGTCCATGACCGTCGCCATCAACGCCATCGAAGATGATCGTTGCGCCGAAGTTCGATGCTTCTTCCTTGACGACCCAGAGCCCGTCGTCTCGGCCCAAAAAGACATCAGGGGCGATTTCCTCGCAGATGCCGTCGCCGGTGCAGAGATCCTGATCGATCCAGACCATGAGTTGAGTATCAGCCATTTGCTTCCTCGATTGGGTTGTGCCCCCGGCACATTACTGGTCCCGCTGATGGCAACTGCGAATTGTTGGGAATCACTCGGTGTCAGCAGGGATGAAGTCGGCGGCCGCCTCGTAGACGTTGCCGTAGATGTGATCCTCACCGAGTTGGTCAATGACGCCGTCGGCATCGAGGACTCTGAGGATGCGGGCCTTGACCCTGGCAAGGCGGACGTCGGCACCGTAGTTGCGGGCAAGGCCAATGATCTTGCCGAGCGTCTCGGCTCCCTGGGAGTCGATGAAGTTCACGCTTTCGAGGTCGAGTACCACCGTCGTGACCCGCGGCTCGGCATCGAGGGCGTGTTCCCGCAGACCGTCTTCGAATGCATCGCTCGTTGCGAAATAGAGACCGGCGTCGAAGCGCACAACCAGCACACCCGGGTAGGTCTCAGCATGGGGGTGCTCCTCGAGGCTGAGGAAGGCTTGGCTGTCCTTGATGCGACCGAGGAGAGGCATCTCCGGCACCGCAGAGACATAGATGAGGGCGCCGAGCGAAAGCACGACGCCGATCACAACTCCGGCAAGAACGCCGGCCAAGATGACGCCGACGATGGCAGCCATCGCGATCCAGAAATCCGGTCGGTCCACCCGGTAGAGGCGCTTCATCTCAGGTACGTCCATCATCCCCATGACGACGGCTTCGATGATGATGGCGGCGAGAACCGGCTTGGGCAGATCGGAGAACAGCGGGGCGAGCAGCAGCATGGTGAGCACCACCATGAGACCCGTCGTCATCGATGCCATCTGTGTCTTGGCGCCGGATCCGTCGGCGAGTGAACTCGCAGAGAGGCTGGTCGAAACCGGGATTCCTTGGACCAGGCCCGAACCGAGATTGCACATGCCCTGGGCCACCGACTCCTGGTTGATATCGACGCGATACCGATGCTTCGACGCAAACGATCTGGCGTCGCCTGCGGTCTGGGAGAACCCGATTAGCAGCAGCCCGACGGCGGCGGACATGATGACGGCGATGTTGTCTCGCACGAACTCGAGGTCGGGCAAGGTTACCGACGGCAGCCCGCGCGGCACGTCCCCGATGAGGGCGACACCTTCCTCGCCGAGATCCAGCACCACGGACGCAAGGAGACCGAGTATCACCAAAGCCAAGGCGCCAGGCACCTTGGGCGCCTTGAACCGCAATCCGAAGATGATCAGGAGTGAAACGACGCCAACCGCCAGCGTAAGGGCGTCGGTCTCCGAGAGGCTGCCGACCCAGCTCCACAGCTTCTGCCACGCGTTCGATCCCTCGATCTCGGTCCCGGTGAGTTTGGGGAGCTCGCCGATCACGACTTCGATTGCCGCCCCGAACAAGAAGCCGGTGATCACCGCCTTCGAGAGGAACTGCGAGATCCACCCCATCTTGAAGACCGCCATCAAGAGGAACAGCAGCCCGGTGGCGATCGTGATCGCGGCCACCAAGGCCACAGCGTCCTCTCCTCCCGGCGACACGCCCGCCGTGACCAATGCTCCGGCGGCCACGGCGGCCAGTGCAGAACTCGGACCCGTAGAGATTTGGCGCGACGTCCCGAATAGTGCGTAGATGATGGCGCCGGCGGCAGCGGCGTAGAGGCCGTGCTGGATCGGGACCCCGGCGATACTCGCGTAGCCAAGGGCCTTGGGAACAACGAGCGCCGCCACCGTCACTCCGGCGATCACGTCCGGTCTCAGCCAGGTGCGCTGGTAATTCGGCGCCCAGAACAGAATCGGCAGAAATCGGCCGAGCCCTGTTGGCTTGGTCCTGTCTGCGGGTTCTGTGGATGTGACTTGATCGGGCACGAGCTACTCCGCCAGCGGGTCCGATGACACTACACCGCGGCTCTTGAGGATCGGGAGGGGATCGGAGGGTCAGCCCGTGAGCCGGTCTACCGATGCCGGCGACTCGGCCCCAACCCGGGTTCCGATCGTCGCCAGCCATTCCGGGTAGCCTGCAGCCAGTTCGAACCGGGAACCGAGATCGTCGAACTCGCCAGACTCAGCGACGATCATGTCCCGGGAGAAGGCGACGGTGCGGCGGCGATCGGACTTCGGTCCGAAGGCCTCGAAGGCGAAGGTCCATGAGTCGATTCCGCCTACGTTGACGGCGACGACTTCGACGTCGCATCCGGAGAGGCTGTCGTCCAGATGCTCCGCAGGCCCAACCACTTCGTGATCAGACAGCATGAAGGTGCGGGTGATGATGGTCTTGTGGACCTCGATCCACGGGACGTCGGGGGAGGGCGTCATCGGATCGCCCTTGAAGGGGCTCCACTTCCGCCACTCCTCAAACGGTGCGGCGAGGTCGGGAGCAATCGCCAGATCGTTGCCGATCGACCTTCGCACCTTGACCTCGAGGACGTCGCGGGCGCGCCGCTTGACCCCGATGTCGTGGAGGCCGTGAAGTTGATAGACGTCGGTTCGCTCCTCCATCGTGCCGATGGTGCCGTCGCAGGTGAACCAGGCGATGACCGGGACCGGAAGGGTCCCGGTGGCGAACCAACGGACCTCGGAAGTGTCGAGGATGGGGACCGTTCCGTAGCCCTGCGCCTCGTTACCGTCGCCTCGAAAACCCGAGAGGTCGAGCACGTTGTGAGGAGCGTGGGGAAGCTTCGGCATTGTGCTTGCACCATACCGTCGGTACGGGTCCGGAATCCAGCGGTTTCTTGACTTTCTACCGCGCCATACGCAGCTGGCGAATCACCGACGCCCGGCTTCCCAATAGGCACCGATGCGATTGACGAAGGCCTCGGGTTTCTCCACGTACAAGGCGGAGCCGATCCCAACGGCTTGGGCCTGGAGGTTGGTGCGTCGTTCGTGGATCAAGGCGATCAGCATCCATCTCTCGCGTTCGTCGCGACATGATTCGGGATGCTCCAAGATCGTGTCGGCGAGCACGGCGAGGTCGTGGTCGTCACCGAGGAGTTCGCCGAGTTCGTCGAGATTCTGAGCGGTGGAGCCGATGAGGGTGGGGTACATGGGGGTCAGCGCCTCCATCTGGTAGCGGAGGTATTTCACCCGCTTGCGCCACTCGTGCAGGTCATGGACATCGCGCGTGGTGCTTGCAGTGTCGAATCCGCGCCGCCCGCGTTGGTAAACGCGCTCTATGCCGTCGGCGAGGGCGGCGAAGTCGTCGCGGATGACGCCCTCGATGGGAAACCGGGCGAAGCGAGCGCGGGCGGCACCGAGGCTGACGATGGCATCGGTAACGACTTGTCCGGTGACCAGTTCATGGCGTTCGATGTGACGGGCTAGCAGCCAGGCTTCCGGCGTCGCGAAGGTGGCGTCGTCGAGGAGGTCGGCGTACCTCTCGCGCAGCGTTCGGAGTGTGTCGACAAGTACCCACGCGTCGCGCACCGCAGAAAGGGTCCTGGCGGTGTTGCGCAGCATGACGTTCTCTTCGCGGTAGGCGCGATAGCCGATGTCGTCGCGAACCATCCGGAGCATGCCGCGGAGACGCTTGATCTTCTTGCGGGCGGAATGCACTCCCGGGTCGAAGGACTCCTGGTCCTTGGGTCGGAGGTCTTTGACCGCTTTGCTCAGCAAACCAACCGTGATGCGCCGCACCGCCGTCGGCAGAGGTTCGTCTGGGACGATGCTGCGCGCCGGGCGGGCCACCTCCGAGGGAGTTTCCCGTTGCGCAATGTCGGCCAGTCGCGGGGGCGGTGTTTCCACAATCACCCCACCGTGGCGCGTCTCCGTTGGAGCGGGTTCGCCCAAATCGGGTGATTCCGCTCCCCTCATCGCAGCATCGTCGCTGTCCGGTGCCAGGGTTGGGCCTCTCTCTGCCGGCTTCCCCTACGGTAGCGGCGTGCGGTGTCCAATGGCCTGCGGTCTTCGTCGATTTCGGGGCACCGATATGACGTACCGCAGTGCGGCCAATAGATTCATCGGTGGAGGCGTCCGGACGCCTGGTGGGTCCCGCGGTCTTCAAAACCGTTGAGGGTGCGAAGAGTGCCCTGGCGGGTTCGATTCCCGTCCGCCTCCGCGAAGCCCGTCACGTAAGGGTATTCCGGGTGCTGCCGTCGAGTTCGACGACGGCCCCGGAGCCCTTCGGGGCGCGCTCGGGGCGCGATGGGGGCGCGGGAGAATCGCTCGAGCCTCGTTCGGGGCGCGCCTGCAGCGGTGCAGTGGCGGCGACGAAGCGGCGATCGAGCGCCTCCGAGAGGGCGTCCAGGTCGTCCTCGTAGAGGTGGCCGTAGAGGTCGAGCGTCATCGCCGCCGAGGCGTGGCCGAGCTGTCGCTGGACGGCTTTGATGTTGGCGCCCGATGAGATCATCAGCGAGGCCGCGGTGCCCCGCAGGTCGTGTATCCGGACCTGTCCGAGCTCCGCCGCCTCGACGGCCGGCATCCAGACCGTCTGACGGAACGGTGAGGAGCGCAGCGGGCCACCCTTGGGCGCGGTGAACGCGAGCCCATATTCGGAGATCTCCCGGGCGCCTCCTCGAGGCCAACAATGTATGCCTCAATCACTTCGTCGTAGCGATCCAGCGAGAAGATCAGGGGCACATTGATCGAGCGCTTCTCAGGGATCATTCGGCGGATCGGATCAAGACCCTCGATTCGCCGACACGCGATGGGGCGGGGCCATTCCCGTGCACGGCTATGTGGCGCGAAGTTGCCCCCGTTGCCCAGTTGAGTCCCCGCGCCCCACCTCTTCAGGGCGCCGTCGGGTGTGGCGACACGAGCACCTGGGGCGAAAGTTGCTCCACGTCCTTTGGGCGATGGAGTTATCGCCCTCTTTGCCGACATTTATAAGAAAGTGTGAGAGGATGGAGCTCTCCTTAGGAGGTGCGAATATGCACGAAGCCGAGCTCGCCAACATGACCCAGCGGCAGTTGGTTGAGACCCTCTCAGCCCTCTTGCTCAGGTACGAACAAGACTCGTGGACGATCGACGACGCCGGACTTATCGCCGAAGTCCGAGACGAACTCGCGGATCGCGACTACTCAACAAGTCTCCTGGATGAACTCCGACTCGCACGCTCTCACTGAATGCGAGCGTCGAACACATACCGCGCTTGTGGCGAATCGAGCTAGGAACCGAGCAACCCCACCAAACACGCTTCGGCGTTTGAAGTCGCAAACTTGGGCCTAGACAAACCGGGCGAAGAGTCAAGGAGCAACCGCGCCCGGAGAACCCTCCGCACCGCGCCCAGAATCAGTCGTAGCAACTGATCGCTTCCATGCGGTCGTCGGTCGCGCCACCTACCCGCACCCACGCGGGGGTTCCCACGCTCATGGGTTCCGTACGTTCCTGGGGTCCGGGCTCGTCCCGGCAACCATGACGTGACCCTCGAGACGCTGGCGCCGTGGATCTTTGTGCCTGGCGGGGTGTCGCAGTCGGTGGGTTCGTCCTGGTCAATGATCCGCTGCGATCAGCAGAGGGCTTCCGCCTCTACCGAACGGTTCTGCCCGTTGACACGATGGTGAGGGTCGTGAGTCGCAGGAGTCGTGATGCGTCGCTTGGTCATCATCCTGGTGTGTATGTCGGTGATGGCGGGGTGCGGCCCGTCCGGGCCGGACTCTGCCCCCACAACCACAGCACCTGCGTCCGCTACCACGTCCACCCAGCCGCCGCCACCGACCACGCTTTCCCCGAGCACGTCGATGTCGCAACTACCGCCGACCACCGCTACCTCCGCAACGACGACCCTCGCGACGGTGGCGCCGGACACCACGGCGCCGGCGCTCACGGTGAGCGACCCGGCACGCGGGGCGACGGTGACGACCCGAACCTACCGGTTCCGCGGATCGACCGAACCCGGATGCTCCGTGATCGCAGCCGGCCGCTACCAAGCCGATGTCGACGCCGACGGTGGCTGGTCGGTCCTCCTGGTGCTCAACCCGGGATCGAACGTCGCCACGTTCACCGCCTCCGACGCAACCGGCAACGTCACGGAGGTGAGCGTGTCGGTCGACTACGCACCTCGTCTCACGATCGGCGACGCTGTCGCGATCGCTCAGGCCCGACTCGACGCCCTGTGGTCGGCCGACCCATCCAACCAGGTCGGCGCCATCGAAATCAGATGTGACGACCCGGAGATTCACATCAGTGCAGGAGGCGTGTTCACGTGCGCAGGGATCGGCCGCATCACTGCCACTCTGGAGGTCGGCAACCTGGCGTTCCTCGTCCTCGACGAGCGCGGCGCCACGTCGATGCTGTCCGGCTCCGACCTCCCCGACCTCCAAGCCGCCTACGCCGACACGGCGCATGGCCTCCTGTGTCGAGACCTCCTCACCGACAAGGTCACTTGGCCGTTCAACGCCGCAGGCACCACCGACAATATTGCAGCGTTCCTCGCCACCGCCTACTGGTTCCTGGAGGGCCAGCCCGATCGCATGGATGCCGATCGCAATGGCATTCCGTGCGAGACCGTCTTCCCGGCCGAGGCGATCGCATGGGTCTGGGACGGCGGTCTCCTCACTGGTGAACCGAGTTGACCGGGTAAGGCGACGCCGTCGTCGACGAGGCCATGCGCGAACACGAACAGTGCTGGGCGGCATGCCCCTGTCGGGCGCAGAGCAGGAGGCCCTGTCGCAGATCGTCGACGAGCTGAACGAACGCTACGGCTCCGACCTCGAAGAAGAGGACCGGATCGGGATGGAAGTGGTAGTCGTCGTGGTAAGCCAACTCGTTCCCGTGGGCATCGTACAGTGTTAACGTGGCCTGGAACCAGCCGGGCACGGCGTCGGCCAGGTAGGGCATTTGCTTTTCCGGCGTGTCGCCGGAGACTGAGGCGATCACATCGCCACCGGTGTATCGCGAGATCGTGACGGTGTTGTCCCCCGCCTTGAACCCCATCTCGACGCTGTTCGGCTCCCAGCCGATGCGGGCGACGGCGTCTTCATTTTCGGCCAAGACGACGCGCCAGGTGTTGCCGAACGTG